>OGRN01000848.1_pt1 | contig 28465 bp, 28 predicted proteins | sample 1553401 | NCBI WGS metagenome assembly OGRN01 (sample SAMEA2580096, study PRJEB22360) | human gut metagenome | biome: human gut; feature: human-associated habitat; material: faeces | place: Denmark | collected 2008/2010 | reverse complement strand
GCTGAAAACTGGACAAATGAAGTAACTATAAATATTGGAAAACTTTCAGGGATTAAAGAAGGAATGGCGGTGATAACTGCCCAAGGTATGATTGGAACAGTGACAAGTGTAAGTGAAATTTCATCAACTGTTTCACTATTATCTTCTGAAAATTCAAAGAGTCAGTTACCGGTTATGATCTTGAGTGGTGATAAAGAATATTATGGTCTTTTAAATCGTTATGATTTATCTACAAAAAGTTATCGTATTACACTGTTAAGTGATGTAGAAAAACTCGAAAATGGTGCAAAGGTTGTAACGAGTGGATTAGGTGGTCCTGGCAAGAGTCCTAAAGGGATTTTGGTAGGGACAGTAGATGGTTTTACATTGGGTGATGATGCAACTGAGTCTGTATGTACTGCAAAACCAAGCGCAGATTTTAATTCATTAAATTATGTTGCTGTGGTTCAAAGGGTGAATGAAGAATGAAAACAAGAATGACAGATAGTTATTTATTCAAATGTATTATGCTTGTTATCGCTTGTTTTGTTTTAGATAGTACAATCAGTTATTTTTTGCCTTATAACTATACAAAAGTTGGGATGACAATAGTCCCTTGCTTAGGTTTGATGATGTTTTCAATGCTTGTGAGGACTGTTGATGGTGCAGAGAGATATCTTTTTGCAGCTATATGTAGTGTTTATTATTCGATTGTTTATTCGAACTCTTTAGCTATTTATATACTTATTTATTGTTTAATCGCCTTTGTTCGATCTTATCTTTTCAAATTAGAGTCTTTAAGTTTGATAGAATCTATGATTTTCTGTATTTTGACAATATTTGCGCAAGAATGCGTGGTATATTGGCTGATGTGGATTACCAATATGACAAGATATCCTATTGTTTCATTCTTAACAATGAGGATGTTACCTACTTTAATAGTTAATCTTGTATTATCTGTAGGTGTTTATTGGGTCTATAATAAAGTTAAGATAGAGGTGGAATAATGAATATTGAAGTTAAAGGTGTAAATGGTGTTTTGGTTTTGAAAGTGAATCAGTTTTGTGATTTTGATACAGTATTAAATGATTTAAATATGCTCTTGGAACAACCTATCTTTCAACAAGATGGTTATTATCCAAGGGCATATTTTGATTTTGGGTGTCGATATTTGAAAAAAGAAGAATTAAATCATCTGATTATGTTGATAAAGCAAAAGAAGAAAATCTTGTTTGATGGTTTGTCATTGCCGCATGTTCAGAATCAACTAGAAATCAAACGACAACAATTGCGTAATGGGGAAGAACTTTTCATTGATAAAGAAACTTTATTTTTAGGGACAGTGAATCCTGGAAGTTATGTTTATTGTTATGACAATGTTTATTTTTTAAATACTGTACGTGGCACAATAGTTGCAATGAATGAAAATGTAAAGATTTATGGTCATGATTTTCAAAACGCTCAAATTGTCATAAATCAAGAAACTTTGCATGATTTGACAACATCTGCACTAACAAGTGTCTATTATAAAGATAATTGTATTAAAGCCAAGAAGGAGGATGGTTATGAGCAGAACTATTGTAGTTACATCGGGTAAAGGTGGAGTTGGAAAAAGTAGTATGACAATTAATTTAGGGTATGCATTAGCATCGCAGGGACAGAAAGTGTGTTTGATTGATGCAGACTTTGGATTAAAAAATCTCGATGTTATGATGGGATTAGAAAATCGTGTTATTTATGATTTGAATGATGTCATTTCTAATAAATGTTCTTTGAAACAAATTTTAGTAAAAGATAAGAGGATGGATTCGTTGTATTTGTTGCCAGCATGTAAATCGTTATCATTTGAGAATTTGAATGTTGATTATATGATGAAAATGATTGAACAATTAAAAAATGAATTTGATTTTATTTTAATAGATAGTCCAGCTGGAATTGAAAAAGGTTTTCAATATGCAAGTGGATTATCACAAGAAGCTATTATTGTTGTGACACTAGATGTTGTTTCATTAAGAGATGCAGATCGTGTTGTGGGATTGCTATTGAAGCAGGGAGTCACTAACTTACATATGCTGGTGAATAAATATAACGATGAAGATATACATAAGGGAAGAAGTTTGACATTAAAAGATGCCTATGACATTTTGTCAATTCCTTTGCTGGGACTTGTTTATGATGATCATGAAATGTTAGAGGCAAACAATAAGGGAATGCCAATTTATTTACAGAAGAATTTGTCTATTAGTGGATGTTTTGATCGAATTATTAAGAGATTAGATGGGCAGGAAGTTCCTTTTCAAAAAAATAAGAAAAAACCGTTGTTTGAAAGAATATTTGGATAATAATTTTATATTTTTTTCATAAGTATAGATGAGGTGACATACTTGTGAATGAAATAGATGAAATTAAAAGACGTATGGAAAAGCGTAGGGCACACCATCACCCAACATTAACTGATCGCCATTTTTCAAGGTTGTATAATGGAATGATCAAATGTATGGTTGTATTATTGGTGGGAGTGGCAATTTGTGCTTATGTGAAGGTGAGTCCAAATGGCGAATATATAAAAGATTATGTTTTGAATGATATGCATTTTACCGAATTGACAAAATGGGTGAATAATCAATTGTTATCTTTTAATAAAAAGAATGATAATGCAGCAACCGTTTCTAGTCAAGTATCCTATAAAAATATTAAAGATAACTATTATACGAATCAATCTAATGAAGTTTTGAATTTTGATAAAGGTCGTGTCATTTATGTTGGAAAACAAGATATGCTTGGGCAATATGTTACTGTTTTATTAGAAAACAATATTGAAGTGACTTTTGGACAGATGACAGATGTCTTTGTGAGTGCTTATGATCAGGTTGATGCGGCAACGATACTTGGAACATATCAAAATCAGGTTATGATTATCTTTACGCAAGGTGAAAAGGAAATTGACTATTCAACGTTTGAAGAACTTATTTCATAAAATTGATATTCACCCAGTTACACTTATATATTTTGTACTTGCATGGATAGGGGGATATTTAAAATGGTATCTTTCCACTTTGCTAATTGTGTGCCTTCACGAAATATGCCATCTTTTGATGGCATATTATTTTGATTTTGAAATTGATAAAGTTGAGATTTTACCATTTGGAGCCTATTTGTCTTTAAATGATTTTTATTTTCACCCTATACGTGAAGAGATTTGTGTGGTTTTGGCTGGACCGTGCAGTCATTTGCTAATCTATGGGCTCATTCTGGTGTTGAGTTCTGGTGTCTATCAAGAATATCTTTTAACTATGAATATGATGGTATTTGTATTTAATCTTGTACCTATATACCCAATGGATGGGGGTCGTATTATCGGTTTGATTCTCCAAAGTGTTATGGACTTAAAAAAAGCTTTGTATTTAACATTGAAAATATCTGTGTTTGTTTTTTGTATATTATTTTGTTTTTATTGTCAAATGAATACATTTGTTATACTTAGTTATTTGTTTATCCAGCAATTTTATTATCTGAAGTTTATACCAGTCTATTTACGGAAATACTATACTCAGATACCAAGCTTATATCCGCGTGATAAGATTGTTTTAAATCGTACCTTGACTTATCGGAGAGGATTTCATAATTATTACCAGGTAGATGGTTTGATATATGATGAACAGGAAATGGTAGGAGAATTGATTAAGAATGTAAAAAAATAGGAAATATGAGATTATATCTTGTTTTTTTTGATAGATTATGATATCATACTACAGGTATTTCAAATACACACATTGTGAATTCGTGAATCGAGTGCTCTGGTAGAGTGGTTTATGTTAGAAGCAATGGAGGAAAAAAACAAAAGGAGGAAGTTACAATGGCAGTAATTTCAATGAAAAAATTATTAGAAGTTGGTGTTCATTTTGGGCATCAAACAAAAAGATGGAATCCAAAAATGGCTCCATACATTTTCACTTCAAGAAACGGTATTTATATTATCGATTTAAAGAAATCATCTGATAAAATCGATGAAGCTTATGCAGCTATGATGGATATCGTTGCTAAGGGTGGAAAAGTTTTATTTGTAGGAACTAAAAAACAAGCTCAAGAAGCTGTACAATTAGAAGCTCAAAGATCTGGAAGTTTCTATGTAAATTCTCGTTGGTTAGGAGGAACTTTAACAAATTTCAAAACTATCCAAAAGAGAATTAGAAGATTAAAAGAATTAGAAAAAATGGATGAAGATGGAACTTTAGAATTATTTACTAAGAAAGAAGCAATCTTACTTAAAAAAGAACAAGCTAAGTTAGAAAAGAACTTAGGTGGTATCAAAGAAATGAGAAGATTACCAAATGCTTTATTTGTAGTTGATCCTAAAGTTGAACATAATGCAGTTGCAGAAGCAAAAATCTTAGGAATTCCTGTATTTGGTATTGTTGATACAAATTGTGATCCTGATGAAGTTGATTATGTTATTCCAGCAAATGATGATGCAATCAGAGCTGTTAAATTAATCGTTGCTGCAATGGCTGATGCTGTATGTGAAGCAAAAGGTGAACCTTTAACTGTTGCATATGTAAAAGATGAAGATGATAAAGAAGTATCTATGAATGATGCTGTCGCTTCTGTAGAAGAAAGCAAACAAAGAGGACCTAGATATAAAAATCAAGGGCGTCCTAGATATAACAGAAATGCTGAAGTAAGCAAACCAGCTGAAGTTAAGGAACCAAAAACTGAAGCATAGTGAGAACAAGGGGAGGCTTATGTCTTTCCCTTTTTTATAAAAAAACATAAATGGAGGATAAAAGAATGGCTATTAGTGCAAAATTAGTAAAAGAATTACGTGAAAAAACTGGTGCTGGAATGATGGATTGTAAGAAAGCATTAGAAGCATGTGATGGGAATTTAGAAGCATCATTTGACTGGTTAAGAGAAAAAGGAATTGCAAAAGCTGCTAAAAAAGCTGACAGAATTGCTGCTGAAGGTTTAACTGCTTTTGTCATTGATGGAAATGCTGCATCAATCGTAGAAGTGAACTCTGAAACAGATTTCGTTGCTAAAAATGCTGAGTTCCAAGAATTAGTAGCAGATATTGCAAAAGTAATTGTAGCAAATCAACCAGCAGATTTGGATGCTGCTTTAAAATTACAATTAGATGGTAAAGATTTAGAAACAGTGATTGCTGAAAAAAGTGGTAAAATTGGAGAAAAATTGAGTTTAAGAAGATTTGCTGTTTTAACTAAAGAAGATGCTGAAGTTTTTGGGGCATATTCACATATGGGTGGAAAAATGTCTGCATTAGTTAAATTAAGTGATTCTGATGAAGAAAAAGCAAAAGATATTGCTATGCATGTTGCTGCAAGTGCACCACAATATATTGATAGAACTGCTATTCCAACTGAAGTTTTAGATAGAGAGTTAACTGTATTAAAAGCTCAAGCAATGGAAGAAAATGCTACAAGTGCTAAACCTAAACCAGAAAATATTATTGAAAAAATGGTTGAAGGTCGTTTGAACAAAAACTTAAAAGAAATGTGCTTAGTGGATCAAGAATTCATTAAAGATCCTGATCAAACTGTAGCTAAATACTTAGGAAATGGAAAAGTTTTAGAAATGGTTCGTTTCCAAGTTGGTGAAGGAATGGAAAAAAGAGAAGAAAACTTTGCTGAAGAAGTTGCTGCTCAAATGAAGGGATAATAACTGAATATAAGGGGGAGGACACTTTTTGTGCCCTTTTCTTGTAAAATGAAGGAGAATTATATGAAGTACAATAGAGTTTTGTTGAAATTAAGTGGTGAGGCATTGGCTGGAGAGCAAGGATTTGGGATTAATCCAGTTGTTGTCGCTGATGTAGCAAGACAAATTAAAGATGCAAAAGATTTAGGTGTTGAAATTGCTATTGTTTGTGGTGGCGGAAATATCTGGCGTGGAAAAACTGGTAGTGATATGGGTATGGAAAGAGCAGCAGCAGACTATATGGGAATGCTCGCTACAGTTATGAATGGTATGGCTTTACAAAATGCCCTAGAAGCTATTGGTGTTAATACAAGATTATTATCTGCTATTGACATGAAGGAAGTTGCTGAGCCATATATTAGAAGAAGAGCAGTTCGTCATTTGGAAAAGGGAAGAATTGTTATCTTTGGTGCTGGTACAGGGAGTCCTTTCTTTACAACGGATACAACTGCGGCTTTACGAGCTGCTGAAATGAATGCAGATGTTATTTTAATGGCTAAAAATGGTGTTGATGGTGTTTATTCAGCTGATCCTAAAGTTGATCCAACAGCTAAAAAATATGATCACATCACTTATTTAGATGTTTTAAACGAAGATTTACATATTATGGATCAAACAGCTATTACTTTATGTAAAGATAATGGTATTGATTTATGTGTATTTAATATGCAAGAAGATGGAAACATCGCTAAAGCTTGTGATGGTGCTTCTATTGGAACAATTATTTCAAAGGGAGGAGAATAAATATGTTAAATTTGATTTTAGAAGAAACAAAAGAAAAGATGGACAAATCTATTGATGCTTTTAAAAATGAACTTTCTACAGTAAGAACAGGACGTGCTAATCCAACAATGTTAGATAGAGTTATGGTTAATTATTATGGTGAGAAGACACCATTGAACCAAATGGCTAGTATTTCTGTTGTTGAAGGTCGTCAGTTAATGATTAAACCATATGACAAATCAACATTAAAAGATATTGAACATGGTGTTTATGAAGCTGATTTGGGATTGGCTCCACAAAATGATGGAGAAGTCATTCGTATCAATGTTCCTGCTTTGACTGAAGAGACAAGAAGGGGTTACGTGAAACAAGCAAAAAAATTTGCTGAAGATGCTAAAGTTGCATTGCGTAACATTAGAAGATCAGCAAATGATGATGTTGATAAAGCTGGTTTAACTGAAGATGAAGTTAAACAAGGAAAAGAAAGAGTTCAGAAGTTGACTGATGAATATGTAAAGATTATTGATCAATTAGCAAAAGATAAAGAAGAAGATTTGATGAGTGTTTAATAACGATTGAGATAAAGGTTTTATACTTTTATCTCTTTTTGTTTGATATTATAATCATCTTTAAAGGAGGAGTTAAGATGCTTAAAATTGGAGAATTTTCGAAACTAACGAATATTTCTGTTCGAATGCTTCATCATTATGATGAAATTGGATTACTAAAACCAATCAAAATAGATGCTCAAAATGGGTATCGGTTCTATTCTGTTTCACAAGTTCCAGACTTGCAAAAAATTGTAATGCTTCGTGATCTTCATTTTCAAATTCCAGAGATTCAAAGTGCTCTTCATGATTGGTCAAAGGAAACGCTTATCAAAAAGATGAAATGCAAGATATTAGAAAAAGAGACTTTAATTGAAAAGGAAAATAAACTGATTAAGCAAATAGAACAGACAATCCATAGTATCGAAACAGAGCAACTTGATTTACACTATAATGTTATTTTAAGAGAAGTTTTTGATCAATATGTTATTTCATTAAGAAAAAAATACCACATTATCATAACGAAGGTATTTTATGGAAAGAACTTTATCAATATGTAAGGAAAAATCATATAGAAATATTAAAGCAGAACAATAATAATATAGCTATTTATTATGATGAAGAACATAAAGAAGGACAGGTAGATATAGAAGTTTGCTTTTTAGTTAAACATTTTGTTGAATGTTCAACGCCTTATCAATGCAAGGTGATAAAAGGTGTTCAAACTATGGCTTGTATGATGGTAAGAGGGAGTTATCAAAATTTAAATCTTGCTTATCAGTCTTTTGCTAAATGGTTAGAAGATAACCCTCAATATCAAATGAATGGTCTTTCAAGACAAATATGTCATCGAGATTATACGAATGAGAATAATGAAAATGACTATCTAACAGAAATTCAAATTCCTGTTCATATTATGAATGGATAAAAATATTTTTCCTTGACTCTTACATGATGTGAGGGTTTATGCTCAGTTTATAAAGAGAAAAAGATCTCTTTAACTAATGAACAAAGGAGTGAAATATGAAGTGAGTCAAAATCAATTTCAAATGAATCCAATTGGAACAATTGATAAAGAACATATCATCAATGTGAATTCAAAGTTTAATAAAGGTTTAAAATATCTTTCTATGTTTAGTCATGCTATTTTAATTTATAAAAATGGTGAAAATTCAAATATATTAAATACAAACCTCTGCCAAAAAACAGTTTTATTAAAAGAGGTTCACGAATATCAAGGGAAAATAATTGTAGAGGGTCTGGATAAATTTGATAGAGAGAGCCTTTTGTATGATATAAAACCATATTTTCCAAACGAAGATAGAGTTAAAGATGCAGTTGTTTTTGAAGAAAGGAATTATAAATTTTTATTAAAGAATTCTGTATCACAATTAGGTGTAATTAGAAAACAAGCAGGACAATATTATATTGAAATCAATAAGTGTTTTGAGGACTATGCGGATATTTTAAAAGACTATTCTCATATTAAGATTGTGTGGTGGTTTCATAAGTTTGAAACTGATAAGTACAGAAGAATATTAGAATGTGATCCGCCGTATGAAAATGCTCCTAGAACGGGTGTCTTTGCATCACGTTCACCCGTCCGACCTAATCCCATAGCAATAACAACAGCAAAAATATTAGATATTGATGAAGATATGAAGCGCATTAAAGTTTCTGCGTTGGACTGCTTTGATAAGACAACATGTTTAGGTATTAGTCCGTATGTGCCAGATAGAGATTGTGTTGTTGAATATCGTTTGCCAAATTGGCTAAATCATTGGCCAGAATGGCTAGATGATAGTGAATTCACAATAATGCATGAACCAATTTTGTTAATAGCAGATTCTCATAAATTTGAAAAATATATTGATCAATCTCGTAAGAACATATCAACAAGAATTTCTTTTGATGAAGCTACATTACAACCAGTGTCTCACAAAGGAATTATGATCAAAGGAGCGCGACAGAATAATTTGAAGAACATAGATGTTATGATACCATATCATAAAATAACTGTTATAACAGGAGTGAGTGGAAGTGGGAAATCTAGTTTGGCTTTTGAAACGATTTATGCAGAGAGTCAACAAAGATTTTTAGCTAGTATGTCGCTTTCTAGAAGAAATCATTTTTTACAATTAGAGAAACCGGATTGTGATCAAATTATTGGATTACCGCCTGCTATAGCAATTTCACAACAAAATAATAACAGAAATCCTCGTTCAACAGTTGGAACAGTAACAGATATAAATAGTTTATTGCGAACACTATTTGCGAATATAGGAATGAGACATTGCCCAAAATGTGGGCGTTCTATTGAGAAGTTATCTTTTGAGGAAATTCTTCAACTTCTTTCATGTTGTCGTGCTGGTACTTCTTTAAAGATAAAACCAATATTTGAAAAGGAATATGAAAAATCGATAATTGTTCTTGATAAACGAAATGAACAATATGATGATGACATTCAACTGCTAGAAACTCAAGTTAAAAAATGTTTACAGTATGGAAAAGGGGCAATTCAAGTCTTAGTAGATGATGATGATGACTTGTTGACTCTACAAACCACTGAGAAATGTTATGATTGCAATCATATCTTATTTGAATTAACACCTGCTGATTTCAGCTTTAATCATCCTGAAAGTATGTGTCCAGTATGCCGAGGATTAGGTGTTATTATGGATGTTGATGTGAAACGTATTGTACAATATCCGAATCTATCTATATTAGATGGAGCTTCATTGTTTTGGGGAAAATTAAGGAAATTTCAGAAAAACCCCAATGCCAATTGGATGAAAGGAGAAGTTCTTGCATTGGCAGAATTATTAAATGTTAATTTGGAATTACCATGGAATGATTTACCAGAAATATTTAAGAAACAAGTGATTTATGGGACAGGCAATGATAAAGTTACATGGAGGTATACAGGAACTCATGGCAGAACAAATTCGATTTGTAGGCCAGTTGAAGGAGCGTATTATATTTTAAAAAGATTATCTCAAAATAGGGAAGGTATTTCTCAAAAATCTATGATTACCCATTTTTTAACTTCACAACTGTGTCATTGTTGCCATGGAGAGAGGCTGAAACTTGAAAGTCGTCTTGTCACTGTTGGAAACAAACGTTTTCCTGAGGTGATTCAAATGAATATGGATGAAATGAACAATTGGATAATGAATTTACCTGAGCAGATTCATTTGCATGAAATTGAACTTGTCAATCCATTGTTAAAAGAAATACATATTAAGCTAATGCATTGTATTAAAATTGGTGTCGGATATTTGACTTCTGACAGAAGTATACCATCACTGTCTGGTGGTGAATGGCAAAGATTACAACTGGGCAGTCAGTTAAATACTGGACTCTCTCATATTCTTTATATTTTAGATGAGCCTACTGCTGGATTGCACCCTAAAGACTATGCTTTGCTTTTAGAAATTATAGAGAGTTTAAAAAAGCTTAATAATACTATTATTATGGTAGAACATAATAGAGACATGATGTTGGCGGCTGATCATATTATTGATATAGGTCCTAAAGCAGGAACGATGGGTGGGTATTTAACTGCTCAAGGAAGTCCTCAAGAGATTTTAAAGAGTTCTCAAAGCCAGCTAGGAAAATATTTATGTGGTCAAAAAAATATTACAAGAAGCACAGCATCTTCTTTAAATCATTGGGTTGATATAAAGAAAATCAATGGGAATAATCTTCAAAATATTCATATAACTTTTCCGTTGAATGCATTAACTTGTATTACAGGAGTGAGTGGCTCAGGAAAGAGTAGCCTCATTAATTATGGAATAATTCCTTCAGTACACTCAGTTATTGAAAATTCTATTGATAAAAATAGATATTATGAAAGCATAACAGGTGGCGATTCAATTCGCCGTATGGTTCATATTACGCAGAAGCCTATTGGTCGTTCTTCCCGCTCTACACCTGCCACTTATACTGGTCTTATGGATGAAATTCGTATGCTTTTTTCAAAAACTGAGATGGCAAAAATCCGAAACTATTCAATGAGTCATTTTAGTTATAACAGTAAAGAAGGACAGTGCCCAGCATGTCATGGTTATGGTTATAAAACCATTGAAGTACCATTTATGCCAGAAATGAAAACAAAATGTTCAATGTGCAAAGGGAAAAAATTTCATTCACCTATATTACAGATTTTATATAAAGGAAAAAATATTTCTCAAATATTAGATTTCAGTATGGAAGAAGCCCTTCTGTTTTTTTTAGAACATAAGAAAATATCTCAAATAATTCAATCTTTTATTGATATAGGATTAGGTTATATTTCACTAGGACAAAGTTCACTGACTTTATCTGGAGGAGAAGCACAAAGAATTAAATTGGCAGCTGAACTCCAAATGCCAAATCCACAGCATACCTTATATTTATTAGATGAACCTTCAACTGGGTTGCATATAAGTGATATCCAGAAACTTATAAACATATTTGATCGTTTGATTTCAAAAGGGCATACAATTATTTTGGTGGAACATCATCTAGATGTTATTAAAAATGCAGATTGGATTATTGATATGGGCCCTGAGGGTGGGGAGAAGGGTGGCAATGTGAATGTTCAAGGAACTGTTTATGATGTCCAACAATGTTCTCAAAGTTATACTGGTCAACTTTTAAAGCAATGTTATATCGATGAAAATATTTAGAGACTTTCTAAGGAGTCTCTTTTATTTGTGTTACTTTTATCAATTTAATACTTCAAGTAAACGGGTGAAGTAGTGAATGAAACAGACTTCTTTTCTGTATTTTGTTTTCATAATGAAATGTTTATGATATAATACAAAAAGATTATGAGGTGAAAGTATGTTTTTTAAGAAAAAAATGCAACATGATTATGATTTAGACATGCATAATATTCCTGGTCATATTGCTTTTATTATGGATGGTAATGGCAGATGGGCGAAGAAGCGAAAGATGCCAAGAACTTATGGGCACCATGAGGGCACAAAAACTATTCGTACTCTAGCTTTAGAAGCAAATCGTTTAGGTGTGAAGGCAATGACTGTTTATGCTTTTTCTACAGAAAACTTTAAAAGAGAGGCTAGTGAAGTTGAGTATATTTTTAAATTGCCTAAAGAGTTCTTTAATTTATATCTAAAAGAATTAATGGAAAATAATGTTCAAATTCGTTATATAGGTCATTTAGAAATGGCTCCCATTGAAACTCAGAATATTATTAAGGAAGCAATCCAAAGAACTTCTGTTAATAGTGGTTTGATCTTAACTTTTGCTTTTATTTATGGTGGACGTGATGAAATTGTTGAAGCAACTAAAGTGATTTGTGAAAAGTATAAGAATGGTGAGATTTCTTTAGATGATATGACTGAGGACTATTTTGAACAGCATTTAATGACAAAAGATTTACCACCAGTTGATTTGATGGTGAGAAGTAGTGGAGAATGTCGTTTGTCTAATTTCTTACCTTGGCAATTGGCATATGCAGAATTTATTTTTGATGAAACATTGTGGCCTGATTTTGATGAAGAACATTTACATAGAGCAATAGCTATTTATCAAGGCAGAGAAAGAAGATTTGGAGGAGTATTAAAATGAAAACAAGAATTATTACAGGACTTGTCTTAATTGCAATTATTTTACCTTGTGTTATTATTGGTAATATTCCTTTTCAAGTTCTTGTAGGAATTGTTGCGGGAGCAGCGGTTTTTGAGATGCTCTCTATTTGTGATCGTCCAAAAGCAAATATTTATTTGTATCCATTAGTTGGTGTATTTGTATTTTATTCATTATTTTTTATGAATTCTTTGATGATTTCAACTGAAATCATCATGGTATATCTGATTACTTTATTGGCCTGTAGCATGTTTGATAATGGTATGAACTTTCATCGTTTATGCTATTATTTTACAGCAGGTGTTTTGATTGCTATGGGGTTACATATGATTTATCAGTTGCGTTTAACATATGGTGTTGAATATCTTATCATATTGGCATTGGCAACGTTTGGGACAGATACGGGTGCTTATTTTGCTGGGATGATGTTTGGTAAACATAAACTTAATCCAAGACTTTCACCTAAGAAGACTATTGAAGGGTCAATTGGCGGTATGTTGTTTGGAACTGTTCTTTCTGTTGCTTATGGTGCATATATTCAAGTGAACATACCTTTGACATTATTGATTGCTGTGTGTTTAATTTTAACAATAACTGGACAGATTGGTGATTTGACTTTTAGCAGTATCAAGAGAACTTTTGAAGTGAAAGATTATTCACAGTTATTACCAGGCCATGGTGGTGTCCTAGATCGCTTTGATTCCATTTTATTTAATGCAATGGTTTTTGGGCTTTTACTTCATTTTATAGCAATGGCGGTGATATAGTATGAAAAAAATAACAGTATTGGGTGTAACTGGTTCAATTGGTCAACAAACAGTTGATGTTGTTGTGCATCATCGTGATGAGTTTGAAATTGTTGCTATGAGTGCTGGTCGTAATATTGATGCTTTAGAAGAGATTATGAAGCAATTGAATGTTTCCCATATTTGTGTTCAAAATAAAGAGGATAAAGAGTATTTAGAGAATAAATACAAAGATTGTCATTTTTATTATGGACAAGATGGCTTAATGACAATTGCAACTTTACCAGAAGTTGAGATTGTTTTGAATGCCATTGTTGGATTTGCTGGATTACTGCCAACGATGGAAGCTATCAAAGCACATAAAGATATTGCTTTAGCAAATAAAGAAACTTTAGTAGTGGCTGGTCATTTAATTTGTCCTTTGGTTATAGCTTTATTAAAGAGTATCAAGTTGCATTGTTGCCAGTTGATAGTGAGCATTCAGCTATATTCCAATCCATGAATGGTGAGAATCATCAAGATATTTCTAAAATTATTTTGACTGCAAGTGGTGGCAGTTTTAGAGATAGGACTCGTGATGAACTTGCCGATGTGACTGTTGAGCAGGCATTGAAGCATCCGAATTGGTCTATGGGTGCTAAGATTACTATAGACAGTGCAACATTATTTAATAAAGGCTTGGAAGTTATGGAAGCAAGATGGCTGTTTAATGTTGATTATGATGATATAGAAGTTTTAATTCACCCTGAGAGTATTGTTCATTCTATGGTTGAATATCAGGATACATCTGTCATTGCCCAATTAGGAACTCCAGATATGCGTTTGCCAATTCAATATGCACTCACATATCCTCGTCGTCAGCCATTAATTAATGGTCAACGTCTTTCTTTAAATGATGTCGGAAGTCTTCATTTTTACAAGCCTGATTTGAAAAGATTTCATGCTTTGGCATTAGCATATGAAGCAGGACGTCAAGGGGGCTCTATGCCCTGTGTTCTAAATGGCGCTAATGAGCAGGCTAATTCTTTATTTTTAAATGGTCGTATTCGTTTCTTAGATATTGAAAGATTGGTGGAAGATGCTATGCGAGCTCATGAGTGGGTTGATCATCCAACATTAGAACAATTATTAGAAATAGACCAATGGGCAAGAGATTTTGTTTTGAAAAGAGTAGGAGAAGATTAGATGCAAAATATTATTAACGTTTTAGTCTTTTTATTGATTTTAGGATCTATCATTATTATTCATGAATTGGGACACTTTTTAGCTGCCAAATTCTTTGGCGTTTATTGTGGTCAGTTTTCAATTGGTTTTGGTCCTAAAATTTGGTCAAAAAAAGGAAAAGAAACTGAATATGAGATTCGTGCTTTACCGTTTGGTGGATTTGTAGCTATGGCTGGGGGAGAGAAACAAGAAGATAATGAAGAGATGCAAGATATTCCAATTGAAAGAACACTGAAGGGAATTAAGGCTTATCAAAAAGTCATTATATTCTTAGCAGGTGTATTTATGAATTTCATATTGGCTATTGTTGTGCTTTTGTCTGTGAATGTTTTTGCTGGACAGTTACCTGTGAATGTTGCTCAAGTAGGAACAATAAGTCAAGGATCTGCTGCTGAAAAATCTGGTTTGCAAGTTGGAGATATCATTCAACAAGTGGATATTGTAGAAACAGGGCAAACGATTCTGATTTCAAATTATGAAGATATATATTTTACTCAAGAAAACTTAAAAACAACGGCTAATGAAATTACTATGAATGTGACTGTGCAAAGGCAAAATGAAAAGAAAGTTTTGACAATGAAAGTACAATGTGACCAAACAGATGCGCGATATCGCTTAGGAATTACACAAGCAACTCGTCCAATGAATTTTGTAGAAGCAGTTCAACATACATTTATTTCATTTGGTGAGATGAGTGTTGCTATATTTGTAGCAGTTGGACAATTAATCACAAAGTTTACTGATACAGTCACACAGCTTTCTGGGCCAGCAGGTATTTATCAAATTACTGCACAGGTCACAGAATCTGGACAAGTGACTTATATTCTAAATTTATTAGCAATGTTATCAATTAATGTTGGGATTTTTAATTTATTGCCAATCCCGGGATTAGATGGTTGTCAAGTTATCTTTGCTATAGTTGAAAAGATGATAGGTCGAGAACTTCCACAAAAATTAAAACTGACTTTACAGATGATTGGGTTAGGGTTAGTTATGTTGTTGATGGTATTTGTAACATATCAAGATATAATGAGAATATTTGGATAAGGGATACTATATCCCTTTTCATATTGAAAAGGAGGAATCAAAATGAATAAAATGTTAATTTTGTTGGAGCAACTTCATCTGGAAAATGATGTTCGACAGTTAAAGAATGCTAATATAGATAGAGTTGTTGTTAATGCTGATAATTCATATGTTTTTTATGTATCTGCTTCACATATTGTTCCATTAGAGGAAATAAGAAAATTATTTTCTGCTAAGAATGAATTTCCTTATCCAAGTGATTTTGTTTTTGATTGGATGTCATCATATACTGCAGAAGATGTTCAGGATTATGCGATGTTTATTTTGAATGGTTTAAAAGGACGTTTTCCTCAAATAGATTTTATTAATGAAGGTTCGTTATCTTTTGAAGAAAATACATTAAAAATAGAAGTTTTAAATGACATTCAATTGAATCAAATGCAACAGCTTTATAAGATATTTGATAAGTATTTTAATAAATTTGGAATTCAAATTGGATTTGATGCTTATATTGATCAAAACAATGAAACATATCAATCAATTCAAGAAGAAATGAATGCATTAAATGAAGTGAAAGTTGATCAAAAAACCTTTGATCAAGTTGATGAGGTAGTTATAGATAGAAAACCAAAGTTCCAAAGTTATAAAAAAGAATATTTTTCATTAACAATCGATGAGATAGATGAAAATGTAAAAGAAGTACAAATTCAGGGTTATGTATTTAATGAAGATTCTAAAAAGGTTAAAACTGGTAAAACAATTCAATCCTTATATGTGACAGATTATACAAACAGTATAGTCGTTAAACGTTTTGAAAATAAAGGTGGCAATAGCCTTGAAGAAATGAACAAAGTGAAAAAGGGTGGTGTTTGGGTTCGGATTAAAGGGAATGTTGAGTATGATACATATGCTAAAGATACTGTCATTATTGCTAGAGAAGTAGAAGTGATTCCATCACCTAAAGTTCGTCAAGATGATGCAACAAAAAAGCGCGTTGAATTGCATACACACTCTAAAATGTCAGCAATGGATGGTATTGGGAGTATTACTGACTATATCAATCGAGCAGCATATTGGGGTCATCAAGCTATTGCAATTACTGATCATGGAAATGTACAGTCTTTTCCAGAAGCGCAAATGGCAAGTATAAAAAATAAAATAAAAATGATTTATGGTGTCGAGATGTATATGATAGACCCAGAATTTACTGTTGTTTTCAATGAAAAAGATATTTCACTCAAAGATTTGACTTTCATATCATTTGACCTTGAAACAACTGGGTTATCTGTTATGGATGACGATATTACAGAATTTGGAGCTGTCAAGATTAAAAATGGTCAGGAAATTGGTCGTTTGCAAAGTTTAATTAAACCAAATAAACGTATATCACAAAAGATTACTAATTTAACTCATATTACGAATGAAGATGTCAAGGATGCACCAACTATTCAGGAGTATATTCCAAAAATTTTAGAGTTTTTTGGAGATGATGTTATTGTTGCGCATAATGCGACATTTGATGTTGGCTTTTTAAATGAAATCCTTCAAAGACATGGTTATGAGAAATTAAAAAATCCTGCAATTGACTCATTAGCTTTAGCATGGAAATTATTGCCTCAACTCAAGGGATTCCGTTTAGGAAATGTTGCGAGATATTATCGTATTGCTTATGATGGCGATGATGCTCATAGAGCTGATTATGATGCTGAAGTCTTGGCAGGTGTGTTTAATATGATGCTTCATGATATGATGCAAAATCAGCAGTATTCACTTTTAGATATGAATGCAATGCCATGTGAAAGTGCATATAAAATTGTCCGTCCTAAACATATGTGTGTTCTTGCAAAAGATAAAACAGGTTTAAAAAACATGTTTAAATTGGTTTCAGAAGCCAATACAACATATTATCAAAAAACTTCACGTATTCCACGTGAACGACTTGAATTTTATCGTGAAGGCTTATTGTTTGGAAGTGGTTGTTATAACTCTGAAATCTTTGATTTAGCAATGACACGAAGTATTGAAGAACTCAAAAAAGCTATGGCTTTTTATGATTATATAGAGATTCTTCCTTTGGATATCTGTGATTATTTTGTGGAACGTGGAAGAGTTGATACAAAAGAGGATTTACAACGTATTTTGCGACGTATTGTTGATACTGCAAAAGAGATGGGAAAAATGATTGTTGCGACAGGTGATGTCCATTATCTTGATCAAAAAGATAAAATTTTTAGAGATGTTTTTACATGTAATCCTAAAATTGGATTAGGTGGTACACTTCACCCTTTAACTGATCGTAATAATCCTAGTGCCTGGACACCAGATGAGTATTTAAGAACAACTCAGGAAATGATGGATAGTTTGCCATATCTTACTGATGATGAAAAATATGAATATGTTGTCGAAAATACAAATAAAATTGCTGATATGATTGACGGAAGTTTTCATGTTGTACATGATAAACTTTTTACCCCACATATTGATAATGCTGATGAGAACTTAAGAAAATTATGTTTTGATAATGCTCATAAACAATATGGAGAAGTTTTGCCAGATATTGTTGAAAAGCGTTTAACAAAAGAGTTGGACAACATTATTAAACATGGTTTTGGAGTTATTTATTATATCGCTCATAAGTTAGTTAAAAAGTCAAATGAAGCAGGGTACCTGGTAGGAAGTCGAGGTTCTGTAGGTTCTTCGTTTGTTGCTACGATGGCTGAAATTTCAGAAGTTAATCCTTTGCCTCCGCATTACTATTGTCCAAATTGCCAATATAATGAGTTTTTGCCAGATGGCTTTATAGCTAATGGATTTGATCTTCCTAATAAAGTCTGTCCAAAATGTGGCAAACCACTCAAAGGTGATGGCCATAATATCCCATTTGAAACTTTCTTGGGGTTTAATGCTGATAAGGTACCTGATATTGACTTAAACTTTTCAGGTGATTATCAGCCAACTGCTCATGCCTATACAAAAGAAATTTTTGGAGAAAGCCATGTTTATCGTGCTGGAACAATTTCAACAGTAGCTGAAAAAACTGCTTATGGATATGCTAGAGGTTATGCAGAATTGATGGGGAGAGAGAATTCAATTCGTACAGCTGAATTAGAAAGAATTGCAAAAGGATGTACTGGTGTTAAGCGTACAACTGGACAGCACCCAGGGGGGATTATTGTTATTCCTGAAAATATGGATGTCTATGATTTTACTCCATATCAATATCCAGCTGATGATTTAAGTGCTGAATGGAAGACAACTCACTTTGATTTCCATGCCATTCATGACAATGTTTTGAAATTTGATATTTTGGGTCACGTTGATCCAACAGTTATTAGAATGCTACAAGATTTAACTGGCATTGATCCAAAGGATATTCCAACAAATGATCCAGAAGTTATGAGTTTGTTCAACTCAACAGAAGCGTTAAAGATTGATTTAGGATATTTGAATTGTAAAACAGGTGCTTTAGGTTTGCCAGAGTTTGGTACAAAGTTTGTTCGAGGCATGCTTGAACAGACACATCCAACATCATTCAGTGATCTTGTTATTCTTTCTGGTTTGTCTCATGGAACAGATGTTTATCTGGGAAATGCAGAAACATTGATTTCATCTGGAACATGCACCCTTAAAGAGGTCATTGGATGTCGTGATGATATTATGGTTTATTTGATTGAAAAAGGCTTGCCAAATAAAGATGCATTTGACATTATGGAATGCGTACGTAAAGGAAAATCGCCTGTTGTTTTCCCAGAAAAGAAATATGAAGAATTAATGCGTGAAAATGATGTACCAACTTGGTATATTGAATCATGTAAGAAAATCAAGTACATGTTCCCAAAAGCCCATGCAGCTGCTTATGTTTTAAGTGCGGTTCGCGTGGCGTGGTGGAAACTTTATTACCCACGTGAGTACTATGCTGTTTACTTTACGACACGTTGTGATGCTTATGATATTGAAACGCTATTACAGGGGAAAGATGTTATTTATGCAAAATATCAACAAATTTTAAATGATAAACAAAATGGAGTGAAAATTTCTAACAAAGAAGAAGCTTTGATTTCTGTGTTTGAAATCGCATTAGAAATGTATGAACGAGATATTCACTTTAATAATATATCTTTAGAAAAATCAGATTCTCGTAATTTTATTCTTGATCCTGATGATGAACATGGTTTGCTTCCGCCATTTACATCAATTGATGGTTTGGGGGCAGCCGTAGGCGATAGTGTAGTTGAAGCACGTAAAGTGAATTCATTTTTATCAAAAGAAGATGTTACAAAGCGTACGAAACTGACGAATACACAAATCGATTTCTTGACGAAAATTGGCGTATTTGAAGATATGTCAGATGAGAATCAGCTATCATTGTTTGATTTATAGAAAAAATATGATGAAAGCATTGTTTTTTTGATTCATCTGTGCTATATTATATCTGTAATAAGTGATTTACGAGAGGGGTAACCCTCTCGTTTATATTTGTAAACGGAGGGTTATATGTTAGAGAAAATCACAAGTTTAATTCAACCGATTTTAGATAATCATGATGTTTATCTTGATGATATTGAATATGTCAGCGAAAAAAACGAGTGGTATTTGAGGATCTTTATTGAAAAAAATGATGGACACTTAGATATGGATACTTGTGTTGCTGTTAGTGAAGATATTAGTTTGAAGTTGGATGAAGAAGATATCATTACAAATGAATACTATTTAGAGGTTTCTTCGCCTGGTGCTGAAAAACCATTAAAAACGTTAGAAAAAGTTCAACAATCTATTGGAGAATATGTTTATATTCAATTTAAAAAACCAACACTTGGAATGGATGAAGTCTATGGAACTCTTTTCAATGTTGATGGTGAAATGATTGAACTTCAATATATGGTTAAGAACATTAAAAAGAAATGTGATATTAAATATGATGATATTGCTTTCATCAGATTAGCTGTTAAGTTTTAAGGAGGAAAATAAAAATGGCTAGCAAGAAGTTTATTCAAGCTTTAGAATTATTAGAAAGTGAAAAAGGAATTGAAAAAGAAGTTGTATTAGAGGCATTAAAAGAAGCTTTAGAAAAGTCTTATAAGAAAAATTATGGTGGACCTGAATCTATTATTCGTGTTGATATTAATGAAAATAATGGAAAAATTCGTTTATATGAAATTAAACATGTTGTTGATGATGTCAATGATGAAGATTTTGAATTATCTTTAGAAGAAGCTCAAATGATTAATCCTAAGTACCAAATAGGTGATGATGTTGTTAATGAGATTGATCCAGAAGTTTTTGGTCGCTTAGCAGCAGTTCAAACAAAACAGTTATTAAAACAAAAGATTAGAGAAGCTGAAAAAGAAACACTTTACAATGAATTTGTTGATAAAAAAGATGATATTATTACAGGTATTGTAGATCGTGTTGAAGAACGATTTGCGATTATCAATATTGGCAGAACTGGAGCTTTGCTGCCATCTAATCAACAAATTCCTGGTGAAACAATCTACGAAGGACAACACTTAAAAGTCTATGTCAGTGATGTTGAAAGAAATACAAAAGGAACACATATTGGTGTTTCTAGAACTGAGCCTGGTTTAGTCAAAAGATTGTTTGAAATGGAAGTTCCAGAAATTTATGATGGGACTGTAGAAATTAAGTCTGTTTCTCGTGAAGCTGGAGATAGAAGTAAAATTGCTGTCTATACAACTAATGAAAATGTTGATCCGATTGGTTCTTGTGTTGGTCCCAAAGGGAGCCGTGTGCGCAATGTTGTTAATGAACTCAATGGTGAAATGATTGACATTGTTGAATGGAATGAAAATCCAGTTATCTTTATATCTCATGCTTTATCACCATCTGAAGTTGTAAATGTTGATATTAATGAGAATGACCATAGTGCACTTGTTATTGTCCCTGATAATCAATTGTCATTAGCAATTGGTAAGAAAGGACAAAATGCGAGATTGGCTGTAAGACTGACTGGTTGGAAAATTGATATTAAATCAGTAAGTGAAGCTGCTAGAGAAGGTATTATTTATGGTCAGGATGCTGAATTTGAAAAAACATTTGTAGAAGAAATGACAAAAGATGAACCTGTTATTGAAGATGTCATGATTGAAGAAAGTTTTGAAGAGTTAGAAGATATAATCGAAGAACCAATCACTGAAAATATCATTGTTGAAGAACCAGTCGTTCAACCAATTGTTGAAGAAGTCAAGGCAGATGTGGAAGTAACTGAGCCTGAAATACTTTTAGATGATGAAGTTGAAAATGATATGGAGACAAAAGTGATTGAAGAGGAGATATTTACTGATTATAGTGATCAAGATTATGATGACGAGGATTATGATGATTATGAAGATTATGATCCTAAATATGATGAAGATATTGATTATGATGAATTTGACAAATATTATGATGAAAAATACTTATGAAAAAAGTACCTTTAAGAAAATGTGTGGCAACTGGTGAACAATTGCCAAAAAAAGAATTAATTCGCGTTGTTAAAAATAAAGAGGGTCAAGTTTTTGTTGATCCTACTGGAAAAATGAATGGTAGAGGAGCTTATCTGAAAAAAAGTCTTGAAGCTATTGAAATAGCACAAAAGAAAGCTATTTTGAAGCGTTCATTAGAAATTGATATTCCTAATGAGATATATGAGGAATTAAAGTCTTATGTTAAATAGTGATGTTTTTTCTTTATTAGGTCTTGCTGCGCGAGCAAGAAAAATTTGTTCAGGTGATGTCTTGCTTAAAGATATTCGTTCAAAAAGTGTTTCACTTGTTATTATAGCTGAAAATGCAAGTGATAATTCAAAGAAAAAATGGAGTGATAAATGTACTTATTATAAGATTGATTATCGTATAATAGGTACAAGTGATGAATTGTCTCATGCAGTTGGAAAAGATAACCGAGTTGCTGTGGGAATAAAAGATAAAGGTTTTGCAGATAAAATCAAATCAAAGTTAGGAGGTTGATATTATGGCAAAAAAGAATACTTCAACAAAAAAGAGAGGTAATCAGCATAAAAAGAAATTGATTTCTAATATTCCAAATAAAGCCAAAGAAGAAAAGAAAATTATTGGTGATGGAATTGTGGAATATGAGGAAGGGATTACTGTTGGAGAGTTAGCAGAAAAGATTGGACAAACACCTGCTAATGTTATTAAAGTTTTATTTGTGTTAGGAACAATGGTGACTATTAATTCATCTTTAGATGATGAACAAGTAGAATTGATTTGTCTTGAATATGGTTATGAAACAAAAAAGAAAGTTGTTGTCAGTGAAATTAACTTCGAAGAGATTGAGATTGTTGATGATGACGCTGATTTAACAAGTCGTCCGCCAGTTGTGACAATTATGGGACATGTTGACCATGGAAAAACAACATTATTAGATTCAATTAGAAAATCTAAAGTTGTTGATGGTGAATTTGGTGGAATCACGCAGCATATTGGTGCATATCAAGTAGATGTGAATGGGAAAAAAGTAACTTTCTTGGATACACCAGGGCATGAGGCATTTACAGCTATGCGTGCACGTGGGGCACAGGTTACTGATATTGTTATCATTGTTGTAGCAGCTGATGATGGTGTTATGCCACAAACAAAGGAAGCTGTTGATCATGCTTTGGCCGCAAGAGTACCAATCGTTGTCGCTGTCAATAAAATTGATAAAGAAGGTGCTGATCCTGAACGTATCAAGGGTGAAATGAGTGAAATTGGATTAATGCCAGAAGAGTGGGGTGGAGAGACAATTTATTGTAATATCTCTGCTAAGCAAGGAACTGGTATTGATGAATTATTAGAAACATTAACTGTTGTTGCAGAATTGGCAGATTTGAAAGCAAATCCAAAACGTTATGCATATGGGACAGTTGTTGAGGGTAGACTTGATAAGGGACGTGGACCAGTTGCAACTTTATTAGTTGAAAATGGGACATTAAGATCAGGTGATCCTATTGTTGTAGGAACAGCATTTGGGCGTGTTCGTCAAATGTTAAGTGACAATGGAAGAGAGATCAAACATGCTGGTCCATCTACACCTGTTGAAATTACTGGGTTAAATGAAGTTCCTGTTGCAGGTGATAAGTTTATGGCTTTTGAAACTGAAAAAATGGCACGCCATGTTGGGGAAGAAAGACAAAAAGTAAAACAGGTTAAAGATCGTGGTATGAATTCAGCGATGAGTTTAGATGATTTATTTAATCAAATTAAAGAAGGACAAGTTGCTGATTTGAATATTATTGTTAAAGCTGATGTGAATGGAACTGCTGAAGCAGTCAAAGGATCATTGGAGAAGATTGATATTGATGGAGCAAGAGTCAATGTTATTCGATCTACAGTTGGTGCTATCAGTGAATCTGATGTTTTATTAGCAAGTGCTTCAAAAGCTATTATTTATGGTTTCAATGTCCGTCCAGATGCAAATGTAAGACGTAAGGCTGATGAAGAGGGCGTTCAAATTAGGTTGCATAACATTATTTATAAAATGGTTGAAGAAATTGAAGCAGCTATGAAAGGAATGTTAGCTCCTGAGTTTGAAGAAGTTGTAACTGGACAAGCAGAAATCAGACAAGTTATCAAGGTATCAAAAGTTGGGAATATTGCTGGATGTTATGTAACTGATGGTTATATTCGTAAAGACTGCGGTATTCGTTTAATTCGTGATGGTGTGGTTATTTATGAAGGTAAATTAGCTTCTCTTAAACGTTTTAAAGATGATGCAAAAGAAGTTGCAACTGGATATGAATGTGGTATGACAATTGAAAATTACAATGATATTAAAGAAGGCGATATTATTGAAGGTTATATCATGGAAGAAGTTGAAAGAAAATAGGAGTTGATTTCTAGTGGTATTAAAAAAAGAGAAAATGAATAATATTATTCAAAGGGAACTTTCTACTATTTTACAAACTGAAGTAAAAGATCCATCAATTGGCTTTTGTACAATTACTGGTGTTGATACAACAGCTGATTTATCAATTTCTAAGTTTCATTCTTAAATAAAAATACTAAGAAAAGCATGGAGGCTTTAGAAAGATCTAAAGGGTTTATTCGTTCGTTATTAGCTAAGCGTTTGACAATTCGCAAATGCCCTGAACTTCATTTTGTTTTAGATACATCTTTGGAGTATGGAAATAAAATTGATAATATTATTGAGGAATTGAATGAGAAAGGTGAGTCGTAGGCTTGCCTTTTTTTATAATATACTATGTGAAATAATTGACATAGTATAATAATGAGTATAAAATATAAAAGACAATACAGAAAGAAGGAAAAAGAAAATATGTTATTAGAAGGAAAAATTGCAGTTGTCACTGGAGGAACAAGAGGAATTGGCTATGCAACAGTAAAAGCTTTTTTAGAGCAAGGAGCAAAGGTAGCGCTTTTTGGGTCAAGAGAAGAAACTGTCAAAATAGCTTTAGAAAAATTGAATGAAGAGAATGCTGATTATCCTGTCATAGGGCTGCACCCTAATTTGATGGATCCCCAAGAAGTGAAATCAGCGTTTCAAACAGTTGTTGATGAATTTGGGCGTATTGATATTCTTGTCAATAATGCTGGTATTTCACAAAGAGATAAAATATTTGATTATAATATTGAAGATTTTGAGATGATTATGAATTTGAATGTTAATGCTGTTTTTATATGTTCAAAAGAAGCAGCTTCTTTGATGAAGAATCAAGGTGGCGGAGTTATCTTGAATACAAGTTCTATGGTCTCTTTATATGGACAACCAGCTGGCGCAGGTTACCCAACATCAAAATTCGCAGTTAATGGGATGACAAAATCATTAGCACGAGAATTGGGAAAAGATCATATTCGAGTGAATGCTGTGGCTCCTGGTGTTATCAAAACAGATATGGTTGCTGCTTTACCAGATGAGGTTATCCAACCAATTATTAATACAATTCCACTAAGAAGAGTTGGAGAACCAGAAGATGTTGCGAATGCTTTTGTGTTTTTAGCGAGTGATATGGCTAGTTATATTACAGGTGTTATTTTGTCAGTTGATGGTGCAACAATGTCGTAAGAATTGGGTATACTTTTGTATACCTTTTTCTGTGTATTTTATTTGAAGATATGAAGAGAAGTGGTATAATATAACAAGGAGGACAAAATTATGAAAAAATGTATTGTGAACGGGAAAGTTATTCTACATGATGAAATTGTAGAAAAAAATATTTTTATTGAAAATGATAAAATAGTGGAAATAAGTCAGCGTCAGCCTTGCGATGAAGAAGTGATTGATGCTCATGGATTATATGTTGCGCCTGGATTTATTGATGTCCATACACATGGTCGTGCTGGAAGTGATACAATGTATCCAACTTTTGAGGATTTAAATACGATTTCAAAGGCTGCTTTAAAAACTGGTGTTACAACATTGTTGCCAACAACTATGACTATGCCTGCTGTAGATATTGCAAAAGCAGTAGAAAATCTTGCTATAAATAAAAATAAAGTTGAAGGTGCTCAGATATTAGGGACTCATCTTGAGGGACCTTTCTTCAATAAAATTTATAAAGGTGCTCAACCAGAAGAATGTATGATTCTTCCAACTGTTGAAAATTATTTATCTTTTGTAAAAGAACATCAAGATATAGTTAGAAAAATTTCAATTGCACCAGAACATTCAATAGAATTAATTACTTATTTAAATGATAAGAACACAGTTGTATCTTTGGGACATACAAATGCAACATATGAAGAGGCTCAGGTGGCTATTGATGCAGGAGCAACTTCTGGAACACATACTTTTAATGCTATGACACCATTGACACATAGAGCACCTGGCGTTGTTGGTGCTATTATGGTGAATGATAGTGTTTATGCAGAACTTATCTTGGATGGTATTCATGTTAATTTTGCTGCAGCACAAGCTTTATTGCGTGCAAAAGGTAAAGATAAAGTGATTTTAATCACAGATTCAATAGAAGCTGCTGGATTACCTGATGGAACATATAAGCTTGGAACACAACCAGTATATGTTAAAAATGGTGAAGCAAGATTGGCTAATGGGGCATTAGCGGGAAGTATTGCTAATATGAATGATTGTGTGAGAAATGCTTTTGAGCATCTTGGGTTGACTTTAAATGAGGCTGTGAATTTAGCTAGTTATAATCCGGCACAAAGTTTAGGAGAACCATTATTAGGTGAAATTAAAGAAGGTAAGTTTGCTGATATTATTTTCTTTGATGATCGTATTAACATCCAAAAGACAATGATAAAAGGTGAAATGAAATAGGAGAATTTATTTATGACAATTTTGAAAAATGATTTGTTGGAAGTAGAATTAAATGCTAAAGGTGCAGAGATAATTAAAATTGTTGGTCAAAAGGACAATATGAATTATATGTGGAGAAGAGATCCTGTCCAATGGGCAAATAGTGCACCTATCTTATTTCCAATTGTTGGTGCTATTAATAATAATGAATGCCGTATAGATGGAAAAACCTATACAATGACGCAACATGGTTTTGCAAGGCATAATGAGTTTATGACACATCAGTTGTCAGATACGTGTGTAGAATTTGAATTGACTCCTAATGAAGATATTTTAAAACAGTATCCTTATTTATTTGATTTGAAGGTAATTTATACACTAAATCAAAATCAGCTAGAATGTCATTGCATTGTTAGGAACACAGATTCAAAAACAATTTATTTTCAAATTGGTGGACATCCAGCTTTTGCTTGTCCATTTATGGAAAATGAATCAAGCAACGATTATTATTTAGAACCTAATATTACTGTTTGTATTATTAAAGATGGTAAACTTGTTGAAAAGAAAAAATTGCAACTTCCTCAAAAAATCATTAATGTAGAAGAGCGTGGTATGTCTCATGAAACGAAACAACTCTTTGATCATGAAAGAAGATTTTTTATAAGACAAGCTCTTTTTAATAACGATGCAGTTGTTGTTAAAAATTTTCAATCGAAATGGGTTGCATTAAAGTCTATTCATCATCAAAAATCAATTAAATTTTATATGGAGAATTTTGAACACTTAGGAATTTGGGCTGCTAAACATGTAGGTGGTTTAATTGCTATTGAGCCTTGGGTTGGACATAATGATTATGTTGGATTTACAGGAGAATTTAAAGAAAAAGAAAGTATCGTTGCGCTTCCACAAAATCAGGAGTTCGAGTGTAAATTTACTGTAGAAATCAACCAATAGTGACAAAAAACTTAATTATGATTTGATATCATAGTTTTATGAAGATAAAAATAATTGAAAAAACACATGAATTAATGAATGCATCATCTTGTTGTAATGAAGCAAAAGAAGCTGCTCAATCATGGTTGGACGCTATTGGAACAGAAGATGAAGGTATTGAAACAGAAAAGTATATTGCTGAGTTAGAAGAAGATATTGGAACTATTGATGGCTTGATAGATTTTGCTGGATCTGAGTATGGTATAAAACACTTTGGAGTTGAAACTGCTAAAAGTATTTTAGAACATGCGAAGGAAATAAAGGCTCAAGGTGCAAAGTATTGCGATTGTGCTGCATGCCAAGCTGTTGCTGCAATTCTTGAAAAGAAAGATGATTTACTTTATTTGATGAAAAAAGATTAATTTGATAATAGTCATGAAAAGAGTAAAATGATACATGAACTGCCTCCAATCTGTTAGATTTTTGGTCTAAGTTTTTGGGGGCAGTTCATACAGTGGTTTACTCTTTTTATTTATAAGTATAATTATAAAGTGTTTGTGAATATATGAGAAGTATAGTAAAATATGAAAAAATAGAAAATAATAGCGAGGTTAATGAATGAATAGAAAATATCCTAAAATTATTCTTTCCGAAGAGGGAGAGAAGTGGTTAGATAATGGTCAAATGTGGATGTATAAAAACAATGCAGTTGATATTGATGAAACAATTGAAAATGGATCATTGGTAGATATTATG
>OGRN01000844.1_pt1 | contig 28509 bp, 24 predicted proteins | sample 1553401 | NCBI WGS metagenome assembly OGRN01 (sample SAMEA2580096, study PRJEB22360) | human gut metagenome | biome: human gut; feature: human-associated habitat; material: faeces | place: Denmark | collected 2008/2010 | reverse complement strand
CATTCGATTCGACTTCCTATATATAAGTAGGGGGGATTTGCGTCCGCCCTCGGGCCGGGGGTTCTTCCGCGCCGCCGTCGCGCAAGCGGCGCCCCCTGTCGTCGGCTTTCCCTCCCTCGCCTTCGCCAAAGCTCTCGCGGAGGAATGCCGGTCGTGCCGCCCGATCCCTCTTTCGGGAGGCGATCCCCTCCCGAAAGAGGGACGGCCGCCTCCGGGCCCGCCCGCCTTCCGCGCGGGCAATCCCCTCGGCGACCGTCCCTGGTCGATTCTCTATGTCGGAGGGTTTCCATCATTTCGATATTGAAGAAGCTAAGGTGCAATCGCCTATTCGAATGCTCAAGCATTTCCACCGCGTCCGATTCTACACATGTATGCCGAAACGCCCCTGGCACGGTCTTAAAACCAAAAAGAAGAGAGCTGCCGATGCAGCCCTCTTCTTGAATCGTTATATATGGAGACAATCTTATGCGAGCTTGAAGAACTTCTTCTTGCCAACCTGAACCTCAGCGCCCTTTAAGGATTCGGGCGCGAGATTATACGATTTCGCGGCAAGCGCCTCGCCGTTTACGCGAACCGCACCTTCGTCGATAAGACGACGTGCGGCCGAAACGCTTTGTGCGGCGCCCGCGTCAACGATGACCTTCGCAAAGTAAACCATGCCGTCTTCGCCCGGCGTGAGATCGGCATCGAAAACAGGGGCGTCGGCCGGGAAGCCATGGGCTTTAAACTTCAAGTCGAAATCGGCCTCGGCGGCCTCGGCGGCAGAGTCGCCCTGGTAGGCGGCGTGCTCGGCGGCAAGCGCCACCAGCTCGGCGGGGAGCTCCTCGCCCTCGGAGCCTGCGGTAAGGTCGATGCCCATGACCTCGGCGAGCTCGCAGAGCATGTCGGCGGCGCGCAGGCACACGGCCGTGGCGGCGTTGTCGCCTGCGTCGGCCAGGTAGGTGTTGGCGGCCGTCACCAGTGCGAAGACGGCAGCCAGGCCACCCGCGGTGTTGAAGTCGTCGTCCATCTGACGGCAGAAGTCCTCGTGGGCCTCGTCGATGGCGCGGCCGAGGGTGCGGTCGGTCTCGTTGAGCTCGCCGTCCTGCGGGGCGTTCTGGGCGGCCCAGCGCAGGTTGCGCACGCAGGTCTGCAGGCGCTCGAGGGTGCCCACGGTGCCGTCCAGGCGCTCGAAGGAGAAGTCCAGCGGGGCGCGGTACTGGGTCTGCAGCATGAGCAGGCGCACGGCGTCGGCCGGGTACTTGTCCAGAACCTCCTTGAGCGTGTAGAAGTTGCCCAGGGACTTGGACATCTTCTCGCCGTCCACGCGCAGCATGCCGGCGTGCATCCAGGTGTTGGCAAGGGCCTTGTCCCAGGCGCACATGGCCTGGGCGGTCTCGTTCTCGTGGTGCGGGAAGATGAGGTCGGCGCCGCCGCCGTGGATGTCGATGGGCGTGCCCAGGTAGCGGTGGATCATCGCGCAGCACTCGGTGTGCCAGCCGGGGCGCCCCTCGCCCCACGGGGAGGGCCAGCTGGGCTCGCCGGGCTTGGCGGCCTTCCAGAGGGCAAAGTCAAACGGGTCGCGCTTCTCGTCGTTGACCTCGACGCGCTCGCCGGCACGCAGCTGGTCCAGGTCGCGACCAGAGAGGATGCCGTAGTTGTGGTCGGAGCGCACGGAGAAGTACACGTCGCCGGAGGGCACCGGGTAGGCAAAGCCCTTCTGGATGAGCAGGGAGATCATCTCCTGCATGGCCTCGATCTCGCGCGTGGCGCGCGGGCGGATGTCGGGGTCCATGATGCCGAAGCGGTGCATCTGCTCGATGAAGGCAGCCGAGAACTCCTCGGCCACGTCGGCCGCGGTACGGCCCTGCTCGTTGGCACGGTTGATGATCTTGTCGTCAACGTCCGTGAGGTTCTGGGCAAAGGTGACCTGGTAGCCCTTGTACATGAGGTAGCGGCGGATGACGTCGAAGGACAGGAAGGTCCTGGCGTTGCCGATGTGGATCTGGTCGTAGACCGTGGGGCCGCAGACGTACATGCGAATCTTGCCCTCCTCGATGGGGACAAGCTCCTCCTTGCGGTGCGTCTGGCTGTTGTAGACGAGCACGAGAGACTCCTTGCTGACGGCGCCCGCGCGGGGCGCGCTGCCTGTTACCTAAGAATTGACCGCCTATTGTCGCACGGTTTTGGGCGGGGTGCCACGGAAGGGGCGACGGCGTGCCTACTCCCGAGCCCCCTCGGTACAGCCGTCGTCCAGAAGCGCCACGGCCCAGGCTTCCATGCCCTCCTCGCGCCCAACAAAGCCCAGGCGCTCGGTGGTGGTTGCCTTGAGGCCGACGCTTCCCAGGTCAAGGCCCATGGCGTCCGCCATGTTCCGGCGCATCTGCTCACGGAAGGGGGCGAGCTTTGGCGCCTGCGCACCAATGGTGCAGTCGCAATCCAGGATGCGGTAGCCGCGGCTGCGGGCGAGCTCGGCCACGCGGGAGAGCAGCTTGATGCTGTCGGCCCCCTCGTAGGCCGGGTCGGTGTCGGGGAAGAGCTTGCCTATGTCGCCGGCGCGCATGGCGCCCAGGATGGCGTCCATGAGGGCGTGGGTCACCACGTCCGCGTCCGAGTGGCCCAGAAGGCCGCGCTCGCAGGGGATGTCCACCCCGCCCAGGACGAGGCGGCGCCCCTCCTGCATGCGGTGGACGTCGTAGCCATGCCCGATGCGGATCATTGCACGTCCCTTCCGGGCCGCCTGCCGCAGCCCTCCTCCACGAGGCGCTGCTCCAGCGTGGCCTCGGCCACGGCGAGGTCCTCGGGAATGGTCACCTTGATGTTGTCGCGCGAGCACTCCACGCAGCGGACGCGGGCGCCGTGACGCTCCACCAGGGAGGAGTCGTCCGTTCCCTGGTAGCCGTCCCAGAGGGCGGCCTTGTACGCCGCCACGACCTCGCGCGTGCGGAAGACCTGCGGGGTCTGCGCCGCCCAGTAGAAGGTGCGGTCCGGCGTGGCGACGATGTCGGTGCCCTCAACGAGCTTGAGGGTGTCTATGGACCTGGCCGCGCAGATGGCCCCGGCAAGGCGGCCGTCCTGGCGCACGGCGGCTACGGCGCCCTCGATCATGGGCACCTCCACCAGCGGGCGGGCCGCGTCGTGGACGGCCACGAAGGGGTAGCCCGCCGGCATCTGGGAAAGGCCCGAGTAGACCGAGTCCTGGCGGGTGGCGCCCGAGGGGGCAAAGCTCACCGGGGTCTTGAGCACCACGCGAGAAAGGACGTCCGCCTTCACGACATCGGCCTTGTCGGGCGCGCAGACGATGACGATGTGGGCCACCGAGGGGGCGCGGTCCAGGGCCATGAGGGGCCAGCACATGAGGGGCAGGCCGCAGAGGTCAACGAACTGCTTGCCCCGGGGGTCTCCAAAGCGCTCGCCGGAGCCTCCGGCGACCACGATGGCAACGGTGTCTGCCTGCGGCTTGCTGTTCTCCACGCGCTCCGTGCAAGGGCAGGTGCAGGACATGCGGCCGGGCTCTTCAGACGCAGCCATGCGCTACTCGCCCTTTCCCCACATGCGGTGGAGGCTGTTGGCCAGCACGCCGGGGTTCTTGACGCCGATCTCTCCCAGGCGGGACGGGTCGTCGTCGACGGCCTCCAGGATCTCCTGCAGGGAGCCGTACTGGTCGACGATCTTGTCGGCCATGCCCTCGCGCACCACGGGCACGCGGGAGAGGGTACGCAGGCCAAGCGGGGTCATGACGCTATCCTCGCCGCGTTCGTCGGTGAAGCCCAGAATCTTGGCCACGGACTTGGCCGAGCGAATCTTTGTGTTGTCGGTCTCGTGCAGGCGACGGCGGATGGCCAGGGCGTTCTCCTCGGAGGAGTCCGCCGCGTAGTCCCTGATCATGAGGGTGTAGGCCTCGTCCATGCCGCCGAGGAACTCCTCGCGCTGCATGAGGGTGATCTTGCCCTCGCTGCCCAGCTGGATGATGCAGTCGTTGAGCTCCTCGCCGGCGGTCATGAGCACCTCGAAGAGGTACAGGATGCTGGTGACGTCGCCCAGCGTGACGAAGTTGTCCAGCTCGAGGCTGGTGAGGCGCAGGAGGCTGCGGTCAAGCTGCTGGCGGGTGTTCTGCATGGCGACCACGATCTGGTTGACCGAGGCCATGATGTCGCTCACGGGCTTGAGCTCGAAGCCCTTGCCGTCCACGTAGACGTTGACCACGGCGCGGCGCTCGGAGACCGAGATGACGGTGGCGTGCGTGAGTAGGCTCATGCGCGCGGCCGTGCGGTGGCGGGTGCCCGTCTCGGACGTGGGCAGCGACGGGTTGGGGTTGAGGTGGTAGTTGGCGCGCAGGATCTTGGTGAGGTCCTTGTCCACCACGATGGCGCCGTCCATCTTGCAGAGCTCGAAGAGGCGGTTGGCCGTGAAGGAGACGTCGAGCTTGAAGCCGTCGTCTCCGGCGGCGAGCACGTTGTCGGTGTCTCCGACGCAGATGAGCGCCCCCATGTGGCCGGCGATAATCATGTCCAGGGCGTGGCGCAGGGCCGTGCCGGGCGCCGTCTTCTTGATGGCGTCCTCAAGGCGGGTGTCGCGGTCCGCGCCGATGGCCTCAAACTGTCCGGTGTCCATGCGGCATACCTCCGTATAGGAGCCGGCCCCGCATGGGGGCCGGCAGTGGTCTTCCTAGAGTATAAGGCGAGAAGCCCGTCCGCCCGTCACTCCCCCGCGGACATCAGGCCGCCGGCGTTGCCGGCCGGGCCCGCGGACGGCGCGTCCAGGCCGCGCGGCACGGAGTCGGGGGTGCCCATGGTCTCGCGGTGGCGCGGCTCCGGGATGAGCCCGCGTGTCTTGGTGAACGTGAGCTTCTCGCCGTCGGAGTCCACCTGGACGATGTCGCCAGCAGACCAGCCGCCCTGCAGCAGCTCCTCAGAGAGCGGGTCCTCGATGAGCGTCTGGATGGCGCGGCGCAGCGGGCGGGCGCCGTAGACCGGGTCCGCGCCCTGCTTGGCCACGAGGTCGCGGGCGGCATCGGTGAGCTCGATGGACATGCCCTGGGCGATGAGGCGGTCACGCAGGTCGGCCACCATGAGCTCCACGATGCCGCGGAGCTGCTCGCCGGTGAGCGACTTGAAGACCACGATCTCGTCCACGCGGTTCAAGAACTCCGGGCGGAAGAGCTTCTTGAGCTCGGACATCACGCGGCTCTGGATCTCCTTGTCGGAGAGGCCGGCCCCGCCGTCGGCCGAGAAGCCCAGCGTGGAGGTGTGGGCGATCTCGCGGGCGCCGATGTTGGACGTCATGATGATGACCGTGTTGGAGAAGTCAACGTGGCGGCCCTGACCGTCGGTGAGGCGTCCCTCGTCAAGGATCTGGAGAAGGACGTTGAACACGTCGGGGTGGGCCTTCTCGATTTCGTCAAAGAGGACGACGGAGTACGGGCGCCTGCGAACGGCCTTGGTGAGCTCGCCGCCCTCGTCGTAGCCAACGTATCCGGGGGGGGCGCCGACGAGCTTGGAGACCGTGTGCTTCTCCATGAACTCGGACATGTCGAAGGAGATGAGGGCGTCCTGGCTGCCAAAGAGGAACTCGGCCAGGGACTTGGCGAGCTCGGTCTTGCCCACGCCGGAGGGGCCCAGGAAGATGAAGGAGCCGCCCGGGCGGCGCGGGTCCTTGAGCGGGCTGCGGCTGCGGCGGATGGCCTTGGCCACCTTGGTCACGGCCTCGTCCTGGCCAATGACGCGCTGGTGGAGGACCTCCTCGCAGCGCAGGAGCTTGGAGGCCTCGGCCTCGGTCAGGTTGGAGACGGGCACGCCGGTGATGTCGGAGACCACGTCGGCGATGTCCTTCTCGTCGACGGTGACCACGTTGTCCTCGAGGCTCTTGTGCCAGGCGTCCTCGAGCTCCTTGCGGCGGGCGGTGAGGGCCTTCTCCTCGTCGCGGAGGCCGGGGGGCGGGCGGCGCTCCGCGGGCGGCCTGCTCGAACTCCTGGGCCGCGGCAGCCGCGGACTTCTCGTCGTGGACGCGCTTGAGGTCGGCGTCGACCTGCGTGAGCTCGGGCGGCAGCGAGGTGCGGTGGACGCGCGTACGGGCGCCGGCCTCGTCGATGACGTCGATGGCCTTGTCGGGCAGGAAGCGGTCCTGCACGTAGCGGGAGGAGAGCGTGACGGCAGCCTTGACGGCCTCGTCGGTGTAGCGCACGTGGTGGTGCTTCTCGTAGCGCTCCTGCAGGCCGCGGATGATGGTCAGCGCGTCCTCGGGCGAGGGCTCGCCGATGTTGACCGGCTGGAAGCGGCGCTCGAAGGCGGAGTCCTTCTCGATGTGCTTGCGGTACTCCTCGGCGGTGGTGGCGCCGATGACCTGGATCTCTCCGCGCGAGAGCGGTGGCTTCAGGATGGAGGCGGCGTCGATGGAGCCCTCGGCGGAGCCCGCGCCAATGACGGTGTGGATCTCGTCGATGAAGAGGATGTCGTCCTCGGAGCCCTCGAGCTCCTGGACGACCTTCTTCATGCGCTCCTCGAACTCTCCGCGGTACTTGGAGCCGGCCACGAGGGAGGCCAAATCAAGGGTCCAGACCTGCTTGCCGCGCAGGATGTCGGGCACGTTGCCGGAGGCTATGAGCTGGGCCAGCCCCTCGACGATGGCGGTCTTGCCCACGCCTGGGTCTCCCAGGATGAGCGGGTTGTTCTTCTGGCGGCGGGCCAGGACCTGCATGACGCGCTCGATCTCTCGGTCACGGCCGATGACCGGGTCGAGCCTGCCGTCGGCGGCCACCTTGGTGAGGTTGCGGCCGTACTGCTCAAGCATGGAGGCGTCGTCGGAGGGGGCGGGCTGGGACTGGCCGCCGCCCACGCCCATGAAGACGGGGCCGGAGGGCTGGCCCTGGGGAGCCTGCTGGTCGGGCTGGTTTGCGGTGAGCTCGTTGACGGCGTTGCGGACGGCGTCGCCCGAGACGCCCATGGCGCGCAGGGCGTCCATGGCGCGGCCGTTGCCCTCGGCCACGATGCCCAGCAGCAGGTGCTCGGTGGCAATGTAGTTCTGGCCGTGGGTCATGGTCTCGCGGTAGGCGTCCTCCAGCACGCGCTTGGCGCGCGGCGTGAAGGGGATGTGGCCGCCGGGGACGGGCTCGGTCTCGCTCTGGGTGAGGCCCTGGACGGTGGCGAGGGTCTCGTCGTAGGTGACCTCGAGCTTGGCCAGCGCCTTTGCGGCAACGCCCTCCCCCTCGCGGATGAGGGCCAAAAGCAGGTGCTCCGTGCCGACGTACATCTGGCCGAGGTTTCTGGCCTCGTCCTGGGCAAGGCTCATGACCTTGCGGGCCTTGTCTGTGAACTTCTCGAACATGTGGGTGGTTCCCTTTCGCGCAAGCCCCGCGGGCGGGGCAGAGTGTGCAATGTAAGTGTGTACCCGCCGCGCCGGGTTGGCAAACCGGCGACACCTGACGGCAACGGCCGGGGCAGGGCGGGCCTTTCGGCGAGAAGCGCTTCTCGCCCGGCGCCTGGCTTTGCGCTCACGAGACAAAAACGGCCCGGTCCGGGAGTGCCGGATCGGGCCGTCGGGTCTTTGGCCTGTGCGCGAGGCGCTACTCCACGCCCTCGCAGGTGGGCTGGATGGCCTTCATGGCCTCGATGACGCTGGCAAAGAGGTCGTCGAGCTCCATGCCGTTGAGCTCGGCGCCCTTGCGGATGACGTCGCGGTCGCAGCCGGCGGCAAAGCGCTTGTCCTTGAACTTCTTCTTGAGCGACTTGAGCTCGAAGTCCATGACGGACTTGGACGGGCGCATGAGCACGGCGGCCTGGATGAGGCCGGACAGCTCGTCGCAGGCAAACAGGACGCACTCCATCTTGCAGCTGGGAGCCGGAAGGTCCGGGTTGTTGTCGGAGTTGTGCGTCTGGATGGCGCGGGCCAGCTCCCTGGTGCCGCCGGCCTCCTCGATGAGCTCGGCCGCCTTCACGGTGTGCTGGACCTCGTCCTGGAACTTCTCCCAGTCAAGGTCGTGGAGAAGGCCGACCTGGCCCCAGAACTCCACGTTTGCCGGGTCGTACTTCTGCGCGTAGTAGCGCATGAGGCCCTCGAGGGTCTGGCCGTGGGCAATGTGGAACGGGTCCTCGTTGTACTTCTTCAGCAGGTCGAAGGCCTGGTCGCGCGTGAGGCCGGTCTCAAGCGCGGGGGCGTCGGCGTGGGCGGCGGCAGCCTCGTTGGAGGCGCCGTGCTCGGCGTCGTCGGCCAGCGCGTCCACGGAGGCGGCGGCGTTGTCGGTGGTCTCGGGCAGCTGGGAAGCAATGTCGGCGCGGGTGATGACCTCGGGCTTCATCTGCGGGAAGAGAAGGACATCGCGGATGGCCGGGGCATCGCAGAACAGCATGATCATGCGGTCGATGCCGTAGCCGATGCCGCCCGCGGGGGGCATGCCGTACTCGAGGGCGCGCACGTAGTCGTAGTCGTAGCCCATGGCCTCGTCGTCGCCGAAGCCCTTGGCCGCGACCTGCTCGGCAAAGCGGCCGGCCTGGTCGACGGGGTCGTTGAGCTCGGAGAAGGCATTGGCGTACTCGTGGCCGCAGATGACCAGCTCAAAGCGGTCGGTCAGGCGCGGGTCGTCGTCCTTGCGCTTGGAGAGGGGGCTGACCTCCTCGGGGTAGTCGCAGACGAAGGTCGGGTTGACCAGCGTGGGCTCGCCCAGCTCGTCGTAGAGCTCGAAGACCAGCTTGCCGGCGCCCCAGTTCTCCTGCCACTCAATGCCGTGCTTCTCGCAGATCTGGCGCAGGCGCTCGATGGGGGTGTCCATGTCCACGTGCTCGCCGCAGGCGCGGGAGGCAACCTCGGAGAGGGGCAGGGACTCCCAGGTGCCGGACATGTCGACGGTCTGGCCCTGGTAGGTGATGACCTCGTGGCCCTCCTCGCAGCCGCAGACCTCGCGGGCGATGGTCTTGAAGAGGCCCTGGGTGAGCTCCTTCATACCGTCCAGGTCGGAGTAGGCGCAGTAGGCCTCCATGGAGGTGAACTCGGGGTTGTGGGTGAGGTCCATGCCCTCGTTGCGGAACTGGCGTCCGATCTCAAAGACGCGCTCGAGGCCGCCCACGATGCAGCGCTTAAGGGGCAGCTCGGTGGCGATGCGCAGGTAGAAGTCGCGGTCAAGCGCGTTGAAGTGCGTGACGAACGGCTTGGCGTTGGCACCGCCCAGGATGGCGTGCATCATGGGGGTCTCGACCTCCATGTAGCCGTCAGCCTCCATGTAGCGGCGGATGAGGCTGATGATCTGGCTGCGCTTGCGGAAGGTGTCGCGGACCTCGGGGTTCATGATGAGGTCGACGTAGCGCTGGCGGTAGCGAACCTCGCGGTCGGTGAGGCCGTGGAACTTCTCGGGCAGCGGGCGCAGGGCCTTGGAGAGCAGCTCGACGTGCGTGGGGGCAATGGAAAGCTGGCCGCGGCGGGTGCGCAGCACGGCACCGGTGGCGCCGATGATGTCGCCCAGGTCAAGCTGGCCCAGGAGCGCCCACTCGTCCTCGGGCAGGTCGTTCACGCGGCAGAAGAGCTGGATCTGCGCGGTGCAGTCCTCGAGCACGATGAAGGCGGCCTTGCCCTGCTTGCGGAAGGCGCGGATGCGACCGGTGAGGGAGTAGACGTCCTCGGTGTCGGTGCCGTCGGGCAGCTCAGCGTAGCGCTCCTCGAGGTCGGCGGCGTGGGTGGTCACCGTGGAGTGGATGGGGTAGGGCTGGACGCCCGCGTCGATAAGTGCCTGGCGGCGGGCGCGGCGCTGCGCCCTCTCGTCGTTGGTGCTGGGGGTTGCGGTCTTCTCGGCCATTTGGTTCCTGCCTTTCAATAGAAACGCCCCGTATCTGCAGCTATGCAGGCACGGGGCGTCAGCACTCGGTTGGGCTTGCGCTTAGCGGGTGATCGCCGTGATGGTGTACTTTTTGGCCCTGCCCGTCGGGGTGACGAACTCGACCTCCTCGCCCTCGCCGTGGCCGATGAGGGCCTGGCCGGCGGGAGACTCGTTGGAGATCTTGTGCTCCAGGGAGTTGGTCTCGGTGGTGCCCACGATGGTGAACTCCGTGGTCTTGCCCTTGGCGTCGACCAGGGTGACGGTGGTGCCGATGGAGACCTTCAGGTTGGCGTGGCTGCCAGCGGCGACGACGGTGGCGACGGAGAGAATCTGGCGAATCTCGTTGATGCGGGACTCGTTGTGGGACTGCTCCTCCTTGGCGGCGTCGTACTCGGAGTTCTCGGAGAGGTCGCCGAAGCCGCGGGCCTCCTTGATGCGCTCGACGATCTCGTCGTGCTTCTCGCCCTCGCGGTACGCGAGCTCCTCCACCAGCTTCTGGCGGCCTTCGGGGGTGAGCTCGATCTTCTTGGAGTTGTCCATGTTCTGCTCTCTACTTGACGCGGTCTTGCGGGGTTGGTGGTGCGGGCGCGACGGCTACTCGCCGAACTTGTGGCCGCACTTGCTGCAGAAGGCAGCACCGGCGGGGTTCTTGGCGCCGCACTCGCCGCAGAACTGGGTGTCCTCGACGTCGGCATCAGCGTCGTCCTCGTCGGCGACGACCTCGACGGCGTCATCGTCGGAGGCGGGCTTCTTGGCGGACTTCTCGTCCTCGCCCTCCTCCATGCCCTCGCGGACGTTCTTCACGGTCTTGCCGAGGGCGGAGCCGATCTTCGGGAGGTTCTTGGGCCCGAAGATGACCAGGACGACGACAAGGATGATGACGAGCTCGGGAACGCCAAGACCAAGAATCATGTGAATTCCTCCGTTTGTGGTGATGTGCGACGGCCCGCTGGGGCCGCACAGACGTATGGGCTAGTATAGCCGAGGTTCGGGCATACTCACAATCTCTAAAACGCGAGATTGCAACCTAATAATTTACCTCAATGAGAAGGGACGTGGCCCCGTGAGACCCCTCTTTGTGTGGAGCACCGTCATTGGACTCGTTCTTGTCGCCATAGTGGCGGCACTGCCGTGGCTGCTCAAGAAGCGCGGCGTGACCATGTGCCAAACCAAGTTTGGCACCACGCTCATCTTTGAGTCGGAGAACGCCGACGGAACGCCGGTGCGCCTCATCAACGTCAACGGGACCTTTCAGTCCGTGTGCTACCTGCCTGATGACCTGCACTTTGAGCTGGCCTGCCTCTATCACCGCGAGATGGCCGACGTCATAGGCAGGATGGCAAGAGACGCCCAGAAGCAAGGGCGGCGGCTACGCGTGCTGGTCATGGGCGGCGGCGGCTATTCTCTGCCCAAGTACCTGGCGGCCTACGTACCCAACGCACGCGTAGAGGTCGTCGAGGTGGATCCGGCCATGACCAAGATTGCCCGCGAGCAGTTCTTCCTTGACGAGTGCCTGGAGGTCACGGGCGCCGAAGGGGACGGGCGCCTGACGCTGGTCAACGACGATGCCTGGGGCTACCTGCAGCGCCAGAACGAGCCCTACGACGTCATCGTCAACGACGCGTTCTCCGGCAAGAGGCCGCTGGGTCCCATGAAGACCGACGAGGGCGCCCGCGTGGTGCGCGCGCACCTGGCCGACGGCGGTGCCTACCTGGCAAACGTCCGCAGCGCCTGCGAGGGGCGCCGCTCCGCCACGCTGCGCGAGGTGCGGGAGGCCTTCGGCCGCGAGTTTGCCAGCTGCCGCGTGGTTCCAGAGTGGGAGGACGAGCCGGAGAAGCCCGGAAACAACGTGTTTATAGCCAGTTAGGCGGCCTCGGAGTCAACCAACGACCAGGCCGTGACCTCAACTCGGCGAAAATGGGTGACTTAATTCGGGAGGGGCGAGTAGCCCCTCCCGTTTTGGTTTTTGCCAACTGGGAAAACGCCCTCAAAGAAGGGCCTCTACTCGGGAATTCCAATTAAGTCACCCATTTTCGACGGTTTTGCCAGATAGAACAAAGCCAAGGACTTCTCCATCCATATTTGCTTCCAGGGTCCATCCCATGTCCTCGGCCAGCCTTTTTGCCGTCGAGAGGCCAAGTCCCAAGCCGCCATTGAGCCGTTTTGTACCCTCTCCTCGAAAACGTTCGAATAGACCAGACTCATCGGGTCTGGCGTCGCCCTTGATTAGGTTCGCTATTTCGAGAGTCCACGTGCTATCGTTTGACTTTTGAATTAGCCTTAGGGACCCATTTCCATGCCTAAGCGCATTGGAAACAAGATTGTCGATGATGCGCTTTAGCGCGCCCTCATCCGCCTCTACAAGGATCGCCTCATCCGCAAAGCCGATGACGGGCTCCCAGGCTCTTCTCGCGAGGTCTTCTTCGTAACCCCCCAACACCTCAAGGGTCACCGGCAGCAGCGCGACTGTTTTGAACTCATACTTCCGTTCCGGATCGTTCGCACGGACATAGAGTGCAAGCTGGTCAATCAGGTTTTCGACATCCCCGATTCTTCTTTCGGCGGCCCTCAGACGCGCCCGAGCCACTTCGGGTTTGCATTCCCCCATAGCCAGTTGAAGGTAGCCCTTGGCGCCCGTCAGGGGCGTACGCACGTCATGCGCCAGAGAAGATAAACCGCGCGAATATTCTATTGCCTCATTGCGAGCACCCGCAGCGGCAACCCGCGCTTTGTTCATATAGGCGGACGCTTCGCGACAAAGCGCCTTCCACCCTTCTGTGGGAATCGACACCTCCAGGTCATCTGATTCAAGCCCCTGGTTTTGGCGCATTGCATCAGCAACGCCATTGAGCTGCCGCTCGTAGATGAGGCATGCCAAGAAGAAGCCCAAGAAAAAGGATGCACCCACAATCGAATAGAACATTGCCGACGCCCTCTCCACGACTCGCATATTTACTGATCAAGCAGCGAGGCGAGCGTACGCCTCTGGTGACTGAGCTCAATGACGACCGCCCCCAGCTCATGAAGCAGACGACCCAGCTCCGTCTCACCGCACCCGGTGACCCTTATGAAGTGAAGCCCCTCGTCAGTGTCGAGCTCGATTGAGAGAGCCGAAGCCGGCAGCCTTTCGGAGAGAGCGGCGAAATCTTTAGCGAGGTTTGTCGTCCTGACCATGTGTGACTCGCCTCCTGCCTCTGAAAGCTGGCTTCCCTTCACAATGCCCCTTAAAGAGGGGCCGTCAAACGCCGCATAGGAATCAGCTAGGCATCTCAGCGAATCGGGGGATTTTGTCCCGCACACAAGAGTCAGCCCCATCTCTCTCGACACATCCCTGACCACTGACATGAACTCGCCTGCGTCGGCCGAGACGAGACCACGGCATGGTTCGTCAATCAACAGGACGCGCGGCTTATCCACGAGGGCAAGCGCAAGGTGGCCCAGACGACGCTCCAGAATGCCACATTCAGACACTCGCTTATCCCGGAAGTCGACCCCGGCAGCATCCATTGCCTCAGCCGAGGCACTAACTGGATGTGGCACTCGGCGCCTCAGGGCGTAAGCCTGGACATTAGCGCGAAGGGTCGCATGCTCGAAGGCAAACGAGTCGCTTCGCATAAACGCCGGCTTGTTGCACACCCTATGCGCCGGCCGACCAAATAGTAGCGCCGCGCCTAAATCAGGCCGAGCCGTACCAGATACAAGTGAGAGCACCGCTGAAACGGAACGGCCAGATCCGGTTATCACCCAAAACGCCCCCATGGGAATACTCAGGGACACGGAGTTCAGAACGGTCTCCCCACTATCGACTTTCGTAACGCCAGCGAGTTGGATGGCGTTCACTGAGCCCGCCCCTTCTCAGCCGGTCGGACACGAAAGCCGACTCCCCAAACTGTATTTAGATAGGCATCCGTCCCCGTCGGTTTTAATTTTGATCGTATATTTGACACGTGAACATTGATCGTATTGGCATCGTCACCGTAGGATTGCCCCCACACCGCCTCAAATAGCTCGGGGCGCGTAAACACGCGGTTGGGCCTCTCCGCCATCAGGGCTATCAGGTCAAACTCCATTTTCGTTAACGGTATGAACTCTCCATCCACGTAAAAGCTCCGCGTTGATTTGTTGAGCGACCAATGACCTAAGGTGAGTTCATCGCAGACGAGGGGAGCCACCCCCGCATGACGCAATTGAACGGCAACGCGAGCGGCCAGTTCATCCAAGTCGAAAGGCTTTGCCAAATAGTCGTCAGCCCCAAGAGTCAAGAGCTCGACCTTGTCTCCAGGAGTGTCGCGAGCCGACATAATTAAAGTTGGCAAGCTGCGTCCGCTTGCGCGAATATAGCGAATCAGTGTCTCCCCGGGACAATCGGGAAGCATAAGATCACAAATCAGAACATCGGGCCATTGCTTTGAGAGCCAACCAAGCGCCGAGACCCCATCGTGCATCACGACACACTTCAAACCATCCTTGTCCAATCGTTGGGCAACGACTTCAGCGATGTCTCGGTCATCCTCGACGATTAGGGCGAGTTTTTCCATCACAACCCCCGCTTCCCTCCGATGCAATCATACGCGAGAAGGCGTTGTGCCAGAATAGAAGTTAGACTCTTATAACTTTCTTAATTCGCAGTTTAGCGCTGCCCAACTTATTTCGCTCACGCTTATCTACGTAGGCAGTACCCAGCAACGGAAAGGATTGACATGAGCGAAAACGTCAGCATTAGAACATGTACCCGAAGGCGTGACCAGATATGACTCGCGAGAAGCTGAAGGCTCACATCAAACTCTGCGCCAAAGACCCACTTTGGTGGCTTCTCTTGCTTTGCATTGCCCTCTCGCTTTTCTTCAATATCCGCGAGAGGCTCGGGCTGGGCACGCCCAGCAAATGGGGAGGCTGGCTTTGCATCGCAACCGGGGCAACCGTTCTTGGTTCATGCGTTAGAAAGATATTCGTTGGCTCTTCTCGAGAAAGCGCCGTCGAGAGTCGCGCAGCTTTGGGCGCCCTCGCCATCCTGACTTGCCTCCTTGGAATTGACGTCCTGCTTATGTAGTCACCGTGCCGCCCGTGCCATCAGACGTGGGCGGCACTTCTTTGTTACGCACTTCTCGACTTTCCGAGCGCTTGACTTGGAGCCGCTCCAGGGTGCGACAATCTCGTTGCCGTCGCGCGGCTGAGGGGCCGGCGGAGCGGACACCACCGACGAGAGGAGAGCGCATGGAGCCGTCGAAGGTCTACTTCTGCGACCTGCACACGCACATGGGCGATGGCCTGCCCAACAAGCTCAAGAGGCTCATCAAGGCAGCCGGCATCGGCCAGATTGACTTCGAGAACAAGTTCGTCGCCATCAAGATGCACCTGGGAGAGCCGGGCAACCTCAGCTACTTGCGGCCCAACTATGCCCGCGCCGTCGTGGACGTGGTGCGCGAGCTGGGCGGCAAGCCGTTCATCACCGACTGCAACACGCTCTATGTGGGTGGCCGCAAGAACGCCTTGGACCACCTGGACAGCGCCTACGCCAACGGCTTCAACCCCTTCCAGACCGGCTGCCACACCATCATCGCCGACGGCCTCAAGGGCCTGGACGAGGTCGAGGTGCCCGTCGAGGGCGGCAAGTACGTCAAGAACGCCAAGATCGGCCGCGCCCTCATGGATGCCGACGTGGTCATCAGCCTCACCCACTTCAAGGGCCACGAGCAGGCCGGCTTTGGCGGCGCCATGAAGAACCTGGGCATGGGCGGCGGCTCGCGCGCGGGCAAGATGGAGCAGCATGCCGCCGGCAAGCCCAGCGTCTCGCAGAAGAGGTGCCGCCAGTGCGAGAAGATCTGCGCGCACGGCGCCTTCTCGTTTGACGAGGCGCGCGAGCACGAGTTTGCCAACGGCAAGGTCTGCGAGGTTCACGTGGCCAGCATCGACCACAGCAAGTGCGTGGGCTGCGGCCGCTGCATCGCCGTGTGCAACCAGGACGCCATCCGCCCGGACTACAACCAGGCCGCTGAGGTGCTTAACTACAAGATCGCCGAGTACACCAAGGCCATCGTGAACGGCCGCCCGTGCTTCCACATCAGCCTGGCCATTGACGTGAGCCCCAACTGCGACTGCCACGACGAGAACGACAAGCCCATCGTTGGGGACATCGGCTTCTTTGCCAGCTTTGACCCCGTAGCCCTTGACCAGGCCTGTATTGACGCCGTCCAGGCCGCCGCCGCCCTGCCCGACACCGAATACACTCACATGCACGACAAGCTCGAGGAGGCGGGCGAGCTGGACGAGGCCCACGCCAACGACAAGTTCCACATCACCCACCCGGACACCGACTGGAAGTCCTGCATCGACCACGCCGAGATGATAGGCATCGGCACGCACAAGTACGAGCTCATCCGCGTGAAGTAGACCGGACCAAGCGAGACAAGGGAGTGGCCAAAATTGGCGGCACGCTGCTGACCTGCGTTTTTCTCGACAGGTCTTGCCGGCGCGTCCAAAACCGCGAACCCAAAACGTTATTTATCCCCGGTTAAGCACCCCGTTGGCACCGCAGCGGGCGACCACGAGAGATGCGGGGGCGCCCCGGAAGGGCAAAGACGCTGCGCGCCACGTCCTCGAGACGGGCTTGACGCTCCCGGCGCTCCCCCGCGCTGGCGCGGCCCAGCGCCGCGTCATCGTCCAGGGCAATGGCAACCAGAAAGATCCTCCCCACCGCCGTGTTCGGCACGTTCCAGCGCATCCTCGACGTCGTTCTCATGAGAGCCCCTTCTCGCTTCTGGCCTGGCCCAAGCGCCCGGCGCATGGCCCGATGGTCTCCCACGCCGTGAGATCTCGGTAGGTTACAAACGTCCCAAACTTGGCGTCAGCGCTGGTCAGATGTACCATCCTGCGGCCCGGGAACCCAGTCAAAGAAGAAGTGCATGAGCTCCACGCGGTTTGCGGTGCCGGTCTTGGCATTCATGCTGGCCACGTGCCGGTAGAACGCCGTGCGAGAAAGGCACAGGGTTCGCGCGAGGTCCTGCACGCTCTGGCGCGAGGTCATCATGGCCTGGAGCACCTCGGTCTCCCGCTCGGTGAGCGCGAACTCGAGGGCAAAGGCCGCCAGGCGCTCGTCGCTGGTGGGGGCGGCCAAGACGGGCGCGTCCTTCTCGTCAAACAGGGGAAGGGCCGGTTCCGGCCGCGGCCCCAGGATGACCAGGAAGGTCACGGCGAGCATGGCCGCAAGGATTGCCAGGATGACGGCGGTCTCGGCCAGGGCGCTTCTCTCCGAGACGAGCGCGAGCGCCGGCGCGGCCACCAGGAGCGAGACTGCGCTGTTGAGGGCGCCGCCCATGCCCGACCACAGCGCGTAGCAGCCGGACTCCCTCGCCACGAGCATGAAGGCCGAGGTGTAGAACACCACGAAGAAGCCCGAACCCAGATAGTAGACCGCGCTCGCCAGAGCCCACGGCGCTCCCTGCAGCACCGCAAAGACGGCAAAGCTCGCGAGCGTGGTCACCACCGCCATGAGCCCAGGCTCCCAGCGGTGGTCAAGGCGGTCCGTGACCTCGCCGGCAACCAGGGCAGATATTGCCAGGAAGAGCCTGGTCCAGGCGCCCAGGTCGGCCAAGCCGTCCGCCTGCGCGCTGGTGAGGTTGACGTCCACCGTAGAGAACACGCAGGTCATGAGCGCTATAAGCAAGGCGAGAAGTGCCACTCCCCGCACGGGACGGCCCTGGCCGCCGGGTGCGGGAGACCCCTCCAGGCCGACGCCGTCCTCCCCGAGGCAGCGCACGGCCAGGACGGGCATGGCGGCGGCAGGGGCCGCAAGCAGAAGAACCAGGACAACGGGTGTGGGCACCACGGCCATCAGCAGGCACTGGACCACGATGCCCGCGGCATACGCGCCGCCAACGGCGCGGGCGATTTCCGGGCCGTCGGCAAAGCGCCTGGCCAGCGCCTCATGGGCAGCGGCTCCGGCAAATCCCACGAAGAGCATGGTCGCAAGGCCGCTGCCCAGGAGCGATGGGGCGCCCGACACCAGGGATGTTGCCAGCAGGCCCACGGCAGACAGCGTGCCCGAGGCGTGGATCAGCGACGCAAACCCTGGTACGCGCATCCGGACGAGGGCATACAGCAGAAAGCCAACCAGGCTCGCGGTGGCAGCCACGGACTCGGCAAAGGCCACCGCGTCAGGCGGCAGAAAGGCCGCGGCGCGCTCGTCAAGAAGGGATTCCATAGAGAGAAACAGCACGTAGAACAGCGAGAGTGACACAATGGGGCGCATGGAGGCAAAGCCATCCTCCAACCTGGCCTTCCGTTCCATGGTGCCCTCCCCTCTCGGGTGCTTTTGGCCATTCTAGGCGGGCGGCGCGCCAGATGCCCCGACGGCATGGGGTGAAATCTCCACGTTGACCCGAGTCAACGGCGAGCGGCAACAAAAAAGGCCGACGGCAGACGCCGACGACCTTGTGCATTCGTGGTCGGGTTGACTGGATTCGAACCAGCGACCTCTCGGTCCCGAACCGAGCGCTCTACCAAGCTGAGCCACAACCCGATGCAAGGGAGAAGTTTAGCAGACTTTTTGCGGCTCGCCAACCGTCAATGTGGCAAAAGACCACCAACCGCGCTTCTGGGTGGCGCGCTCGGCCAGCGACCGCGCGTCCCCAAGGCTCTGACAGACCGCAAAGACGCAGCTACCAGAGCCAGTCACCATGGCGGTAAGGGCCTCGGGCTGCTCGGCCATCCAGGCCTCGACCTCGGCGCAACCCGGCTGCAGGCACTTGGCGGCCGACGCCAGGTTGTTGTAGAGAAGCCCGCGCGTGGCAGCGGCGTCACCGGCACGCAGCGCCTCGCAGATGGCCTCGTAGTCGGCGGGCACGGTGGGCTCCAGGTCAAACTCGTCGTAGGCGGCCTTGGCGGAGACTCCCTCGCCCTCGGGCATGATCAGCGCGACGGGCAGGGCCAGCTCGCCGAAGCGCTCCGTGAGGACGTCACCTGCGCCCAGGTGCAGGGAGGGCACCGGGTCAAGGAAGAACGCCACATCGGCGCCCACACGGCGGGCGACTGCAACAACGCGCGGGTCGAGCGGCTCTGCGCCCCAGCGCTCGGCCAGCGCGCGGAGGGTGGCGCCGGCGTCCGCGGACGAGCCGCCCAGGCCGGCCTTCTCGGGGATGCGGGCCGTCACGGTGATGCTGACGGCGGGCTCCACGCCCAGCTCCTCGGCCAAAAGGCACGCGGCCTTCCAGACCGTGGTCTTCTGCGGCGGCACGCACAGCGCGGGCTCGTGCGTGACGGAGAGAGCGGGCGCGTCCTCTATGACGATGGTGTCAAACAGCGCGACGGGCGCCATGACGGAGTCGACGCGGTGGTAGCCGCGCTCGTCAAGCTGGGAGTGAATGCCCAGGTGGAGGTTGATTTTGCAAGGTGTCTGGACAGTCTGGCGACCTGGCATGTCCTAGGCCTTCCTACTGCTGCTCCTCGGCCACGTAGTCAAAGAGGCGCTCGCCGGAGTCAATGTCAAAGAGCTCGACGGTGCCGGTCAGGATGTCCACGTACTGGTAGGACTGGCGGGCGGTGCGGCCGCGGCGCTCCTCGACCTCGACCACAAAGAGGGAGGGGTGCACGTGCACGAGGGTGCCGGCGCGCTCGACGATGCGAGAACGACCCATGTTGGCACGGACCTTGATGCGCTGGCCCTCGAGGTCCCTGAGTCGGTCTTTGATCTCGTCAACGCGGTTGACGGACGGAATCTCGTTCTCCATGGATACCCTCCAACGCCCAGCTTGGGCGGTAAACAGTCATATACGATTCTAAATGATACCCGCAAACGGTATTGACCTTGCACGCCTTTAGTGCTTCCCCACGACAAGAACACGGCCAAATGCCACTTGCCAACGGGTGTCCGCCACCGGCGGCCTACAATGCCTGTGAACGCCCGAGAGAAAGGACTTCCCATGAACCAGGACCGTCTTGCAAAGGTCAGGGCAAACCTCAGGAACCAGGGTCTTGAGCAGGCGCTTCTTGTCGACCCGCTCTCCATCTGGTGGCTGTGCGGCTACTACACCGAGCCCTACGAGCGCTTCCTTGCGCTCTACGTCCCCGCCGAGGGCACCCCGACGCTCTTCCTCAACCGCCTCTTCCCGGAGGCCGGCGGCGCCTGCGAGGACGTGCGCACCTTCAGCGACACCGACGACCCGGTGGCCCTGGTGGCCCAGGTCACCGACCACGCAAAGCCGCTCGGTGTGGACAAGGAGCTTGCGGCCCGCTGGCTCGTGCCCCTCATGGACGCCGGCTGCGCCACGGCGTTTAGCCTGGCCAGCGCCGCCGTCGACGATGCCCGCTCCATCAAGGACGCCCGCGAGCGGGAGCTCATGCGCCGCGCCTCCGCCACCAACGACGCCGCCATGGAGTGGCTTGCCGCCCAGGTGCGCCCCGGCGTGACGGAGCTCGAGATCGCCGACGGCCTCCTGGGCGAGTACCGCCGCCTGGGCGCTCAGGACCACTCGTTTGCGCCCATCGTGAGCTTTGGCGCCAACGGCGCGGACCCGCACCACGGCCCCGACGGCACCGTCTTCAACCGCGGCGACGTGGTCCTCTTTGACGTGGGCTGCAAGCAGGACTGGTACTGCTCCGACATGACGCGCACGTTCTTCACCGCTGAGCCCACCGAGCACCAGCGCGCCGTCTACGAGACCGTGCGCCGCGCCAACGAGGCTGCCGAGAAGATCGTCCGACCCGGCGTGACGTTTGCCCAGATCGACCTCACCGCGCGCAAGGTCATCGAGGACGCCGGCTGGGGTGAGTACTTCACGCATCGCCTTGGCCACCAGATCGGCCTCGTCGACCACGAGCCGGGCGACGTCTCCGCCACACACGACGAGCCCGTCCGCGAGGGGCAGATCTTCTCCATCGAGCCCGGCATCTACCTGCCTGGAGACATCGGCGTTCGCGTGGAGGACCTGGTCATCGTGACCGCCGACGGCTGCGAGGTCCTCAACCACTACAGCAAGGACCTCACGGTCCTCAACGTCTAGCAGCGCGGACAGCGCGCACTTCTCGCCTGGCAAGAAACACAAGAAGCGCCGCAGGCCACTGACCTGCGGCGCTTCTGCTTTGCCTGGGAAGGCTGCCCTCGGGGCGCGACCTACGCCTCCGGGCAGAGGGCGAGGGCAGCCTCGTCGGCGACCACGACGCAGTTGGTGTGCAGCTGCAGGATGGACGCGGGGCACTGCGGGGTGACCGGGCCAAAGCACATGTCACGCACGGCCTGGGCCTTCTTCTCGCCGTTGGCCACGATGACGATCATGCGGGCGTACATGATGGTCTGGGTGCCCATGGTGTAGGCCTGGCGCGGGACCTGGTCGATGCTGTCGAACAGGCGGCTGTTGGCCTGAATGGTGCTCTCGGTGAGGTCCACGCAGTGCGTGCCCTTGGAGAAGTGGTTGTCGGGCTCGTTGAAGCCGATGTGGCCGTTGTTGCCAATGCCAAGGAGCTGCAGGTCAGGGTAGCCGGCAGCAGCGACCATGGCGTCGTACTCGGCACAGGCGGCAGCGGCGTCGGGGTTGGCGCCGTCGGGCACGTGCGTGTTGTTGATGTCGATATTGATGTGGTTGAAGAAGTTGTCACGCATGAAGTAGTGGTAGCTCTGCGGGTCATCGTGGGAGAGGCCGCGGTACTCGTCCAGGTTATAGGTGCTGACCTGCGAGAAGTCCACGTCGCCCTTCTGATACCACTCGGAGAGCTGCTTGTAGGCGCCAATGGGCGTGCTGCCGGTGGCAAGGCCGAGCACGCAGTCGGGCTTGAGGATGACCTGCGCGGAGATGAGGTTTGCGGCCTTGCGGCTCATGTCGGCATAGTCTTTTGCACGGACGATCTTCATGGGTGCACCCCTTCTGTTGGCGACCACCAGGGCGAGGTCGCAAAGACGGTGAGACGCACCCGCCACGTCGAGGCCCCTGCCCGTCCATGGCGGCCCGGGACGCGCCCGGTCGGCACCATCATGCCGCAAAAAGGTGCCGCTTGCCATGACTTTCAGGCAAGCGGCACACCTTGGCGACAAATACTCTGAGCTGGTATTTCGTTGGTGATGCCACCGTTGCGGGATGCCTGTGGGTGGCTCAGATTTAAGAACCGGGGAAGGGTTGTCCGGGGCCTGCGGCCACCCGGGCGCTAGAGCCTGGAGGCAAGGTCCTTGAGCGCGTGGTAGCGGTGCGAGAGGTGGTTCTTCTCGCCGGGAGAAAGCTCGGCCATGGTGCGGCCCGGGGTCTCCGTGGGCCAGAAGAGCGGGTCGTAGCCAAAGCCGTTGGAGCCGCGCAGCTCGTGGCCGATGACGCCCTGGACGTTGCCGTCGCCGCGCAGGACCTCCTGGCCGCGGACGAGCACCACGCTGGAGTGGAAGTGCGCCGTGCGGTCCTCGTCGGCCACGTCCGCGAGCTCAACCAGCAGCTTCTGGTTGTTGGCCGCGTCGTTTCCGTGCTCGCCGGCCCAGCGCGCCGAGAAGATGCCCGGGGCGCCGTCCAGAGCGTCCACGCACAGGCCGGAGTCATCGGCCACGGCCATGGAGAGGCCCGTCTGCTCCTGGGCGGCACGCGCCTTGATGAGGGCGTTCTCGTAGAAGTCCGCTCCGTCCTCCACCGGGTCGGGGAAGTCCCCCAGCTCGCCGAGGGCCACAAAGCGCACGCCCGGCATGACCTCGGAGAGGATGGCCTCTATCTCCACGACCTTGTGCGCGTTGCCTGTGGCAACCACCACGGTCTTCTGCGGGTCAAGCGTCTTGATGTCAATCATTGAAGTGGTTCCTTTCTGGCGGGGCCGGATAGTTGACAAAGGTGCTGTCCCTTTGTCAACTTCTGAAGCCGGTGACCTGGTTCTGGATTTCGATGAGGTGGGCGACGCCGGCCTGGCCCATGTCCAGGAGAGCGTCCAGCTCGGCGCGACTGAGCGTGGAGCGCTCGCCGGTGCCCTGGACCTCCACGATGCCGCCGGCGTCGGTGCAGACCAGGTTGAGGTCCACGTCGGCATGGCTGTCCTCGGGATAGTCCAGGTCAAGCAGGGGTTGGCCGCCCACGATGCCGCAGGAGACCGCGGCCACCTGGCCGGTCAGGGGCAGGCGCGACAGCTTGCCGGCGTCCACCAGGCCCATGAGCGCGTCGTGCAGAGCCACCCAGGCGCCCGTGACCGAGGCGGTGCGGGTGCCGCCGTCCGCCTGGATGACGTCGCAGTCCAGGGTGATGGTGTACTCGCCCAGCTTGTCCAGGCGGCAGACGGCGCGCAGGCTGCGGCCGATGAGGCGCTCGATCTCCATGGAGCGGCCCTTGCGGCCCTTGTACTCGCGCGGGGTGCGGCGGTTGGTGCTGGCGGGCAGCATGGCGTACTCGGCCGTGACCCATCCGGCACCCTGGCCCTTGCGCCAGCGCGGCACGCACTCCTCAACGGTGGCGCAGCACAGCACGCGCGTGTCGCCGAACTCGGCCATGCAGGACCCGCTTGCGTTCTTGATGACGCCGGGAGTCAGCGTGATCGGGCGCATCTGGTCCGCGGCGCGGCCAAAGCTACGCGCGGGCTTCTCGCCTGACGCGCCATCCGGGGCACCGGTTGGGTTCTTGATGATGATGGGCACGGAAGTCCTTTCATCCAACAAGGCCCCCGGCCGCAAGCGCGGGCCGAGGGCCGGATTCTTCTGGTGGGCGATGAGGGGTTCGAACCCCCGACCTTGTGCGTGTAAGGCACCTGCGCTAGCCACTGCGCCAATCGCCCGAACAATGTGCGAGTGTACCATACGCCCGGCTTGGCGCCGCCAACGCCGCCCCAGGCCGTATACTGGAGCCATGAATACGACAAACCTCAGCGGCATCGCCGAGCTTCTCCGCGCGCGGGGGACGCTCGCCGAGGTCCGCAACCTCACGCAAGAGGCGGGCGCCACGCCCGTCACCGGCTGCGACTGCGACTCCCGCGTCGTCCGCCCGGGGCACGTCTTCGTGTGCAAGGGCCAGGCATTCCGCCCGGCCTACCTCGTGAGCGCGCTCGAGAAGGGCGCTGTCGCCTACCTGTGCGACGAGGAGCACGCAGACTCCCTGGAGCAGGCGGCCCCCGGCGTGCCCGCCCTCGTGGCCTCCGACCTGCGCCGCGCCATGGCATACGCCTCCGCGGACGCCTTTGGCCACCCCGACCACGACATCAAGGTCGTGGGCATCACGGGCACCAAGGGCAAGTCCACGGTCTCCTACATGCTGCGCTCCGTGCTGGACGGCGAGGAGCCCTACTCCGGCACGGGCGTCATCGGCTCCATTGACACCTTTGACGGCGTGGAGAACTCCGAGAGCCACAACACCACCCCGGAGAGCCCGGACCTCTGGCGCCACCTGGCCAACGCGCGCGAGGCCGGCCTGCCCTACATGGACATGGAGGTCTCAAGCCAGGGCCTCAAGTACGACCGCGTGCTGGGCCTCACGCTTGACGTGGCCTGCTTCCTCAACATCGGACGCGACCACATCTCTCCCGTGGAGCACCCGGACTTTGAGGACTACTTCGAGAGCAAGCTGCGCATCTTTGACATCTGCCGCTCCGCCGTGATCAACATGGACTGCGAGCACGCCGACGTCATTGCCAAGCGCGCCAGCCGCTGCCCGCGCGTGCTTCGCTTCTCTGCGGAGGGGCGCGAGGGCGCCGACGTGTGGGCCTCGGACATCCAGTCCGGCTATGGCTACGTGCAGTTTGTTGCCCACACCCCCAGCTGGGAGGGCAGCTGCGTGCTCTCCATGCCGGGCCTCTTCAACGTGGACAACGCGCTGGCCACCATTGCCATCTGCGAGCTGCTAGGCATCCCGGAGGAGGACATCGTGGGGCCGCTCTCGCGCGCCAAGGTACCCGGGCGCATGGAGCTTCTCTCCACGCCGGACCAGAAGGTGACAGCGCTCGTCGACTACGCCCACAACAAGCTGTCCTACCAGCGGTTCTTCCCGTCCGTGAAGAAGGAGTTCCCGGGCTACCGGATCATCGCCCTCTTTGGCGCGCCGGGAGGCAAGGCCTACGAGCGCCGCACGGAGCTGCCGCAGGAGGCCGCCAAGTGGGCCGACTACCTCATCTACACCGAGGAGGACCCGGCCAACGACCCGCTGGAGGAGATCTGCCAGCAGATGGCCGACGCCACGCCGGCCGGCACCCCCTACGAGGTCATTCTTGACCGCGAGGCAGCCGTGCGCCGCGCGACGGAGCTTGCCTACGAGGGCGAGGGCCCGGCCATCGTCTGCCTGCTTGCCAAGGGCGACGAGACCCGCCAGCACGAGGGCAACGACTTCGTCCCCTGCCGCCCCGACGGAGACATCTTCCAGGACGCCGTCCGCGAGCACGCCGCCAAGATGAAGGTCGAGCAGTAACGCCGCGTTAGTGTGCAAAATAACGACCAGAGGCCCTTCTCGCCCAACAAACCCCTGTTGGCGAGAAGGGCCTCTCATCATTATGTACACTCCCAAGCTCGCACCCAGGCAGAAACAGGCCCTCTGCTGCCGCGACGCCCATCGACTTCCAAGTCCGGCAGCGGCGCAAACAGCAGGACGCCCCCGCTCGACCTCTCCTAAGAAAGTGCTTCTGAGCGCGTACTTTGCGCGAGGTCACTTTCGTGGAGAGGTGAGCGGGGGCGTCCGCCAGGTGCGTTAACTCCCGGACTTAGAAGTCGATGTCCGTGTCGTAGTAGCAGGCCTTCAGAATCTTCTCGAAGTCGGCGGCCTTGGTCTCACGCGGGTTCTCCGGCGTGCAGGCGTCCTGCTCGGCGTTGGCGGCGATGGTCGGCAGCTTGGCGAGGAACTCCTCCTCGGAGACCATCTGCGGGTGCTCGGCGTCCACCTTGACGCCGCCGTTGGCATAGTCCTTGATGGACTGCGGGATGTTGAGCTGGTCGTTCATGTCGCGGATCTTCTGAACCAGAGCGGCAACGAGCTCCTCGGTGGTCTCGCCCGGAAGGTGCAGGACCTCCTTGGCAACGTAGGCGTAGCGCTCGGCGGCACGCGGGTCCTTGGAGTTCCACTGGATGACCTTGCCCAGGTACATGGCGTTGGCGGCACCGTGGATGATGTGGCCGTTCTCAAAGGCGGCACCGGTCTTGTGGGCCATGGAGTGGACGATGCCCAGCAGGCCAGAGGAGAAGGCGATGCCGGCGATGCACTGGGCCTCGTGCATGTGCTGACGGGCCTCCTTGTCGCCGGTGTAGGACTTGGGCAGCCACTCGACGATCTCGCGGATGCCGTGCAGGGCGTTGGCGTCGGTGAACATGGAGGCGAAGGTGGAGACGTAGGCCTCCATGCAGTGGGTCAGGGCGTCCATGCCGGTGTGGGCGCAGAGCTTGGCGGGCATGCTGTAGGTCAGCTCGGGGTCGACGATGGCCACGTCAGGGGTGATGTTGAAGTCGGCCAGCGGGTACTTGATGCCCTTGTCGTAGTCCGTGATGACGGAGAACGCGGTGACCTCGGTAGCGGTGCCGGAGGTAGAGGAGATGGCGCAGAAGTGAGCCTTCTGGCGAAGCTCAGGGAAGGAGAACGGCTGGATGATGTTCTCGAAGGACTCCTCGGGGTACTCGTAGAAGACCCACATGGCCTTTGCGGCGTCGATCGGGGAGCCGCCGCCCAGGGCGATAATCCAGTCGGGCTCGAACTCGCGCATGGCCTCGGCGCCCTTCATCACCGTGGTGATGGAAGGATCGGACTCGACGCCCTCGAAGAGCTTGACCTCAAAGCCGGCGTCCTCGAGGTCCTTCTGGATGTCCTGAAGGAAGCCGCCGCGACGCATGGAGCCGCCGCCAGAGACGATGATGGCCTTGCTGCCCTTGAGATTCTTGACCTCGTGGCGGGCGCCCTCTCCAAAGTACAGGTCACGCGGGTTGGTAAAACGTCCCATAACTCCTCCAATTCGTATGCCGTCGCCCCCGCGACGGATTGCAAACAAGAGGCGAGCCCCCTTGTTTTTGGCAAAGTTGGAAGTCCTTGACCTGAGGCTTATCCCCTCGCCCCAGTCAGCCGTAAGCATAGCAGTCCGGGGAAGCCACGGCCGGCCCAAGTCGGTTGCGTAAAAAAACGCCCCGCTCAAGGATTTTTGCTAGCCGAGAAGAACGCGCCGTGCATGGGTGGGTATAAGTCACGTTTAGCTCGCTCATGTCAGGTACCATAGGGGCCTGAGAGGAGACCCCATGGCACATGACCCCAGACGCGAGGACTACCAGCGCCTTGCGCTGCGCTTTGTTCGCACCATAGACCCGCAGGACCCGGCCGCGGCCAGGGAGTTCACGGACTTTGGTCGGCGCTTTGCCCAGGAGAGGGACTCCCTTCCCCAGACCGACGCGGACCGCGCCTTCCACCTGGTGTGCCGTGCCACCGAGCTCATTGACTACAAGCTGCCGTTTGCCGAGCCCGACCAGGCGGCCGAGCTCATCCGTCACGGCCAGTCCCTGCTGGACGAGGCCCTCTCGCTTGACGAGAAGTGCTTTGACGCCCTGCGCATGAAGTCGGGCCCGGAGGTCACGGGGCTCGACGCCCGCCACGAGTTCCTGGTCAAGAGGGAGCCCGAGGTGCGTGCCGACTGCGAGCAGGCCCGCGACGCCCAGGACCCCTCGGAGGACGAGGAGCGCGTGGCCCTGGGCCGCGCGCTGGCCATGCGCCCCTACTGGCGCTGGCTTGCGTCGCTTGCCGAGGGCGCGCTCATCTGCGGCCGCAACCGCGAGGCCATCAGCTGGTGCGAGCGCCTGCTCCAGAGCGACCCGGCCGACACCTGCGACGCGCGCTTCACCTACGCCTACGCGCTGGCAAAGCTCGAGGACGAAGCCGGTCTGGACGCCCTCGAGGCGCGCTACGCCAAGATCTCCCCCACGCGCGGGGCCGACGACGCCTGGATGCTCATGGCCCGCATGGCGCTTGCCCACAAGGCCTGCCGCATGGAGGAGGCCCAGGGGCTTCTCGCCCGCATCTGCAGGACGTACCCCGAGGCCGCCGTCACGCTGCTGCGCCAGACGGAGCTGCCGGACGGCGAGTTTGCCCGCCTGTACGTGGCGCCCTACAGCGCCGACGAGCTGATCATCGCCGCAAGCGAGGGCATCGTCTTGCTGCAGGAGGGCGCGGACCGCACCGGTCGCGGCGTCTTGGGCGCCTGGGTTGCCGCGCAGGTGGCCGGGATGTATCCCGCCGTTGCCCTGCAGGTGACGGCCGAGATGCGCCAGGGGGGGGTGCAGGGCAAGTGAACGTGCACGAGGAGCTTATCCAGCGCTGTGCGGCCCGCAGGCGCAAGGCCTTGGGCGACCTCTCTGACCAGGGGTTTGCCGAGCTGCTTCTTGCGGTGAGGGAGAACCCCTCCGCGTTTGTGGACTCCCCCGCCGAGGAGGCCTACGTGGAGCTCGAGCACGCCTTCTCGGCCTACGACGCCTCGCTCAACAACGACGACCTGCTTGAGGACGACGAGTACCAGAAGGCCCGGCAGAAGCGCCTGGCCAACCTGCAGGCCGGCTGCGCCCGCGCCCTTGCCCTTGACGAGAAGTGCCTGGACGCGCAGCTCGTGGGCACCCTGGCGGCAGACCTCGACCCGGACTCGCTCCTGGAGCAGCTGCTGAGTCTGCACGACGGCACGGATGCCGCCAGCAACGTGCCCGAGGGATGCGACCTCTGGGCGGACGTCTTTTCTCGCCCCAAGCTGAGGCTGGAGGCGGCCATCAGCCGCACGCTGCTCGACGGCGCGCGCTACCGGCTGGCCGCCCAGGCCTGCGAGCGCGTGATTTCCGTGGCGCCCAC
>OGRN01000841.1_pt1 | contig 28586 bp, 36 predicted proteins | sample 1553401 | NCBI WGS metagenome assembly OGRN01 (sample SAMEA2580096, study PRJEB22360) | human gut metagenome | biome: human gut; feature: human-associated habitat; material: faeces | place: Denmark | collected 2008/2010 | reverse complement strand
GCAGGACGTGATAGATGCACAGCAGGAGGATATCAGTAAGAAGCAGGACGTGATAGATGCACAGCAGGAGGATATCAGTAAGAAGCAGGACGTGATAGATGCACAGCAAGAGGATATCAGTAAGAAGCAGGACGTGATAGATGCGCAGCAGGAGGATATCGGTAAGAAGCAAAAGCAGATACTTCAGCAGGAGTCAATACTTGCTGAAAAAGAACAGGAGATTGCTGATTTGAAGGCTCTGCTTGCTGGAAAAGAGTAAGATGATGCGAGAAAGCACCTCACAGACACAAGGTTTTTATCCTTGTCTGTGAGGTGCTTTTTATCAGCATTTTGCAGGGCGAAAAATGCAGCGGAACAGGAATCTTACAAGTGGGCCTGCATAGCAGAGCTGCCAGAACAGAGCCATAGGAAAGTTCATAGCGACGGTCTGGAGCCAGACAGGGAGCAGGTTGGCACCGGCGTTTTTAAATAAAATAACTGCCAGAAGACTCATAAGCGGACACATCCACATAACAGATATGATGGAGATCGCAAGGATGAGGTGGAAGGGATTTTCTGTCTGAGGGTTTACAATCTGAAAAGCAGCTTTTTTCGCAGCCTTCCCTACAAAAAAATAGTCAAGGACAAAGGCAGCAGGAGCCATGATGATCAGTTCATGAAACGCCATGAGAAAGACAGAATAATTCATTTCACCAATGTTTAATGCAATGTTATAACAGATCATGGTGTAGACCATGACAAAAACCATGATAATTGTAAAGATAATTTCCTGAAATTTTGTTCTAGGCATAAAAAATCCTCCTTTATGAATATACGAATCGTCGCAGAAAAAACCGTGTTGTTCGTTATTCATTCAGGAGAATGTACGTTTCCAATAGAGACCAGGATTTTTTCAACGGGCATGATTCTATCATATATGCCTTTTATGAGTCAAGTAAAATTTATATTTTTCTAAAAGACGGCTGATCTGAAGATTCAGACTTTCAGGCATCTGGCTGCTGTCTTTTTTGAATTTCATCCAGAGATGAAGCCGCCGATATCCAGCGTTTCTTTTCCTGGAAGACGGGAAGGTACCTTCGCCGGATCCGGCTGTGTGGAGGCGTACAAGAACCTGTCTTTGTTCAAACAGAGGAATGAGGACGTAATAAAGGCGATCATCTGCAAAGGAAAGATATCCGATCTCCTGGCCGGTGGTGTCCTTTAAGTAAAGACGGTGATTTTTTATGCCAGCCGGAGACAGAGGCATGTCTGCAGTCAGAATGCCGGAAGCATTTTGCCCTGACGTCTCTAACATGGCCGGGAAATAAAAGATTTCCTGGCCTTCTCTGTCAGTTGTAACTCTGGCGGCCAGCTTTCCAAGAAGGGAGGAGGCGTCTATATACTGCTGGGCCAGCAGATAGGTGAGATCTGCCTGAATCCTGCTGCGCCTGGAGGATGAGGAGCCTTGTCCAAAAGAGGTGTCGATTTCGTCCAGGATTTCTTTCCCACAATTGTAGATACTGCGAAGAAAAAGGGGAAAATCTTCCTCTATAGTCCAGAAGTATCTGCCGCTGGCAATCGTGAAGGTGCCGATGATCTCTCCCTCATGGCCTTCGGCATAACAGAGGATCTTCCGCTCCCGGTAGGCGTGTTCATTGACCGGAGCGCTCCAGGTTCCGTGGCCGTCTGGTCTGCGGTGAAAGGCATTTTCATTTTCCTCTCCGGTTTCGGAGAAAGAATTTCCGGGAAGTTTGTTTTTTAGAAGAGAGTATGCGACATTTATCTGCTGAACCAGATGTAAGGCGCCTTCTGAGGAGCCAGCGTCCGGATGGAGCCGATGCATGAGCTGACGGTATTTCTTTTTGATCTGATCTGGTTTTGCCCCTGGGAGAACACCCAGGATCCTGCAGGCTTCTTCCTGTGTCATAATGTTACGGACTCCTTTCCGGCTGCCTGAGAATGGCAGTTTTTTCTAGTATAGCTAAGATGGATGAAAATGTAAACGCAGAGTGGGGCAATCAGGCTGAACGGCTACATTATGCTTAAAGGGCATAGGGCAGGATAAAATATAAGTATTGGACAGCGGAAGGAGAAGCTCCTATAATAAAGCTGTAAAAAGAGAACAGATGTTTATAAAGGAGAGCGATCATATGAGCAAGACACTTGTAGCATATTTTTCAGCCAGCGGAACAACAAGAAGAACGGCAGAGCAGCTTGCCAAGGCAGCAGGGGCAGATCTCTATGAGATAAAACCGGCTGTGCCATACACTTCGGCGGATCTGAACTGGATGGATAAGAAATCCAGAAGTACGATTGAGATGCAGGATCCTTCTTCCAGACCAGAACTTGCAGACAAGGATGCAAATATTGCACCTTATGATAGGATTTTCCTGGGATTCCCTATCTGGTGGTATGTAGCTCCCACGATTATCAATACATTTCTGGAGAGCTATGATTTTAGCGGAAAAGAGATCATCCTTTTTGCTACATCCGGCGGAAGCGGGTTCGGAAAGACCGTACAGGCGCTTTCACCCAGCTGTCCGGGAGCGGTATTGAAGGAGGGTAAGCTTCTCAATGGAAGTCATTCGGTGGATGAACTGAAGGCATGGACAGAAAGTTTGTAGGAGATGTCGATAATGGCCTGTCAGTTTTTTGACCCGACCAAAAAAACGGTGCTCTTGACTGAGAACACTGGTCAATCCTACCTGGCCTCTACATGAGAGCTTATACAGATAGATGAGCCGGATAAGAGACGGGCTTTACATATGCCTCTTATCCGGCCTTTTTTTGTGTATTGGCACGAAAAGACAAGCAGACTATCCTCGAAGAGAGCGGCGTATAGGTATTGTAAATAGGATTGTGACCAAGGTAGTCAGTGCGTCTGCTGCAGCCTGGGCGTACAGTACGCCGTTAAGTCCCAGAAGACCCGGAAGAATCAGGATCAGAGGCATGAAGAGGATGCCCTGCCTGCAGATATTGAGAAATCCTCCTTCCAATGCTCTGCCGACGGCGAGATAAAGGGTGGAAACGGTAAACTGGAAGCCGAAGGTGAAGAACATGACAGTGTTTGCCCGCAATGCCGGGACGGCAATTTTCAGTACGGCAGGATCGTTACTGAAAAAGGAAAGGATTGGCTGTGACAGAAAGAAGATGAAAATGGTCCATACGATGCAGAACAGAGTCGTCCATTTGATACAACTGCGGATTGACTGCCAGAGACGTAGGAAATTGCCTGCACCGTAATTGAATCCGGCCATCGGCTGAAAACCTTTCATATAACCGAAGACTACATTTGTACCCAGTGTTACGATCCGCAGAGTGATGCCCATAGCGGCGATGGCATCTTCCCCGTAGGCTCCGGCGGCTACCAGTATCCGGCTCATAGAGAAACTGGAGAGGAGCTGCAGCAGGAGCATAGAGACGCCTATCTTCAGGATTTCACTGTAGATTTTCAAAGAAGGCCTGAAATATGAAAAGCTGATCTTTATATAGCTCTTTTTACCAGTAAAAAAGTACACATAGATCAGGGCGGTGACAAACTGTGAAATCAAGGTTGCGAGGGCAGCACCCCGGACACCCATGCCTAGAGACGTGATGCAGATGGGATCCAGTATAACATTGAGGATGGAGCCGCTGATCATGGCAGTCAGGGAGATGTTAGAAGAACCCTGAGCTACTGCGAGATTTCCGGCTGTAACGTTGGTGGCACTGAGAATTGTGCTTATGATGAACAGTACAGCATATTCTCTGGCCAGGGGAAAGATGGAAGGAATAGCGCCCAGAAATTTAAGGACCGATGGCAGAAAAAGAAGCATTACAGTCCCGGTCAGGACTGAGACGAGTACGCTGCTGAACATGGCAGTGGACGCAGTGCGGTTGGCCATATCCTGTTCCTGTTTTCCCAGGAGGCGGGAGATACAGGATCCGGCGCCTGCACCGAATGTCAGGCCGATACCAGAGAATATAAGAGAGATGGAAAAGGCTACAGACACTGCCGCCACAGCTTCTTTGCCGAGGCCGGATACAAAATAAGTATCCACTACATTGTACAGAGCAGTCACCAGCATGCTGATGACCATGGGCATTCCCAGTTTAAACAGAGCTTTTGATACATTTTCTTCACGCATAAGTCTGATACGATCTGTATTCATTTTTAAGTCTCCTTTAAGATATTATTTAGTTAGTAAATGCTAACCTCATAGAAGAATTATACAGACGAAGGCTTGAAAATCAATTGTTTTTTAAGAAGGAAACTGCCGGTTCAAAATTTCCTGCAATGCCGGATATTGTCGGCTGTTTCTCTCTATTTCGCTTCCTATATTTTAAAATTTTGTGATAGAAACATACTATATTGTGATATTAATTCATGTTATATTGCTTTTAGAAGAAAATGATACGGAGGCATTTTTATGGATCAGACTCTGACAGTAATTGAATACTATTTGAAATTACCGGAACATCTTCATTTTGTGCGCGAGACAGAGGAGGATGAGGAAGATATATATTTTCGGATGATTTCTGCGTACGGAACCGGGAGTGTCAGAATTTTAAATGTGCACAGGCAGTTTCTGGTTGTGCAGGCAGATTTTACACCTTGGAAAGATTTTGAAAAGGTTTCGGAGATCCAGCAGGAATACATAGAGATCAGTCAGTTTGAGACAGGATCCAGTTCTTATAAGACAGAGGGAAATAAAATCAGACATGTGGAGAAGGGAATTTGCTGTTATGCCAACCGCAGGAAAGCTGTCTGTGTGATCTGTGAGGCGGGAATGCCTGTGCGCTTCACCAAGGTGATTGTGACAAGAGATTATTTTGACCAGTTTCTTCGGAACCGCTGGGGAGATTTCTATAAGTCCTCCAGGGATGGATTGGATGGACTGACAAAAAGCCCACAGCTTCCCCGGTTGAATTTTGTTTTTCAGCAGATCAGAGACTGCCCTGTGGAGGGAAAGGCACGTACTCTTTATATGGAGTGCAAAGTGATGGAGCTGTTGTCCCTGGTTACATACAGCCGGGAACAGGAGAGGGGCCGACGGCATATTTCTGTGAAGCTGGATCGAAGAGATAAGCGTTCTCTTGGCAGGGCTGTGGCGCTTATGAAGAGAAATCTGGCGATCTGCCCTTCCATTTCTCAGCTGGCAAAGGAGGCTAATATGAGTATGTCGCGTTTCCAACTGGCATTTCGGCAGGTCTATGGAACCACTCCGTACGATTATCTGAAGGTAATGCGGATGAACCATGCTCTGCTGCTTCTTCGGAATTCGGATGACAGTATCCGGACGGTGGCGCTCAAAGTGGGCTATAAAAATGCAGGACATTTTGCAGGACTGTTCCGGAAGACCTTTGGCATGGGACCCAAGATGTACAGAGATGCCCATAAAATTAAATAAATGCTTCCTACGTATGGAAAATTATACACAACAAGTATTTGTATTCGCATTGATACTGTGTCAGAATAATTATTACAGGAACAAAGAAATTGTGGAATATAGCAGGAGGTATGAAAATGCAGTATACAAAATTGGGAAATTCTGATTTAAACGTTTCACGCATCTGCATGGGATGCATGGGATTTGGGGATGCCAGGAACGGACAGCACTCCTGGACCATTGATGAAGAGCATACAAGAGAGATTATCAAAAAGGGCCTGGATGCAGGCATTAATTTTTATGATACAGCGATTGCCTATCAGAGTGGCACCAGTGAGCAGTATCTGGGGCGGGCGCTGAAGGATTTCGCGAAAAGAGAAGATGTGGTGGTAGCTACTAAGTTCCTGCCTCGTACTCCGGAAGAGATTGAGGCAAAAGTTCCGGCCCAGGAGCACATTGAGAAGATGATCAACAAGAGTCTGGAAAATCTGGGCATGGACTATGTGGATCTGTATATTTACCATATGTGGGATTATGAAAGTCCACTTTACGATATTATGGAAGGACTGAATAATGTAGTAAAGGAGGGGAAGGCCAGATACATCGGCATTTCAAACTGCTTTGCCTACCAGCTTGCCAAGGCAAACGCTCTGGCAGAAAAAGAGGGATTTGCCAAGTTTGTCTCCATCCAGGGGCACTACAACCTGATCTTCCGGGAGGAGGAACGAGAAATGGCAAAGCTTTGCCGGGAGGACAACATCGCTATGACACCATACAGCGCACTGGCAGGAGGCCGGCTTTCCAAGCATCCTGGCGAGACATCCAAAAGGCTTAAGGAAGATAGTTATGCAAGGCTGAAATATGACGGGACGGCTGACCAGGATGGAGCAATCATTGCCCGGGTAGCTGAGATTGCCGACAAAAGGGGAGTATCCATGACCGAGATTTCTCTGGCCTGGCTGTTGACAAAGGTAACAGCTCCGGTGGTGGGAGCTACGAAACTGTCCCATGTGGACGGCATGGCAAACGCAGCTGAAATCTGCCTGACAAAAGAAGAAAAAGATTATCTTGAAGAACTCTATGTTCCCCACAGACTGGTGGGCGTTATGGCGCAGAACACGGCAGAACAGGCAAAGGAGGAACATGTCTGGTCCACCGGCAGCCAGAAATTATAAACAGGATGGAGGAAAATGGATATGAAGATCGTTGTTTTACAAGGAAGCCCTAATAAGAAGGGATCCACGAATATTTTGGCAGAGGAGTTTACAAGAGGAGCCAGGGAGGCAGGGCATGAGGTCTGCCGCTTTGACCTGACAGATCTCAACATCCATCCTTGTACAGGCTGTGTAGCCTGTGGGTATGAGGGCCCCTGTGTTCATAAGGACGATAACCAGAAGGTGAGGACAGCCATGCTGGAGGCGGATATGGTGGTCTTTGCTACGCCGCTTTATTATTACGGTATGTCCGCTCAGCTCAAGATTGTGGTGGACCGGTTCTGTGCCTATAACAGCAGTATCACAAGGAAGCACATGAAATCGGCTCTTCTGACTGTGGCCTGGAACAGTGATGACTGGACCTTTGACGCACTGGAGAGCCACTATCAGACATTGGTACGCTATCTGGATTTTGAAGACTGTGGGATGGTACTGGGGAGAGGCTGCGGCAGCCCATCCATGACAAAGAGGAGCCCGTACCCGAAGATGGCATATGAACTTGGACGGGGACTGTAGATTATATAGATTATTACGGCAGAGGAGGTAGAGACATGCAGACGATACGTCTTAATAATCATGTGGAAATACCCCAGCTGGGCTTTGGGGTGTTCCAGATCACAGATGAGGAGGAATGCAGGAACAGTGTCCTGACAGCACTTCAGACAGGATACCGCCTTATCGATACGGCTGCCTGCTATGGAAATGAGAGGGCTGTGGGCGAGGCTGTGAAGGAGAGCGGCATAGCCAGAGAGGACGTATTCCTCACATCCAAGGTGTGGATACAGGATGCGGGATATGAAAAGACTATGCGCTCCTTTGAAAAAACGCTGAAGAACCTGCAGACAGACTACCTGGATCTGTACCTGATCCATATGCCTTACGGGGATTACTACGGGAGCTGGAGGGCCATGGAGGAGCTGTACAAAAAAGGAAAGATCCGGGCTATCGGCGTCTGCAATTTTGAGGCGGACCGGCTGGTGGACCTGATCCTGAACAGCCAGGTCGTGCCGGCCGTAGATCAGATGGAACTGCATCCTTTCTGCCAGCAGAAACATTTGCGGGAAGTCCTGCGTCACTACGACATTATACCGATGGCATGGGCGCCCTTTGCAGAAGGAAGGAATGGAATTTTTACAGATGAGATGCTGACGGTAATCGGAGAAAAATATCAGAAAAAGCCATCTCAGGTGATTCTAAGATGGCTTCGTCAGAGCAATATGATTGCGATACCCAAGTCTGTACACAAAGAACGGATTGAGGAAAACTTTGATATTGACTCCTTCATGCTGGATCAGGAGGACATGATTCGGATCAGCCAGATGGATACGGGCAGGAGCCAGATACTGGATATCCGCAGTCTGCTGGAGGTATATCGTCTTTTCCATATCCGGTTTGAACAGTAGGTGTCAGTTCCAGGAGAAGTTTTCTGTGCCGGCACCCAGTTCAAAATGATATTTGACGATGCCAAGATCGATTTTTGTGTAAAATCCCACGCCTGCCTTTGCAGATACTTTTGTGCCGTTTAAGGTGAAATAGAATTTCTGTTGATTTATGGCAGTGGGCGCCAGAAGGGCGGCCTCGACCCCGGATGTAAACCAGTCCGGGGCGGGGCCGTCTGTTTTTGACACTTTTTCTATGGATTTTGATTTGTGGGGGACACCCTGAGTCTTTCCATATCCGATGGCGATGACGGCGCACAGCTTTTCTCCGACATTTACAGTGAATGCGGAAGCCACTTTGCTGTATGTAAGCGCTGCCCAGCAGGTGTTCAGTCCCAGCTGCTGGGCTTTCAGGACAAGCCTTTCTCCATAATATCCGCAGGTCTCATCCAAAGATGCATTCTTTTTGCCTACCAGGGCCAGATAACTTGTTACGCCTCTGAAACTTCCGTAGTGCGCCAGAAATCCCTGAAAGGCTTTTGGCTCATTTTTTACAAACTGGATACGAAGACCGCTTTCCTCATTGCAGGCGGCAATTTCTTCTTCCAGAGACCGGGCCACATCCTCCCCCAGGGGTTTATCTGTATACTGGCGCACACTGTGGCGCTCTTTCATTGCTTTTATGATATTGATATCTGCCATTTTTTTATTCTCCTTATGATTTTTTATATTGTATGCTATCTTTTTTTTATCACTTATATGTGCGATTAATATAGCAAATGTGATATCATTATACCACGTGCGCAGAAAAGAAAGCGACGCGTCAGCGGCATTTTCTTTTCAAGCCGTGGATTGCCGGTATAATCCCTGCGCAGCAGGGTGAAGCGATCTTATCGCTTCAGATTGCGCTTTTGCGCAATCATTATACCATACGTGCAGAGAAGGGAAAGGAGAAGCGATGCTTTTTTAATAATTCAGAAACAAAATATAAACATTTCAGTAATACACTGTATTCATACTGAGAGCACGTAAGAAAGGGAGGGACAGGACGATGATACACATTCTTGTGGTGGAGGATGACGAGAGACTGAACCATATCGTCTGCACATATCTGAGAGACAGCGGCTTTGAGGCGAAGGGGTGCCTGAACGCGGAGGACGCCTATGAGGAGATGTATGGTCAGCTCTATGAGCTCATCATCTCAGATATCATGATGCCGGGGATCGACGGCTTTGAGTTTGCCAGGACGGTGAGGAAGGTGAACCAGAGGATCCCCATTCTCTTCATGTCCGCCAGGGACGATCTTCCCTCCAAGCAAAAAGGGTTCCAGCTGGGGATAGACGACTACATGGTGAAGCCGGTGGACCTGGACGAGCTGGTGCTCCGGGTGCGGGCGCTTCTTCGGAGGGCCAATATTGAGATGGAGAGAAGGATCACAGCGGGAAACCTTACACTGGACGCGGACGGCATGAGCGCTGAGGTGAACGGAGAGGAGATCCCGCTCACCACCAGGGAGTTCAACATTATTTACAAGCTTCTCTCCTATCCGAAGAAGACATTTTCCAGGGCTCAGCTTATGGATGAGTTCTGGGATGTGGACAGCGACACGAGTCCCCGGGCTGTGGACGTGTATATGACGAAGCTTCGGAACAAGCTGTCGGGCTGCGATGGATTTAAGATCGTCACTGTGCGCGGCCTGGGCTACAAGGCGGTGCTGCAATGAGAAACGAGAACGGGAAATCTATAAGAGGACAGGAAGGCGGGGAGGGCAGACGCATCATAAAGGACAGCCTTTTCCCGGTTTCCCTTTTTGCCATTTATCTGGGCGTGCTCTTTCTGATGTCCGGAATTCACGAGGGGCTCCTCGTCCTGATGAATAAAAGGGGATGGAATGAGATCATCCAGACAGCCGTGCCCATGCTTTACTGGGGCGCTGTGGCTGTGGGGCTGACTCTGTTTACAAGAAAAAAAATCAAAGATACGTATGAGGCACCCCTCCACAGGCTGGCAAAGGCCACACGGCAGGTGGCGGGGGGCGATTTTTCCGTGTATGTACCCACAGTGCACACGGCGGACAGGCTGGACTATCTGGATGTGATGATCCTGGATTTCAACAAGATGGTGGAGGAGCTGGGGAGCGTGGAGACGCTGAAGACAGACTTTGTGTCCAATGTCTCCCATGAGATGAAGACCCCCATCGCCGTCATCAAGAATTATGCGGAGCTTCTCCGAACGGGAAATGGGACGGCGGAAGAGAGACAGGAATATGCCAGGAATATCGAGGAGGCGGTGGGCAGGCTGTCAGACCTGATCAGCAATATCCTCCGCCTGAACAAGCTGGAGAACCAGCGCATTGACCCGGAGATGGAGACCTACGACCTGTGCGCCCAGCTGGAGGAGTGTATCCTCCGGTATGAGGAGCTGTGGGACGAGAAGGATCTGGAACTGGAGATAGACATGGAGGACAGGGCCTTTGTGCAGGCAGACAGGAGCCTGCTGGAGCTTGTGTGGAACAATCTGCTCTCCAATGCGGGCAAATTTACAGAGCCCGGAGGCATGGTGACCGTGTGGCAGAGAACAGCAAAAGGGTATGTGGAGGTGTCGGTAGCCGACACAGGATGCGGTATGGCCCCGGAGAGCCTGCGGCACATTTTTGACAAATTTTATCAGGGGGACACCTCTCACTCCAGAGAGGGGAACGGCCTGGGGCTGGCCCTTGTGCGCAGGATCCTCATCCTCATGAACGGGGAGATACAGGTGGAGAGCAAAGAGGGAGAGGGGAGCGTATTTACAGTGAGGCTGCCCAGGACAGAGGAGAGAGAAGACAGAAACAGGATAACAGGGAACAGGATAGCCGGGGATGAGAAAGACGTGGAGGTGACGGAGCTTTGACAGGAGAGAGCAGAAGAGGATTTACAGCCTACGAGTACAAGGAGGTGCTGGCTGATGCCGGGCAGGTCTCCTTTCTCATAGACAGCTATGAAAATTTCGGGTGGGAGCCGGATGAGAATGTCATGCCCGGAACCCTGGAAAAATACCCGGAGAGGGCAGGTAGGGGCGGACACGGGAAAACGGTGTTGCGCCTGAAGCGGGACAGAAGGATCGTCAACAAGACGGAGCTGACCAGGCTCCAGCGCAATTTTGAGGCCTGCGCGGAGCAGATCGGGAGTCTGGAGAAGGCAAAGACCTCCCGCCCCTCTGTGATGGCTCTGACTGTGGGCATCATCGGGACCGCGTTCATAGCCGGATCCACCTTTGCGGTGACGGCAGACCCACCCCACATTATTTTATGCATCATCCTGGCCGTCCCGGGATTTCTCGGCTGGGTGGCACCCTGGTTCCTGTACAGAAGCGGGGTGCGCAGGGAGACGGAGAAGATCAATCCTCTCATCGAGGAAAAATATGACGAGATTTATGAAATCTGCGAGAGGGGGAACAGGCTGCTGAACTAGGGCGGCCGGTTCCCCTTTTAAAATATATGGATATGGACAGAAGCTGGAAGAAGCGCTATCATAAAAGAAATCAGATAGCTGTCTGTTAACGGCAGCGCCTAATCTTTGAGAAAGAAGGAATAAAAGGTGTGGCTTTTCTATGCCGCAGGCTCCGCCTTTTTTGCCGGAGTCACATCGATCCTGGCAAAATGCGGGATCAGGAGAACAAATTCAACAGTGGCCACAGCGGTCCGCACGGTGGTCATACTGGTCTTTTCGTGGGGCATCGCGCTGGCCGCCGGCTCGGTGGACCAGCTACGGGATGTCAGCGGGAGAACCATTTTGTTCCTCATCCTGTCCGGGGCGGCCACGGGGGCGTCCTGGCTCTGCTACTTTAAGGCTCTGCAGACAGGGGATATCAACAAGGTGGTGCCGGTGGACAAGTCCAGCACGGTTCTCACCATCCTTCTGGCTCTCACCTTTCTCGGGGAGGGGATCTCGCTGGCCAAGGCGGCGGCCGTGGCCGTCATAGCGGCGGGCATCTTCCTCATGATCGAGAAAAAGGATGTGGAGGAGGCGAAGGAGGACAGAAGGGGAAGCTGGTTTGTCTACGCCGCGGGCTCCGCCTTTTTCGCCAGCCTGACTGCCATCCTGGGGAAAATAGGCATCACAGGTGTGGAGTCCAACCTGGGAACCGCCATCCGCACCTGCGTGGTGCTGGTCATGGCCTGGATGATGGTGTTTGTCCAGGGGAGACAAAAGGAGGTGTGGGATATCCCGGGAAGAGAGCTCCTCTTTATCTGTCTGTCCGGGGTGGCCACGGGGGCGTCCTGGCTCTGCTATTACCGGGCCCTCCAAGAGGGGCCGGCCAGCATCGTGGCGCCCATCGACAAGCTGAGCGTCCTTGTGACGGCTGTATTTTCCTATTTTGTCTTCGGGGAGAAGCTTGGCCCAAGATCCGGGGCAGGGCTCGTCCTTCTGACCGCTGGGACTGTGGCCCTGGCTTTCCTCTGATTTTTTCTTGCGTCTTTGTATGGATCAGATCGCTGAAATGGGCCTTTTTCTTACTGCAGCTTCTTTTTATATTCCGTTCCCCACTGCTCCATGGCGTCCAGGATGGGCTTCATGGACTCGCCAAGAGGGGAGAGGGCGTACTCCACTCTGGGAGGTACCTCCGGGTAGACGGTGCGGGTGACAATCCCGTCCTCCTCCAGAGCACGGAGGCTGTCTGTCAGCACCTTCTGGCTGATGCCCTCCAGATTTTTCCTGAGCTCGTTAAAGCGCCAGGGGCACATAAAAAGGTTGCGGAGGATCAGCAGCTTCCACTTGCTGCCGATGAGCTGGACCGTGGTGGCTACCGGGCAGGCCGGCAATTCTTCTTTTGTCTTCATACAGATCACCTCAACCTGATTATAGTGTAGTATCCCGGATGGCGCAACAAGGGAAACAGAGCCGTCGAGGATAGAACTGCCGAGAGATGGAGCTCCTGAGGTCTGTGGGTTACCTTGGAGTAACCAGGTAACAAAAAAGTGCGCGCTTTTTGCTTGTAATCATCTGTGATACAATCAGAACATAGAAGAGCACAGGAGGAGGCAGAATAACATGTTCACAGGTATACTGACACAGGCCAGAGAAGGGACAGATGAACAGAAGCTACACCGTCTGAAGAAAGCCCTTGAGGAGGCAGAGGCGGTTGTCATCGGCGCCGGGGCCGGACTTTCCACATCCGCCGGCTTTACCTATAGCGGCGAGAGATTTGAGAAATATTTTAGTGACTTTGAAAACAAATACCATTTCCATGATATGTATTCCGGAGGGTTTTATCCCTACAGTACGCTGGAGGAGTACTGGGCCTACTGGAGCCGCCATATCTGGCTGAACCGGTATGTGGATGCGCCCAGGCCAGTGTATGAAGAGCTGCTGGAGCTGGTGAAGGACAGGGATTATTTCGTCCTCACCACCAACGTGGATCATTGCTTCCAGAAGGCGGGATTTGGCAAGGAGAGGCTGTTCTATACCCAGGGAGACTACGGGCTCTTTCAGTGCATGAAGCCCTGCTGCCAGGAGACATGGGACAACGAGAAGACGGTCCGGGAGATGCTGGAGAGCCAGGAAAATATGCGTATCCCCTCCAAGCTGGTTCCCCACTGTCCCCACTGCGGCAGGCCCATGACCATGAACCTGCGGGCAGACGACAGCTTTGTGCAGGACGAGGGATGGTACAGGGCGGCTGAGAGATACAGCCGCTTCCAGAGGGAGCACGAGGGGATGAAGATTCTCTACCTGGAGCTGGGTGTGGGCTACAACACCCCGGTGATTATCAAGTACCCCTTCTGGAAGATGACCCGCCAGAACCCGGAGGCAGTGTACGCCTGCATCAATTACGGGGACGCGGCCGCGCCGAGAGAGATAGCGGAGCAGTCTGTCTGTATTGACGGGGATGTCGGGGATGTGCTGAAGAGATTAAGATAGGAAAAACCTATTTAAAATTATAAGATATAAGTATTTGCTATCCGAAGGCGGGAGACGTATAGTATCCTTAGTTAATAAAGCCGAAAAAGAGGTGAAACGGGATCATGTATCGTTTGTCAAAGGATGAGGTGGAGCAGAACCTGAAGGCTGCCGGCTGCAATGAGGAGATTATCAGAGATTTTTTTTCTTATGAAAAGGAAGGTGGAACGGACAGGCAGAGGGTGCTGCTGGAGGAACACCGAAAACAATTGTTAGATCGTGTACACGCGGAAGAGAAGAAGATATCCTGTCTCGATTACCTGATTTTTCAGCTGGACAGGGAGCATGCGCTGTAGAGAGGATATTAAAAAATGCAGACAGAGACTGGATTTTCACAGTCTGTCTGCATTTTTTTGCGATCAGCGGTCAGGCTTCATCCGGGGAGTCCTGCGGTGTCAATAGGTCCCGCAGCACTTCGAGAAATTTTTCGGCAGGCTTTGAAAACAGCTGATACTTTTTCCAGATAATACTCATCTTGTTTTCCAGTTTTGGCTTCAGCGGGCGGAAACAGAGCCGGCTGTCTCCGCTTGTATTGATGATCTTGTCATAGCCTATGGCATAACCCAGCCCTTCGTCCACAAGGAGAGAGGCGTTGTAGAGCAGGTTGTAGGTGGCTATGATATTCAGGTCAGAAGGTTCGCTGCCGATCCACTGCGTCAGGCTGCCGCCCTGGGATTCCTGCTGGGAGAGGATGAGAGGCTTGTCCTTGAGGTCGTCCGGCGAGATCGTCTCTCTGTCCGCAAGAGAGGAGTCTCTGCGCATCAAAACGCCCCACGTTTCCGAATAAGAGGTCTCCAGCGCATTGTATTTTGTCAGATCCACATCGCCGAACACAATGCCGAAATCGATGAGTCCCTTGTCCAGGTACTCAAAGACATAGGCGGCATTTCCACTGGAGATGTGGTAGTGGATGCCGGGATGCTGGCTTTGCAGTGCCTGAGCTGCCCTGGCAATTACCCGGATGCCGTCTGTCTCCCCTGTGCCGATATAGACATCCCCTATGATAATGTTATCGCTCATGGTGATCTCATTTTCTGTTCTTCTGACAAGGTCCAGTATTTCTTCCGCCCGCTTCCTGAGGATCATTCCCTCTTCTGTGAGCGTGACCTTCCGGGAGCCCTTTGTCCCCCGGATGAGAAGCTGCTTGCCAAGCTCCTCCTCCAGCCCTTTGATCTGTGTGGAGAGTGTAGGCTGGGAGAGGTGGAGAGTCTCGGCGGCATGCACAATGCTCTGCTCCCTTGCGATCGCAAGAAAATAGTTGAGGACACGCAGTTCCATAATGTTTTCCTTTCTGTCATCTGGCTTCTGTATGCAGATCTGATTTTTCTAACAATATTATTATATAGACTTTCTGCCAAAATCACAATGCTAAACCGGGAAAAGAATAATTTTTAGCTATGGAAATGTATCATATATAAGTATTTGTTATTCTAAATTAAACCTGCTAAATTAAACATGTAGAAAATATGCAGGAGGTTTTGTTGAAATGAAAAAAAGCTTGATCTTAATTTTAACAGTTGGAGTTTTCAGCATTATCAATACGGAGATGGGTGTGGTAGGCATCCTTCCTCTGATCTCCCAGAATTATGGAGTGACAGTGGCGACGGCAGGTCTGCTTGTCAGCATGTTTGCGCTGGTGGTGGCCATATCAGGACCCACGATGCCTCTTTTCTTCTCGGGGGTCAACCGGAAAAAGGTCATGATTCTTGTCCTGAGCGTGTTTACGGTATGTAATGTGATCTCAGCTTTTGCATCGGCCTTTCCGGTGGTGCTTGTCACCCGTGTGGTACCGGCGTTCTTTCAGCCAGTGTACGTATCACTTGCCATGTCAGTGGCCGGCTCGTCAGTGCCGGAAAAAGACGCGCCGAAGGCCGTGTCCAGGGTCATGATAGGCGTGTCAGCAGGCATGGTCCTGGGAGTGCCTGTGGTAAGCTATATCTCAAACATGACTTCTCTGAGAGTCGGTATGCTGTTTTTCGCAGCGGTCAATGCAGTGGCCCTGATCGCCACCATCCTTGTAGTGCCGGATCTCCCGGTAAAGGAAAGGCTGTCCTATGGGTCTCAGCTGAGCGTGCTCAGAGAGGGCAGAACGTGGGTGTCTATTTTTGGAGTGATGTTTTTAAATGGCTCTGTGTTCGGCGTATACAGCTATCTTTCTGAATATATGGAGACAGTAACCCAATTGTCCGCAGGACTGATCAGTATCCTTCTTCTTGTATACGGTCTGTCTAATATCATAGGAAACCTGATTGCAGGCAGGATGCTGAGCAGCCGCCCGCTGGGCTTTGTCGTTACCTTCCCCTTCCTCCTGGCGGCAGTGTATGCGGTGCTGTTCTTTCTCGGATCCTTTACTGTTCCGATGGCAGTCCTGACCTTTGTGTGGGGCGTGCTTGCCGGGGCAGCGGCTAATATCAACCAGTACTGGCTTGCGACGGCAGCGCCGAAGGCGCCGGATTTTGCAAACGGACTTTTCCTTGCATCCACAAACCTTGGAACGACAGTGGGAACCTCCGTGTGCGGTTTCTTCCTTTCCAGAATGGGGACACCATATATCATCCTGGGAGGCATCCTCTTCATCGCCTGTGCCTTTGTGCTGATCATTATGAGAGTGCGCGTGGAGAAAGGAGGCGAAGAATATGGAAAGGTACAGGATCACGCTGATAAAGGCCGGAAGTCTGCTCTATTACCGCGGAGGCTTTACAGCCGATCAGGAAGAGTATAAGACACGATCTTGATTGAATTGATTTGAAAGGAGACAAAAAATGCTTGGAAATTTTGAATATTGCAATCCGACAAAACTTTATTTTGGAGAAGATTCACTTAACTATTTAAATGCAGAGCTGCCGAAATACGGCGATCATGTGGTTCTGATCTATGGCGGCGGTTCTATCAAGAAAAACGGAATCTACGATGATGTATGCCAGATTCTGAAAGATAATGGGAAAAATGTGGCGGAGATTTCCGGAGTGATGCCGAATCCCACTCTCGAAAAGTTATATGAAGGTGTAGAAATCGCAAGAAATCATCATGCAGATCTTCTCTTTGCTGTAGGCGGCGGGTCTGTATGCGATTATGCGAAGGCAGTCTCCGTGTCTGTAAACTGCGAAGAAGACCCGTGGGAGAAGTATTATATCCGTTTTGAAGAACCAGACTGCGAGACCATTCCGGTAGGATGTGTTCTGACGATGGTAGGGACCGGTTCAGAGATGAATGCAGGAGCGGTGATTACAAACCATGAGACGAAGATGAAGATCGGCCATGTTTTTGCGGATGAAAAGATCATGCCCAGGTTTTCCATCCTAAATCCGAAGTATACGCTGACGCTGTCTCATTATCAGATGACAGCTGGAATTTATGATATATTCAACCATATCTGTGAGCAGTACTTTTCCGGTGAGGATGACAACACCAGTGATTATATCAGCGAGGGACTGATGCGCTCCCTTCTTCATTCCAGCAGGATCGCCAATAAAGATCCTCAGGATTATGAGGCAAGGAGCAACATTATGTGGACGGCCACATGGGCGCTGAACACGCTGGTTTCCCGTGGAAAATCTACGGACTGGATGGTTCATATGATCGGTCAGTCTGTAGGCGCGTACACCAATGCCACCCACGGCATGACGCTGGCAGCGGTTTCCCTGCCGTACTACCGCCATATTATGCCTTATGGACTGGCGAAGTTCAAACGTTTTGCCGTCAATGTATGGGATGTGGATCCGGAAGGAAAAAATGACAGGCAGATCGCGGAAGAAGGCCTGAAGGCTATGGAAGACTGGATGAGAGAGCTGGGGCTTGTCATGCATATTTCCGAATTGGGTGCATCAGAAGAGATGCTTGACGGAATCGCCGACGGCACTCTGATCATGGAAGGCGGATATAAGGTTCTTGACCGGGATGAAGTGAAAGAAATACTGAAAGAAAGTATGTAAAAAAATAGGCCACAGCGGTAGAAAGGCGGTTCTGGTAAATGAAAAAGAGTTTCTCTGTGGCGCTTCTGATCGTGTGCGCCCTTGCAGCAGTATTGTCCGGCTGCGAGGGCGCCGGTCAGACAGAAAATACAAAATCACAGCCTGCAGAACAGGAGTCTGCGGAGCAAAATAACAAGGAGGAGACAGCGATGGAAAGAAAAATGACTGTAGAGGCAGGCGGCAGCCAGTTTACTGCTACGCTGGAGAATAATGAGGCGGTAGATGCACTGGTGCAGATGATGGACGAAAAACCGATCACCATTCAGATGAGCGACTATGCCGGCTTTGAGAAGGTGGGAAGTCTGGGAGCCAGTCTCCCGACAAGCAACAGCCAGACCACGACCCAGGCCGGGGACATTGTGCTGTATCAGGGAAATCAGATCGTGATCTTCTACGGCTCCAATTCCTGGAGCTATACAAGGCTGGGGAGGATTGACGACCTGACAGAATGGGAAAGCGCGCTGGGAGACGGTGACGTGACCGTGACTTTTTCGATGGAGGAGTAGAGGATGAAGATCATTGTGTTTAACGGAAGCCCCAGACCGCAGGGGAATACGGCCGCCATGGTGGAGGCGTTTACGAGGGGAGCCGGAGAAAGCGGCCATGAGGTGACAGTTGTCGACGTGTGCAGAAAGAAGATCGCAGGCTGCCTTGCCTGCGAATACTGCCACAGCAAGGAAAAAGGGAAATGTATCCAGCAGGATGACATGCAGGAGATCTATCCGCTGCTGGACGAGGCGGAAATGATCGTGCTGGCGTCCCCGGTATACTATCACGGATTTACCGGGCAGCTTCAGTGCGCCATCAACCGCATCTACGCATTGGATAAGCCGAAGCACCTGAAGAAGGCGGCTCTGATTCTCTCTTCCGGGAGTGATCACGTTTACTGTGGCTGCTTTTATGAATATCAGAATTCCTTTCTGAATTACCTGAAGCTGGAGGATATGGGGATTTTCACGGCCTATGACAGACAGAATAAATCGCCTGAGAAGCTGGAGGAATTATATCAATTCGGGAAGAGCCTGGAATAAATTCATAATTCAGAAACATTTTAAAAACATTTCTTAAATAGATAGAAGGTAAGATAAAGCGGAAAGAATACAAGGAGTCGTTTTGTCTGAGGAGGTGTCTGAGGAGGGATAATGTGAAAAAGCTGCATCTGCCGGCCTTGAACCCGGTGGGGAGGTTCTTTTTGTATCTGGCCACCGCTGGTTTTGCCGCTCTGTCAATCGTGTGTGCGGTCTTTGAGGGGATGTTTCCGGAAGAGGCCGCTGCTGTTTTTTATGGGATTGCAGCTGTGACCCTTGCCGCTTCCTGCTGCTATTTGTTTCGGGATCTGCGGAGGCTGAGGCGGTTCCTGCGAGAACTTGCCAGAAAGGTACGGCCTGCCAACCGTTATATAGAGGACAAAAAGTACAGGACGGGTCTGGCAGTCATGATGGGGATACTGGTCAATGTGGCCATTGCCCTGTACAACGGGGTAGTGGCGGCGGTGGCCGACTCCGCCTGGCTTGGAACCCTGTGTGCTTATTATCTGATCCTGGGGATCATGAGAGCCTGCTGGATCGCCCAGCATCTGGAGGAAACTGGGCTGGTCTGGAAGAAGTGCATGATAAAGAAGACCTCGGAGAGAAAGATACGGAAATACTACGGTATTATGTTTATCATAATGTCCTTTGTGCTGGGTGGAGCGGTCATTCTACTGATCGACCTGGAGGGAGGAAAATCCTATCCGGGTTATACTATCTATGTGGCGGCGGTCTATGCATTTACAAAAATTGGCCTGGCTATCTGGAACACCATTTTGGCGGGCAGAAAAAAGGAACAGTCCTGGATCATCATCCGCAGCATCGGTCTGGCCGATGCCGCCGTGTCCATCCTGTCCCTTCAGACAGCTATGTTCGCGTCCTTCTCCGTCAGAGAGGAGACCTTTGTTTCCATGATGAACGGCATTACCGGAACGGTGGTCAGTCTGATCACCCTGGTGACGGGTATCGTTTATCTGATGGCGTCCTGGAGAGGCAGAAAACAGTAAGATCAGACCATTTCGAAAGATCAAGTTTAGGAACGGGCGTTTTCATAAGCCCGGCGGATGTCTGGAGGCATTTCTTCAGGATTCATGCTGCCCACTCGAGCTTCATTGCCGTCCTTTATGGCTTCCTCGTAATACCAGCATTTATAACTGATCATATCCAGTACGCGGTTCAGTCTTTTTATCTCTGCTTCCACGGCAGCCTTCTGGCGGACAAACAGCTCCAAGCGTTCGGGATAAGTGCTGCTTCCTTCTGTACACCATTTCATAAACTGTTTGATGTCACGGATCTCCATACCTGACTTTTTCAGACATTCGATCACCCGCAGTGCCTCCAGCTCTTTTTCGCTGAACTTCCGAATACCGGAAGAACGCTGCATATCCGGGAAGAGTCCCTCTTTATCATAATAGCGGAGCGTGGATATGGGCAGGTCGAACATTCTGGATACCTGTCCGATGGTATAATACATACGAATGCCTCCTTAAAAATTAAAATTTAATCTTGACCTAAAGTTAGGTTTAGGTTATATGATGAGTTTATCAGAGATAGAAAGCTCTGTCAAATGCAATTGCATATTACAGAAAAACACAGATGTAAAAACAGGGAAAAGGAGAAATTACAATATGGAAGAAGTATTAAAGCTGACAGAAAAATGGGATAAGACATTTCCACAAAGTGAGAAGGTGGATCATAGTAAGGTGACGTTCCATAACAGATACGGAATTACTCTTGCGGCAGATATGTATACACCAAAGAATGCAGAAGGAAAGCTGGCAGCCATTGCCGTGTGCGGCCCGTTTGGAGCAGTGAAGGAACAGGCATCCGGACTGTATGCGCAGGAGATGGCGGAAAGAGGATTTCTTACGATTGCCTTTGATCCGTCTTTTACCGGAGAGAGCGGAGGCACTCCCAGATATGTGGCATCACCGGATATCAATACAGAAGATTTTCAGGCAGCAGTGGATTTTCTGTCCGTTCAGGACAATGTAGATCCGGAGAGGATCGGGATTATCGGAATCTGCGGCTGGGGAGGCATGGCATTGAATGCAGCCGCTATCGATACAAGGATCAAGGCAACGGTGTCTTCTACAATGTACGATATGACCCGGGTCAATGCGAAGGGGTATTTCGATGAGGAGGACAGCGAGGAGGCTCGCTATGAGAAGCGAAAAGCGCTGAATGCACAGAGAACGAAAGACTATAGAAACGGGGATTACGCAAGAGCTGGTGGCGTTGTGGATCCGCTGCCGGAGGACGCACCTTTCTTTGTAAAGGATTACTATGATTATTACAAGACGGACCGTGGATATCACGAAAGATCTTTGAATTCTAATGACGGCTGGAATGTGACTTCGTCCCTGTCTTTCCTGAACATGCCGATCCTGCAGTACAGCCAGGAAATCAGGAGCGCCGTGCTTCTTGTCCACGGAGATAAGGCTCATTCCTGCTACTTCAGCCGGGATGCATACGAAAAACTGACAGGAGACAATAAAGAGCTGATGATTATTCCAGGGGCGGTTCATACAGATCTTTATGACAGGAAAGATATTATACCCTTCGATAAGATCACGGAGTTCTTTAAAGAATACCTGAGATAAGAAGCAAGATTTGAATAACGGCCTGCCAATTGGGGACGGGGGATTTTCAGAAATCCCCCGTCCCCAATTGATTTTTTAATATTTTGCAAATATTCCGGAAACGTTTCTTCAATATTCCGGTGTTATCTTTTATATCGTCAAGTGAAAGAAAACCGGAAAGGAGAGAAGAATGGCGAAATCAAAATTAGTAAAAGTAAATGAAAAGATTGCCGAAAGGGTAGTCGGAGGCTATAAGAAGATCGAAAGCGGTGCGGTAAGTGGTTTCACAAGGATGTCGGATTCTTTCGTGGATCAGTTTCTGACAAAGGATGGAGAGTCCGTGGAGGATGCCAAAAAGAGACTTGCAGAAGAGCAGAAGGAAAGAGAAGAAATGAGAGAAGAGAAAAGAGGAGGAAGAAGATCATGAAGAAAAGTACATTTACAGCAATGATCCTGGGAACTGTCGGAGGGATCCTTTTTGCACTTGGCATGTGCATGGCGCTGATACCGGAGTGGAATGCATTCCGCCCGGGAGTGATCATGGGAGTGGCCGGAGCAGTCGTGCTTCTCATCATGGTACTTGTATGGAGGAAGATGGAAAACAAAGACCCCATCTATGTATCAGGGAAAACCATCGGGACCGTGCTGTTTGGAATCCTGGGCGCCCTGCTTTTGGGTGTGGGCATGTGTATGACCATGGTGTGGAGTCATATGATTACAGGGATTGTGATCGGGATCGTAGGCATCATAGCGCTTCTTTGTCTCATTCCTATGACAAAAGGGCTGAAGTAAAGTGAATGAAAGTGAACCGTATTCCCAAAACAGGTATACAGAGTTTTGGGAATATTTTTTTGGTAAAAAATAAATGTAACTATTGACATTACAACAAGAGTGTGATACTTTAAATGCGCAAGATGTAACTATAAATATTACAATAAAGACAGGAAAGGAAGAATCACCATGAACAAAGTAGTAGAATTTTTACAGGCAAATCCAGTACAGTATCTGGCAACCGTAGGAAGGGACAATAAAGCAAAGGTACGTCCTTTTATGTTTCTTTTTGAGCAGGATGGGAAGCTGTGGTTCTGTACAAACAATACGAAGGACGTATACAAGGATATGCAGGCAAATTCGGAGATCGAAGTATCGGTATCCGATCCGACCTATGCATGGATCCGTATCCATGGAACCGCTGTATTTGAGGAAAATATGGCGGTAAAAGAAGGCGCCATGAACAATCCGATCGTGAAAAGCCAGTATGAGACAGCAGAAAACCCGATTTTCGAGGTATTCTATATCAAGGATGCACACGGTGTCATTGCTGATTTCTCCGGAAATCCGCCATACGAATTTTAAATACGAGGTGTGTGATCATGGAGACGAAAGATTATCTGAGAATCCTGAAGGAAGAGATCCATTCTACCGTGATTGCCACGGTGGATGAAAAGGGCAGACCGGTTACCCGGGTAATTGACATTATGCTGGCAGACGAGGAGAGTCTGTATTTTATTACTGCAAAAGGAAAGGCCTTCTATTCCCAATTAATGGAAAATCCTTATGTGGCAATCAGCGGCATGTGTGGCGGAGAGGGAACCATGAATAAGAAGGCGGTTTCTATCCGGGGACAGGCAGTGAATATTGGTTCTGAAAAACTGGAAGAGGTCTTCCGGCAGAATCCCTATATGGCGGAAATTTATCCGCAGGAAGAGAGCCGTAAAGCTTTGGAAGTGTTTCGGGTGGCAGAAGGAACCGGAGAATTTTTTGATTTGTCGGTCAAGCCTGTTTACAGAGATTCCTTTGTCCTTGGAACCGGACGGCAGGAGACAGGACAGGCCGGAGGATATGTTATCACGGACCGCTGCCGCGGATGTCGGATCTGTTATTCCAGATGTCCGCAAAAATGTATCGACATGTCGTCCAGACCTTTCGTCATCCGGCAGGAACACTGCCTTCACTGCGGCAACTGCATGTCGGCATGTCCCTTTAACGCAGTAGAGAAAAGATAGGAAAAGACAGGAGCAGGAGAGGGTAAAATGGCAATTCAGACATTGAAAAGGAAAAAAGTCGATTTTTCCAGATTTTTAAGCGCAGTGCCGGCCAGGGATTATGTATTCCAGGATATCCCGTATGAAGAGCAGATCCGGAATGCAGCCGGTATATGAACCATATGCGGGCACAGTACGGTTTCGGATACGAGGAGCCGACAGGACAGGCGGTGTTGACGGAGGGATATAACCTCCCTTCCCGTTATGTGATCCATACCGTCGGTCCTATTGTGGGCGGATCATTTTCCAAACGACGAAGCGGCAAAGATTGCGGTGGAGACAGTGACCGGATTCCTGAAGAAACATGACAGTACATTTGACCGGGTCATTTTTAATGTATTTAAGGATGTGGATAAGGAGATATATGAGTCTCTGCTTAAATTGTAATCGTTGACATTACAATAAAAAGAGCGTACAATGGAGGGCAAAAAGGAGTTGAAAAGGGATGCAGATTTCAAGCAGATTTACCATAGCCATCCATATGCTGACCTGTATGGAGACGTTTAAAGATGATTATAAAATTACCAGTGATTTTCTGTCTGGGAGCATCAACGTGAACCCGGTGATCATCCGCCGGCTGCTTTCCCAGCTGAAAGACGCCGGAATGATTGAGGTAAAAAGGGGAACCGGGGGCGCCTCCATTGTAAAGCCCTTGGAGCAGATCACGTTTCTGGACGTGTACCGGGCGGTGGAATGCATTGAGGAAAACACTCTGTTCCATTTTCATGAAAACCCCAACCCCGACTGCCTGGTGGGGAAAAATATTCATAACATCCTGGATGACAAGCTGCTACGTGTGCAGGATGCAATGGAACGGGAATTAAAGGCGATCACGCTTGCGGATGTGATGGAAGATCTGGAAAAATATCTGCAGGATGAGAAATAGCGTTGAAAGGAAAGACTACTATGGATAAGAAGACATTACGGCTGACATTCCCGGAATGGCAGGGAGGGATCAATCCGCCTTACTATGAGGGCTGCCATATTCTGGACTGGCTGGCGCCAAAAAACGAGACGATGGAATGTGCGGAAGTTCCGGTACGGACAAATTTTGCAGAGGAGGTCCCGGTGACCGACGGAATTGCCTGGAAGGAGGAACTGCTGGAGCAGCAAAAGACTGCCTATGCCATCTGTGAGGAGAAAAACCCAGACAGGATCATTGTGCTGGGCGGAGACTGTTCCGTAGAGCAGGCTCCTTTTGACTATCTTCACGGAAAATATCCGGAAGATACGGCGGTTATCTGGATAGACGCCCATCCAGATTTTACCAGACCAAAAGACGCGCCAAATGAGCACGCGATGGTACTTGGCAATCTGATCGGCGACGGTGCGCCGGACTTTGCGGCTCTGGTAAGACATCCATTTCGGAAAAAAGATGTAGTCTATGTGGGGATCATTGCCGACCATCTGGAAAGCTGGGAAGAAGAATACCAGAAGGAATATCAGATGAAGTTTCTGATACCGGATCAGCTCAGAGATGATACAGAAGCGCTGCTTTCCTGGCTGAGGGAGGGCGGCTACAAGCATGTCCTGATTCATTGGGATCTGGACGTTCTTTCTCCGGAAGATTTTCGGTGCCTTTTATGTGCAGAGCCCCATATACCTCCAGTAGAATATGCAGTAGGAAAGATGACTCTGGACCAGATTCTTCGCATAATCAGAGATGTGTCGGGAGAATTTGACGTCATAGCCCTTGGAATCACTGAATTTATTCCCTGGGATATCATGCGCCTCCGGAAAGGATTAGGAGAGCTTGATATTTTTCGGAAATAAATATATAAGGAGGTTCCCATGAATGATTCACTGAATCTGATAGAGAAATTAGCAGGGCATGAAAACGAAGAGCATATGATTCTTGTGACAGGTGGAAGCCGGGAAGTGAAGGCAATCCGGGCGGCTAAAAATGACCTGGAGCAGAGGGGATATAAGGTTGGAAACGTTTATGTCCGATATATGATGAAAAAATACAAACTGGAGGAAGAGGAAATCGCGGACTGGATCATCAAAGATCTGGAAAGCGTAGAGCGCAGAGAACAGGCGAAACGATGTGAACAACAGGCGGCAGGGTGTAAAGACCCTGCCGTTATTTTGTGGAACAGGGGGAGGTTACTTTTTTGTAACCAGGTAATAAAAAAGTGCGTACTTTTTTAATGTAACTATATATATTACAATGAATGTGCAAACAAAAAAAGCGTTTGACATTTCAGAAAAACGGAGGTAACGATTATGGCACTTGTAAATCTCTTTGGATGGAGCAAAAAGATGGAGACTACGCCTGCTTCTGCATGTGGTTCTGCGTGTGGGGCAGCGGATCAGCCGGAAGAGAAGCCGTCCGCATGTGGCTCGGCATGTGGAGCAGCCGATGAGCCGGAGGAGAAGCCGTCCGCATGCGGTTCCGCGTGCGGAGCAGCCGACAAATAGGCACATAGGACAGATGCTCAGAGATCTCCCGGCGGATTTTCCGCCGGGAGCCTTGGAACTTTATTCCGGCACAGCCGGTTCAGATAAAATCATCATTTTAATGAGAAGGCGAGGAAAATAGGATGAAGCAATATTTTTCTTTTCAGTGGCATATCACGGATGAATGTGATCAGCGGTGCAAGCACTGCTACATTTTTTCAGAGGACAATTGTAAGAAGCTGGATTCCATGAACTGGAACGAGATGCAGGAGACTTTTTACAACTGCCTGGATTTCTGCAGGATGTATCAGAGACTTCCCTATTTTTATCTTACGGGAGGAGATCCGATCCTACACCCGGATTTCTGGAAGCTTCTGGGACTTTTTAAGGAACATGAGATTCCCTTTACGATTCTGGGGAACCCCTTCCATCTGACGGATCAGGTCTGTCAGGAGCTGAAGTCATACGGCTGTGAGAAATATCAGCTTTCCCTGGACGGCATGAGGGAAACCCATGACTGGTTCCGCAAACCGGGCAGCTTTGATATCACTCTGGAAAAGATAGGATGCATTAAAAGAGCAGGGATACGCGCTGTGATCATGACCACAGTTTCCGGAACCAATATTGACGAAATTCCGGACATCATTGATACCGTGGTGGCTCACAAGGCGGATGTGTTTGCCTTTGCCCGGTACTGTCCGACCAGCGAGGAGAAGGATGTAGGCATCGAACCTTTGCGCTACCGGAAGCTGTTGGAAGACTGTGACCGGAAATTTAAAGAATATGATGCTGTCGGCTGCGAGACATATTTTAATAAAAAGGATCATCTGTGGACGCTGTATGAGTATGAAACCGGAGCTTTTCAGATTCCTAAGACGGCAAAGGAAGGAATGATCTATGGGGGATGCAACTGTGGCAACTGCCATCTGACGATTCTTCCTACCGGGGATCTCTATGCCTGCCGGAGAATCCAGAACAGTAAGGTGGGCAACGTATTTACGGATCGGATCGCCGACGTCTGGATTGGCCGCATGGAAGAATATCGGGAGTACCAGAAGTTTGAGAAATGTGCGAAATGCGAGCTGCTGGCCTGGTGCAGGGGCTGCCCGGCGGTGGCCAGCGGGCATGACGGTGACTTTTACGCCGCAGATCCGCAGTGCTGGAAGGAGATATCGGCATGATTCCGAAAATGATGAAAGCTGTGGTACTTGCAGAGCCTGTGAGGGCAGAGGATGTGAGGCTGACGGAAGTGCCGGTTCCCGAGAGCAGGCCCGGATGGGTGCTGATCAGGGTAAAGGCCTTTGGCATGAACCATTCCGAGCAGATCCTGCGTAATGGAGAGATCCGGGCTGACTATATCAGGAAACCTGTCGTTCCCGGCATTGAGTGCGTAGGAGAAGTGGCGGATCCTTCGGACAGCCGGTTTCAGAAAGGGCAGAGAGTAATGGCCTTCATGGGCGGGATGGGACGAAGTTTTGACGGAAGTTATGCCCAGTATGTACTGGCGCCCTCCCATCACGTATTTGCGGCAGAGTCCGGTCTTTCGTGGACGGAGCTTGCGGCAGTGCTGGATACTGGGAGCCTTAAGGATAGTGAAGAGTTCCTTAAGACAGTGAAAACAGTGGGAACCGTGACTAAGGCGCTGGAGCTGGTGGAACCTGCCACGCTCCGGGATACGCTGAAGTGTATGGCGCGGAGAGGCATCGTTTGCAGTACAGGTATTCTGGGAGGTGCATCTGTCCTTTCCGGATTTGACCCGATCAAGGATATTCCCAACGGCGTTTACCTTACCGGATTTCACAGCAATTGGCCGTCACAGGAAGAGATAGACCAGATTTTGGAATTTTTGGACAGGCACAGCCTGAAGCCACATATCGGGGAATGTTATGATTTTTCAAAGATCCGGGAAGCCTGTCTGGCACAGGAGAGTGGGATCGTCAATGGGAAAATCGTAGTAAAGGTGTCAGGATAAAGATGGCAGGAGAAGAGGAGGAACCAGGAATGGATGCGAAAACATGTTTACAGAAGCTGCAGTATGTGGGAGTACTGGCATTTGCCACGGTGGATCAAACTGGCGCGCCCCAGGTGCGTAATATCAGCGCTATCCACTATGAGCCGGACGCCATCTATTTTTTCACGGCAAGAGGGAAGGATTTCTGCCGGGAACTTTTAAGGGACGGGAGAGTCCAGATTCTGGGTTATACAAAATATAAGGAGATGATCCGTCTGTCTGCTAAAGCAGAACCTGTGGGCAAAGAAGAGCAGAAAAAGTGGATTGACCGGATCTTTCAGGAACAGCCCTATCTCTCCAACGTATATCCGGGAGATACGAGAGAGATCGGCGTTGTGTTCGTCATCCGGAATGCGCAGATAGAATACTTCCATTTAGGGGTACACCCCATCTTCCGGGAAAGCTACACGATAGGAAAAGGAAATGTGACGAAAAAGGGGTACCACATTACCGAAGAATGCATCGGCTGCGGCACATGCACCCGGCACTGCCCACAAGGCTGTATCGAGCCGGGACAGCCTTTTAAGATTCAGCCGGAACACTGCCTGCACTGCGGAAACTGTTACGAACACTGCCCGGTGTCGGCGGTACGAAATTGGTAAATTTTTAACGAGGGTGTCCCAAAAGTCACGAAGTGACTGAAAGGACACCGACTATAAAAAAGGA
>OGRN01000832.1_pt1 | contig 28763 bp, 19 predicted proteins | sample 1553401 | NCBI WGS metagenome assembly OGRN01 (sample SAMEA2580096, study PRJEB22360) | human gut metagenome | biome: human gut; feature: human-associated habitat; material: faeces | place: Denmark | collected 2008/2010 | reverse complement strand
GAGTGCAAACAATAGGGGGCTAAAATCCTTTGTTTTTGCTTGATTTTGCTTGTACAAGGTTTATAGAGAACATGGAGAAAAGCCTTGATATAACTGCATTTTCTTTATCCCCGTTGATAGGGAATATATGCACTGGGTCCATCTCCTAAGGGGCAGTTGAGGGTTCGATTCCCCCAGGGGGTGCCAAAAGCACAGCCGAAAAACCTAGTAAAATCAAGGTTTTTCGGCTTTTTTTATTTTTGCTCAAAGGCAATGAAATTAAAAATGCAGGAAATCTCATTAGCAAATTCGACCTCAGCTAATGAACAAGGCGGTTGTTACCCTGTTAATTAGTTCGTTTTGCAATAGCAAAAAATATTCGCAAACTCTTTTGGATACACCGCTTTCGCCTCTATATATACTAAACCGCTTGCAAAACAAAAACGATTAGTTGAGCTTTTCAATTTCCTCAATCGGCTCTCTGAAGCATTTTTTAACCTTTAATAAATTTGTTTTTCCGTCTACATACGCACCAAACATAGCAGATTTTATGTCGTTATAAAGCTGATATTTTGAAACAAGCTCAATAAGAGCTTCTCGCCTTTCAACATTTTTAAGGACTTTTACATTCGAAAGTGCAATTTTGACACAGTCCTCGGGATATATTTCTTTTAATTCAATGCCTATATATCCGCTGTCTTTTGATATTTCGCACTCTTTTTCAACACCGTTTACCGTAGCAATTACATTTGCATCAACGATATCTCTGAACGAAAGAGTATAATTCCTCACATTCGGAACAACCGACTTGTCACCTCTTACGGAATTTATATTAAATTCAATCGTATCGCCTTTTTCGAAAACCGCAAAATCGGTAAACGCAAATTTGCCGTTTTCAAATTCTTTTGTTTCTCCGTCGTCCTCATACATTGAAAAACTGTTGTTTCCTCTGTAAACAAGAATTTCCAAGCTTTCCGGATTTTCAAAAGAATTATCCTCGCCGTTTGTCGCAAGCGGAATTATAGCGCCCTCTTTCGCAAGCACGGGTATTGAGCTGTCGTCACGGAACAGCTTAATGCTCATAGGACCGTTGTATATGCGATTGTTGAAAATATCCGTATATCTGCCCTCAGGAATCCATGCCTTTGTTCCTGCGAGCAATGTATTTTTATTTTTAGGCTCGGTGATTGGTGCTACAATCAATTCAGAGCCAAAGCGATACTCGTTTTTACAGTTATACGCCTCATCACAATTTGGATATTCATAGTACATTGGCTCGCAAATCGCCCTGCCGTCTGTATGTGTTCTGTAATTCATTGTGTAAAGATACGGAAGCATCCTATGGCGAAGCCTCATAAAGTCGCTGACAACCGTTTCAACGCTCTTTGAATATTTCCAAGGCTCTTTACCCATAAACTCATTAGAAACCGAATGAAGCCTCATTATCGGAGAAAATACACCAAGCTGAACCCAACGGAGATACAATTCATCATCCTTTTTGCCCTTGTAATGACCGCCAATATCATGACTCCACCAAGTGTAACCGATATTTGTGGCTGTCGAAGTAAAATACGGCTGAAAATCAAGCACTTTCCAATTTTGGAAAGTATCGCCCGAAAATCCAAGAGGATAACGGTGTGAGCCCGCACCCGCAAACCTTGAAAGAGTAAGCGGTCGTCTTTTTCCATCTCTTGCAATATCGAGTGAATGATAGTGATTTAAAGCCCAAAGCGGATCGAGTCCGGGTATGTTTGTTTTATTGCCCTGCTGCCAATCAATCCACCAAAAATCGACACCCATATCCTGAAGCGGTTTGTGAACAATGCTGAAATAAGCCTCTATGAACTTTTTATCGGTTATATCAAATTGATATTGCTTTTTCTCTTTCGGGTCATCGCCCATAAATTTTGCAAAATCGTTATAGCAATCCTCAAAAAAGCGTATTCCCGTTGCAGGATGAAGATTAAGTGTAACCTTAAAACCGTTATCGTGAAGATTTTTAAGAAATTCCTGCGGATTAGGAAACAGCTCCGTATTCCAACTGTAACCTGTCCAACCTCCGTCGGTCGTTATATCAAAAAACTTTTCTTTTACAGTATAACAATGTGAATTTTTCGCCGCTTCTTTTCCGAATCTTTTTTTAACATCAACCCAATGCCAATCCATATCGACAGTCGCAACCGTAATCGGTATTTTACTGTTAATAAACCTTTGCATAAGAGTAAGATATTCCTCTTGGGTATATGCCTTATACCTTGACCACCAATTTCCCAATGCAAATCTCGGAATAAGCGGTGCGAAACCCGTCAACTTGAAATAATCTCGCACAGCGTTTATGTAATCGTTTCCGTAAGCAAAGAAATAATCGTCAGTCTGTTTATATTCTCTCGGTTTAGGCAAACCATCCTCCCCGATAACAAGCGATTTGCCGTCGTTCAGCATTGCAACACCGTTTCGGGATACAATTCCGTCATCAAGTTTTTCTTTTCCGTAAGATACGTCAAGAGTTCTGCAAGTTCCTTTTAAGTTACCCGAATTAAAATCGGTTATATGGCGAGAATCTGCAAGATTTATGTATAACATTTTATGCTTTGCCGTATCATAGCAGAATTCGACAAGCTCGGTTTTAATGACAGCACGAGTTTTGATAACATTTTGAGTAAATTTCGGATTATCAAAATCTCTAAACCACACGGCTTGCGTAGGCTCGTCGCAAAAGTGACCGCCATTAGACACCTCAATGCGAACAAGGCAGGGCGTTAAAACTGTAAATCTCGTATCCCCTACTGTTATTATGCTATCTTTTTTTGAAACAGGGGAACAATTTATCTTGAAGCAATCAAAATAATCAGACATATTTTACCTCCGTACATTTATATTTGTGCTCGTGTCTTAATTTTAATACATCAAAAATGCAATTGCAAGCAAAAAAATCACGCATAACGAGTATCATATTAACTGAATGATGCCCTCCAAAATCTTTGCATTTGCTAATACCCTGCTAAAAGGAAGGCAAAAAACCACGAAAATTAGCAGGTTTTGGACAAGAATTTATTAACAACGAAACCCCGGAAAAGCCAGTAAAATCAAGGGCTTTCGGGGATTTGCAGGGAGTCAAAACTGCCCCTCGGGGGCTTCTCCTAAGGGGCAGTTGAGGGTTCGATTCCCCCAGGGGGTGCCATGAAAAAAGCAGCCGTCAGGCTGCTTTTTTCAAATGAAGCGCGCCTGCGGTGCATGAAAAATGAAGTATGGCTTCGCCATATGAAGTTTGGCGGCGTCACGCCGGAAGTCTGTCATGCGCTTCACTTCATACGAGCGTCAGCGAGTGATTCATGGCAGCGAAGCTACCGTTTCATGTTTGCGGGGCAAACGCTTCATTCAAATCAATTTACAGTCAATTTGCAAAATCCCCCGCACGGCAAATTTCCGCGCGGGGGGACATTTTTTATTTTCCGCTTTCGCCGTAGTTTGAGAGCACGCGGGCGGACGGGTCGTTGACATCGCAGCCCTCCCATGACTTGTTGGGCATCCAGAAATCGACTATCATCTCGGACTGGCCGGGATAGTACTTTTCAAATATCTCGCGGTAGAGCAGGGATTCTTTCGTGAACGGTTTTGCGTGGGTGTATTTTTCGCACTTCTCCTTGAACTCCTCTTCGGTGTAGAGCCCCTCGGCGTATTCCTTGAGATAGTCCACCATCGAGTGGCCGACTGCGTCGGAGAACGCCGCCTTTTCGCGGAAGAGTATATCATGGGGCAGATAATCGCCCTCGAACGCGTGGCGGAGCAGATATTTGCCCTTGCCGTAGGTGTTCATTTTCTTCGCGGGGTCGACGGACATGACATATTTTACAAAGTCGAGATCGCCGAACGGCACGCGCGCTTCAAGCGAGTTTACGGAGATGCAGCGGTCGGCACGCAGAACGTCGTACATGTGCAGCTCTCTTATTCTCTTCTGCGACTCCTTCTGGAACTCCTCCGCGCTCGGCGCAAAGTCGGTGTATTTGTAGCCGAACAGCTCGTCGGAGATCTCGCCTGTCAGAAGAACTCTTATATCCGTGTTCTCGTGTATCCATTTGCACAGCAGGTACATACCCATGCTCGCGCGGATAGTTGTGATATCAAATGTGCCGAGCATACGGATGACACCCTCGAGCGAGTCTAAGACCTGCTCTTTTGTCATGATGACCTCGGTGTGGTCGCTGCCGATGTAGTCGGCGACTTCCTTTGCGTATTTGAGGTCGATAGCGTCCTCGCTCATGCCTATTGCAAAGGTGCGTATCGGCTTTTTGCTCTGTCTTGCCGCTATGGCGCAGACGAGGGAGGAGTCGAGTCCGCCGGAGAGCAGGAAGCCGACCTTTGCGTCCGCAACGAGTCTCTTGTCAACGCCGGCGATGAGCTTTTCACGGATGTTTTTGCAAACTGTCTCAAGGTCGTCATGGCAGACTTCGTCAACCGCCGCTATGTCGCAGTACTGGACAAACTTGCCGTCTTTGTAGTAGTGTCCGGGCGGGAAGGGCATAACATGCCCGCACATTCCGACGAGGTTCTTCGCCTCGCTCGCGAACATGATAACACCCTTTTTATCATAGCCGTAGTAGAGCGGGCGGATACCTATCGGGTCTCTTGCGGCGATGTATTTTTTCTCTTCGCCGTCGTAGATAATCAGCGCAAACTCGGCGTCGAGCATTTTGAACATATCCACGCCGTATTCGCGGTAGAGCGGGAGAAGTATCTCGCAGTCGGAACCGCTTTTAAATGTATATTTCTTCGAGAGCTCCTCTTTTATCTTCTCGTAGCCGTATATCTCGCCGTTGCAGACGACATAGCTGCCGTCCAATTCAAACGGCTGCATCCCGTCGGGGGTCAGTCCCATTATCGCAAGGCGGTGGAAGCCGAGCAGTCCTTTGCCGGTGTCTATTATCCGGCTGTCGTCCGGTCCTCTTGAAACGGTCTTTTTGAATCCTTCCTCAAAATCGGAAAAAGCGGCACAGCAGTCGCAGTAACCCATTATCGAACACATAGTAATCTTTCCTTTCGGTTAGTTTCAGCATCCGATAGGGCAAGTGCCAACTCGCTGTGCCACCTATCTTTGTTCTCTTTTCGGCTTCGAAGAAAGCCTCGCCGCTGTAACGGTCGGCGTGTCCGGCGCACCTACTCGGTAGTCCTTTCGGCTTGCAGCTTGTCGGGTGTTATTCGCGCGGCTCCTGTGCTGCATGGCTCTCACCGTCCCATGCTCGCTTTGAGCGGTATTCCGCATTACTTCTCCCTACTCGGGCGCTTTTGTTATTGTAAAAAGGGTTGTGGATTTTTATTTTACGCTGAAGAGAAGGTCGCTGTAGGTCGGGAACGGCCAGAACTCCTTGGCGGTTATCGTCTCTGCCTCGTCGCAGACTGCGCGCAGGGCGTCCATCTTGCCGAGGATAACGTCTCTGATATCGTTCGCCGCTTCGGTGACATCCTCGATGGCCTGGAACTTCGCTATCTCGCCGTCAAGGTCTGCGGTCGCGTCGGCGATTTCATCGGACAGCTCGGAGAGCTTTGTGATGGTCGCGGTCTCGTATTTGCAGGGGAGACCTGCGACTGCCGCTTTCTTCGCGGCGAGGGTCTCTGCAAGCGACTTCGTGTAGCCCTCGACCGCGGGGAGAATCTCTTTTCTCGCCATGTCGACCATGGTCAGAGCTTCTATATTGACGGTCTTTGAGTAGTTCTCAAGAAGTATCTCATAGCGGCTGTGAAGCTCTGCGGGTGAGAATATCTTGTGAGCGGTGAGCATCTTCACGTTCTTGTCGGCAATCATCGCGGGCATAGCGTCCGGAGTGGTGCGGAGATTCAGCAGTCCGCGCTTCTCGGTAGCTTCCTTTATCCACGCGTCGTCATAGCCGTTGCCGTTGAAGATGATTCTCTTGTGGTCTTTTATGGTCTTCTTTATCATGTCGTGCAGAGCGGTCTCGAAGTCATCGACATTTTCGAGGCGGTCCGCATATATCTTGAGCGACTCCGCAACGGCGGCGTTGAGCATGATGTTCGCGCAGGCGATGCTGTTCGACGAGCCGAGCATACGGAACTCAAACTTGTTGCCGGTGAACGCAAAGGGCGATGTGCGGTTGCGGTCGGTGGTGTCGCGGGTAAACTTCGGCAGAACATGAACGCCGAGCTTCATCGTTGTCTTTTCGCTGCCGCTGTAGGGCGCGTCGTTCTCTATAGCGTCGAGAACTGCGGTCAGCTCGTCGCCGAGGAACATAGAGACAACTGCGGGTGGAGCTTCGTTCGCGCCGAGTCTGTGGTCGTTGCCTGCGGTCGCGACGGAGACGCGGAGCAAATCCTGATAGTCGTCAACGGCTTTGATGACCGCGCAGAGGAACAGCAGGAACTGTGCGTTCTCATAGGGGGTCTCGCCGGGGGTGAGGAGGTTGACTCCGGTATCCGTAGCCATGGACCAGTTGTTGTGCTTGCCCGAGCCGTTGACTCCGGCGAACGGCTTCTCGTGGAGCAGGCAGACAAGTCCGTGCTTCGCGGCGACTTTCTGCATGATCTCCATAGTCAGCTGGTTGTGGTCGGTGGCGATGTTCGTTGTGGTATATATGGGTGCGAGCTCATGCTGAGACGGTGCGACTTCGTTGTGCTCGGTCTTTGCAAGAACGCCGAGCTTCCAGAGCTCTTCGTTGAGGTCTGCCATGTAAGCGGCGACTCTCGGCTTGATAACTCCGAAATAGTGGTCGTCCATCTCCTGACCCTTGGGCGCCTTTGCGCCGAAAAGAGTGCGTCCGCAGAAGACGAGGTCTTTGCGCTGCTCATAGAGAGCCTTGTCAACAAGGAAGTATTCCTGCTCGGGGCCGACGGAGGTGCGCACGCACTTTACATCGGTGTTGCCGAAGAGTCTGAGAATACGAAGAGCCTGCTTGTTGAGAGCCTGCATGGAACGGAGCAGAGGCGTTTTCTTGTCGAGTGCCTCGCCGCCGTAAGAGCAGAACGCCGTGGGGATGCAGAGGGTCTTGTCTTTTATAAATGCGTAGGAAGTGGGATCCCACGCGGTGTAACCGCGGGCTTCAAAGGTTGCTCTGAGTCCGCCCGACGGGAAGGACGATGCGTCCGGCTCGCCTTTTATCAGTTCCTTGCCCGAGAACTCCATGATAACGCGTCCGTCGGATGCGGGGGTTATGAAGCTGTCATGCTTCTCGGCGGTGATGCCGGTCAGGGGCTGGAACCAGTGGGTGAAATGGGTCGCGCCATGCTCAACGGCCCAGTCCTTCATAGCGGCGGCAACTGCGTTGGCGACGTCATTATTGAGACTCGCTCCTTCGTCAATAGTCTTCTTGAGAGACTGGTAAACATCGGCGGAAAGCATTGCTTTCATCACTCTGTCGTCAAAAACGAGACTTCCGAAATAATCAGATACTGTGCTCATAAGTTAGCGCTCCTTTTTCATATTTTAAGGCGAAAAATAAAAAATGGCGTCAATGAACCCGTTCGGTTCAAAGACGCCATTGCCTTTATGCGCTGAATTATACGCGCAGCAAAATCGTTTGTCAAGGCGTTTTCGGACAATTCTTTATTTTTGTGCAAATAGCCGCAATCGGGGCTTTTTGAAAAGCGATTTTATGAGCAAGATGTAACCGCTTTTCTGAGAAAATGCGGCGGAGTTGAACTCGCGCCGGAAAAATTTTTTCGACGGCGCTCTTTTCTCTCAGCCGTTTCGGAAAATAAAGTGCGATACATATAAAATACGCGATTGACACGGGTCTTTTAATATGATAAAATACGCCTCAAATGAGCAAAGGCGTTCATTCCCCCGGGGACAGTGCCCCCATCGGCGGACGCCTTTGCTTTTTGCTTTTTTGGAATCGAGTGTCCCACATTTCATCGGGTTTTGCGGGCAGTTGACCGCGTTGTCATATTTTTCGGTTCCAAAGCACTCGCTTTTAGTACAGAATACCGTAGAAGTCGGCAGGAAAGGTGTGTTATAATATGATATAATGAAAGTACGCGTGAAACCTTAACCGGAGAAGTATATAAAAAAGAAAAAGATAAAATACGGAGGGATATTAATGACAAAGTACATCTTTGTGACCGGAGGCGTCGTATCCGGCCTCGGAAAGGGGATAACTGCGGCGTCGCTCGGACGAATACTCAAAGCGCGCGGACTCAAGGTAGCGGCGCAGAAGCTCGATCCTTATATCAACGTTGACCCGGGCACCATGAGCCCCTATCAGCACGGCGAAGTTTATGTCACGGAAGACGGCGCGGAGACCGATCTCGACCTCGGCCACTACGAGCGTTTCATCGACGAGGATCTTAACAAATACTCGAATCTCACCACCGGTAAAGTATACTGGAACGTGCTCAACAAAGAGCGCCGCGGCGAGTATCTCGGTTCGACCGTTCAGGTCATACCCCATATAACAAATGAAATAAAGGATTTCGTATACCGTGTCGGCAAGAAAACCGATGCTGACGTGGTCATCACTGAGATCGGCGGCACTATAGGTGACATTGAATCCCAGCCTTTCCTCGAAGCTGTAAGACAGATATCTCTTGAGGTAGGGCGTGAGAACAGCCTCTTCATCCATGTCACTCTGGTGCCGTTTTTGCGTGGATCGGACGAGCATAAGTCCAAGCCCACCCAGCACTCGGTCAAGGAGCTGCAGGGCATGGGCATCAACCCGAACATAATCGTCCTGCGCTGTGACGAGCCGCTTGAGGAGGCTATCTTCAAGAAGATATCGCTCTTCTGCAACGTCAAGCCCGACTGCGTTATCGAGAACATAACCCTGCCTTATCTCTACGAAGCTCCGCTGATGCTCGAGAAGTCGAACTTCTCGTCCGTCGTCTGCCGCGAGCTGAATATAGACGCTCCCGAGCCGGATCTCGACGAGTGGACGGAGCTTGTCCACCGCATCAAGAACCGCGAAAAGGAAGTCAAGATAGGTCTTGTCGGCAAATATGTCCAGCTCCATGATGCATATCTGTCCGTTGCCGAGGCGCTTCGCCACGCAGGCTACACTCTCAACACCCATATCCGCATCGACTGGATCGATTCCGAGAATCTGACCGAGGCGAACTACGAGCAGGAGCTCTCGCACCTCGACGGAATAATCGTCCCCGGCGGCTTCGGCGGCAGAGGAATCGAGGGCATGATTCTCGCGGCGAAATACGCCAGAGAGAACAATGTTCCCTATTTCGGAATCTGCCTCGGAATGCAGATAGCGGTTATAGAATATGCCCGTGACGTTGCGGGGATAGAGGACGCCCACTCGGGCGAGTTTGACGAGCTCTGCAAGCACAAGGTCATTGACTTTATGCCCGGTCAGAGCGATAATATAGACAAGGGCGGCACGCTGCGTCTGGGTGCATATCCCTGCGTTATCAAGCCCGGCACAACAATGGAGCGCTGCTACGGAAAGTCCGAAATTTCCGAGCGCCACCGCCACCGCTACGAGTTCAACAACGATTATCGCGATATACTTACTCAGAACGGACTCACCCTCTCGGGTCTTTCGCCCGACGGCAGACTCGTTGAAACGGTCGAGCTTTCCGACCGCCCGTTCTATGTCGGAGTGCAGTATCACCCCGAGTTCAAGTCCCGTCCCAACAAGGCTCACCCGCTGTTCAAAGGCTTTATAGCCGCAGCGCTTGAAAAATCTGAGATCGGAGAATAAATACCTATGGCAAACTTGCATGAAGAGTGCGGCGTTTTTGGAGTCTATTCACACAAGCCCGGCCCCGTGGCGGATCTCGCTTACTACGGTCTCTATGCCCTGCAGCACAGAGGGCAGGAGAGCTGCGGCATAGTCGTCAACGACGACGGAGTGTTCGCTTCGCGCAAGGATATCGGACTTGTCAACGAAGTCTTCTCGCGCGACGACCTGATGAAGTTCCCGCAGGGCAGGATGGCTGTCGCCCATGCGCGCTACGGCACGACCGGCGGCAACAGCAGAGCGAACTGCCAGCCCATCGAGGTCAACCATCAGAAGGGCAAGATGGCTCTTGCCCACAACGGAAACCTCAGCAACGCCTATGAACTGCGCAGCGAGCTTGAGCTCGGCGGCGCTATCTTCCACACGACGAGCGACACCGAGATAATCGCCTATATCGTCACGCAGGCGCGTCTCAACAGTCCTTCGATAGAAAATGCGCTGAGCAGCGCGATGAACAGGCTCGAGGGCGCGTATTCCCTCGTGCTCATGTCTGCCGCAAAGCTGCTCGCGGCGCGCGACCCCTACGGGTTCCGCCCGCTGTGCTACGGCAAAACGCTCGACGGCACATATGTCGTCGCGTCCGAGAGCTGTGCGCTTTCCGCCGTCGGCGCAAAATTCGAGCGCGATATACTCCCCGGCGAGATACTCGTCTTTGACGAAAACGGCGTGCGCTCGAACAGGGATCACTGCGGCGAAAAGCCGAGGCGCTCATGCATTTTTGAGTATATCTATTTTGCAAGACCCGATTCCGTCATTGACGGCGTGTCGGTTCACGCGGCGCGCAGAAATGCCGGCGCGATACTTTCAAAGACCCATCCGGTTGAAGCCGATGTCGTCATGGGCGTCCCGGATTCGGGAATCGACGCCGCTTTGGGCTATGCCGAGGCGTCGGGAATACCCTACGGAATGGGCTTCATAAAAAACAAATATATCGGCAGAACTTTCATCTCGCCCGGTCAGGACAAAAGAATCGATCAGGTGAGAATAAAGCTCAGCGCGATAAGCGAATCCGTAAAGGATAAGAGAATAGTGCTCATCGACGACTCGATAGTGCGCGGCACGACGAGCCGCCAGATAGTCAATCTCCTGCGCGAAGCGGGGGCAAAAGAGGTGCATATGCGCATCTCCTCGCCGCCGTTCATGCATCCGTGCTACTACGGCACTGACGTTGACTCGCGCGAAAATCTTATCGCCTGCCACCACTCGGTGGAGGAGATTGCCGACATAATCGGCGCGGATTCCCTCGGATATCTGCCGGAGTCGGAGCTTAAAAATCTGATAGGCAGCGAGAACTTCTGCAGCGCGTGCTTCAACGGAGTCTATCCGACCCCTATCCCGGATGTTATCACCAAAGACCGCTTTGAGGGGAAACTCTCCGAGCGGAGCAAATAAATAAAAATACGAAAAGCGAAAGGAAACTGCGGTATGGAAAAGTTGTATGAAGGCAAGAGCAAGGTCGTTTACAGTTCGGAGGAGCCCGGTACCTGCATCATCAAGTACAAGGACACCGCCACTGCCGGCAACGGCGTCAAGAAAGAAGATCTGCCCGGAAAAGGAAAACTCAACGCGGCAATCTCCAACATCATCTTTGATTACCTCATGAAGAACGGAGTCAAGACCCATCTTCTCAAGGTCATCGACGAAACCACCGTCCTCGCGAAGAAGGCTGAGATCGTTATGGTCGAGGTCATAGTCAGAAATATCGCAGCAGGAAGCTTTTCAAAGAAATACGGTGTACCGGAGGGCTCGCCCCTGAAGAATACGGTCGTTGAGTTCAGCTACAAGAGCGACGAGCTCGGCGATCCCATGATAAACGACAGCCAGATAACCGCCATCGGTCTCGCCACGCAGGAGGAGCTCGACGAGCTCAGAGCCATGTCCAAGCGCATAAACGAGCTTATGACCGAGCTGTTCGCAAAGGGCGGCGTGCGCCTTGTCGATTTCAAGCTCGAGTTCGGCCGCACCGACGAGGGACTTGTTCTGTGCGATGAGATATCCCCCGACTCCTGCCGCCTGTGGGATATGGAGACAAACAAAAAGCTCGACAAGGACAGATTCCGCCGCGACCTCGGCGATGTTCTCGGCGGCTACAGAGATGTTCTCGCGAGACTTCAGAGCTCGATCTGATAAATTCAAGGAGTGTATTTTTAAATGAGACTCATAGACCGCAAGATCGTCCTTGAGGACGGCAGCGAGTACTACGGATACGGCTTCGGCAGCTATGCCGACAGGGTGTGCGAGATAGTTTTCAACACCTCGATGGTCGGCTATCAGGAAATAGTCTCCGACCCGTCGTATACCGATCAGATGGTCGTTATGACATATCCGCTCATAGGCAACTACGGCATAACCGACGACGATTTCGAGTGCAAAAACCCGAGCATCGGCGGCCTTATCGTGTATGACTACAACGATATGCCCTCGAACTTCAGATACACAAAGACGCTCTCGGAGCTGCTCGAAGAGAACGGTATCCCCGGCATCTCCGGCGTTGACACGAGAAAGCTCACCCGCAGCATACGCGATTTGGGCTCGCGCCGCGTGCTCATAACCTCGCCCGATATCCCGGCTGAGGTCGCAGTGGAGATAATCAAAAATACCCCCGTCGCCCACGATGCGGTCAGCCGCGTCAGCTGCAAAAAGCGCTGGTATTCGCGCACGTCGAACCCGCAGTTCAATGTCGTTGCGATAGACTGCGGCATGAAGCTTAATATTGTGCGCAGCCTCAACAAGTTCGGCTGCAACGTCGTTGTTGTGCCCTATGACACGCCGGCTGATGAAATTGAGTTCATGAAGCCCGACGGAGTGTTTCTCTCGAACGGTCCCGGTGACCCCGAGGATGTGACCCCCGTCATAAACACGGTAAAGGCGCTTCGCGGCAAATATCCGATTTTCGGCATCTGCCTCGGACATCAGATGATATCCCTCGCCTACGGCGCCAAGACATATAAGCTCAAGTTCGGTCACCGCGGCGGAAACCACCCGGTCATGAACCTCGACACCAACAAGATAGAGATAACTTCGCAGAACCACAGCTACGCCGTTGACCCGAAAACGGTCGAGGGCACCGACCTCGAAGTGACGCACATAAATCTTCTCGACAACACCGTCGAGGGAGTAAGATGCAGGAAAGACCTTGTGTTCAGCGTGCAGTATCACCCCGAGAGCGCGCCCGGTCCGCAGGACAGCAGCTATCTGTTCGGTCAGTTTATCGACTATATGAAGGAGGCGAAGGAGCGTGCCTAAGAGAACTGATATAAAAAAGGTGCTCGTTATCGGCTCGGGTCCTATAGTCATCGGTCAGGCTGCCGAGTTTGACTATGCGGGAACTCAGGCGTGCCTCGCCCTGCGTGAGGAGGGCTACGAGGTCGTCCTCGCGAACTCGAACCCCGCAACGATAATGACCGACACAACCATAGCCGATAAAGTCTATATGGAGCCGCTGACGCTCGAATATCTCGCGCGTATCTGCCGCTATGAGCGCCCGGACGCGATAGTCCCCGGCATCGGCGGTCAGACCGGACTCAACCTTGCGATGCAGCTCGCGAAGAAGGGCGTTCTCAAGGAGTGCGAGATAGAGCTGCTCGGCACTGATGCCGAGAGCATTGAGCGCGCCGAGGACAGAGAGCTTTTCAAAGAGCTCTGCGAGAGCATCGGCGAGCCAATAGTCCCCTCGCAGATAACCTACAGCATCGAAGAGGGTCTTGAGGCGGCGGAGAAGATAGGCTATCCCGTTATCCTGCGCCCTGCGTTCACGCTCGGCGGAACGGGCGGCGGATTTGCCTATGACCCCGACGAGATGCGCGATATGATGAAGAACGCCCTTGCGCTCTCGCCCGTGCATCAGGTGCTCGTCGAAAAGAGCATAAAGGGCTACAAAGAGATAGAATACGAAGTGATACGCGATGCGAACGATACCGCTATCACCGTTTGTAATATGGAAAACCTCGACCCCGTCGGCATTCATACCGGCGACTCGATAGTCGTCGCGCCCAGCCAGACGCTGACGAATAAAGAATATCAGATGCTCAGGGATTCCGCGCTCAAAATTATCCGCGCCCTGGGAGTAAAGGGCGGCTGCAACGTTCAGTTTGCGCTCGACCCCCATTCGTTCCGCTACTATGTTATTGAGGTCAACCCCAGAGTTTCGCGCTCGTCCGCCCTCGCTTCAAAGGCGAGCGGATATCCGATAGCGCGTGTCTCGGCGAAAATAGCGGTCGGCATGGATCTGCATGAAATACAGCTTGCAAATACCCCTGCCTGCTTTGAGCCCTCGCTCGACTATGTCGTGACCAAGATGCCGCGCTTCCCGTTTGATAAGTTCCCCGCCGCGCACAACACGCTTTCGACCCAGATGAAGGCGACCGGTGAGGTCATGAGCGTCGGACGCACTTTTGAAGAGAGCCTGCTCAAGGCGATACGCTCGCTCGAGGAGAGCAAGAACCACCTGCATATGGAGAAGTTCGACTCGGCGCATATGAGCGTTGACGAGCTGCTCGAATATATCAAAGAGGGCACGGGCGACCGTCTTTATGCAATATCCCAGCTGATGTGGATGGGCGTTGACCCGTCGCTTATCTGCGATATAACGCATATAGATATGTTCTTCCTCGACAAGATAAAGAAGATAGTCGATTTCGAGAAGGAGATGGAGGCGAATCCCGGCTCCGACATTCTTCTGCGCGAGGCAAAGCGCCTCGGCTTCTCCGATTCGTATATCGCCGAGCTCTGGAAAGAGAGCGAGGACAGCATATATGAGCGCAGATGCAAAGAGAATATCTTCCCGACATACAAGATGATCGACACCTGTGCGAGCGAGTTCGACAGCTATGTGCCCTATTTCTACTCGACCTACGCGAGCGAGAACGAGTCCGTTGTGTCGGACAAAAAGAAGATAATAGTCTTAGGTTCAGGTCCTATCCGTATAGGACAGGGCGTTGAGTTTGACTATTCGACCGTCCACGCCGTCCATGCCATTCAGCAGCTCGGCTATGAGGCGATAGTTATAAACAATAACCCCGAGACCGTTTCGACCGACTACACCACTGCCGACAAGCTCTATTTCGAGCCCCTGACGACAGAGGATGTCATGAATATAGTCCATCTCGAAAAGCCGGAGGGCGTTATAGTCACCCTCGGCGGTCAGACTGCCGTCAACCTCGCGGCTCCGCTTGCAAGGCGCGGCGTGAAGATAATCGGCACCGACTGTGACGCCATTGAGCGCGCCGAGAACAGGGACGCGTTTGACGCTGTTATAAAATCTCTCGGCATCCCGAACCCGAAAGGCGAGGCTGTTACGGATATCGAAACAGGCGCGGCTGTTGCTGCGCGCATAGGCTATCCTGTGCTTGTGCGCCCGAGCTTCGTGCTCGGCGGCAGGGCGATGGAGATAGTCGCTAACGAGACGATGCTCAGAAAATATCTCAAGAACGCCGTTGAGGTCGATGAGGATAAGCCCGTGCTCATAGATAAATATCTTATGGGCAAGGAAGTTGAGATAGACGCCATCTGCGACGGCAGTGAGGTGTTCATTCCCGGCATAATGGAGCTCGTCGAGCGTACCGGCGTCCACTCGGGCGACAGCACGAGCGTGTATCCGCCGTTCTCTATTTCGCAGAAGGTCAGAGACACGATAGCCGAATACACCACAAAGCTCGGACTCGGCATAGGCATAGTCGGTCTGTTCAATATACAGTTTATAGTTGACAGCGACGAGAGCGTCTATGTTATCGAGGTCAATCCCCGCGCTTCGCGAAGTGTGCCGTTCCTTTCAAAGTCCACCGACTGCAACCTTGTCCGCATCGCGACAAAGGTCATGCTCGGCCAGAGCCTACGCGACCAGGGCATAACCGATATGCGCCTGCCCGACGGCAAGCGCTGGTATGTCAAAGCCCCGGCGTTCTCGTTCGAGAAGCTGACAGGTATGGACGCGTATCTCTCGCCCGAGATGAAATCGACCGGCGAAGCAATAGGCTACGACAAGCGCCTGAACCGTGCGCTCTACAAGGCTCTTCAGGCGTCCGGAGTCAAGATGAAAGAATACGGTACTGTAATAGTCACCCTTGCCGACGAAGACAAGGAAGAGGCTCTGCCGCTCGTCAAGCGCTTCTATCACCTCGGCTTCAATATCGAGGCGACCGCCGGAACCGCGGCGTTCCTCAAGAAGCACGGCATACGCACCCGCGTGCGCGGCAAGCTCAGCGAGGGCAGCACCGAGATCCTCGATTCCATCCGCGCGGGCTATGTCAGCTATGTTATAAACACGCGCGCCATTCTCTCCGGCGTCCACTTTGAGGACGGCGTTGAGATTCGCCGCTGTGCCGTTCAGAACGGCGTGACGATATTCACCTCCCTCGACACCGTGAAGATAGTCCTCGATGTTCTCGAAGAGATAACCCCCGAGATATCGACCATAAACGGCGACGGCGAGAACTGATTTCAACAACCCTTAATTATATTAAAAGACCTCCCCGGGCGGGAGGTCTTTTGCTTTTGCTGAAAATAAACCGCCGTACGGCACGAACCGACGGCGGATTGATATTTTAATTTACGCCTTGCCCTTTTGCAGCAGCACTCTCAGAGGTCCCTCAAAGACGAGCTGATTGATAAAAAACGCCTTTATGTCGTTCGGACTGCAAAACTTTTTCCTGCGCCCTGCGGAGAGCGAGGTCTGTTCTCTTATCGTGCGCGAGACGAAGCCGACGCAGGTGTCGCGCCCGCGCTGCTTCGGGATTATCCGCAGATAGAGCAGTGCGAGCCCGATGTAGCTGTACTTATATTCGTCGGCGTTCGAGGTCATGTGCTTTATGATGCGCTCTACATTGCGAAGCTCCGCTTCCGTTACGGGCAGAGCGAACAGCGCGCAGGGGACATCCGTGCCTTTATAAGTCGGGTGGAGGTCGAAGTCCTCGGTCATGAATCCGCGCTTGCCTGTGAAACTGAAAAATTTCGGGTAGTGTTCATCCGTGCTTATCGACATATGGGAGTATTCCCAAAGCCCTATTCTTTTTATAGTTCGCGAGACCTTATCCGGATAGTCGGTGAGCATAATATAGACGGTGCGGTTTTTTCTGTTCATTCGGCATACTCCCCCTTGTAATATTTTTTAGTATATGCTAACATTATAAACAACTAAAGTTGCCTAATCAAGAAACTGTTTTACAAATTGGTAAGATAAACGACTAAATATAAAAAGAGGCGTTTAAATGGTGAATAAAAATGATCTTAGATATATCAAAACGGAGCGGCTGATAGTACATACATATGTCGATATGCGCCTGCGCGACCCGTCGCCCGTCAAGGTCAGCGACCTGTGCCGGGAGGCGCTGATAAATAAAACGACATTCTATTCCCACTACGACACCATGGAGAGCCTGCATCGGCACATCTGCCGCGAGACTGTCGCCGATATCCTCGGCCGCTGCGACTGCGCCCGGATGGCGTTCAGTGATACATACGCCTTTGTTTCAGAGCTCGTCGGCGCGATATCGCGCGAAGAGCGGCTCATCCGCGCGCTCTACGGCGACGATGTGACCTCACTGCTCAACGACGCGGAGGAGGCTCTTTTCAGAATCTATCTGCATGACGACGACGAGCCGGAGCGCAAAGAAAAAATAATCTTCTGCATCGGCGGAACGTCAAGATTATTGCTCATGAACCCGGACGAGCACGGCATCCGCGCGGCGTCCGAGCTTATACGCACCGTCTTTAATCTCAACGAAAACAGAACATAAAAATCTTCAGCGCCGAGGTCACAAATTGTTTACAAACATATTGTTGACAATCGGCGCGCATATATGTATAATGTGTAGCGTGCTACACTTAATATTGCTGAAAACAGCTTTGCGGAAAGGAGATCGCTATGGAGCATATCGGATATTTTTTCAAGCGTATAGATAACCGTTTGAAATCAAACGCCGATGCAGGACTCGGCAAGCACGGGCTGACTTTTGCGCAGTCGCGGATCATAAGATTTCTCGCCGAGCGCGGAGGTCAGACAACCCAGAAAGAGATTGAAGACTACTCCCATGTCTCACATCCGACGATTGTCGGCATAGTCACGCGCATGGAGCAGAGCGGCTTTCTCAGCACCTGTACCGACCCGTCGGACAAGAGAAACAAGGTCGTGCGGCTGACCGATAAGGCGAAAGACATCAATCTCGAGATACGCCGTTCGATTGATAACGGCGAGCGGGCGATGCTCAGATCGTTCAGCGAAGAAGAAGTCGAACAGCTCTGTGGATATCTCATAAGGATATGCGATAACCTTGATATTGACAGCAGCCCCGGCTGCAAACCGGAAAGTGGAGCAAAGAAAGAAAAGAGGGAGTGAGAATATGATAAAAACTTTGTTGAAGAGCATGCGCCAATACAAAAAAGTATCATGGGCGACTATCTTTTTCTCCACGTTTGAAGTCGTGTTCGAGATAGTTATCCCGCTTTGTATGTCGGGTCTTATCGACAACGGCATCGAGGGCGGCGTGATGTCCATGGTCTGGAAATACGGTCTTGCGCTGCTCTTTCTTGCGGTATTCCAGATGGTGACGGGAATGCTTGCGGCGTTCCTCGGCTCGCGCGCGTCCGCCGGGTTCGGCGCGAATCTGCGCAGCGATATGTATGATAATGTTCAGACCTTCGCATTCTCGAACATCGACAAATTCTCGACCGCGTCGATAGTCACGAGACTGACGACGGATGTCACAAATATTCAGAACGCCTATCAGATGCTCATAAGAATAGCGATACGCGGACCGGTTATGCTGATTTTCGCCATGATAGTCTCGTTCAGAATCGACAGCCAGATTTCGCTTATGTTTATTGCGATTATACCTGTCCTCGCGGCTCTGCTCGTGCTGATAATCATCAAGGTGCACCCCGTGTTCAAGCGCGTTTTCCACACCTACGATGAGCTCAACAACGTCGTTCAGGAGAATGTACGCGGCATAAGAGTCGTCAAGTCCTTCAATCAGGAGGATCACGAGATAAGCAAGTTCGAGAAGATATCCGAGAAGATATATAAAGACTTTGCAAAGGCGGAGCGCCTTATTGCGCTCAACTCGCCGATCATGCAGGTCTGCATGTATACCTGCATGATACTCATCTCATGGCTCGGCGCAAAGGCGGTCATCGCCAGCGGCAACAACGCAGCACTCGGTCTGACCACCGGCTCGCTCACCGCGCTGTTCACCTACGCCATGCAGATACTCATGAGCCTCATGATGCTTTCCATGGTCTTTGCCATGATGATAATCGCGAGCTCTTCCGCTCAGCGTATAGCTGAGATACTCAACGAAAAGACCGATATCTCGAACCCCGCGAACCCCGTTCTCGAAGTCAAAGACGGCGAGATAGATTATAAAAATGTCAATTTTGCCTATGCTTCAAAAGCGGACACCAAGGTGCTCGACAATGTCAACGTGCATATAGCCTCCGGCGAGACGGTCGGCATAATCGGCGGCACGGGTTCGTCAAAGTCCTCGTTCGTCCAGCTCATACCGCGCCTTTACGATGTAACGGGCGGTGAAGTGATGCTCGGCGGCGTGGATGTCAGAAGCTACGATCTCGATACCCTGAGAAACTCGGTCGCAATGGTGCTCCAGAAGAACGAGCTGTTCTCCGGCACGATATCTGAGAACCTGCGCTGGGGCAATGAAAATGCGACCGACGATGAAATAAAGCACGCCTGCGAGCTCGCTCAGGCGGATGAATTCGTCAGCGCGATGCCCGACGGCTACAACACCTATATCGAACAGGGCGGCACGAACGTCTCCGGCGGTCAGAAACAGAGGCTGTGCATAGCGCGCGCCCTGCTCAAGAATCCCAAGGTGCTCATTCTCGACGACTCGACAAGCGCCGTCGATACCCACACCGACGCGCTGATTCAAAAGGGACTTTCGCAGTATATGCCCGACACGACGAAGATAATTATAGCCCAGCGCATAAGCTCGGTTCAGAACGCGGACAAAATACTCGTGTTCGACAACGGCAGAATAATCGCGCAGGGCACGCATGACAAACTACTGAAATCCTGCGATATCTATCGCGAAGTTTATGAATCCCAACAGAAGGGAGGAAACGACGATGAGTAAGCCTATGCCCATGCACGGAGGACCCAAGGGCATGCCCGGCGGACCCGGAATGCAGCCCAGAAAGCTCGACAAGAAAACGCTCAAGCGTCTGCTCTCTTATCTCAAAAATTATAAGGGCACGATAGTCCTTGTCACAATCTGCATCCTGCTCAGCGCAGTTGCGGGTGCGGCGTCATCGATGTTCCTCCAGACGCTTATCGACGATTATATAACCCCGATGGTCGGTCAATCATCACCCGACTTCTCCGGCTTCATACGCGCGCTGATAACCATGGCGGTTATCTATCTCATCGGCACGCTCTCGACGCTTATCTACAACCGCCGCATGGTCACTATAGCTCAGGGAACGCTCAAGACCATACGCGATGAGATGTTCGAGAAGATGCAGCGCCTGCCGATAAGATATTTCGATTCACACACCCACGGCGACACGATGAGCCTCTACACAAACGATACAGATACCCTGCGCCAGATGCTCGCGCAGTCGATGGGTCAGCTGATTTCTTCGGCGTTCACCGTCGCGGCGGTATTCTGCTGCATGCTCTATATCAGCGTCGGTCTGACGCTCGTTGTGTGCGTATCGCTGTTCTTCATTATGCAGATAATCAAGAGAGTTGTCGGCAAGAGCGGCGCGTATTTCGTAGCCCAGCAGAGATCCCTTGCGGATCTTGACGGATATATCGAAGAGATGATAAACGGTCAGAAGGTCATAAAAGTCTTCTGCCACGAAGAGCAGTCTAAGAAAGAAATGAAGCAGCGCAACACCGAATGGGAGCACAACGCCGCGAACGCAAACGGCCACGCGACTTCGATGATGCCCATGACGAATGCGTTCGGATATTTTCTGTATATCCTGCTCGCCGTTATCGGCTCATATATGGCTATCGCCGGCACGAAGAATTTCGGGCTGACCGGCGTCAACACGCTGTCTCTTGGCATGATAGCCTCGTTCCTCGTGCTCTCGCGCAACTTCATAAACCCGATATCCCAGATGTCGAACCAGTTCAACTCGATTGTCAACGCCCTCGCGGGCGCCGAGCGAATCTTCACATTTATGGACGAAGAGCCCGAGCCCGACGACGGATATGTTACCCTCGTAAACGCGAAAGAAGAGAACGGCGAGATAGTCGAAGTCAAGGAGCACACCGGAATGTGGGCATGGAAGCATCCCCACGGCGACGGCACTCTGACTTATACAAAGCTTGAGGGTCAGGTCGTGCTCGACCATGTCGATTTCGGCTACACACCCGAAAAGGAAGTCCTTCACGATATCACGCTCTACGCAGAGCCGGGTCAGAAGGTGGCTTTCGTCGGCGCGACCGGAGCGGGCAAGACCACGATAACAAACCTCATAAACCGCTTCTATGACATAGCGGACGGCAAGATACGCTATGACGGAATAAATATCAACAAGATAAAGAAAGCCGATTTGCGCCGCAGTCTCGGCGTCGTGCTCCAGGATGTCAACCTGTTCACGGGCACTGTCATGGAGAACATCCGCTACGGCAACCCCGAGGCGACCGACGAGCAGTGCATCGCGGCAGCGAAGCTCGCAAATGCTGACGGCTTCATCCGCATGCTCCCGGACGGCTACAACACCGTACTCAAGGGCGACGGCTCCGGACTTTCGCAGGGTCAGCGTCAGCTGATATCGATAGCCCGCGCGGCGGTCTCCGACCCACCCGTCATGATCCTCGACGAGGCAACATCTTCGATAGATACGCGCACCGAGGCTCTCGTCCAGGGCGGCATGGATAAGCTGATGAAAGGGCGCACGGTCTTTGTTATCGCGCACCGCCTCTCGACCGTCCAGAACTCGGATGTTATAATGGTGCTCGACCACGGCAGAATAATCGAGCGCGGCAACCATGAAAAGCTCATCGCCGAAAAGGGCACATACTATCGCCTCTATACCGGCGCGTTTGAGTTGGAGTGATTGGCAGAGCTGCGATAATTGGAAGTAAAAAGCAGAATCTCCTGCCCGGGAGCTGTTCCCGGACAGGAGATTTTTGTATATAACGAGCTTTGGGCATTTCTGATTCTTGTTGGAATACAACGCAAAAATCCTACCCGACGAAAATTTCGGGTAGGATTGCTTTTTATCAGTCTTTTTTCCTGAGCTCCGCCATGGCGGCGAAGTGAAGAACATCGAACTCCTCGGGTGCGTTTTCTCTGAGCATTCGGAGATGCTCGCGCTCCCAGTTTTCTGTCTCCTCGGGTGTCAGCGACGCGCCGATTCCGCGGCAGGCTTTCATCCTGCCGTTCCAGCTCTCGCGCGTGAAATGCACCTTCAGCTTCCACTCCTCGTGATGCACGAGCTCGAACTTTTCTTTGTAGCAGGCGGGTATTTCTATCGGGTGCATTGTTTCGCCCGCGCCGCTCCAGTCGGGGCTGTATTTGAGCACGAGATCCTCGCTCATGCCGGCAATCTTGTCTTCAAACGGCATCGCGTAATAGCCGATGCCCATGCCCTGCGAGAGCTTCTTTGCCTGCTCTATCTGTGCGGGGGATATGTCCGTCCCCGTCCATTTTGCGCCGAAGCTGTGCATGTTGCGGCGGCAAAACGCCCGTGCCCATGCCGAGATCGAACACGCTCTGCCCCGGTCGAACGCCTTGCTGCCGTCGATTCTCTCGTCTTTTATATCGTGTTTTGACCCCGTCCGCATGACAGACAGGGTCAGATTAGTTTTATTTTATCTCCAGAGATTCATCCAGAAAGCGCCTTCAACGCCCGTGAACGAGATCAGCTGAGCCATGTTCACATATATGCACGCGACAGTCGAGACCGTGAATATCAAATCGACGAGCTTCTTTGCGCTCTCCGACTTGATGCTCTTATAGAGTGTGAACGCGATGACGAGCGCGCCGATGACCATCTGCCATGAGAAGTCCGCGTTGTAGCGCACGGCATAGCCGCTCTCCCACGAGGAGAAGATTATCGCGAGCGGCATGAGAATGCAGGTCACGCCGATAAGCAGGATAGGCAATACGCGCTTTTTCTTCTCGACGCGCTGCAATGCCTTGCCCGAGAAGAGATAGGCGAACATGGGCAGAGCGCGGTATATGATGCCGACGGATATAAGATTCTTGCCAGCGTCGTCGAAGAACATATAGCCGTTGAGCCCGAAGCGCTCCGCAGAGGAAGCAAGATGCGTGAATGTCTTGGGCGTGAAGTGCGGCATGTTCAGAAGATACGCATACATATTGATGAGTACATATTTCCAGTGGAACTCCGAGTGGGTGAAGTCGTTTATCGTCAGCGAATACTGAATGCCGAAGTCGAGCGGATTGTCGAAGCGCAGATAGTTATATACCATCTGCCCGAGGGCGATAACGCCGAGCGGGACGAGGGCGACAGCCGCATATTTGAAGAATGTGCGGGTCTTCTGCTTCTTTTCGAGTCCGTCGAGCGCTTTTTTGAGTCCGCCCGCGAAGAAGAACAGCGCGGCGATGCAATAGACCGCGAGCGTCGGGCGGCAGAGCACGGCATAGCCGAGGAAGAACGAGGCAAAGCCGAGGCGGACATATGAAATTTTGCCGTCCCAGAGAATATTCGAGGTCATGAGCAGATACGCGCCGATAGTCACGCACATGAATCCGCCGGAGATGGCGAGCTCATAGAACAGCGGACGCGCCGCGGAGAACATGATTCCCGAGGACATCTGCAAGGTTATCAATCCGGCGAGCACCGTGTTTGTCGGCAAATCGCGGAATTTTTTGTCTATCACCGCGAGATATATCTTCGTCAGGAATATTATTCCGACGAGCGCGAACATCAGCGTCGCCCAGCCGGTCGGGAAATAGCAGCCGGTTATCAGATGATACGGCAGAAACAGTGCAATGACCGGACCGATGCCGTAATAAGAATAATATTTGCCGTTATACAGGCAGTGATCCCAAAGGAAGTTGCCCGCGCCTATCTCGGCGTCGCGCCTTGTGTATTCATAGGGATTGTCCATTTTGAGCAGATCTTCGTCAGGCTCTTCGAGAAGGTTCACCTGATGATGCTCAAACGCGTCAACGAGCTCTTTGGTTATCTGGTCGCCATCCTGCGAAGTGAAGCTGTAGTGCGTGGTCGACCAGCCTTTTTGCAGATTTGTGAATGTGAGATACACCGAAAATACCATTGCGGCGGCGGTTATGACTGCCGCGATGCGGGTGCAGTTGACTCTGTTGTCGGAGAATTTCTTGCGCGCTCCGGCGGGATTCGCTATAGCATAGATGATAATTATGGCGGCAGCAGCTATGAGCAGATATGTCAGGATACTTTCCGCTATGTGCAGCGCGCTTATCGACTGATTGAGCGTGATGCCCCTGAGCGTTGCACTGTGATAGTCGTCGAGAGATATCTCGAGTCTGAGGCGCGACACTTCGCCGGAGAAGTTGCAGGTCATGACATTGTCGAGCCCGTTTTCGAGCGTGAGCTTTGCGATATTCGTGCGGTAATATGAGCTCGTTGAATCGGCGAAATCGACATAGACCTTGCCGCTGTTTGCCGACTCTCCGAAGTCGACATCGAACCCTATAGAACCGACGCGCGCGTCAATGCCGGTAAACTCTATCTCGGAATAGCCCTCGCCGAGGGTTATCGTGCCGTCGTCGTTATAAGTAATATTGGCTCCGTCTGCGCGGGAGAGGTCGAGCGGCTGCTCTTTGTATCCTCCGAGAAGCCTGTTTATCGGCGTGAAATTCATCACGCACAGGCTCACGACCGTTACTATAACAAACAGAACGGCAACGCATACGGAAAGCTTTTTCAGAAATTTTCTGTTTTCTCTGTCCATAGGCACCTCCACAAGTTTTTTGAAATCAGCTAATTATACCCTATTCGGGGCAATTTTTCAAGTTTGTTGTTAAATCCGAAAAAGCGGAGTTATATAAAAAGACACGGCTCACATAAGCTGTGAACCGCGCCTTTTCTATTTTGCTATTCGATTAATACTTGACGTTGGTTATCTCAAGGAAGTTATCGAGAACCGCGCTGCCGCTGAACTTGCTGCCGAGCACCTTGCCGGAGCCGGTGATAAGGACATGCATATACTGATAGAGATCTACCATATGATTGGTCTTGGGGTTGTAGGTGAGCACTGCGGTGCAGTCATAGTACTTGAGCGAATACTCAACATCCTTGACGACCTTCGTGACGTTGGGGTCGTTCTGGAGGGTGTTGTCGATATCGGCCTTTGCAAGGGGGCTGAACATCGTTCCGGTGAAGCCCTTGGAGATAATGCCCGTCTTGGGATCGCAGGGCTCGGGGTTGATATCCGCCTTGAGGACTATCGTTATCTTGTAGTTGCCGTTCGAGAGAACCTCGCACTTTGCGCTCTTTATCTTGCTGACATCGGTCAGGGTGCAGCCCTTTGTGGGATGCTGGTAGATCGGGAACCACTTCATGTCGGTGCCCTTCGGGTTGTTCTCGTGCTTCTTGCCCTTTGCATCCTTTTCGCTGGTCATGAACAGCTCGGCAACGGGAAGAGCCGCGTTGATAACAAAGCCGTCAAAGTTTCTCTTGTCCTTGGGCAGGGTCTGCCACTCGGACTTCTCATAGCCGACCTTGCTGCTCTTTGCGAGATTGAGAACGTCTCTGTAAGCGGCGAGGATCTCGGCATAGCTCTCGGGCTTGCCGTTCGAGGGCTTTGCGGAATTGTCGGCGGGAGCCTTGGTCTCGATAACGGTGTGCCCCTCTTTGTCGGTCACTATCTCGGTTTCGACCGCGGTCGAGTCGGAGGCTGCTTCCGAGGATGCCTCGGGAAGCAGATCGTCCGCAATAGCGTCGCCGTTTATGGCAACGTCGCCGGCGGCAGTTGTGTCGTTGTTATCTTTGTCCTTCTTGCAGGCCGCAAAGCTTGCAATCATGGCGATCGCGAGCAGAAGAGCCGCGATTCTCTTGAGATTCTTATTCATTGTTTTCTATCCCCTTAGAAAAATCAATATTTGAAGCTGGAATAGCTTACATACGATGTTCCGGTAGCGGTGGGCTTTGCGCCGATGTCGATGTTGACGGTGATATCAAACTTGACATCGAGCTTGACGAAGTGACCGGTCGCTGCGTCAACAGTTGCGGTAACAACAGCGCCCGAGTAGCTCTCGGTGACCTTTGCGCCGCCGTAAACCTCGTCGATTGCGTCATAGATGCAGCTGGCTCTCTTGTGATCATAGTAGCCCTTGTCCTTGTCGCCGACGCAGATTCCGCTCTTGTCGAGGGGAGCGTTGCAGGTCGCGGTGCCCTTGGTTGCATAGGAATTGCCGTTCTTGATGTTGATGGTGATTATGTAGTTCGAGCCGCTCTGCTTGCAGGAAGCGGAGGTGACATCGCCCGTGCCGAGGGTCGAAACTCTGAGGAAATACTTGTTGGTATCGGTATCCCACTGACCCTTGGTGACGGTCTCTTTGTATGCGTTATCTTTGCCGATGCCCATGAACTTGTAGATAAGGCTCTTGAACGTCTTTACAAGTGCGTTTGCCTCGATCTTCTCGTTCTTGGTCTCTCTGTGCTTCGTGAAGCCAACCTTGCCGGAGACGGCTGCCTTTGTGGCGGCATTGTAATAGTTGAGGATATCCGCAGTGCTCGAGGGGGCCTTGTTGCCCTTCGAGGTGACTACGGGAGCCTTGCCGCTGTTGGCGGGCTTGGTCTCGATGACCTTGCCGGAAGCGTCGGTAACGGTCTCAATTTCGGTGGACTCGGCAGAAGCGTCCTCGCTTGAGGCCTCTGCGGGGGTGCTCTCGTCGGCGACGGTGTTGTTAGCGTCTGCGGAGCTCTCGGAGGGGGCTGTGGAATCGCCGTTGTCCTTGTCGCTCTTGCACGCCGCGAACGAGAATATCATCGCGAGGACAAGAAGCAGGGAAGCGATCTTCAGAAGATTCTTTTTCATGTCAAAAACCTTTCATAAAATATTTTCGGGTATTTCCGCCCGTTTTTTGTGCTGCACTTTACAAGGCAACACAGCGCACTATAAATTTACACTAATTAACTAATAATGTCAAGTAAATTTTGATAAAAACAAAATTAATAACGCCGTGTTTTTATGCAAGATAACATCACAGACTGCCTTTTAGTAATAGATTGTTTACATTCGCTTTTATAAAGTTATGGAAATTCGCCGAAAGTTATGATATAATATCAAGGTATATGTGCTTCGGCGCATAAGATACGCCCCGAAAGGAGTCTGCGGCATGGCGGAGAAAAAGCTCATCTCATGGAATATCAACGGAATAAGAGCGTGCATCGGCAAGGGCTTTTCAGAGGCTTTCGCGGCGCTTGATGCCGATATCCTCTGCCTGCAGGAGACGAAGGTTCAGGCGGGGCAGGTCGACTTTGCGCCCGAGGGCTATCACTGCTACTGGAACTACGCCGAGAAAAAGGGCTATTCCGGCACGGCGGTCTTTTCGCGTGAAGAGCCTTTGAGCGTGTCATACGGCATCGGCATTCCCGAGCACGACCGCGAGGGACGCGTTATAACGCTCGGATTTGAAAAATTCTATTTCGTCTGCGTCTATACCCCCAATTCGCAGGACGGGCTCGCACGGCTCGACTACAGAATGACATGGGAGGACGCGTTCAGGGACTATCTTCTCTCGCTCGACAGGGACAAGCCCGTAATAGTCTGCGGCGATATGAATGTTGCGCACAACGAGATAGATTTAAAGAACCCCAAGACGAACCGCAAGAACCCCGGCTTCACGGACGAAGAGAGAAACAAGATGACCGAGCTGCTCTCCGCGGGCTTTACTGATACATTCAGATATTTCTATCCCGACGTCGAGGGACAGTACAGCTGGTGGAGCTACCGCTTCAAATCGCGCGAGCGGAACACGGGCTGGCGCATCGACTATTTTCTCTGCTCCGAGCGGCTCAACAGCCGGCTTACCGGCGCGAAAATACATCAGGAGATATTCGGCTCCGACCATTGTCCGGTCGAGCTGACTGTCGATATATAAAAAAAGCGCCGCCGAAAAGGCGACGCAGAAAAGCTTGATTTTATATTGAGTTTTCGCTGAAGTCGATAACGAGCTTGTCGCGCTTCATCTCGAGCTTCGTGTATTTCACTCCCGCGGCGTCGAACATTCTTTTCGATGCGCGCACGCTGTCGGTGTTGCGGTACTTGTCGCTGATATAAATTACCTCTTTTATCCCGCTCTGGATTATCGCCTTGGCGCATTCGTTGCAGGGGAAAAGCGCGACATAGACCTTGCATCCGCGCAGGTCGCCGCTGGCGTTCAATATCGCATTGAGCTCTGCGTGGCAGACATAGGCGTATTTTGTGTTAAACGCGCTGCCCTCGCGCTCCCACGGGAACTCGTCATCGTCGCAACCGGAGGGGAAGCCGTTATAACCGACGGACATTATCCTTTTTCTGTCGTTTACGATGCAGGCGCCCACCTGGGTGTTCGGATCCTTGCTCCTGCAAGCCGAGAGCATCGCGATCCCCATAAAATACTCGTCCCACGAGATATAATCGCTTCTTTTAGGCATTTTTCACCGCTCCGTTTCCCTTATAATAGCATAATATATCAACCCGATATTAACATATCCAAGCCGTTAAGGCAAGAAGAAATTTTTGAGGTGACTTTCTATGGGTCTTTTAAAGAAAATTTTCGGAGACTACTCTTCGAGAGAAATCAAGCGTATCACGCCGATAAAGGACAAGGTGCTCGCGCTTGACGAGGAATATTCAAAACTCACCGATGAGGAGCTCAAAGCAAAAACCCCTTATTTCAAGGAGCGCCTCGCCAACGGCGAGACCCTTGACGATATCCTGCCCGAGGCATTCGCCGCCTGCCGCGAGGCTTCGTGGCGTGTGCTCGGGATGAAGCACTTCCCCGTGCAGATTCTCGGCGGTATCGTTCTGCATCAGGGACGCATCGCGGAGATGAAGACCGGCGAGGGCAAAACGCTCGTCGCAACGCTCCCCGCTTATCTCAACGCGCTCTCCGGCAAAGGGGTCCACATCGTCACGGTCAACGACTACCTCGCCCGCCGCGACAGCGAGTGGATGGG
>OGRN01000829.1_pt1 | contig 28819 bp, 26 predicted proteins | sample 1553401 | NCBI WGS metagenome assembly OGRN01 (sample SAMEA2580096, study PRJEB22360) | human gut metagenome | biome: human gut; feature: human-associated habitat; material: faeces | place: Denmark | collected 2008/2010 | reverse complement strand
TTTCGTCATTAAAATCATGCTATGCTCAATTCTGTTTCTATTTTGATTCAAGTTTACGAACGAGCATCGCGAGTTTCGCAATTACCTATCATTATTTCAGTCAGAGTATGACCGCTAATTATATTTTTTTATCTGGCAACGAAAGTAATCTGTTTATTACCGGATGAATGATTGCTGTCTCTGTAATCTGATTGATAGCACAAAGTTTCTTCCCTGCATCCTTACTGGATGCTCCACAATGATATACCTTCTCGGTTTCTTCACCATAATCAAGTACAATCAATCTGTCGTGACAATCAGGATTCGGCTTAATCCGAATCGTTGGATATTCATTTTGAAAATCCGTCACTAAAGAGTTTGTAAGAAATCCTCTCCCACCTTTTCCATTCTCTGTGAATAAAATGACTTCCACACCATAGTCCTTCTGTGAAAGATGCTGTAATGATTTTGCATTCATATAATCATCCACAACATAAATTGATTTCTTTGCCTGTTGATAGATTTCTATGTAAGCAATGTCAGCTTCTAATTTCTGACCTTTATAAATAACAAAATTCTTCTTATCTTTATCCGTAATGAAGTTGTCTGCTAAGATAGTCACATCTTTTTGAATGGAATCTACTTTTTTCTCCATTCGATCCTGTCTCTCCGTTATCGTTCCAACCTTAGCTGTTAAAAGATCCATTTCATTTCTAGTAACAAACTGTTGATTTTGACTAATATAGTGACGCATCTCCCTAAAAGTGCGCATTATAAATATACTCTGCTGTTCTGCCAATTCTCCACGAAGAACTGTCGCAAGCATATAAATTCCTTGTTCTGTAAATGCATATGGCAAATATCTCCGTCCACCTTCTTGACCAGCGAAAAAATCATTTTTTCGTGAGGTCACAATTTGTGACCTCACGGATTCAATTTCACTAGTTGCCAATTGAAACATAAAATCTTCCGGAAATCTTTCTATATTTCTTTTTACCTGTTGATTTAACTTTTTGACTTCATAGCCATATATTTCCGCTAAATCTCTATCCAGCATTACCTGCTGACCGCGAATTATGTACACCTTACTCCGAATAACATCCGTAGTAATCAATTCTTTTGTTCCTTCCATTCTTCCTCCCAACCAATCGATTACAATTTCTATAAATTGCTGATTCCTATTCTGTTGCTATGAAATCACGCATTCCTTGTATATTCCATCTTCTTGCCCTTCGGACAAGAATCCTTCCTCGCTCAAAGAGCACAGTCAATTGCGACTTCACATACTATTCCTCCACAATGCTTTCCATCTGCTCCAATTTCTGCAATGCCTTCATATATGCCATCAATCTTTTATACTGTTCGTCTCCAAGGCTATGAATCTGCTTTAATATCTTAATATCCGACCTGGTAACTTCATAATCCATATCTGCATCTTTATACTCCGGATCAATTCCTTTTCCCGTTAAAAGCTGTTCCGGTGTAATATCCAATGCGTCACATATTGATAACAGACAGTCTGCTTTTGGATTTGTCTTTTTCTTTTTCCAGTCACTGATGTTGCTTGTTGCAATCCCGGTTCTTCTCGACAGTTCCAACTGGCTCATATTCTTTTGCTCCATTATGTAGAAAATTCTTTCACTGATAATCATGTGTGTTCCTCCGTTATGTTATATCCGTATTTATCGTTTTCCTTTTCCGTTTATACGGTTATTCTATCATGCCGCAGCATTTCTTTCAATAGGAATGATAATACTTCTGAATTTCTCAATATTTTCTGTTTTATATAATTCCTTGTACAACTGTTTTATTCTCTTCATGCGAAGATAACAATCCGGATTCGGTAATTGATCCAAGCCCATTGCGTCTGCGTACTTTGCCACCATTTCACCAATGAAATTCGCCAAATCACTCCATGTATCTCTTTCTTTTATAACCACTTTATTTTTAACCATAATTGAAATCCTTTCTGTCATTGTTATCCATCATATCCCATCTAAGATACTGTTCCTTCATTCAGATAGGATAAGATAGATATTATTAAAATTAGTATTGTTAATATTAGTCTTATTAGATTTTGATTTTTTCGGTTCCAGACCCGTAAAATTAAAAACTCTGTAATCGTAAAAATCAAATTTCCTGACTGTGATTTTTACGTCCTAAGCACTTTGATTTTTTCTTATGTGGATATCTTTCAAAACACTTTCTTCAGATAAAGCTTGTTAGGTTTTCCAACTCCCTGTCGCTTACGTTCAAGTGTTCCGAACTCCTCCAGTTCATCCAATAACTTGCAGGCTTTTTGTGTTCCACAATCCAATATTTCTTACGGAATAATAGATAAATACTCTTCCGTTTTCATCCCCCCATCCATTTTTTATAGACAATGAAACTCTATCTAAAAAGATTGCATATAAAAGTTTTGCATCTATTGACAGCCCCCAAAAGCATGCATCATCTATTAGACATTTTGGTAACTTGAAGAAAGTAAACTGCTCTTCACCAGTACAGTAATTAAACGTCGACTTAATGCACAGATTTTCTAATCCATTTCTTCCAAGCATCTGTTCTTTTTCTAAATTTCTCATAAATAAAGTCCTTCCTTTCATTTTTTCTCAAATTGGCAAGCAGTGCCCCGGTATATACCCGGCGCATTTTTGCTTGTTGGGGAAAATGCCCCAATCCCCTCGAACTGCGGATAAACCGCAGAGCCACGCTAACGCTTTTTATCAATTCACTTTCTCTTCTTTGAATCTTCCTCATATAGATGAATAACTACTTCAAGTGCCTTTTTCAGAAGCTCTGTTTGCTCATTATTCATCTTTTTTATTTCTGCAATATCCTCTTCATACAGCTTCCCCGTTTCATTTGCTTTCTTAGCATACTGATTGAGATTATTACTAATCCTTGTATGTAAAGATATTACCCGGTTCAAATCAGGCCATTCCGGGATTATTACATACCCGTTTAACGCCATCTTTCTGATATACGCACTCATATTTTGAACTCCGGCTTCCTTCATCCGATCATGCAATATTTCCACCTCCTCCGGTTTAAATTTCACATAAATACCTTTTGAATACTCTTTCACTTTGCATTTCCTCCACTCTTTTTACTTTGTTTTTTAGAAATCACTCTATCGGGGCAATTGATGACTTTCTAAAAAATAGGCAACAAAAAAAGCAACCGATGTTACTCGATTGCCATGCCGCCACTTTTACAAGACTATATACGCTCAAAAATTTGTTAGTATTGTACAAACAGTTTTGTGAATAATTCTGTCCATTTTCCATTAAAAATGATAATTGACTTTTTAGAAATAGTTATTCTCAGATTTTCTACAAAATTAGAAAAAGCCCAAACCAAAAGGGTTTGAGCTCCACTTGTACATTCGTATTTTCTGCTTTTGGGTATAAAATCTCCGCAGTTAAATATAGAATACTTGTTCGTTTTTGTCAAGTCTTACTTGCACTTTTTCTCTTTCTTCTTCGGCAATTCTTCCCACATGCTCTCAACCAATTCACACAGAAACTGCCGATTATCCACATCATCAACCAGAATCATTTTTTTCGCACCATCATATGGCGGTTCCATCTCAGCATCCGGCATCAGTTTCACCGACACCAGAACCGGCTTTACCAAAAGTCTGTCATCATATATTCCGCAAAAAAACCTTCCTCGATAATAAAGGATGTATTCTCCCATAGTCTTTATTGGATGCCTGACAATAGTCTTCAGTTTCTCCGGCACTGCCTTCCGTTTATCGCTCAGATAAATACTCGCCTTGCAAAAACCTGCAATATCCGGTTTATTATCCTGCAAAATACCTCAAATCTTTCCGCCAGTTTGGGAATCATTGTCTTTTCTTTCTGCAATAAAATTGTCATAGTTTCGAGCAACTATCTATTTTCATAATTTCTCGTACTTCATGCATATCATATCTAACCAAACACAACAACTATATGTACTCGCTATGAAGCGTTTATTTTGATATTCCTATTTAAGGACAAAACTTTCTTTTGACTTCATTGCCCTGCTAAACTCATCAAACTCCACATATTGTAAAGCTATCCCCGCCTCATCTGCAAATTGACATATTGCGTAAATAGCCTGGTCATAATTTTCTCCTGTCTCCAGGTTATATTCAAAAGTATCAATAAATCGATCAAACATTTTTCTCTGACGTTCTTCACATCGAGCAACATGCTTTTTGAACTCTTCATGATACTCATCCATTTCACGTGCTGACTCTAAAAGAATAGCTGTCATTCTGTCATACTCGGCAGCATTTAAATTTGCATTCTTTATAATCTCACGTGTACACGTAACTACATAACTTGCAGTAGTATATACAACTATCGGAAGAATTGGATTTACCGCAGACCCCATAATAGTTCCAACTGCCTTGGTAAAATATATGGTAGTCGCAGCTTTGGCAGTTGTATCCACTAACTGCTCTTTAAGTTGCTGCTCATCAATTTCACCACGCGCATATGAATAAAGTGCCACTCCTCCATCAATAATTCCACCTGCCATAACTGTCGCAGCAACTGAATCACTAAGTAAAGCACTTCCAGCTTTTATTCCTTTATATCTAATTGCAGTACTTACAATGCCAGTTGCGCCACCTCTTGCTGCTCCCTTTATTGCATCTGCTCCAACATCATGTAATGCAGCATCCAGTTCTTTCTTGTCCTGAAATACTTCGAACATATTTGTAACCCCAGATACTATTCCTGTTGTTACAAAACTGGCCTTAGCCATATTGGCTGCTGTACACTTCATTTCAACTTTGACTGCTTTTCTTTCAAATGCTTTTGCATACTTTTCCGGCGTTTCATATGCCATCTGAACTTCTTCAAAAGTAGTTCCACCAGATGTTGCATCACCATAATGTAATTCATCTGTCAGATGCTCATGAACATCCCTAAAATCACCTGCATGTATATCCTGCGACTCTGCTCTATTCTTTGCAAGTTTTTTTGCTTCTTTTAGCATAGAACCATCCGCATTGTAATGCTCATCTTTACGTATGAGTCTATCCATACCATTGTATTTTCCCCAATGGTCTCTCTGACCTCCAGCCTGATCAAATACACTGTTAGCAGCACTTCTCTCAATTCCTTTACAGCTTACAGACTTTACAAATTTAGCCTGAACTTCTTTTTGTACACGACCTCCATCTTTAATTAATATGTCTGCCGCCGCGCCCTGATCATAAACATCGGTAACAACAGCTTTTGCTGACATTCCCTTACTTGCAGCGTCCGCATTAAACTTTGCTGCTTCTATATATTCAAACAAATTGCCCTTTTGTTGATCAAAATGTCCATTCTGGATAATTGGTGTTCCAATTTTCCATCTAAACAGGTCCATACCATCAACAGCAGCATTTGTTGCATTTTGAGCATTTGATGACGCCATATTACCAACTAAATTTTCCGTTGTCTTAGATGCATCTTTAACAACTTTCTTAAAAAAAGACATAGACACCTCCTACAATAATGCTGCGATTGCAATCGCTATAACTATTGCTCCAACAAGCCTTACAAGACGCCACGTATAGATTCTACTAGCAGGAAGATTTCTAAACTTAAAAAATATAGGAAATGCAACTCCCGCACAAACTATGAGTAAAATCCCCTTCAAAACACTCGTGCTCATTGATAAACATCCCAAAGCTATCATTATGACTACTGCAAAGAAATTAACTATAAGCATTTTATTTGCTTCTGGTTTCCAAACAATATCTCCGACTTGCGCATCTTCATCAACCATTTTATATGTATCTTTCTTAATCTGCTTTAATCTTTTTGTAGAAGCACTTAATGCCTCCCTAGCCTCACTTGAGACCTCACCCTTTGAATTTAGAATAGGTGTAGATAATACATGATAATAAACTTGTGCCATCAGCCAAGACACGTGGAGCGTCTTTTGCTCCACAATAGATAAACTATCGAAATCAATCATTCCGTCCGCATCTACAGGATGTGAGTTCTTTATTCTTTCGAGTTCCTGTAAAAATGGAGCAAACTTTTTATTTAATTTTTTAATGAAACTAGAGTAGTTATCAGACATCTTTGCAATGCCTTCCATTCCAGTAGTCATTATGTTCATCTGAGATACCGCTTCTTCTGCTTCTGCATGTATCTTCTTAGCTTCAGCAAGCTTTTCTTTTCCTTTTGCTCCAGCAATTACCGCTGCTACGGCTACAATAGGGGCTACAACAACCCCAGCAAGTATTAATTTACCGCCTGCCATACCTAATCCACCTGCTGCCTTAGCACCACCACCAAACCAAGCTAATGTAGCGTTTGTTTTCGCAGCACCAGAAAGAGCTGCTATAGCTGTTCCTGTTGATGCTGTACCAAACATCATTGCTCCACCATAAGAGGCAATACCAACCAATGCACCTGTTCCTAAAGCAGCAAAACCTGCTTTAGCAACTTCATTAGCAGTCATTGATGCATTCTGAATGTTCATAAGCATCTGCTTAGGCTCTTCGTCAGAACCAATAAAATCCATATTAGAATCAATTCTTCTATCCATTTCCACATTCTTAAATGTACCGAATACAGTCACAAAAGAATCCATTCCTTCCATCCAAGCATTAACTTTAACTTTTCCAAGATTCTCCAAACGCTTAGTTGTCTGTTTCTTCTGTGACTCAAACTTATTTTTTGCGTTATCATACATAGATTGTGCCTCATTTAATAAGCTTTCAATCTCTTCTTTATGAGTAATTGGTTCCAACAATCCCATAGCACCTACCACCTTATCTATAACGTAAACAACTTAATCTAAATCAAATATTTTCTTTATAAGTTTATCAATTTCCTGTGCATCAAGACTTCCATCACAGGTAATAATAAGGTTTTTGCCTTCAATTATTCTATGCTCTGCATAATAAGATTTCTTCTTTTCCCAACGCATCATATTTTCAGAGTCTGTTTGCATTCCTACATGCTCCAAATATCAGAAAATATCAGCATTGCCAGGACTATAAGCAATAAAGTCTAGCCTAAATTTCTTATCCCACACAGTTACTTCCGGTTCATAATCATTTCATAATAGCTTTTTCTTATAAGCAAAATCATCCTATAATTCACTTGGAACCATCTGAAAATACTTCAATGCCGCCTCGATTGCTGTTGCCCTCTCCTTTGGACACTTGGGCTGTCTGGCATCATCTGACTTTACTTTGTTATAATTTTCTCGCTCTATAATCCCATACTTAGCCTTAACCTGTGCAATATACAGATTTGAAACTTTCATTCCATCATTATGCTCAGCCACGTATGCTTTGATCTCCTCATAAGTAGCCTTGCTCTCAGCCGCCGTTAAATCCATCTCGTCCATGTCAAGTCTTACATTCACATGATGCTTCGCTTCGTGGAGTTTGGACAAAAGACAAACCGTCTCCACATGCACAGTATTCGGAAACATATCCACGCACTGCACCTTATCCACGACATACCCCCGCGCCAGCAGCACCTCCAGATCCCGCGCCAGACTCGTCGGCTTACACGAAATATAAATCATATGATCCACACCATAATTGATAATCTTTTCCAGCGCCTTCGGATGAATACCATCCCTTGGCGGATCAAGCACAATATAATCCGGCCGTTCCTCAATCGTATCGAGCACCTTTAAGACGTCACCCGCCAAAAATTCACAGTTGTACAGATGATTGAGTGCCGCATTCTCTTTTGCCGCCTCTACCGCTTCCTCGATGATCTCCACGCCCACAACTTTTTTGCAGACCGGAGCGAGCATCTGTGCGATCGTACCGGTACCGCTGTACAGATCATAAACGGTCTTGTCTGCCAGCATGTCCGGATTATCCCCGAGGATAAATTCGCGGGCTGTGGAGTAAAGCACTTCTGCTCCGAGAGAGTTTGTCTGGAAAAAAGAAAACGGTGAAATCTGAAAACGCAGTCCCAACAGCTCCTCATAAAAATAATCCTGTCCGAAAAGTACTTCCGTTCCTTCGTTTTTTACGACATCCGCCACGCTGTCATTTTTTGTGTGGAGTACTCCTTTTAAGGTTCCTTCCAGGGAAAGTGCCAGAAGTACATCTTTCCATCCGGCTAAAAGCTGCTTTTCTTTTTCTTCGTTTACCGTTCCGGCATGTGGACATCTGCCCTGCTTTTCCAGCAATGCAGCCTCTATCTTTGCACGCTCGTCCGGCTCCGGCTCCTGTACATTTCTCCAATCCTGCGTCGTAGTGATCAGATCAACTAAAATCTCTCCGGTCTTTACTGCCTTTCGCACAAGAAGATGGCGCAGATACCCGGTATGACGCAGTCTGTGATAGAAGAAGATTTCCTGCTCCCTGAAATAAGCGAGCGTTGCCATGAGAATCGCACGGAAATCGCCATCCACGATCCGGCAGTCCTCTACCGTTACAATATCGTAAAAACTGCCGCGCTTGTGCATTCCAAGTGCCAGCGGTCCGTCCTTGTATTCATCTCCAAATGAAAATTCCATTTTGTTACGGTAAGCAAGCACACGCGGACTGTGTCTGATTGGCAGAAACTCATAAGCACAGGCATCCCCGATCGCCTGCTCTATCATGCCGCGTACCTGTGTCTCCTTGATCTTTAACTGTTCTTCATAAGGCAGACTCTGATACGTACATCCTCCGCACTGTCCGAAATGCCGGCAGGTATCTGCGGTCTCCCGTGGCGATTTCTTCACGGTTTCCAGAAGCCGTCCTTCCGCTTTTCCTTTTCGTACCTTATTTACTGCAAAGGAAACACGCTGTCCCGGAATGGTATTCTTGACGATGACGCGTTCTCCCTCGTCTGTCATCACAATCCCTTTGTTCGGGAATTCTACGGTTGTTACGTTTCCTTCTGCAATCTGCCCTTTTTTCATTCTTTTACTCCTCATGCATCATTCTGAATCTTATTTTCTTACAGAAAAAGGGACTACACAACTGCAGTCCCTTCTTTCTTCGTTCGGTTTTCTTTTTCTGCGCACCGCTCAAACTGCCTGAAAGTTCTCACGCTTCCGACAATGATTAATCCTCTGTCTTGTCTGCGGAAGCATCCTTAGACTCTGCAGCCGGCTCATCATCCTCATCCTCGAAGAAGTCATTGTCGAACTCATCTTCAAAATCGTCCTCAAAATCATCCAGATAATCCGGTGTAAAGAAACGATAAATTCCATAGATTGCTGCTGCAACTGCGACAACGATTCCAATCACGGCGAATACAATCACGAATTTGGAAGGTTTCTTCTCCTCTTCTTCCTGTCTCTTCAAAAACTTATTAAGCTTTGCTGCATCCAAAACATCCCCCACTTTGGTAGATGCTAAAATATCTTCTACTTTACTCATGATGGCACTTCTCCTTCCTGCATTTTTAATTACATCCATTATAGCATATCTTTCCCTGTTTTCCTATGAAAAATTTGTGTTTATAAAAAATTTATCATATCTTTTTTAATTTTGCAAAGCTTGCAAACATCTTCTTTGTTCCGGCTTTATCGAAATCTACGGTCACTTCATAGTCCCTGCCCCCGGAAACAATTGCCATGACTTCTCCATCGCCAAATTTGATGTGGCGGACACGATCTCCCACCTGATAGGACAATGCTCCACCCACGGAACCAAAATCACGCTGGTTTTCCACCTTTGTATATACCGGTTTTGTGGCTTTGGAGGAATGGAAGGTCGATCCATATCCCTCTCCCACTTCTTTTCCATATCCGCTTCCACCATAACTCGGCACCGTCCGGAATGCCTTACGCGCCTTCTGAAATGTGGACTGTTCGATGGGTTCTTCCTTTGTCTTTGGCTCATAAATCTTTCCGGAAAGAAGTTCCGGCGGAATTTCCCTGACAAAACGGGATACTTTTCCATACTGTGTCTGCCCCCGCACCATGCGCACACGCGCGGAAGTGATTGTCAGATTTTTCTTTGCACGGGTAATTCCCACATATGCCAGACGCCGTTCTTCCTCGATCTCGGCCTGGGAGTTATCACTCGTAATAGACATATAACTCGGAAACAGTCCGTCCTCAAGTCCTGCCAGATAGACATTCGGAAATTCAAGTCCTTTCGCACTATGTAAAGTCATAAGTACCACATAGTCACTGTTTTCGTCAAAACTGTCAATATCCGCAACCAGAGCGACATTTTCCAGAAAGCCGTTTAAGGTCGGAGCTTCTTCCCCCTCCGCATAATCCACAGCTTTGCTGATCAATTCGTCAATATTTTCGATTCTTGCCTCTGCCTCATCCGTTCCCTCTGCTTCGAGTTCTCTGACATAACCGGTCGTTTCAATAACTTCCTGCAGCAGATCTGCCACGGAAAGCAGCTTTGCCTTTGCTTTCATAGACTGGATAAACAACACAAACGGCCGGATCTTTGCTGCCGCTTTGCCCAGCCCCGGTACCTGTTCTGCCACACAGAGCGCATCATAAAAACTGATCTCCTGCTCCTGGGCATACAATGCCACTTTGTTGATCGATGCCGCACCAATTCCACGTTTTGGGATGTTGATGATACGCCGCACCGCCAGATCATCCTGCCCATTGTCGATGGTCTTTAAATATGCCAGCAGATCCTTCACTTCCTTACGGGCGTAGAAATTTACGCCGCCAAAAATTTTATATGGAATATTTGCTGTAATAAAACGTTCCTCAAAGAGACGGGACTGTGCATTGGTACGATAGAGAATGGCACAGTCTTTATACTGATACTCTCCTTTGCGTACCCGCCGGGCAATATCCCTTGCCACAAAATCCGCTTCCTCTGCCGCCGTATCCAGCTGCTCAAAGGTGATCTTGTCCCCGGCTCCATTGTCCGTCCACAGACGCTTTTCCTTTCTCCCCTGATTGTTGGCAATCACAGCATTGGCTGCATCCAGAATATTTTGCGTGCTCCGGTAATTCTGCTCCAGTTTGATCACTGTGGCATCCGGAAAATGATGTTCAAAATTCAGAATATTGTAGATATTCGCTCCCCGGAACTTATAGATAGACTGATCATCATCACCTACAACGCAAAGATTCTGGTATTTTAAAGCCAGCAGACGGATCAGTTCAAACTGTGCGGTATTGGTATCCTGATACTCATCCACCATAATATAGCGGAAACGATCCTGATACGAGGCAAGCACCTCTTTGTCCAGTTTGAACAGTTCCACGGTTTTCATGATCAGATCATCAAAATCCAATGCATTATTCTGCTTTAACGCCTGTTGATATTCCCGGTAAACCTGGGCCTGTTTTCGTTTCACATAATCGCCTGCCGCGCGCGTCTCAAATTCGATCGGATCGATCAGCTCATCTTTTGCGGAGGAAATAGCAGAAAGAAACATTTTCTCTTTGTACATTTTCGTATCGATTTCCAGACGTTTGCAGATATCCTTCATCAGAGTCTTCTGATCATCGGAATCGTAGATGGTAAAATTGGTGCCAAACCCCAGCCTGTCAATATATCTGCGCAAAATACGCACACAGGTGGAATGGAATGTGCACACCCAGATACTTTCCGAACCATATCCCACCATCTGGTCAATACGCTCCCGCATCTCCCCTGCCGCTTTATTGGTAAACGTGATTGCCATGATATTGTAGGGATTAACCCCGCATTCCTCAATCAGATATGCCGTACGATGTGTCAGTACTCTGGTTTTTCCGGACCCGGCACCTGCCAGAATCAGAAGCGGTCCGTCGGTTGCCATCACAGCCTGCCGCTGTGGTTCGTTCAGTGCATCTAATAAGCTCATATCGTTTCTCCGTCTCTTTCCATAATTCATTATTCGTGTGTCTCATTATATCATAGATAGTCCGAATAGAACATACATTCTTTTATTTTTTGAAAAAAGCATGAAAATGCCTTGTCATCTAGTTTTTATTACTATATAATGTGATATGAGGTGAAAATATGGACAACGAAGTAAAAGAATTTCTTGCTGCACTGCAGAAGAAACTGGTTTCAATCGATTACATCAAAACGGAAGACATTCCAAATATCGGTTTATATATGGATCAGGTCACGACCTTTATGGACGAGCAGTTAGAAGCCTGCAAACGCTATGAAGATGATAAAATTCTGACCAAAACAATGATCAACAATTATGCCAAAAACAATCTGCTCCCTGCCCCGGAGAAGAAAAAATATTCCAAGGAGCATGTGCTGACCCTGTTATTCATTTACTATTTTAAGAATCTGCTCAGCATCAACGACATCCAGTCCCTGTTAAATCCCCTGACGGAACATTATTTTGGCAACAAAGCCGGATTTAATATGGAAGATGTCTATAACGAGGTTTTTAATTTAGAGAGCACCGAGTCCGAGAAATTATTAAAAGATCTCGGAAAAAAATATGCTCTCTCCCGTGAGACGTTCCGGAAATTTCCGGAAAATGATCAGGAATTTCTGCAGAATTTCAGTTTTATCTGTCTGCTCAGCTACGACGTATACATCAAAAAGATGATTATCGAAAGTGTTATCGACAATATCAACAGTCAAAACAGTAAAACAAATAAAAAAGAGAATTCCAAAAAGGAATCCTCCAAAAAAGACACCGTTTAATCCAAACGGATGATTGTATTTTCAGGCACAGATGCAGATACGCATCCGTGCCTTTTTTCTATTCCTGTTCCGGATGTTTCTGTGACAGACGGCTGAATACCATCTCATATCCGTCATTTCCATAGTTCAGAGAACGATTGACACGGCTGATCGTCGCTGTAGACGCCCCCGTCTTTTCCGCAATATCAAGGTATGTTTTCTGATCCCGCAGCATTCCCGCCACTTCAAATCGCTGTGATAAAGAAAGCAATTCATTGACCGTACACACATCCTCAAAAAATGTATAACATTCCTCTCTGTTCTGCAGACATAAAATTGCATCAAACAGATGATCTACTGCCTCTGTTTTAAGTTTCTTGCTCATTATGCTCCCTCTTTCCTTCCAAAAATCATGTCTGTATTTTATCATATTAAAGTTTTAAAGTAAACAGATTTCTTGCATTACCCCATTGTTATGCTATAATGTTTAGTACAGTTTACCAAACACGAAAACGAATGGAGAATCTATGATATGAAAAAGATCGGTTATTTTTTTTCCGGCTTTCTGCCAATTTTAACAACAACAGCTGCACAGATACTGGCTTCTTTTTTTATGTTCGGAATCGCAGCTCTGTTTCTGTGTCCGGCCTCCCAGAGCACAGGCTTTGATGCCGATACCATCGAAACACTTCTGACCAATACAGAGTTTAATGCATGCATCATGCTGATTTATACCGTAACCTGCATCGTATTCATGGGAATATGGTATTATCGCTCCTGTGGGGGCAATTATCTTCCAAAACCATCCCTCACGTTTCATCCTCTGCAGTTTTTATCCATCATTCTTCTGATTCCCGGCATGCAGTTCTTTTCCGGTTATCTGACTTCTGCGGTATCTCTTCTTTTCCCGAACTGGCTCAGCCAGTACGAAAAACTCATGGAAACCGCAGGCTTAGACTCCGACATCGGACTGTTCATGTTTATCTATGCCGTAATTCTCGGTCCTGTCTGCGAAGAACTGGTTTTCCGCGGCGTCACCATGCGTCTGGTCCGACGGGCACTTCCGTTCTGGGCTGCCAACCTGATGCAGGCGGTTCTCTTCGGAATCTTTCACATGAACTGGATTCAGGGAATTTATGCATTTGTTCTCGGTCTTGTACTGGGATGGATCTGTGAAAAAGGAGGAAGCATCTATTTCTCAATGTTCTTCCACATCCTGTTCAACTTCTGGGGAACCATCATCGGACCGCTACTGAACAATCTCAAAGAAACGGATCTTCTGGGAATTATCATCTTTCTCTTTACGATTGTTTCTCTCGTTTTGGGCTTTTCCTTATTCCGCCTGGGAACGAAATGGCGCGATCAGAAAGCGGCGCGCCTTATGGCTGCCCCTGATCATGATGATCATTTCGAAGCAGCTGAATGATCCGGTACTCATAAAACACGGTGATCACAAGGATGGCGGCAATCACCAGCAGACTGTACGCGTCCTTGAGTTCGATCCCGATCACATCTCCCACACACGGAACCATCAGACCGATGATAAACACCAGTTTTACCAGCCGGATCATCCGGACGGAATATTTACGCACCTTTCCCACACACACCTCTTTCGGAAGCCGGTTTATTTTTTCCGGCTGACAGCTTACCAGGCTGAGTCCCACATAGATCAGAACAACTCCTGCAATGTTACAGATAAATTTATATGGCGCAACTTTATAGGCAATCCCATAATAGATCTGCAGTCCGATATAGACAATTCCAAGGATCATTCCTACCGCCTCCGCAAAAATTGCCGGAACGGTTAAATCTTCTTTTTTCATCTGCTTTTCTCCATTTCATTCTGTAAAATCATATCCTAATTCTAACACCTTTTTGACTTGAATTCCATAGTTCATGTGCTATAATGAAACACAGAGTAACAATATAACAAAGGAGATCTCATGGAAAATCTTATTTTACCAAAACAATACAAATCAGAACTGAATCTTCATGACACACAGCTTGCCATCAAGACAGTCAAAGATTTCTTTCAGGCACTGCTGGCGCAGAGACTGCATCTGACACGTGTTTCTGCTCCTCTTTTTGTAGACCCGGCAACCGGTCTTAATGATAACTTAAACGGTTATGAACGCCCGGTTACTTTCGGTATTAAGGAGCAGGACGATAAAAATGCCGAAGTTGTCCATTCTCTCGCAAAATGGAAACGTTACGCCCTGAAAAAATACGGATTTCAGGTCGGAGAAGGCATCTACACTGATATGAATGCCATCCGCCGCGATGAAAGTACGGACAACATTCATTCTATTTTCGTAGATCAGTGGGACTGGGAAAAAATCATTCATAAAGAAGACCGTAATCTGGACTATTTAAAAGAGACCGTTCGTACCGTATATAAGTGTCTTCGCAAAACAGAACAGTATATGGCCATCCAGTATGATTACATTGATCTGATCCTTCCAAAGGAAATTTTCTTTATCACCTCCCAGGAACTGGAGGATCTGTTCCCGGACAACACACCGAAGGAACGTGAGTATTATATTACCAAGGCAAAAGGTGCTGTATGTATCATGCAGATCGGTGACACCTTAGAGTCCGGCGAACCGCACGACGGACGTGCTCCGGATTACGATGACTGGGCTTTAAATGCAGATATTCTTGTTTATTATCCGGTTCTTGATATTGCACTGGAATTATCTTCGATGGGTATCCGTGTAGACAAAACTGCACTGATTTCCCAGCTTGACAAAGCCGGCTGTCCGGAACGCAAGGATCTGCCATTCCAGAAATCCATCATCGATGGAACACTTCCTTATACCATCGGCGGAGGAATTGGTCAGTCCCGTATCTGTATGTTCTTCCTTCGCAAAGCTCATATCGGCGAAGTGCAGAGTTCTCTCTGGCCGGAAGAAACAATTGCAGCCTGCGAGGAACATGGTATTCAGCTCTTATAATTTATTTTACATAATAAAATAAACAAAGCAAAAAATCAAAGAGGAAAAACGAAAAAAACGTTTTTCCTCTTTTTGTATTATCTATCTCCTCTAAATTACAGCTATAAGGTTTCCTCATCCGCCTCGCACATGCGATACCCTACGCCCAGTTCATTTACAATATAATTTTTTTCTCCCGGTCTGGCTCCCAGCTTCTTACGGATATTTACCATATTGACCTGCAGTTTTTTGATGCTGCCCTCATCGTTATACCCCCAGATCTCTTTGATAATGGCTGAGTATGTCATAACCTTTCCCGCATGTTCCGACAATGCTGCAATGATATTGTACTCTGTCTGTGTCAGCTTCACTTCTTTTTTATGCAAGAAAACTCTTCTTGCATCGTAATCAATGGTCAGACCGGAGGCCTTAAATTTTCCACCCGGAAACATTCCGTTTTGCATGCGATGTGTTGTCATGCGGAGCGTAGAACGTATCCGCGCAAGAAATTCATTGGAGCCAAATGGTTTTGTAACATAATCATTGGCTCCCATATCCAAAGCCTCCACTTTATCTTTTTCATCTGACCTGGCAGAAAGCACAATCACCGGCGTCAGGGAATCTTTCCGTAACCGCTTTAAAAAAGTCATTCCGTCCTGATCCGGAAGTCCCAGATCTAAAACAACGAGATCCGGTCTGTGAGAAGCATACATCATCATTCCGTCTTCGCAGGAATATGCCGATAATGTCTGATATCCGTTTGCCTCCAGAAGTGTAGCCACCAGATTGTTAATATGTTCATCATCCTCAATGATTAAAATCTTATATTTATTTCCGTTCATGCCTGTTCCTTCTCCTCCATATCCAGATAAAACCGGAAAAGTGCACCTCCATTTTTCTTATTTTCTGCCTTGATCTTTCCACCGTGCGCTTTGATAATTGTTGCGCACACTGCCAGTCCTATTCCTGCATTGCTCCGTTTGCAATCGGAAGATACCTCATATGCCTCATGACTCCCGTAAAAAACAGATTTTAATTTTTCTTCCGGAATTCCACATCCATCATCCTGTACTTCAAATACGGCTTTGTCCGCCACAAGAAATACCTTCAGTCCCAGGTGCACCATTCCCTTTGCATGCTGCACCGCGTTTTCTAAAATATTGATCAACACCTGCTGGATCAGGATGGCATCCATGGGAATTACCACAAATTCATCTGGAATATCAATTTCAACCTCCTGATCCGGATATCTTTTATGAAACTTTAAAATCACCGAATCAATCAGCTCATCCAAAACCGTAGGTGTCTTAATGATTTTTACTTTTCCACTGTCAAGTTTTGTGATCGAAAGCAGGTTCTCAACCATCCGGAAAAGCCACTGTGCATCCTGCTGGATGTCCTGCAGCATCTTTGTCCGCTGTTCCTTCGTAAAATCATTATCCGGATCAAGCAGCGCCGAGCTGGAGCCATAGATCGTGGTAAGCGGAGTCCGAAGATCATGGGAAACCGCACGGAATATGTCTGCACGGATTTTTTCTTTTTCTCTCTCTGCTTCGAGAATTTTATTATACTTTATTTTGGTGGTAAACCCACAGGTAATCAAAGCCATCAGTATAATGATCACTGCCGATGCCATATTCTCCGGTATGGAAAAATTAAAGTGAAAAAATGGAAATGTGAAAGCAAAATTCAATTCAAGAACGCTGAGAATTGCAGCTGCCACACCATACAGATACCCCGGTGTGATCACAGAAGTCAGAAAGACTCCAAAAATAGATACTGCCGGGATCAGCGCATTTTCCACAGTACTGTTTTGTATCCACAAACAGACCATAAAACACACCAGCTGAATCCCGACGGTAATGGCTATATCTCTTATGATATACAATGTTTTTTTCATCCGAATCTTCTTTCTCCTTATCTCTTGCATCCGTATGTTTCATTATAGCATAATGGCGGTTAAGATTCGAATAAAAAATGTATTTTTCTAAGAAATCGTATTCAGTTCCTCCATCCACAATGTTGCACACGCATCACTCGGCATACGCAGATCTCCTCTCGGAGAAACAGCAACAGATCCGACTTTCGGGCCGTCCGGAAGGCAGGAACGTTTAAACTGCTGCGCAAAAAATCTGCGGCAGAACGTTTTCAGCCATTTTAAAATAAATGCATCTTCATAGGTTCCCGCAAATGCAATTTTTGCCAGACGATAAATTTTTGCAGGGGAAAATCCCTGACGCAACATATAATACAGGAAGAAATCATGCAGTTCATACGGACCTACCAGATCCTCGGTCTTCTGTGAAATTTTTCCGTCTTCCGGCGGCAAAAGCTCCGGAGAAACAGGTGTATCCAATACATCATACAGTGTATCGGAAAGCTGCTTGTCCTCACAGGTATCCGCATAATAACGCACCAGATGCCGGACCAGCGTCTTTGGCACAGAAGCATTCACGGCATACATGGACATATGATCTCCGTTGTACGTTGCCCACCCCAGTGCAAGTTCCGACAGATCTCCGGTTCCGATCACAAGCGCATTCTTTTTGTTCGCAATGTCCATCAGAATCTGCGTGCGTTCCCGCGCCTGGGAATTTTCATATGTCACATCATGCACCGAAGGGTCCTGTCCGATATCCGAAAAATGCACATTTACCGACTGACAGATATCCACTTCCACAAATTCTGCCCCAAGGCTTTGAATCAGTTTGACAGCATTGTCATATGTGCGGTCGGTTGTCCCGAATCCCGGCATGGTGACGGCCGTAATTCCCTTATGATCCCGCCCGCACAGATCAAAGGCACGCACGGTCACCAGCAGTGCCAGCGTCGAATCCAGTCCTCCGGAAATACCTACCACAGCATTGGCTCCGGTATGTTCCAGACGTTTTTTTAGTCCCATTGCCTGAATCATCAGAATTTCATCACAACGCTTTTCCCTGTTCTGTCTGTCTGTTGGCACAAACGGTGCCGGATCAATAAACCGCGTCAGTTTTGTTTCTTCTATTTTTAAAGAGAACAGAATCTCGGTATGTGTCTGATCCTCAGTGACAAAAGTTGTCATTCTGCGGCGCTGTGCACAGAGACGTTCCACATCAATCTCCGAATACAGGATGCCATGTCCAAAACGCTTGGATTCCGCAAGAATCTGTCCGTTTTCCGCAATGATGTTGTGCCCGGAGAACACCAGATCCTGTGTAGACTCTCCCTCTCCCGCTGACGCATAAATATATGCCGCAAGAAGACGTGCAGACTGGCCACTTACCAGTTCCCTGCGGTAACTGTCTTTGCCGGTCAGTTCATTCGAAGCCGACAAATTCACCAGAACAGACGCCCCCGCCAGTGCATGGGAGATACTCGGCGGATTCGGTGTCCACAGATCCTCACACAGTTCCACACCGATTCTGAGTTTCGGCATCTGCTCACAGACAAAAAGCAGATCCCGGTCCGCAGGAACACAGCTTCCGTCCGGCAGAACCACCTCTGCCGCAAGCTCTGCTCCGGATACGAAATGTCTCGCCTCATAAAATTCATTGTAATTCGGCAGATAACTCTTCGGTACAAGTCCAAGCACTTCTCCATGGGAAAACACTGCCGCAACATTGTATAATTTTCCAAGGATTTCAAAGGGAAGTCCCACGAAAAAAATGGCGTCCAGTGAAGCACTCTCTTTTACTAATTTCATCAGCGCATCCTTTGCGCCCTGCAGCAGACGTTCCTGCAAAAACAGATCCTGACAGGTATAGCCGGTCAGACAAAGTTCCGGAAAAACTACAATCTTTGCTCCCTGCCGGGTACTTTCTTTCATCATATCCAGAATCAGTTCTGCATTGTATTTTGTATCTGCCACTTTAATTTTCGGTGTGACTGCAGCTGCTTTTACAAATCCCTGTCTCACTTTCTCAACTCCTTTAATTCCTCTACGGAAAATTCATATGCCTTATTACAGAACTGACACTTTACCTCGATGCTCTCCCCATCATTGATGATGTCATCGAGATCTTTTTTGCTGAGCGTCGAAAGTGCGCGGGATACCCGCTCCTTGGAACAGTCACAGACAAATGCTGCCGGAATTTTGTCGGTGATTTCCAAGCCGAAATCTCCGAGAATTTCTTCGAGAATTCCTTCCGGTGTCAGTCCTCGCTCCAGCATCATAGTCACAGAATCGATCTCTGCAATACGCTTTTCCAGTTTTTCAATGATCTCGTCACTCGTAAACGGCATAAGCTGAATAATAAATCCGCCGGCCTGACGCACCGTGTTGTTTTTGTTCATCAACACGCCCAATCCTACCGCAGACGGAATCTGCTCGGAAGTTGCAAAATAATAGGTTAAATCTTCTGCAATCTCTCCTGTCTGCAGCTGACACTGTCCCACATATGGCTCTTTCAATCCCATATCTTTGATGACGCTCAAAATACCGAGATCCAGCGCGCCCCCTACATTTAAATGTCCGTCTTTGTTTGGCGGAAGTTCCACAATCGGATTATTGACAAATCCCTTGACATGTCCATTGGCGTCCGCAGTAACGGTAAGTCCCCTGGCCGGACCGCTGCACTGAATCTGCAGGGTCAGAAGATCCTTTTCCCCTTTTAACATTGTTCCCATCATCGCACCGCCGGACAACAAACGTCCCAGGGCTGCCGTCATGATCGGAGACGTATTGTGATCCTGTCTGGCGGTCTCCACCAGATCCCTCGATGTAATTGCAAATGCCCGGATTGCGGCACCTGCTGCGGTTGCTCTAACAATATAATCTGCCATGTATCATTTCTCCTTTATTCTTTTCTTGTAACAAATGTGATACGCTCACTGTCGGCTTTGACCCCGGCGTCGGTGTAATCATCATACATTCCTTCACAGATCAGTCCCGCCTGCTGCAGAAAATTCACTATCTGTTCCACCTTATAATTTCTCTGATAGTGTGTTTCCGCATATCGGCGGTACAGCTCTCCCGCTTCCGGGATAAACAGTGTCAGGTCATATTCATTGATTCTGGTCTCTTCGTCATAATAATTTTCCCAGATAAAACTTCCTTCCTGCCTGCTCTCCGCAAATGTGTGATCTCCAAGAAGCTGTTCGTATTTATAGGCGGTATTCATATCAAAGATAAATACTCCACCGCTTTCCAGACAGGCGGCAACCCGCCGGAATGCATCGGAAAGTTCCTGTGGCTCAAGCACATAATTGACACAGTCACAGGTACAGCAGACTGCCCGCACACATCCATCCAGTTCGAGTGTCTGCATCTCCTGCAGCAGATAAAGAATCGGCGGATCTGTCTGCTTTTCCATGGCTTTCTGCAGCATATCCACAGAAACATCCACACCGGTCATATCATACCCACAGGCTGCCAGTCTCCGGGTCAGTTCTCCGGTTCCGCATCCCAGATCCAGCACCGGTCCGTCTGCAATTCCATGCTTTTTTAATGTCTCACAAATATATGCACACCATTCATCATAGGGCACATTATCCATAAACAGGTCGTAAACCTGCGCAAAACTCGTATACGCGTCCATTCTTTTCCTCCTGCTTTGTATCATAGTTTAGCAAGTTTTTATGGCAAAAGCAAGGTTGATTATTCTTCCCGAAACCTTTATACTGAATGCATAAGTTGAAATACAGAAAGGATTTTCCATGCCTGACAACTACGAACATTATATTTCCAAAAATATTCAGGCCTTCTATCGCAGAAGACTTTTTTCTCCAATGATATATCTGGTTTTGCTTGCAGTTCTCTGGATCGTATTTCCACTGGGTGCCATGCTGCGGCCTGCACAGCTTTCCGACAATACCAAAATTGCGGATGCATACAAGGACCATCACCGTTATGTGCGCATGACCTTCACGGATCTGAAATTCAGCGGATATACCTGTGAAACCTATGGACAGACCCGCGGATATTATTATTACACCACACAGAAAAATAATTGCAGCATCATTCTCCTTACCCCGCATACATGTGAGGAAGGACTCCCTACGATCGACCGTCTGACCGTCACCGGCCGGATCGTCAAAGGAAAAGAATCTTATCTGGCACTTTTGTCCCAGCTTTCCTCTGACCTGAACTGGACCGAAACCGGTATCCGCAATCAGCTGTCTTCGTATTATTTCAGTGAGCCTGACTATCATTTAACCACGACGCGCATTTTATTCTTCGCGTATTTCGGTTCCATGATTTATACCGTCCTGTATCTTTTTGTCTGTATGGTCTATATCCGGTTCCCGGTGCTTTCCCCACCGTGCCAGAACCTGATCGTCTTCGGACATCCGGGGCAGATTCTCGCCGAGGCCGAGGAAGAACTTGCAACACTTCCACAGCTGGCAACGGAGGATATGTTTATTACCGAACATTATTTTATCATGACATCACCATATGGAAATGCCATTGTACCTATTCAGGAGATTCTGTGGATCTATAAACATTCGACGCTCCACAAAATGCTCTGGTATCATTTCAGCATCTCTTATACCATGCATATTACCGCAAACAAACATATGTATGTAAACTGTCCGAAAAATACCAAATCCGATATTGACGGTATTATGGATTACCTGGCAGAAGCCAATCACAACATTCTGGTAGGTTTCAATGAAGAAAACCGCCTGAAAGTCCAGGCGGTTCAGGGAAAACCTTTCCATATTGAAAAATTTTATGCGTTATTGCGCCGCCGCGTCTAAAACATACAGGCTTTGCTTCCGATTTCATAATCCAGATTTTCATAAGCTTCCCTTACCACGGGAAGCCTTTCTTTTTCTTCCGGCGGTAATTCATGTTCAGAAAGTATCTTTATATTCTCCTCAATCTGTGCAATATCATAGGTATCAAATCCATACTTTAACCTTTTCCAGCACAGCTGGCGCTGCTCTCCATCCATCATGGGAAACTTTTCCTGCCGAAGTATGTGACCGCTTTCCTGTGAATCTTTTGTCTCCTGTTTTATTTCTTTCACCGTCCCCTGCAGCTGCTCTAAAAAAGTATGCAGATTCCGGTTTATAAAGGCACGATTTTCGGTCTTTGCCGCCATCTCCATAATTTCTGCCTGCTGGGCAATCTCCTCTTTTCCAATCTGGCGGCTGATACCTTTGATTCCATGAACTTTTGTCTGAAACATATGCAGATCCCTCTGGACATATTCCGGAAGTTTCGGAAGTAAACTCTCCACCTCTTTCCAATAAGATTCCAGCGTGCGGATATTCGCAGCGTTCCTCTGTCCTGTGGCTTTCGCCTTCTTTGACGCATCGACCGGATTCGGAAGTTCCCTGTATCTTACCGGAATTCCGGTTTCTAAAACCTCATCCGCTGCAGCCGGATCGGTTTCGGCATAAAATCGGTAAATCCATGCCGGATGGAACGGCTTCTGACTTCATCAGAAATATCCGCTGTCATAAGAACAAGCGGTGCATGACTGTATCTTTGTATCTGATCCGCCGTCTCAAATCCGGACATTCCCGGCATCATCTGATCCAGAATGATCATCTGGTATTCCCGTTCTTTTACCATCTGTACAGCTTCTTCTCCTGACACCGCCAGATCTAGTATAAACTTCCATGGAGCCGCAAGTTCCTGAAAAATCACCCTGTTTGCTTCCATATCATCCACCAGAAGGACACGTGCCCACGGATAAATCCAGTTCGGCTGTATTTCTTCGACCTGCGGATCACTCTGTTCTTTTAATATTTCCCGTCCGATGTTTCTCGGCTCTGATATCTCAGTCGGAACCTGTTTCTGATAAAACCCAAAAGATACGCGTGTCCCTTTTCCCGGATCACTCTCTGCTCTTACCCAGCCATGCATCATTTCTACGAGCTGTCTGACAATTGACAGACCCAGGCCAAAGCCCTCTACCCCCATATCCTCGGAAAACGAGACATATTCCGCAAATACCTGTGCAAGTTTTTCCTTTGTCATTCCCACACCGGTATCTTCCACACAGCCGTCAAACCATACCTGTCCTTCTTCCATCTTACAGTGGAGTGACAGCGTGATCGTTCCCTGTTCCGTAAACTTGCAGGCATTCGATAAAATATTCTGAAAAATCTGTGCCACACGTAAATAGTCCCCACTTACCTGCTCCGGAAACCGGTCCAGAAACCTCACGGTAAATACGATATCTTTTTCCCGGATATTCAGCAGACAAAGACGGGCCTGTTCCTCTATCATTTCATAAAAATTGTATGTTTTGTCTTTGAGCGTCAACATTCCTGCTTCCAGCTTCGAATATGCAAGGATCGTATCCACCTGTTCAAGCAGATTATTTCCCGCGACACGGATATATTCAAGAATGTTTTTGCTCTCATCCGGAAGATTCTGCCTTTTTAAAATATCCGAACCTCCGATAATCGCATGCAGCGGACTGCGCAGATCATGACTGACCGATGCCAGAAAACGGCTTTTTAAAAATGACTGTTCTTCTGCTTTCTTTTTCAGATCCTCCATCAGAACCGTTTCCTTCTTTTGCTGTGTGATGTCGAGCAGAGTAAGAATATATCCTCTCACCACATTTTCACTGCAGACCGGATGCAGCTGACACCTGCAATAACTTTCTTTCCACTGAACCACATAATCCTGATCCGGGTCTTTACTCCAACGCATCATTTTGGTATAAAAAGGGTACTCCTGCGGATCGTCCGTCAGTTCCCCCACAATTTCCGGAAACCATCGTCTGGCACTGGCATTGGCATCCCGATAACGCATTCTGTTGTCAAACAAAAACGTAGGGATATCACTGATATTATAAAAGTTTTCCCGGATAATGTTCGTCACATTGGATAATCTTCCCGTCATCATCAGATAAAAGACAATCAGACAGGAAATTTCAAAAGCTCCCGGCACCAGAAATTCTTCCGCTTTCGGCGTAACTGCGCGAAACAACATTGCAACTCCCGGAAGTGCCATGCCAAGATACAACATATCATTTACATGTCCCTCCCAGACAGAAACCTCGCTTTTCACTCTCACATAAGTAGCCAGCCCCAGAAGAATTCCCGTATAACAAAGCAGCGCAATCCGAAACGCATCCTGATACGTCTCGCGCTGCGCAGCACGTATAATCAACATGGAATTAAACAGCACCAGACTGCAGAACAAAATCACTTCCGTCCTGAGTTTCAGCTGGAATTTCATAAAATCACCCACATAATGAATCATAAGATACAGCATGTGAATGGCCAGTAAATCTGTCAGTATACGAAGTGTCTTTGCCTCTCCCGTAACATAATAGGTAATGCGATAAAAACTGTTCAATGCAATCAGCCCTAAAACCAACGGCAGCAGCCGGTGTTCCCTTGCGTGAAACCCGCTGCTGACATAACTTTGTAATACAAACAGTGTAAAAAAAAGACAGATCAGATGGAAAACCAGTCCCATATCCGTTTTACCTCCAACCACTAAATATCCGCTCTACTTCGGATTTGATATAAATGGCTTTATATGGCCGCACAATATATCCTGCCGCATGCAGTCTCCGACAGGTCATTACCGTATGCGCATCACACATGGCCGTGACAAACAGAACCGGTATCCTTCCCCCTGTGAGCTTGTTTGCTCTCATGGTAGTCTCGATTCCGTTCATTTCCGGCATATCAACATCCATAATGATCAGATCCGGAAACTCATTGTGTTCCAGATAATGCAATGCCTGTTTTCCGCATTTACAGAGAATGACGGTATACTCATCCTCGAGAATTCCACGCATGGCATCCAGATTAGTCTTCATATCATCTACGATCATGATTTTTTTTCTGGCAGTTTCCTGAACCATCTTCTTTCTTTCCGGCTCTTCCGAATCTGGAGAAACCGTATCAAGATATTCCGGTGGAAGAATCGTAACATTTAAGTTTTTATTTTCCATCAGATCCAGTTTGGTCCCATCCGGCATATTCAGAATCGGTCGCAGATTATGCGGTCCTTTGTTTTCATAGATCAGGCCCTTACGTCCATCCGACAGATTTACCTCCGTCCCTCTCGGAAACAGCGGAACCCGCTCCATAAACACTTCCACAACATTTTTGTCAAACATGATGCCACAGGCTCCCATGAGATACTCTACCGCCTCATAAGGGGAATATGGTTTCTTATACGGACGTCTTGATGTCAGCGCATCATACACATCCGCCACATGTACAATTCTTACGGAGAGTGACTGTTCATCTCCCATCAGCCCCTGTGGGTATCCGCTTCCATCTACATTTTCATGATGAAGAAGTACCGTCTGCTTGATATGCGCCGAAATATTCCAGCGCTTCGAAAGCAGCTGGTACGAACGGGTCGAATGGGTCTTCATCAGCTGGTATTCATCCGGTGTCAGCCTGCCCGGTTTGTTTAGTATTTCCTTTGGAATGGCAAGCTTTCCCAGATCATGCAAAAGAGCCGCTGTAACCAGATAATTCAGATCGCGTTCACTCATTCCCATCCCCATACCGATCACACAGCAGAGCACAGCAACATTCACCGAATGTGCATATGTGTAATCATCGTATGAGCGCAGATCCGTCATATCCAGACACACATTTTTTCTGGACAAAAGATTCTCCACAATCTGTTGTGCAATCTCGGCACAACGGTCAATATCATTCTCCTGCACACATTTAAACCCTTCCTGGCGCAGTTTTTCCGGTATTGTTGCTTCGATGTAGATATCTTTCGACTGTTCATCCTCGATATAGATACCGCTAAATCCGTATTCGTTTAGTTTGTTGATATAGGAAGCCGTCAGTTCACAGCCGCTTCCCACCATGGTACGTCCCATGGAATCATATAAATCATACGCAAGACACATTCCCGGTCTGGCATCTTCAATGGAAACAAAACGCATAAAGCCTCCAATTATAACTACAACTTAAATCATAACCAGATAAATTGCTGCAAGTGAAATTACAATCTGAATGATAGCAAAGCGAAATACCACCTGGGCATTGGACCACCCACCCTTTTTTCTTACATGGTCGTGGATCGGTGTGATGGTATTCTTTAGAATATGTATCTTTAAGAACCGAAGCAGTGAAACCTTTACCAGACCAAGACCACCGTCTGCGATAAGTACCGCAGCAACCAGCAGGTACATAAACGGGCTGTGCATCTTCAATACTGCAATGGCGATAAAAATACCCATTGCACGTGATCCGGCATCTCCCATAAGAAGCTTGCTCGGTGTTGCGTTATACCACAGATATCCCAGCAGACATACCGCAAACAGTAAAATACAGTAATTGAAAGAATCATTGACTTTTAAAATATTGTCAAGAACAAACACACTCATCAACGTGATAATGGTCAGTGTTCCCGACAATCCATCCACACCATCCGAACAGTTGGTAACATTGATGGAAACCCACACCAGAATAACGGTCAGAATGGCAAATACAACCGGTGGAATCACGATGGTCGTTCCCGTAATGGCAATGGTGATCTCACTGGAATTGTAATGCAGATAGGAAATGGCTACAACGACTGCCACTGCCAGATCCAGAATTCCCTTTAAATACTCTCCCCATGGTTTTTCTGCGGCATCATCAAAGAATCCGGTGAACATTTCGATGACGATCAGCACCAGATAAATGATAATTTCCTTATTCATTTTGCCAAACAACAATGCGGAAACAACAAAAGTCAACACAAAAATAATACCCGCACCTCTTGGTTTTCCTGCGGAAAGAGCTCCATCATGTGCATACTGTCTTCCCATGTCCTTCGGCAGATACCCGTTTAATTTTGCAATTGCAATACAGGTCGCTGCAAAAGCAAATAAAACACCGATAAAAGCAACCAGTGCGTGTTCATATGTTCCTAATAAGTATATCATTTTATCCTCCTTCGGGCTTTCACCCAATTTAATTATATTAGGAGACAGGAAAAAAGTAAAGTTTTTGCTTGCATTTTTATCGAATTGTGTTATTATATACTCACACGCGTCAAAGCGTTAAAGTGTAAAAGATTCAAAGAACCACAAGGAGGAAACAAAAATGGCTCAAAAAGGAGACTTAATGACAGCACGTTCCGATATTCGTGTATTGGACGCAACCATTCGTGACGGAGGACTCGTAAACAACTTTATGTTCTCCGATGACTTTATCAACGCACTCTACCGCACCAATGTAAAGGCCGGCGTTGACTATATGGAGTTTGGTTATAAAGCTTCCAAGGAGCTGTTTGACGTAAATAAATTCGGCAAGTGGAAGTTCTGTGATGAAGAATCCATCCGTGAGATCGTTGGTGACAACAACTCCGATATGAAGATTTCCGTCATGGCAGATGTCGGACGCTGCGATTACAAAAAAGATATCATTGACAAAAAAGACAGTGTAATTGACATGGTTCGTGTGGCAACTTACGTGCACCAGATGCCTGCTGCAATCGAAATGATTGAAGATGCCAAGGCAAAGGGCTACGAGGTAACCTGTAATATCATGGCAATCTCCAATGCCAAAGAATCCGATATTGACCAGGCACTTGAAATGGTCGGTCAAAGCAGCGCCGATGGCATTTATATCGTGGACAGTTACGGTGCTCTTTACCCGGAACAGATCCGTGCGATTGCAGATAAATACACCGAACTTGGAGAAAAATACGGCAAATACATTGGTATGCATGCACACAATAACCAGCAGCTTGCCTTTGCCAACACGATCGAAGCACTCTCCCACGGTGTCAGTCTTTTAGATGCTACCATGATGTCCATGGGACGGGGTGCCGGAAACTGTGCCATGGAACTGCTTCTGAGTTTTCTGAAAAATCCGAAATACAATGTATTCCCGGTACTCCGGTTCTTAGAAGACTATATGCTGCCGCTCAAAGAAACCGGTGCCGTATGGGGATATGATATTCCGTATCTGCTGACCGGACGTCTGAACCAGCATCCATCTGCTGCCATTGATTTTTGCAAGGACAACCGCAAGGATTACGCAGATTTCTATACCGATCTGTTAGACAAATAAAGCATAATCGAGTAGGAGGCAGTGACTAACCGCCGTCCTCTCACAGCACCGTACGTACCGTTCGGTATACGGCGCTTTCAATAGTTGACGTGCACAGACTGATAGGCTGTGGCTAAATCATAAAAGCCACTGTTTATCAGTCTTTCTTTATTCAGCGCCCAAATCACAGCTTTGTTATTGCTGATATACCAATACTTTCTGCGACTGTTTGCTATTGTTGACGCATAGTGTTCTGGGATTCCAAGTTTGACTAGATTTTTATATTTCGTTCTAGGTTTCTTCCACTGTTTCCATATACACATGCGTATTCTGTGATAGAGCCATCCGTTGATGTCATCTATGTTGCTCTTCATACTTGCAATTCCGTAGTAGTTAAGCCATCCCCTTGCATACACCTTGATTTTCTCAAGGCTTGGCTTGATTGACTGACATCGCTTACGGG
>OGRN01000819.1_pt1 | contig 29226 bp, 23 predicted proteins | sample 1553401 | NCBI WGS metagenome assembly OGRN01 (sample SAMEA2580096, study PRJEB22360) | human gut metagenome | biome: human gut; feature: human-associated habitat; material: faeces | place: Denmark | collected 2008/2010 | reverse complement strand
AGGCAGGGGGTGGCCCCGGCCGCAATGATGCCGCGCTGGGCCAGACTGTTTGCCATGCGGGCCACGCGGGGGCTGTCCACGCCCATGGAGCGCAGCTCGGAGGCGTGGCTGAAGACCTCGTGCGGCTCCCCGTCAAAGGCGAGGGCGCCCTCGTTCATGACAAGCACGCGGCCGCAGTACTTGCTGAGAAGGGCTACCTTCTGCTCGATGACCACGATGGTGATGCCGGCGAGCTCGTTGACCTTGCGCAGGGTCTCGAAGACCAGCGTGGAGCTGGCCGGGTCCAGGGCCGCCGTGGGCTCGTCGAGCACCAGCACGCGCGGGGCCAGCGCCAGGATGGCCGCGATGGCCACCTTCTGCTTCTGGCCGCCGGAGAGCGTGGCGATCTCACGCTCACGCAGGTCAGAGATGCCGACGGTGGCCAGCGTCTGGCTGATGCGCCCCTCGATCTGGTCGTGCGGGACGCCAAAGTTCTCTAGCCCGAAGAGCATCTCGTCCTCGACGACGGAGGCCACCATCTGGGCGTCGATGTCCTGCAGGACGCTGCCCACGACGCGCGAGATGTCCGTCAGGGTGACCTCGCAGGTGTCCTTGCCGTCGATGAGCGTGGCGCCATAGAGCTGGCCGGTGAAGTGGTGGGGGATGGCGCCGCTCATGACGCCGGCAAGCGTGGACTTGCCGGCGCCCGACGGGCCGATGACGCCCACGAAGTCGCCCCCGGATATGGAGAGCGAGACGTGGTCAAGAGCCGCCCGGGCGCCCTCGCCGTACGAGAACGAGACGTCCCTGAGCTCGATGATTGGGTTGGTCTGGGTCATGGGAGCCCTTCTTATTGAATCTGCCGCCACGGGGCGCGCCCTGCGGCGAGAAAAACGCGCCGGCCCACGGTGGGTCGGCGCGTCTCATGGTACCTAATGAACTACTTGTTCAGAACCTTGTTAAGCGGGATGTAAAGGGCCTGAACGACGATGGCGTTGAAGACCGCGGTGCCCAGGACGAGCGGCACCTTGACCACGACGGTGGGCAGGGCCGCGCCCATGATGACGGTGCCCAGCACGGCAAAGAGGGCGCCGGAGATGAGCGTGGTCAGGAAGGCAGAGGCCAGAGGGCACGCCTTGGAGCCTCCGACGTTGGCCTTGACCAGCAGCGCCATGGCGATGGCGGCCACGACCTCGGTGAGGAAGTTCAGACCGGGGATGGAGGTGGTCAGCTGGATGACGCAGGCCGAGAGCACGGCGTAGAGCACGGACTGGGCCACGGAGGCGCGGGTGAGGATGATGGCCAGGGCATAGGCGGCAATGATGAACTGCGGCTTGATGCCCACGATGGCCAGGGCGTTGCCCAGCGTCATGTTCAAGATGAAGCCTGCGGCAAGAAGTATCGCGAGAAGCACGAGGGACTTGATGTCGAGCAGCCCGTTGCTGGAGGCGTTGACGCTGACGGTGCGGGCCTGCTGAGACATGGTGGGTTCCTTTCAAGGAAGTGGGGCGCGCTCGGCGCGGGATTTTTGCGAGTCGTCGTGGGCGGGGTCGTCGAAGGGCGGGTTCAGTGCGGGTGCGTTGCTCGGGAAAGGCTCTAGAGCTTCAAGGCCTTCTTGATGGGGAGGTGCAGCGCGGCGACGATGATCGCGTTGGCGACGCCGGTGGCGGCGACCACAGGGGCCATGACGCCCACGAAGGCGGGGTTCTTCATGATCAGGAACGAGAAGATCACGGCGTAGATGATGCCGGAGATGAAGGTGCCGACGAGCGGGAGCAGGCCCTTGGCCCTGGAGTCGGCAAACGCGGAGACGAGCAGGGCCATGACGGCGGCGGCGACGGGCTCGGCGATGAGGTCGGGGCCCTTGACGGAGGCGGTGATCTGGATCACCACGCCGGCGAGCAGGCCGATGACGGCGGCCTGGCCGATGTTGGGTTTGATGATGAGTATCTCGAGGCAGAAGGCCGCGATGATGAACTCGGGCGAAAGGAAGCCGCCGGTGAGGCCCGAGAAGAACTTGCTGACGGTCATGTTGAGCACGAAGCCGGCAGCCAGGAGGATGGCGTAGAGGGTGAGGGCCTTAAGGTCGAGCTTGCCGCGGTCGGCGGTGGTGACGGTGCGGGCCTGCTGGGCGTTGGCGTTCTGGGGCATGGCGTTTCTCCTTTGCGAGGGGTGGTTGCACGAAAAAAGGGGCTCCCGGTCAAACCGGGAGCCCCTTGACTTCGCGTGATTATGGGTACGCGACAAGACTCACGATCGACCGACCGAGTTCAGGTTGCGCCACCACCAGTTGTTGTTCATGGACTTGAACATGTTGGCGCTCCCCTCTGGATGCTCGGTCGAAAGGCCATGTGCCTTTGCGTTGGTTGGGAATATACGCGCGCCTTTGGCGGCGGCGCAAGCCTCATTTGGTAAACGGTTTGTTTCGCAGCGGGCGGGCCGAAGCCGTGGAAGCCCCGCAATGGGTTGGCAGCGCCATTCTCCACAAACTAAACGCTTACGAAGCATGCATCAATTTGTGTAGGATAACCAACCGCACGCCTCCCCGCGGGGAGGACTTACCAGCTGATAGGAGCTTTGTACCTATGCCCAAGAACAAGCGTGAGAGCCTCATCTTCATGGTCATCATGTGCTTCATGATGGTGATGTGGATGTCGTTGTACAACATCTGCCGCATGAACGGCCGCGTGAGCGCGAGTGCCGTGGTGGATGCCTGGATTGGCTTCCCGCCTGCGTACGTCTTTGCCATGCTGTGCGACTGGTTTGTTGCCAGCCCGCTGGCCAAGGGCTTTGCCTTCAAGTACCTGGTGACCCCGGGCAAGAGCAGCCCGCGCGCCATGACGCTTGCGGTCTCCACCTGCATGGTCTTCCCGATGGTCATCGGCATATCGCTCTACGGTGCCTTTGAGGGCGCCCTCCACGCAGGCACCCTGGCCGTCGTGCCCATGGCCTGGCTGACCAACATTCCCTGGAACTTCATCATGGCCCTGCCGTGGAACCTGCTGGTTGCCGGTCCCATCGCCCGCTTCCTGTTCCGTCGTGCCTTCCCGGAGGGGACGGTGCTCGCCCGGCCCCAGGCGTAAGGGCGCGCGTGCGCTTCTCGCCTGGCAGAGCGTGGCCGGCGGGGGCGCCTGACAACCCAAGTTGTGTGCAAACGGCGCACTTGTTGACAACTCAACAAGTGCGCCGTTACTGTATGCTGCGACGGAACGCGGTCGGGGGAGGCACGCATGCAGGAGGAAAGCCGCTTTGAGGACTTCGTGGGCCTCATTGGCGCCATAGACAAGGAGATCCAGCGCATCAAGACGGCGGAGCTCGCCCGTTTTGGCCTGCGCGCCTCTGACCTGATGGTTGTCTACTACCTGGAGAAGAACCCCGAGGGGCTGACGGGCGCCGACCTTGCCCGCCTGGCCGACGTGGATCGCGCCGCCGTGAGCCGTACGGTCACGCGCCTTGCCGCCGACGGCTTTGTGGAGGTGGGGGAGGAGTCCACGCGCTACCGCGCCCCCATCCGCCTCACCGAGAAGGGCTATGCGGCAATGGCCGAGGTCAACGGGCTCATCTCGCAGATCGTGCGGCAGGCGGGCGGCGGCCTCTTGGACGAGCAGCGCCGGGCGCTCTACGCCTCGCTGGAGTCTGTCCTGGGGCAACTGAGGGTCATCGCCCGGTAGGGCGGGGCGCGGCCGCGTGACCGGCGAGGGCGGGCGCTTCTCGCATATATCAAAACCAAAAGTAAAGAAGGAGATGCCATGAAGACGCGCATCATCACCGACTCTGCCTCGGACATCCTGGAGGGCGAGTACGAAAACCTCACGGTGCTCCCGCTCTCCATCACGTTTGGAACCGCCACGTACCTGGACGGCGTCGACCTCACGCACGAGCGCTTCTACGAGCTGCTGGTTGAGGAAGACGAGCTTCCCAAGACGGGGCAGGTCAACCCCTATGCCTTTGGCCAGGTGCTTGACGAGGTCCACGCGGCGGGCCAGGAGGCCGTGGTGATCACGCTCTCCTCCAAGCTCTCCGGCACGCACCAGAGCGCCATCACCGCTGCCGCGCAGGCCAAGGGGGTCGTGCGCGTGGTTGACAGCCTGAACGTCTGCGTGGGCGAGCGCGTGCTGGTGGAGTGCGCCCTGCACCTTGCCGAGAAGGGCCTGGGTGCCGTGGAGATTGCGGACCAGATCTGCGCCCTTCGTGACCGCGTCTGCGTGGTGGGCCTTCTGGACACCCTCGAGTACCTGCGGCGGGGCGGGCGCATCTCTGCGGCCGCCGGCGCGGTGGGAGAGCTTCTCTCCATCAAGCCGGTCATTGCCATCAGGTCCGGCGAGGTGGCCCTGCTGGGCAAGGCACGCGGCTCCAAGAACGGTCGCAACCTCCTCAACCAGCAGGTGGAGGACGCGGGCGGCATTGACTTTGGCATGCCCGTGGCCCTGGGCTACGCGGGCCTCTCGGACAAGCTGCTGCGCAAGTACGTGGCCGACAGCTGCGGCCTCTGGGAGGCGGGTTTCCCCGACGGCGACCTGCCCGTCCACACCGTGGGCGCCACCATCGGCACCCACGTGGGGCCTGGCGCCATCGCCCTGGCGTTCTTCCGCAAGGCGTAGGGGGTCCGGAGGGCGAGCGTTCTCGGAATACTGTACAAAATAACGACCCCGCGTCCTTCTCGGCTGCATTTCCGCAGGTGAGAAGTGCACGGGGTCGTTATTATGTACGCTGTTGAGATGAGCGCCGGCGGCGCGCGCTACGCGTGGGGTGTTACGGCCTTCTTGTGGTACCGGCTCTCAAACCTCAGCGCGTAGAGGGCCAGCAGCGCCACGGCGCCAGCCGTGATGGGGGCGCCTGCCAGGGCGGGTACGTTGTAGGCGGCTCCGGAGTTGAGGACGGCCTGGCCAATCTGTGCGCCCACGGCGTTTCCGCCGTTGAAGGCAACCTGCACGCACGCGGAGCCGATCATCTCGCCGCCGCCCTGGCCCACCTCGACCATGGCCAGCTGCTGGGGGCTGGACGGGAAGAACAGGCCGCAGCAGCACAGGACCATGAGCGCGGCGGAGCTGGCAAGGGAGTCCGAGAACGCGTAGATGAGCAGCATGGCCACGCAGGCGATGCCCTGGCCGATGGCGGAGGCCCAGCCCGGGGTGAGCCTGTCTCCGGCGCGTCCGCCCAGCTGGGAGCCGACGATCATGCCCGGGCCGGCCAGCACCAGCAGGGCCGGCAGCATCGTGGCGCTCCAGCCGCCGACAGTCTCGAGCCAGGGGGAGACGTAGCTCCACCAGCAGAAGATTCCCGTGTTGCCTAGGAAGACCGCACCCAGCACGATCCAGGGGCCGGGCTTGCCCAGGAAGCGGAACTGCCCGGCCAGGCCGGCGTCTGCCACGGCCTCTATCTGCGGCACGAGTCTCCAGATGAGCAGGAGCGAGCAGAGCGCCCAGATGGCCACGAAGACAAATGCGGCGCGCCAGCTCACCATGCCGGCCAGCAACGTTCCGAAGGGCACGCCGATGGTGTTGGCCAGCGTCTGCCCCAGGACCATGACGGCGACGGCGCGGCCCTCCTGGCCCTTGTCGGCCATGGCGCGCGCGGCGATGGTGGCGGTGCCAAAGAAGGCGCCGTGCGGCATGCCAGAGATGAAGCGCGCCACGGTGAGCATGCCGGCGCTGGGGGCGAGAGCGGCCATGGCGTTGCCCGTGAAGCACAGCAGCATGAAGGCCATAAGCAGGCGCTTGGGGGCAATGCTGTGGCCAAACACCAGGATGAGGGTGCCAAAGCAGACGCCAATGGCGTAGGCGGAGATGAAGCCGCCGGCCTCGGGCACTGTGACGCCCACGCCCGCGGCGACGTTGGTGATGATGCCCATGAGCACGAACTCCGCAAAGCCCAAGGCAAACGCGCCGGCGGCCAGCGCGATTAGGCCCTTCTTCATGCGTGATACCTCCAAACGCGGCCGTCCGCCGACCGCAAGTGTGTAATTTGCCCGTGACAGTATACGGGCATCTAAACTCGATTCAACGAAAGACTGGTTGCTGCCATGTTGCGATGCAGCCACGCGTCGTTAGGGAGGTTCTCGCCATGCCCTACATAGAGTTCGCAGACGTCGTGCGCGCCTACGGGGCCGGCTCGACCCTGGTCCACGCCCTGGACGGAGCGAGCTTTGCCGTAGAGAAGGGCGAGCTCGCCGTCATCCTGGGCCAGTCCGGCGCGGGCAAGACCACGGCGCTCAACATCCTGGGCGGCATGGACCGCGCCACGTCCGGCCGCGTGGTGGTGGGCGGGCGCGACGTGAGCCGCGCCACCGAGGACGAGCTGGTCATGTACAGGCGCGAGGACGTGGGCTTCGTCTTTCAGTTCTACAACCTGGTGCCCAACCTCACCGCGCTTGAGAACGTGGAGCTGGCTGCCCAGATCTGCCCGGACTCCCTGGACGCGGAGGAGACGCTTGGCAAGGTGGGGCTGGCGGAACGCCTGGCCAACTTCCCGGCGCAGCTCTCCGGCGGCGAGCAGCAGCGCGTCTCCATTGCGCGCGCCCTGGCAAAGAACCCAAAGCTCCTGCTCTGCGACGAGCCCACGGGAGCGCTTGACTACCAGACGGGCAAGCAGATCCTGCAGCTCCTGCAGGACACCTGCCGCAGGGACGGCATCACGGTCATCATCGTCACGCACAACGCGGCCCTGGCAGACATGGCCGACCGCCTCATCCGCTTCAAGAGCGGCCGCGTGACCCAGATGAGCGTGAACCCCAGCCCCGTGCCCATCGCGCAGATAGAGTGGTAGGTGGACGCGTGAAGCCCGGAAAGCCCGCATTCGCCCCGCGCTCCGCCTTTGGCATCGGCGTCCTGCGCACTGTGCGCGGGAGCCTCAAGCGCTTTGTGGCGCTGGCCACCATCTGCGCCCTGGGCGTGACCATGATCTGCGGCCTCAAGGTGGCCTGCATTGACCTGCGTGCCTCCGCAGACGCCTTCTTTGACTCCCAGGACCTCTTTGACCTGCGCGTCCAGTCCACGCTGGGCCTGACCGAAGACGACGTCAGCGCGCTGGCGGCCATCGACGGCGTGGAGGCGGCCGAGGGCGGCTGGGTGGAGACCTGCTACACAACCGTGGGCTCCTCGTCCGAAAAGGTGGACGTCAAGGCCCTCAGCCCCTCCGGCATGAACCAGCCCCGCGTGCTCGACGGCCACCTTCCGGTGACGTCCGACCAGGTGGCCGTGACCAGGCGCTTCCTGGACGAGAGCGGCCTTGCCCTGGGCGACGAGGTCACCTTCCGCGGTGCCTCCGACGGCGAGAAGGACGCGGACGCGGGCGAAGAGGACGCCACCGCGGACGCCTCCTCGACCGCGGTCTTTTCTCGCCAGACGTACACCATCTGCGGCGTGGTGCTTGACCCCACCGACATCAACGCGGGCAACGGCACGATGTCGTTCCGGGCGAGCGGAGGCTCCCAGTACGCGTTCTTCGTGCTGCCCTCCGCTGTGACCACGGACGTGTATACGGCCGTCTACCTGCGCGTCGATGGTGCGGAGAGCCCCCTGTGCTACTCGGCTGCCTACGAGGAGGCCGTGGACGACGTCAAGGCCCGCGTGGAGGCCATCAAGTCCGAGCGCGAGGAGGCCCGCCGCCAGGGCATCCTGTACGACGCCAGCTCCCAGATAGACTCCGCCGAGAAGGACGCGCTCGCGCAGTTGGGCGACGCGGCCGCCCAGCTGGACGACGCGCAGGCGCAGCTCGACTCCGGGGCCGCCGAGCTCGCGGACGGTCGCGCCCAGCTTGACGCCAAGTCCGCAGACGCCGCCTCGCAGCTTGACGCGGCACAGGCCCAGCTCGATGCCGGCCGCGCGGAGCTTGTCGCCAACCAACGACAGGTCACGGACGGTCTGAACCAGATTGCCGCGGGCCTGGGCTGCGACGTCGACGGCATTGGCGACGCGCTGGCCGCCGGGCGCTCCCAGCTCTCCGAGGCAAGGGGGCAGCTCAAGGCAAGTGCCCAGATGCTGTCCTCGCTCATGGGAGACGAGTGGCCCGCCGAGGCGTGGTCTCGCCTGGAGGGCGCCCAGACGCCCGAGGAGGCCCGGGCTGCGGCGGCAGACGTCAACGCCGTCCTGGTGCCCTTTGTGAGCGAGGCCCAGGGCGCCATAGACGATCTTGTGACCGTCGTGGAGTCCGACGAGTTCCAGCAGCTCAGGGACACCTACGAGAACCTCCCGCAGTGGCTGCGCGACCGTGTTGACGCCGCCGTGGCCCAGGCTCCCGCCACGGTGCAGAAGCTCCTGCGCGCCATCCTGGAGATGCCCACCGACCAGATGGCCTCCCAGCTGCGCGACCTGCGCTCCCAGGTGGGCCAGCTCTCCGGGCTGGCCGACGGCATGGTGCAGGTCGTGGAGGGGCAGGCCCAGCTCGACGAGGCGGAGGCGGGCTGGAGGCGGCTCGTGGCGGCCCAGGCCCAGCTTGATGCCGCGGCCGCACAGCTCGCAGACGGCCAGGCCCAGCTTGACGCCCAGCGCGCGAGCGCCCGGGCCCAGCTCGACGATGCCGCGCGCCAGCTCGCGGATAGCGAGGCCCAGCTTGCCGACGGCCGCTCCGAGCTTGAGGAGGGCCGCGCCGCCTATGAGCGCGAGCGTGCGGACGCCCTGGCCAAGATAGCCGAGGCCCGCGGCCGCCTCTCGGACGTGGACGAGGCCACCTGGTACGTCCAGACGCGCGACGCCCTCTCCAGCTACTCCTCCGTTGAGTCCGACGCCTCCTCCATCGAGGCCATCGGCACCGTCATCCCCATCGTGTTCTTCGTGGTGGCGGTGCTCATCAGCCTCACCACCATGACTCGCATGGTGGAGGAGGAGCGCGGGCTCATCGGCCTCTACAAGGCGTTGGGCTATTCTCGCCGGCGGATCCTCTCCAAGTACGTGCTGTATGCGGGAGCGGCCTGCCTTGCGGGCGGCCTGGTGGGCAACCTCTTGGGCTTTGTGGTGCTGCCGCTCATCCTCTTCACCATCTTCCAGACCATGTACGCCCTGCCGGCCTTCCTGCTGCAGTTTGACGTGGCCTACGCCGTGGGCTCCGTGGCCCTGTTTGCCCTTGGCATCGTGGGGGCGACGGCGCTGACCTGCCGCCGGGAGCTTGCCGAGCAGCCTGCCGCCCTCATGCGCCCCAAGGCCCCCAAGGCCGGAAGCCGCATTCTGCTGGAGCGCGTGCGCCCGCTGTGGCGCCGTCTCTCCTTCCTCAACAAGGTCACGGCCAGGAACATCTTCCGCTACAAGCGGCGCTTCTTCATGACGGTCTTTGGCATCGCGGGATGCACGGCCCTTCTGGTCTGCGGCTTTGGCATCAGGGACACGGTGCTCTCACTCTCCTCCAGGCAGTACGGCCAGGAGGGCGTCAGCCGCTATGACCTCATGCTCGTGACCTCCGCGGCGGACCTTGAGGGCGTGGCGCAGGACCTCGACGCGGACGCGCAGGTCCAGAGCTTCCTGCCGGTCTCCGTTGACTCCGTCACGGTGAGCCATGGGGACGCCGCCGAGTCCATGCAGGTCTACGTGGTGCCCGACGGCCTTGACCTCTCGGGTTACGTGAGCCTGACCGACGATGACGGCAATACCATTGACCTGGCCTCCGTTGGCACCGTCATCACCAAGAGCGCCGAGCAGGTCCTGGGCTTCTCCGCAGGGCAGCAGGTCCACGTCCAGGACTCCTCCCTTGCGGAGGCCGACGTGCCCGTGGCGGCCATCTGCCAGAACTACCTGGGCAACTCCCTCTTCATGACCGAGTCCGCCTACCGCGAGGCCTTTGGCGCGGAGCCGCAGCTCAACGGGCTTCTCGTCAGCCTGGACGGCACGGATGCCCAGAAGATCGCGTTCTCCGAGCGGCTCTCGACCGACTCCCGGACGCTCTCCGTGGTCTCCACGACAAAGCTGGTGGAGGACTTCTCCAGCGCGTTCACGCTCATCAACACCGTGGTCTACGTGGTCATCGTGCTTGCGGCGGCGCTCTCGTTCACCGTGGTGTTCACGCTCTCCAACACCAACATCTCCGAGCGCGAGCGGGAGCTCGCCACCATCAAGGTGCTGGGCTTCAAGAGGCCCGAGGTCCACCGCTACATCAACAAGGAGACGCTCATCCTCACGGGCCTGGGCGTGGCCGTGGGCCTTCCCGCGGGCTACGCGCTCACGCGCAGCCTCACGTGGATCCTCAAGATGCCCTCGCTCTACTTTGACACGCTGGTGGCCTGGCCCAGCTACGTGCTGGCGGCCGTCCTGGCCTTTGCCTTCACCCTGCTCGTCAACGCCATGACCAACCGCGCCCTTGACCGCGTCGACATGGTCGGTGCCCTCAAGTCCGCCGAATGATACGAAGGGACTGTCCCTTCGTATCATTTTGCGGGAAAGTTGCGAAGGCGGGGCGGGGTGGCGGACGACCTCGCCCGGATGCTAGAATGCGGCTCGTAACACGTGCGCCGTGACTGACGGGTTAACGCGGGAGACCGCGGGGGAGCAGCGCGCGAACACATGCCGACCGTCTGGGCAAGCCGCGCTCTCTGCCGAGGGTGGCTTGCCTTTTGCTTTTTGGCCCTTCCGGCCCTTCTGGCAAGCACCCCCTCGCCCTCGGCGAGCGCACGGCTCATGTCGAAGGGATGTCACATGCAAGACCTGACCGAGCTCCTGCGCAGCAACCCCTATCCCGGCCGCGGCATCGTGGTGGGCAAGGATTGCGTCTACTACTGGATCATGGGGCGCAGCGCCAACTCTCGCAACCGCGTCTTCGTGCCCACCGAGGACGGCATTCGCACCGAGGCGCACGACCCGGCCCTCCTGGAGGACCCGAGCCTCATCATCTACCACCCCGTCCGCGCCATGGGAGACGCCCTGGTGGTGACCAACGGGGACCAGACCGATACCATCGTCAACGCCGGCAGCTTCCGCCGCGGCTGCATGGCCCGCGAGTTCGAGCCGGACGCCCCCAACTTCACCCCTCGCATCAGCGCCGTCGTCAACGCCGACGGCAGCTTTGAGATCTCCATCCTCAAGCACCAGGAGAACGGCCGCTGCCTGCGCGAGTTCTTCTGCTACGAGGGCGCCGACGAGGGCTGCGGCTACTTCATCTCCACCTACCAGGGAGACGACAATCCACTGCCCACCTTTGCCGGCGAGCCCGTCGAGGTGAGCCTGCCCGCCCCCGAGGAGGTCTGGGCCGCCCTCAACGCCGACAACAAGGTCTCCCTCTACGCCAACGTGGCCGGCAAGGTCACCCTCTTCAACAAGAACCTCGGCGACTGAGAAAAAGGGACAGTCCCCTTTTCTCATTCCCAACGTCAGAAAGGCGAGAAACGCATGGCAAGCGAGCTCGAGCTCAAGTACGGATGCAACCCCAACCAGAAGCCGTCCCGCATCTACATGAAGGACGGCTCCGAGCTGCCCGTGAAGGTCCTCTCCGGCAAGCCCGGCTACATCAACTTCCTGGACGCCCTCAACTCCTGGCAGCTCGTGCGCGAGCTCAAGGAGGCCACCGGCCTTCCCGCCGCGGCGTCCTTCAAGCACGTGAGCCCCGCCGGCGCCGCCGTGGGTCTGCCCCTCTCCGACGTTGACCGCCAGATCTACTTCGTCGACGACGAGGGCGAGCTCAGCCCCATCGCCTGCGCCTACATCCGCGCCCGCGGCGCCGACCGCATGAGCTCCTACGGCGACTGGGCCGCCCTCTCCGACGTCTGCGACGAGCGTACCGCCCTCTACATCAAGCACGAGGTATCCGACGGCATCATCGCCCCTGGCTACACTCCCGAGGCGCTGGCCATTCTCTCTGCCAAGAAGGGTGGCAAGTACAACGTGGTCCAGATCGACCCGGACTACGTCTGCCCGGCCACCGAGACCAAGGACGTCTTTGGCATCACCTTCGAGCAGGGCCACAACTTCTTCCGCATTGACCGCGACCTGCTCACCGACGTGGTGACGGCCAACAAGGACATCCCCGAGTCCGCCCAGATCGACATGATCGTGAGCCTCATCACGCTCAAGTACACGCAGTCCAACTCCGTCTGCTACGTCAAGAACGGCCAGGCCATCGGCGTAGGTGCTGGCCAGCAGAGCCGCGTCCACTGCACGCGCCTTGCCGGCAACAAGGCCGACACCTGGTACCTGCGCCAGCATCCCAAGGTGCTGGGCCTCAAGTTTGTCGACGGCATCCGCCGCGCCAACAGGGACAACGCCATTGACGTCTACATCTCCGACGAGCACGACGACGTCCTGGCCGAGGGCGAGTGGCAGAAGTGGTTTGCCGTCAAGCCCGAGGTCCTCACCCGCGAGGAGAAGGCCGCCTGGATTGCCACCCAGACCGGCGTGACCCTGGGCTCCGACGCCTTCTTCCCCTTTGGCGACAACGTCGAGCGCGCCCACAAGTCCGGCGTGACCTACATCGCCGAGCCCGGCGGCTCCATCCGCGACGACAACGTCATCGAGACCGCCGACAAGTACGGCATGGCCATGGCCTTCACCCACATGAGGCTCTTCCACCACTAGTCCACGGCCGAGCCCATCCGGCGCCAAAAACCTCACAGGTAGTCTCTTTCAAAAAGAACTTCTCGCCAGCCAACTGGTCTTTTGCTGGCGAGAAGTTCTTGAAGAAGCACTACCTGTGAGGTTTTGCCTTGGCTTTGGCTCCGGCGTGGCCCGCTGGCCCCGCTACAGCGCGAGGATGCCCAGGTGCTCCAGGAGGATCTTGGTTCCGATGAGGATGAGCACCACGCCGCCCACGATGCTGGCGGGCTTCTCGTAGCGGGAGCCAAAGAAGTTGCCCACGAAGACGCCCGCGATGCTGAAGGCAAAGGTGGTGACGCCGATCAGCGCCACGGAAGGCACGATGTCCACGGAGAGCGCCGCGAAGGAGATTCCCACCGCAAGGGCGTCGATGGACGTGGCAATGGCCAGGATGAAGAACTCTCCCAGGTCGATGCGGTCGGCGGGCTTGCCGTCGCCTTCGCCTGCGTCCTCGTGGAAGGCCTCCCAGAGCATCTTGCCGCCAATGACAGCCAGCAGCACGAAGGCCACCCAGTGGTCGATGGGGCCGATGATGCCCAGGAACTGGCTGCCGAGCGCCCAGCCGATGAGCGGCATGAGCGCCTGGAACCCGCCGAAGAACAGGGCCAGCACCACGGCGACCTTGAGGTTGACCTTCTTCATGCCCAGGCCCTTGCAGATGGACACGGCAAACGCGTCCATGGAGAGGCCCACTGCAATGAGCAGCAGCTCAACAAGACCCATCTTGACTCCTCTCTTGGCGGGACCCCTCCCGTCACGTTGCGCCCCGATGGTCGGCGCACATAAAAAACGAGGCTCGCGACAGACCATCCCCATGGTCCGTCGCGAGTCTCGTTGATTAAGATGCACCAGGCGCAAGCCAGTGTGTTGGCAGCATCGCGGCCTTTGGCGGCCGCCACTACTCCCTCGCCAGGAGAGAGATGCTACCACAACTGTCGTCAGCGCCCGCATGTTACCGCCCGGGAAACAAGCGCTTCTCGCCTTGTACTTTAGTTTGCTAAAGCGTATAGTCAGCGGCGTCATCACTTTAGCGTGCTAAAGCGCCTGGCGAGAAGAGCCCGGGCGCAGGGGGAGGAGACCCACCATGAAGCTCAACATGAACCGCCGCGAGTTCCTTGCGGCCTTTGGCACCATCGCCGCGTCCGCCGTCCTGGCCGGCTGCGGTGGTAAGGCCTCTACCAGCTCCGATGCTGCCTCTGGCGCCGATGCCTCCGCCTCTTCCGACGACAAGTCCGCCGCCTCCACCATGAAGCTCATCGTGGGCTTTGACTCCGCCTACCCTCCCTATGGCTACGTGGGCGACGACGGCTCCTACACCGGCTTTGACCTCGAGCTCGCCCAGGAGGTGGGCAAGCGCGTAGGCTGGGAGGTCCAGCTCGAGCCCATCGACTGGGACGCCAAGGACACCCTCATGAACTCTGGCGCCATCAACTGCATCTGGAACGGATTCACCATCGAGGGTCGCGAGAACGACTACACCTTCTCGGAGCCGTATATGCTGAACGCCCAGGTCGTGGTGGTCAAGAAGGGCTCCGGCATCTCCGACCTGGCGGGCCTTGCCGGCAAGGCCGTCATCACCCAGACCGACTCCGCCGCCTACGACGTGCTGGCAGGCGAGGACGCCGCCCAGGCCGACGTGGCCGCCACCTTCGCCAGCCTGGAGACCATCGGCGACTACAACACCGCCTTCATGCAGCTTGAGTCCGGAGCCGTTGACGCCGTGGCCTGTGACCTCTCCATTGCCGCCTACCAGCTGGCCGCCAAGCCCGACGCCTACGAGCAGCTCTCCGAGCAGCTCTCCAGCGAGCACTACGCCGTGGGCTTCAAGAAGGGCGACGAGGCCAGCGCCACCCAGGTGACCGACACCCTCGAGGCCATGGACAAGGACGGCTTTGTGAAGGACCTCTGCGACAAGTACGCCGACCAGGGCATGGACTACGCCAACTGGTGCCTTGCCTAAGGCTTTGACCTGCTGATCTTCTGGGGCACCGCCGCCGTTTGGGCGACGGTGCCCTGCCGCTTGAAAGGAGCGCGCGTGGATCTTCTGACCATGACGGGCATGCTGGGCAACGGGTTTCTCGTCAGCTTCCAGATCTTTGCCCTGACGCTTTTGGGCTCGCTGCCCCTGGGTATGCTGGTGGCGTTTGCGCGCATGAGCCGCTTCAAGCCGCTGGCCCTTCTGGCGCGCTTCTACATCTCCATCATGCGCGGCACCCCGCTCATGCTGCAGATGTTTGCCATCTACTTTATGCCGTACTACGTGTTTGGCATCAACCTCACCACTGACAGCAAGTGGCAGGCCACCATCGTGGCGTTCATCGTCAACTACGCTGCCTACTTCGCGGAGATCTACCGCTCCGGCATCCAGTCCATTCCGCGCGGCCAGTACGAGGCCGCCGAGGTCCTGGGCTACTCCGGCACGCAGACCTTCTGCCGGATCGTGTTGCCGCAGGTGGTCAAGCGCATCCTGCCGTCCATCACCAACGAGGTCATCACGCTGGTCAAGGACACCTCCCTTGCGTTCTCCATCGGCGTCATCGAGATGTTCAGCGTGGCCAAGCAGCTGGTTGCCTCCCAGGTCAGCATGATGCCCTTCGTCATCGCGGCCCTGTTCTACTGGGTGTTCAACCTGCTCATCGACATGCTGGCCGGGCGTCTTGAGCGCCGCCTCGACTACTACCACGACTAGGGGAGTGCCATGTCTTCCAACCAGAACCCGGTGGTCGCGGTCGACCACGTGCAGAAGAGCTTTGGCGAGGTCAAGGTCCTGAGGGACATCTCGCTTGCCGTCAACCCCGGCGAGGTGGTGGCCATCATCGGTCCCTCCGGCGGCGGAAAGTCAACGCTGCTGCGCTGCATGACGCTGCTCGAGCGCGTGGACGCGGGCGACCTCACCTACGGCGACCTCGCCTGCGCACACGACGGCGTCTACGGCGACAAGGCGCTTCTGGCCCAGGCCCGCCAGCGCTTTGGCCTGGTCTTTCAGAACTACAACCTGTTCCCGCACTTCTCGGTGCTGAGAAACGTCATGGACGCGCCGATCTGCGTGCAAAAGCGCGACCGCGCGGAGGTGGAGGAGCAGGCGCGGGCCCTGCTGGCCAAGATGGGCCTTACGGGCAGCGAGGACAAGGTGCCCTGCCAGCTCTCCGGCGGCCAGCAGCAGCGTGCGAGCATTGCTCGCGCGCTTGCCATGAACCCGCAGGTCATGTTCTTTGACGAGCCCACGAGCGCCCTTGACCCCGAGCTCACGGCCGAGGTCCTGAAGGTCATCAAGGGGCTTGCCGCCGAGAACATGACCATGGTCATCGTCACCCACGAGATGGGCTTTGCCCGCGACGTCGCGGACCGCATCGTCTTCATGGACGGCGGCGTCATCGTGGAGCAGGGCCCCGCCGAGCAGGTCATCGACCATCCGCGCGAGGAGCGCACCCGCGCATTTCTCGCCCAGCGCGGCGCGTAGGAGGACCCCTCAATACGCTTCTACAGGCATGCCTCGGCGATGCGGCTCTTGAGCTCGTCGATGCCCTGGCCGGTCTCGGAGGACGTGACAATCATGCGGTCGCGCGGCACGCCCAGCTGGCGGCTGAGAAGCGCGGCCTGCTGGTCCTGCTTGCCGCGGCTGAGCTTGTCGGCCTTGGTGAGGACCACCAGGAAGGGCAGGCCCTGCTCCTTGAGGAAGCCCACCATCTCGAGGTCGAGCTTCTGGGCCTCGTGGCGGATGTCCACCAGTGAGAGCACCACGTTGAAGCTGCGATCCTGGTCAAAGTAGCCGCTGATGAGGTTGGCCCAGCGCTCGCGCTCCTTCATGGAGACCTTGGCGTAGCCGTACCCGGGCAGGTCCACAAAGCGGATGCCGTCGACCTCAAAGAAGTTGATGTTGGCGGTCTTACCGGGCGTGGCCGAGACCTTGACCAGGTTCTTGCGGCCAAAGACCTTGTTGAGCAGGGAGGACTTGCCCACGTTGGAGCGGCCGGCAACGGCCACCTCGGGCGTGGTGGGCTCGGGGAGCTGCTCGACGGTGCCGTACGAGGCCTCAAAGCGTGCGAGCTGGTAGTTGATGAGGGCCATGCGTGTCCTTCCTGCGGTCTGCGCGATGCTGCAGGTCATTGTACCTGCGGCCGGCTGCTCTCGACAAAAGCCGCGCAAGTCGGGGACGGGGCCGGCGTTTCCTGTTGACTGCAGAAACCGACCATGCCCATCCGTCGACTCGGCCATTAACCAACTGGGCTTTTGTCGCCAGGCTGAACGGATGGGTATGGTCGGCCTATGCCGGTATGGGGAGAAGGGCGTCCAGGTGGAAGACGTCACCCTGGACCTTGCAGGCCAAGGACCCGCCCAGCCCCTCGGCAATCATCCGCATGCTGCGGACGCCAAAGCCGTGATTGGCCTCGTCGGCCTTGCGGGTCTGGGGCAGCCCCTCCCCGCCGAAGCTCACCTGGCCGTCAAAGTAGTTCTCCACATGGACCGAGACCATGTCGCCCGTGCGGCGCACCACCAGGCCAATGCTGCGACGCTCGGGGTCGTCCAGGCGCTCGACTGCCTCTATGGCGTTGTCCAGGGCGTTCCCGAAGAACGAGTAGAGGTCGGTGGGCTCCACGAAGTCCAGGGCCCGCCCGTCCGCGATGCAGCTGAGCGTGATGCCGTGCTTCTCGCAGTAGAGGCTCTTCTCGGTGAGGATGGTGTCCAGGGCGTCGTTTCCGCTCTTGACCACGGAGTCGTAGACGCCCACCTCGCGGCTGATCTGGCTGAGCACGCGCTTGTCCACGGCGGCGCCCCCGCTTGCCAGCGCGCGGATCTGGTGCTTGAGGTCGTGGCACTTGATGTTGATGGCCTCGATGTTCTCTCGGCTCATCTGGTACTGCTTGGCCTCGGTGGCTCGCAGGCGCTCGATTGCCGCCATGTTCATCTGCAGGCGCCGGTTGTAGACGATCTCAAACACCGAGTACATGATGTAGACGCAAAGCAGCAGGTAGACGGTGCCGAGCGTGTTGGCGTCATAGCCGGGCACCCCAAGGCTCGGCACGCAGACGTCCTTCACCACCACGTCCAGCACCATATTGACCACTATGACCAGGGCGGTCACCAGGACCATGACGGGGTCGTCTATCTGCAGCAGGCCGTTCTTCTCCACGCGCCTGACAAAGACCAGGTAGATGGCTGCATACACAAGCAGCGAGAAGAGCCAGAAGCGTGCGGCGCCCTCCAGGAGCGGGGGAGGGTAGCTCGCCATGGGCCAGAGCCCGCCGAAGGTCCGCTCCACCGCGGACGAGAGGTTCTCCAGCGAGTAGGCCATGGAGCAGCAGAAGACGGAGGTCCACAACGGGCAGTCGTAGACCAGCCGCTGCATAAAGACCGCAACCGCCAGCTCGCCCACGAGGGTCAGGATGCCCACGAGGAGCGAGAGGTCGTCCGTGAGCGTGGGGTACATGGAGAACCCAAGCGTCACCGCAACTCCGGCCACCACGGCCACGGCCGCAAGGACCAGGGCTGCGCGCACTCCTGCTGGCTCCCTTCGGGGTAGCGTCCGCGAGAAGAGCCAGACGGCCAGGACCAGTTTGGCGATGGAGCTGGCCGCCACGAACGCGCCGGTGAAGGTCATCAGATGCTCCCGCCCAAGAAGCCGGTAATGGTAGCCACCGCCTCGCGCTTGCGGGAGCGGCTGAAGTAGAGCACCTTGCCGCCATGCATGACGAGCTCTCCGCCGCGGACGGCGCGGATGCGGTTCATGTTGACCAGGCAGCTGTTTGAGATGCGCACGAAGGGGCCGTCCTCCACCTCCTGCTCAAAGGCCACGAGGCTGCCGTAGACCACGAAAGGCTCCTCCTCGCCGAACAGGTGGTACGAGAGGTCGTGCTTGCTGACCTCCACGTACTCAATGTCGGAGAGCGCAACTACGCGCATGCCGTCGCGCGTGCCGATGGCGATGCTGCGGCTGCCGTTGCGGCGGATGCGGCGCATTGCCTTGTCCATGCGCATGCGGAAGTTGAAGTACGTCACGGGCTTGACGATGAAGTCCAGGGCGTCCACCTCGTAGCCCTTGACGGCGTATTGAGCCAGGTTGGTCACAAAGATGATGGGTGTCTCGGAATCGTAGGTGCGCATGAGCTGCGCCGCCTCCATGCCGTTGATTCCCGGCATCTGGATGTCCATGAAGACCAGGTCAAAGTGCTGGTGGGTCATCTCAAAGTCCATGGCGTTGCCAAAGCGCGTGACCGTGAGCTCAAGGCCCTTCTCGTCCGCGTAGCGGGCAATGAACGACGCGAGGACGTCTGCGGCCTCCGGCTCGTCCTCGACGAGTGCGATGTTAGGCATAGCTCTCCTCTCCCTTAGAGACGCATGTTAGCAATCTTTGGGAAGGCGGTTCTTCTGGCAGGTGCCCGTTCTACCGTCTGTGCCTGCGCAAATGCCAACCGTGCGGCAAAAGCGACCGACCGTGCGGCGCTACGTTTCAGACGCCTTCCCGCTGGCTTAACTGAAGCTTAAAGAGCGGGCGCAAAGGCCCGCCGGGAAGAGCAAGGGAGAAAACCATGAGAGACATCACGCGCAGGGGCTTTATCGCTGGCAGCGCCATCGCCGCCGGCCTGGTGGGCCTCGCCGGCTGCAACGCGGGGCGCCACGGGGCCCTTGGCACGCCGCCGTGTCCGATCCGCTGGCAGCGCCCGCCGAGGACAAGTACCCCATCGATCCCGACAAGGATGACGTCAAGGCCAAGTGGTCCTCCGAGCAGACCCGCGACGGCTGGTACAAGGTCACCAACGAGGATGGCGGCGCCGAGCTGGGCGTCATGGACGAGGCCAAGATCATCCAGGTGGGTGGCTACGCCTTCCGCGACGCCAACGGCAACGGCAAGCTGGACCTCTACGAGGACTGGCGCCAGCCGGCGGGCGTGCGTGCCAAGGCCCTGGCCGACGAGCTGTCCGCCGACGAGATCGTCCCGCTCATGTGGCACAACGGCATGATGAGCACCGCGGCGCCCTTGGATGACGACTCCGTTGCCACCCTCAAGGAGGGCATGCGCGCCGGCGTCTCCCGCGCCATGGCCGACAAGGACAACTACGCGGGCGCCATCGCGTGGATCAACGCCGTCCAGGAGTGGTGCGAGAAGAACGACCCGCACGGCATCCCGTACATGAACTCCACTGACCCCTACCAGCTCTATGACATCCCCGACAACCACTGCCTGGTCTCGTCCTTCGACGCCGACCTGTGGAAGAAGTCCGGCCGCTACACCGGCCGCGCCTGGCGTGCCACTGGCGCCCGCGTCAACCTTGGACCCCAGGTCGACATTGGCTCCAACATCGTCTGGACGCGCCTGGGCGGCTCCATCTGCGAGGACCCCGCCTCCAGCCGTGACCTCTGCAAGAGCTTCGGCGGCGGCATGCAGTCCACCTGGGGCGACGACGCCTGCACCGACGACAAGGGCTGGGGCAAGGACTCCGTCGCCATCATGCTCAAGCACTACGTGGGCGCCGGCGCCGTCGAGGGCGGTCGCAACGACCACAACGATGCGGGCAAGTACGACGTCTTCCCGGGCGACAACTTCAACGCCCATCTCATCCCGTTCCTGGACGGTGGCCTGCATCTTGACTCCAAGACCGGCCAGATGGCGGCCGTCATGCCCAACTACGGCATCGCCTACACCGACGACGAGTCCCTCGGGCCCATCTGGGGCGGCGCCTACAACAAGCGCAACCTGGGCATCCTTCGCAACGCCGGTTGGGACGGCATGATCACCACCGACTGGCAGATCCTGCGTGCCACCGACTTTGGCGACCGCGCTCACGGCGTCAAGGACCTCACCGAGCCCGAGCGCTTCGACAAGCTGCTCGAGGCGACCGTCGACCAGGTCGGCGGCGACTGGGCTCCCGAGATTGGCATGGAGGGCTACAAGCTCTACGAGAAGGACCACGGCGAGGACGAGGCCCTGGCGCGCGTCCGCGACTCCGCCCGCCGCATCTTCACGGTGATGAACCAGGTCCAGCTCTTCGACAACCCCTACTCCGACCGTGAGTACGCCAAGGAGGTTCTCGCCGACCAGGCCGCCTTCGACTTTGGCCAGGAGTGCTCCAACAAGTCCATCGTCATGCTCAAGAACAAGGACGGCGTCATCTCCAAGGACGGCATCAAGGGCAAGCCCAAGTGCTACATCCCGCAGAAGTTCGTCTCCGGCGGCATGTTCGGCAACGGCGCCCCGGCCCACTTCGAGCTGGCCATCGACGAGGACGTGGCCAACGAACTCTTCGACGTGGTGACCGATACCGTGGGCGAGCCCACCGGCAAGGCGGTCGCGTTTGGCCCCATGGCCGCCCCCGCCTCGGACGACCCGGTCTACCAGGCCTCCGACGTCGTGCGCGCCACGCCCGAGCAGATCGCCGAGTGCCAGTACGCCGTGCTGCTCATTGCCTCCCCGTCCACCGGCGCCGGCGAGCCTGGCGGCGGCATGTTCGGAGCCGCCCCGGCAGACACCCCCGCCGACGAGAAGTACCTGCCCATCTCCCTGCAGTACCGCCCCTACACCGCCGACACCGCCCGCGACCCTTCGCTTGCCGGCGACGTGGTCAACGGCCAGAAGGAGAACCGCAGCTACAAGGGCAAGTCCGTCACGGCCAGCAACGAGAGCGACCTCGACCTGGTGCTCAACACCCGTGCGGCCCTGCCTGCCGACGGCAAGCTGATCCTCATCGTGGAGGCCACCAACAACGCCCAGTGCTTCCATGAGATCGAGCCCTCTGCCGACGCCATCCTGTGGTCCTGGGCAAGCAGCGGCCGCGCCTTTGGTCCCGCCTACGGCCGCATTCTCAAGGGCGAGGTGGAGCCCTCCGCCCTGCTTCCCTGCCAGATGCCCAAGAGCATGGAGGCCGTGGAGGCGTCCCTGGAGGACGTGCCGCGCGACGTCGAGTGCTACACCGACTCCGAGGGCAACACCTACGAGTTTGGCTTTGGCCTCAACTGGAGCGGCGTCATCGAGGACGAGCGCACCAAGACATACCGTGCCAACCCGCTGACCAACCCCGAGACCGAGGTCAAGCCCGGCGAGTGGAAGTAGCCTCGCGCACTTCTCGCCAGCTGATCTGACAGCTCCTCCTGCCTTGCGACGCCCCGACTCTTCCCCGGGGCGGCGCTTTTTTGCGCGCGTGCGCTCGGCATTCGGTGGCGTCCGACCGTGCGGCAAAACGCGCGGAGTGTGCGGCATCTTCTCGCCAGGGCCCTGGCTGGCCGTTTAATCCAACGCGTCAGCAATGGCCAGCCAAGTTACCAAGGGAGAAGGACATGGCAAACGTAACGAGAAGGAACTTCCTGCAGGCCGCCGCAGTCGCCGGCGGCATGATGGGCCTCGCCGGCTGCAACGCCGGCGGCTCCGGCGCCACCTCCGCGGCCGACCCGCTCGCGGCGCCCGCGGCCGACAAGTACCCCATCGACCCGGACGGCGAGAAGGTCGAGGCCAAGTGGTCCAGCGAGACCAGCCGCAAGGACAAGTGGACCCGCGTGACCAACCCGGACGGCGGCGCCGAGCTGGGCGTCATGGACACCGCCAAGATTATCCAGGTGGATGGCTACGCGTTCAAGGACCTTAACGGCAACGGCAAGCTCGACCTCTACGAGGATTGGCGCCAGAGCCCCGAGGACCGCGCGAAGGCCCTGGCCGAGTCCATGAGCGCCGAGGAGATCCTGCCGCTCATGTGGCACAACGGCTGCACCTCCACCACCGCCCCGCTCAACGACGATGACGCTGCCAGCCTGAAGGCCGGCATGCGCGCCGGCGTCTCCCGCGCCCAGGCCGCACCCGACAACTACGTCGAGGCCGTCAACTGGATCAACGCCGTCCAGGAGGAGTGCGAGAAGAGCGCCTACGGCATCCCGTACCTCAACTCCACCGACCAGTACCAGAACTTCGACATCCCCGACAACGACGGCCTGGTGGCGTCCATGGACATGGACATCATCCGCCGCGCCGCCAAGGTCCAGGCCAAGGTCTGGCGCGCCACGGGCGTCCGCTGCCTGCTCGGGCCCCAGATCGACATCTCGACCAACCCCACCTACTGCCGCTATAGCGGATCTGCCTCCGAGGACCCGGCGCTCAACCGCGACTTTGCCCGCGCCTTCATCACCGGCCTGCAGTCAACCTTCGGCGACGACGCCTGCACCGACGACCAGGGCTGGGGCAAGGACTCCATCCTCGGCATGGCCAAGCACTACTGTGGCGCCGGCGCCGTGGAGGGCGGCCGCAACGACCACTCCGACGGCGGCAAGTACGACGTCTTCCCGGGCGACAACTTCAAGGCGCACCTCGTCCCGTTCCTGGACGGCGCGCTCAACCTGGGCTCCAAGACTGGCGCCACGGCCTCGATCATGCCCAACTACGGCATTGCCTACGACGAGAACCTCAAGTACGGCGAGAACGTGGGCGGCGGCTTCTCCGAGATGCGCACCAGCTACCTGCGCAACGCCGGCTGGGACGGCATGGTGACCACCGACTGGCAGATCACGGGAGACTCTGAGCCCGGCGCCATGATGAAGAACCGCGTCTGGGGCGTCGAGGACCTCACGCCCGACGAGCGCCAGCTCAAGGGTCTGAAGGCCGGAGACGACCAGTTTGGCGGTGAGTTTGACGTGGAGAACCTCACCAAGGCCTACAAGAGCCTTGAGGCCGAGGTGGGCGCCGACGAGGCCCTGGCCCGCGTGCGCGACTCCGCTCGCCGCATCTTCACCTGCATGAACTACGTCGACCTCTTCGACCAGCCCTACTCCGACCGCGAGGAGGCCCAGGCTCTCTTTGAGGACGAGGCCAACACCGCCCTGGGCGTCGAGGCCGCCGAGAAGTCCATCGTCATGGTCAAGAACAAGGGCAACGTCATCTCCAAGGCCGGCCTGGGTGACAAGCCCCGCGTCTATATCCCGCAGGCCCTCGTGGGCGGCTTCCCGGGCATGCCGGCCGCCGACAATGCCTCCAGCGATCCCGTCTACCAGGCCTCCGACGCCAAGATGCCCTCCGACGAGGAGCTGGCGCAGTGCAAGTACGCCATCCTGGTCGTTGACTGCCCCACCGGCGAGTCCTCCCTCACCACCAACGAGGACGGCACCGTGACCTGCACGCCCGCCTCGCTGCAGTACCGCCCCTACACCGCCGACGGCGACAACGTCCGCCGCGAGTCCATCGCCGGCAACGTCATGGGCTCCGCCAACGGCACCGTCTGGGACTCCCAGTCCGGCGGCGTCAAGGAGAACCGCAGCCACTACGGCCAGACCACCGTCTGCGGCAACGAGAGCGACCTTGACCGCGTCATCGAGGTCAGGAGCAAGCTGGCCGACGATGCCAAGCTCATCCTCGTGGTCCAGGCCACCCACCCCATGTGCTTCCACGAGATCGAGCCTTACGCCGACGCCATCCTGGTCCACTTCGAGATGTCCCAGGGCGTGAACGGCGTGGCCCTGGCCAACATCGTGACCGGCCAGACCGAGCCCTCCGCGCTTCTCCCGTGCCAGATGCCCAAGGACATGTCCGAGGTCGAGGGCCAGGACGAGGACGTCCCGCGCGACATGGTGCCCTACACCGACTCCGAGGGCAACGCGTACGACTTTGCCTTCGGCCTCAACTGGAGCGGCAAGATCTCCGACGAGCGCACCAAGACCTATGGCGCCACGCCGCTGACCGAGCCCGAGACCAAGGTCGTCGCAAGCTAGGAATGCACTTCGTGCCGCCAGTCCGACGGCCTGCGAGAAGATCGCCCACCTGCCGCGCGTTTCTCGTTAAATAAGGTCAAGCCAAGTAGCCCGGGGCGTCCTGCGCGCCCCGGGCTCCCCAGACCCTCCGTTCAAAAGGGAGAAGAACATGATCAAGCAGAAGGCCCTCGTCCTTGCCGTCGCCGCTGCCCTCGCCATGCCGCTGGCCGCCTGCGGCAACTCCGGCACCTCCACCACCACCGACACCAAGTCCGAGACCACGACCACCCAGTCCAGCTCCTCGTCCTCCGACTCCAAGACCAAGGACGCCTCCTACTACGCCGGCCAGTGGCGCGGCTCCGTGGAGACCACCGGCCAGACCGTCTACGGCACCGCCGGCGGCACCGAGCAGATGCTCGACGTCTTCCTCAACGAGGACGGCACCGCCGAGACCAAGCCCTGCAAGAACCACGAGGACCTGCTGACCGCCACCGGCACCTGGACGCCTGACGGCGACACCGTCACCCTCGAGCTCGACGGCAAGTCCATCACCATGAAGATCGAGAACGACAACGCCATGTCCGCCGACCCCACCCAGTTCGGCATCGACGGCTTCGACTCCATCGAGTTCGCGCTGTACTAAGGCCTTGCCCCACCACCAAAAAGGGCGCCCAGCGAGAAGCAAGCACTTCTCGCCAGGCGTCCTTTTGCGTGTCCCTGTGGCCCGTCCGAGGCCGAGGGTGTCCCTACTTTGCCGGCAGCAGGGCGTTGAGGTAGAAGACGCCGTCGTTGGTGCCCACGTGGAGGGTGCCGCCGTAGCGCTCGACGGTGCCGCGCATGCTGCGGACGCCAAAGCCGTGGTTGGCGTCGTCGCCCTTGCTGCTGCGGGGCAGGTCGCCGTCAAACTGCGGCTCCACGGCATAGAAGTTCTCCACGCTCACGGCCACCATGGCGCCGCGCCGCGCCACGTTGAGCGATATGTTGCGCCGCTCCGGGTCCTCGATGGCGCGCGTCGCCTCGATGGCGTTGTCCAGGGCGTTTCCGAAGAACGAGTAGATGTCCGACGGGGCCACAAAGCCCAGCGCCGCGCCGTCGGCTATGCACGAGAGCGTGATGCCCTCCTGCGAGCAGGCCAGGCTCTTCTCGGTGAGTATGGTGTCCAGGGCCTCGTTGCCGGTCTCGACCACCGAGTCGTACACGTTGACCTCGCGCGCGATGTCCTTCAGGGCCTCGCGGTCCACCACGTCCCCCTCGTCGGCAAAGTGGCGGATCTGGTGGCGGATGTCGTGGCACTTGATGTTGATGGCGTCGATGTTCTCCTTGGAGAGGCGGTACTGGCGCTGGCGCTCGGCTAGCAGGCGCTCGGTCTCGGCCTTCTCGTTGCTCATGCGGCGTGCGTAGAGGATCTCGTATTCGGCAAAGAGCACGAAGGCGCAGAGCACAGAGTGCACCATGCGCAGCAGGATGAGGCTGGTGTACTTGACGCTTCCCCAGGACAGGCTCTTGATCAGGATGTCAAAGTTGATGATGACGAGCACCACGATGAGAAACATCCCCAGCATGGACTTGTCGCCCACGCCCGCGAGGCCGTTGCGGTCGATCTGGCGGACAAACGACAGGTAGCCGACGACGTAGACCATCAGCGGGATACCAAACCCCAGGATGTTTGCCAAGGGTTCGGGCAGCTCTCCGCTGGAGCGGTGCGAGGCCAGAATGGCGCAGAGCACCTCCAGGCCGCTCGCTAGGTTCTGTAGGGTGTAGCCGGCGGTGGCGCAGAAGAGGGCCGGCCAGGGGCCCGTGTCGTACACCCACATGATGAGCAGCGCGTATATGGCCAAAAGCACCGTGAAGACCGCCGAGGACTCCCCGATGCCCAGGCCGCGGACCACGCCCGTCGCCACGGGCGTGACGCACAGCACAAAGAGCGCCAGGATGGCGATGGCGCCGCGAAGGCGGGAGCTGGGCCGATGGGGGAGCCTGTGGGCCAGCATGAAGACGGGGATGGTCAGCGTCACCACGATCTGGATGGCCCAGCGGGCCGAGAGCAGGCCCGCCAGCGCCCTAGCCACGCTCATCGGCGGCCGCCCAGGTAGTCGGTGACCTTGTCGACTACCTCCTTCTTGTGCGTGCGGGAAATGCGCAGCAGGTCGCCGCTGGTCATCTGGACCTCGGCGTTTCTCACCAGGGAGATCTTGTCCATGTTGGCAAGGCAGCTCTTTGAGACGCGCACCACGGGCGCCTCGGCGAGCTCCTCCTCGAGCTGGACGAGGGACCCGCGCGCCTCCAGGGGCTCCTCGTTCTCTATGTGGTAGGTCAGGCGGGGCTTGGCGACCTCGACGCAGGTGATGGACCGCAGCGGAACCACGCGCACGCCGTCCTCGGTGGGAACGGCCACGGAGCGCCCGGCGTTTGCGCCGATGGCACGCAGCGCGCGGTCGAGGCTGAGCGAGAGACCACCGTAGCTCACCGGCTTGACGATGAAGCCCAGGGCGCCCACCTCGTAGCCCTTGACGGCGTACTTGGCCAGGTTGGTCACAAAGATGATGGGGATGGTCTCGTCGTAGGTGCGAAGCAGCCCCGCCGCCTCCATGCCGTTGATACCAGGCATCTCGATGTCCAGCAGGCAGAGGTCGTAGTGGCCCTTGTCGGACAGCATCTCCATGGCCGAGGAGTGCCAGGTCACCTTGAACTCCACGCCGTGCTGCTTTCCGTAGCGGGTCAGCAGGTCCGTCAGGTGCCGGGCCTCCTGCGCCTCGTCCTCGACGACGAGCGTGCGATACATGCTGCCTCCTCCTTGTAGCCGCGCGCGACCGTTGCCCGCGCACGCGCGTTTCTCCCCACACAACAGGTTACCTTTGCCGCATACCACCGGGCAATGTTGCCGCCTGCGGCAAATATCGACCGTTCGCCGCCGCCGTTCGCGGCTTGGTGCTGTCTTTTGTGCCATCGGCGCGCTTCTTTGTGACAAATGTTAGCGCCCAGTTAACTCCGCATTTTAAGTTCAGCTCAAGCAAAGCGAGGTCAGCGGGGCAGTTTCACTCGCTGGCGAGCAAAGCGCAGAAGGTTGCCCAAAAGGGCAAGGGAAACCCGCCTCTACCTGCGGCGGGTTTGGGAGAAAGAGGTAGGTATGAAGAAGCAGATGCTTGTCGTTGGCGCTCTTGCCATGGCGCTTAGCATGCCTCTGGTGGCGTGCGGCAACGCCTCCAGCGGCACCAGCTCCAACAGCGGCACCACCACCGCTACCGAGCAGAAGTCCGACTCCAAGTCCGACTCCAAGAGCGACTTCGACGCCAACAAGTTCTACGCCGGCCAGTGGCGCGGCTCCGTCGAGATGACCGGTCAGACCGTCTATGGCACCGCCGGCGGCTTCGAGCAGATGCTCGACGTCAACCTCGCCGAGGACGGCACCTGCGAGGTCGTGCCGCTCGAGGCCCACGCCGACCTGCTGAACGACAAGGGCACCTGGGAGGGCACCGCTGACAAGCTGACCCTTCACCTCGAGAAGGCCGGCGACATCGAGCTGACCGTCTCTGGCAAGGCCAACCTCGAGGGCGACGCCCACGCCTTTGACATTGCCGACTTCGACACCATCCAGTTCGACTTCTACGGCTAGGCCGGATGCCGGCTTGCCCGGCGTTCGTTTTTGTTGAGTGGAGGGGCGGCCGCGATAAGGGGCGGCCGTCCCCTCGGGAAGAGCACTCTTACAGAACGGAGAAAGACATGAAGAACGTCACTCGTAGGGGTTTCCTCGCAGGCTCCGCCCTGACCGCAGGCCTCGTTGGCCTGGCCGGCTGCAACGCCGGTGGCGCCGCCTCCGACCCGCTTGCCGCGCCTGCCGCCGACAAGTACCCCATCGAGCCCGATAAGGACGACGTCAAGGCCAAGTGGGCCTCCGAGGAGGTCCGTGACGGCTGGACCAAGGTCACCAACGAGGACGGCGGCGCCGTCCTGGGCGTCATGGACGCCTCCAAGATCATCCAGGTCGACGGCTACGCGTTCAAGGACCTCAACGGCGACGGCAAGCTGGACCTCTACGAGGACTGGCGCCAGCCCGTTGACGAGCGCGCCAAGGCCCTCGCCCAGATGATGAGCGCCGACGACCTGTTCCCGCTCCTGTGGGCGGGCGGCACGCAGTCCAGCTCCACCACCACCGACACCTCCGCCATGGACTACATCGAGGCCGGCTCCCGCGCGGGCGTCTCTCGCCTCCAGAGCTCCATCAAGTCCTACGCCACCGACGTCGAGTGGATCAACAAGGTCCAGGAGACCTGCGAGAAGAGCGCGTACGGCATCCCGTACCTCAACTACTCCGATCCCTACGTCCTCTTTGGCGTGCCGTCCTCCATCGGCCTGTCCACCATCATGGACAAGGAAGTCTGGCGCAAGGCCGGCATGTGGCAGGCCCGCGCGTGGCGTGCCACGGGCGTCCGCTGCGACCTCGGCCCCCAGATCGACGTCTACTCCAACCCCATCGGCACCCGTACCTCCGGCTCCGTGTCTGAGGACCCGGCGCTGAACCGCGACTTCGCTGCTGCCTTCGGCGGCGGCATGCAGTCCACCTGGGGCGACGACGAGGCAACTGACGACAAGGGCTGGGGCGACCAGTCCTGCGCCGTGATGCTCAAGCACTTCGTGGGCGAGGGCTCCAACGAGGGCGGCCGTGACGATCACTCCGACTCCGGCAAGTGGAACGTCTTCCCCGGCGGCAACTTCGACGCGCACCTGGTGCCGTTCCTCGACGGCGGCATGCACCTGGACTCCAAGACCGAGCAGATGGCGGCCGTCATGCCCTGCTACGGCATTGCCTACGACCCCAACGACCCCGACGGCCTTGGCGAGCACGTGGGCTCCGCGTACTCCAAGCACAACATCTCCATCCTGCGCAACACCGGCTGGGACGGCATGATCTGCACCGACTGGATGATCCTCGACGGCATCCAGCACGGCATGAAGGACAAGACCGTCCCCGAGCGCTACGCCAAGCTGATGAACAACACCATCTCCCAGCACGGCGGCTCCTTCCAGCCCGACGTGGCCAAGGAGGCCTATGACCTCATGGCCAAGGAGGACGGCGAGG
>OGRN01000793.1_pt1 | contig 29655 bp, 25 predicted proteins | sample 1553401 | NCBI WGS metagenome assembly OGRN01 (sample SAMEA2580096, study PRJEB22360) | human gut metagenome | biome: human gut; feature: human-associated habitat; material: faeces | place: Denmark | collected 2008/2010 | reverse complement strand
CACGCGGGCGTGGCTGACGCAGCCGACGCCGGAGACGATGACCGCCGCCTCCAGCCCCTCCTCGCGCGCGATTTGTTCGATGGAGCGCAGCAGGTCGTCGCCCCGCCGCAGTCTCCTGCAGATTGTTTTCATCGGAAAAAGCCCCTTTCGTCTCCCTTGCGCGCCGCGCTGCCGCCGTGGTATAATGGGGCAACGAATTTGCAGGGAGGATATTTTATCACCGGCGCAGGGGGGGTGTGCCCGCGAAGGGCCCCCCCCCGCCACTTCAAGGGCGGGGAATACCGCGTTCTCGGCACGGCGCGCCACAGCGAGACGCTCGAGGAGATGGTTGTCTATCAGGCGCTCTACGGCGAGCACGGTCTCTGGGTGCGCCCGGCGGCCATGTGGAACGAGCACGTCGAGCGCGACGGCTACAGCGGCCCGCGCTTTACCTACATCGGCCAATGACGGACTATCAGCTCATCCGCTCGAACCGGCGCACGATCGCCCTGCAGATCACGCGCGACGCGCGCGTCGTCGTCCGTGCGCCGCTCCGCGCGAGCGAGGCGGACATCCGACGCTTTGTGGAGAGCCACCGTGCGTGGCTTGAGAGCCATCTGGACCGCCAGCGGGCGCGCGCCGACGCCTATCCCGAGCCAACGCCCGCGGAGGAGGAGCGGCTGCGCGCGCTGGCCAAGGCAGTGCTGCCCGGAAAGGTCGCGCACTGGGCGGCCGTCATGGGTGTGCAGCCGACGGGCGTGAAGATCACGGCCGCGCGCACGCGCTTCGGCAGCTGCTCAGCGAAGAACAGCCTGTGCTTTTCGCTGCGGCTGATGCGCTATCCGGACGAGTGCGTCGACTATGTCGTGGTACACGAGCTCGCGCACATCCGCCACAAGAACCACAGCCGAGCCTTCTATCAGGAGGTCGCACGCTATCTCCCCGACTACGCCGCCCGGGAAGCAAAATTGAGAGGATAGATATGCGCTTCATACCACCGCAGCTTGCTGCGGTGGTATTTATTGTCTCACAGAGCTCTCGCTGCCTTATCAGGCAGGCAGCGCCTGCCCGATGAAGACAAGCACGCAGCCCAATATAAAGAAAAAGGCCAGCACCGCCAGAAACACGAGGCAAAAGCGCTTGACGCCCAGATGCTCCAGGTCAAGGAACGGGTAGGGGTAGATCAGCTTCGTGTGGCCGATGGGCTTTCCCGTCCGGGCGCGCAGGAGCGCGAAGACGCTGTATAAAAGCGGCAGCACGAGCCAGCACACCGCGCTCCACAGGTTGATGCCCGTCTTATCCTGCAGGAAAAGCCACTGCGCCAGCACGAGCGCGGGCGTGATATAGTGGGCGCAGAGGTTGCCGAAGCTCGCGCCGAAGTCGGAGAAGCGTTTGCCGCGCTTCTTTGCGTCCGGTACGAGCACGAAGTGGTACATCAGGTGCGTCACCCAGATGCTCAGCGTCATACCCGTCGAGACGCGCACGTCCGTGAGCACGCGCCACAGCGCGCCCTCTGGGGAGAAGCCGGCAAAAAAGAGCAGGATCTGATACAAAAGAATCCATATATTGCTCAAATTTGTATAGAAGCAGAAAAAGCCCGGCCGGATATGCCCGGTCTTGAGGAGCATGGAGTGATCCGCGAGCCCCGCCGCGCCGAGCAGGAAAATCGCGAGCGCGCTGTATTGCAGCATCATGCGTCCCCCTCCCGCATCCCGCGCAGAAGCGCAATCTCGCGCGCGTAGCCATCGAGCTCGTTCGGCGTTTCAAGCACGAACGGGAGATTCCGCAGCGCCGGGTGGTTGATGATCCGGCGGAAGGTCTCCTGCCCGAGCGTTCCCTCACCGATGCGGGCATGGCGGTCCTTGTGCGCGCCGCAGGGGTTGAGACTGTCATTGAGGTGGACGGCGCGCAGGCGCGCAAGGCCGATTACGCGGTCAAACTCCGCGAGCACCCCGTCGAGGTTCCCGGCGACGTCATAGCCCGCATCGCTTACGTGGCAGGTGTCGAGACAGACGCCGAGCTTTTCGCCGAGCTCGACGCGGTCGATGATCGCGCGCAGCTCCTCAAAGCGCCTACCGACCTCGGTGCCCTTGCCCGCCATCGTCTCGAGCAGGACGGTCGTCTGCTGCTCCGGGCGGAGGATGGCGTTGAGCGTGTCCGCAATCTGGGCAATTCCGGCGTCCGTGCCCTGTCCGGTGTGGCTGCCGGGGTGGAAGTTATAGAGGTTTCCCGGCAGATATTCCATCCGCGCGAGGTCATCGGCGAGCGTCTCGCGCGCGAACTCGCGCGTGCGCTCGTCCTTCGAGCAGGGGTTGATGGTGTACGGCGCGTGTGCCACGATCGGGCCGAAGCTCTCCGCCGTCAGCAGCGCGCGCAGCGCCGCCGCGTCCGCGGGGTCGATGGCCTTGGCGCGGGAGCCGCGCGGGTTTCGGGTGAAAAACTGGAACGTCGTCGCGCCGATGCGCCGCGCCGTCTCGCCCATAGCGAGAAAACCGCCCGAGGAGGACAGGTGACATCCGATAGAAAACATGACAAAGCCCCCTTTTTACAGCGTGAGCGTCTGCGCGGCGCAGTCAATTTTCCCGCCCTCCAGCGTGATGACGCCGTAGGTGCGCCGGTCGCGGATGGAGCCGGGGTTCATGACCCAGAGCGTGCCATCCCAGTCGACGAGCGGGCGATGCGTATGGCCGAAGAGCAGAATCTGCGCCCCGCACTCGCGCGCGGCATAGCACGCGTTCATCGCCGAGCTCTTCACGCCGCGCGTATGGCCGTGCATCATCAGGATCCGCACGCCGCCGAGCTCGATCAGACGCTCGGGATTGTCGGCGTCGGCCCAGTCGCAGTTGCCGGGGACGCCGGTGAGCGGAATCGCCGGGAAGAGCGCGTGCAGCCGCTCCGCGTCGCGCACACAGTCGCCGAGGTGCAGGATCTGGTCCGGCGCGCTCTGCTCCACCGCCAGACGGCAGGCCTCCACCGCCCCGTGGGAGTCGGACAAGACAAGAATTCGCATAGTGCCTCCTCACGCCCGGCCGACGCCGGACGATATTTTTCAGTATGATACCACGAAACGGTTGAAAATACAACGGATTTCCCGTATGATGAAGAGAACGACATCATCCCGGACACACCGGGCGAAGGGAAGCGATTTTTATGACGCCGGGCATCCTCGAGCTGGATCTGCACGGAAAGAATACCTATCAGGCGAAAGTGGCGCTCGAGGCGGCGCTGCGCCGCGCGGGGGCGGGCACCTACCGCATCCGCATCAAAGGCGAGTGGCAGAGCAACGCCGCCCTCTACATCATCCTCGTGGGCAGGCCGGGACTGGGCAAGACACCGCCGCTGGAGGCGGCATACCGCCCCATACGGAAGCACGACTACGCCCTGTTCAAGGCGTATGAGTCGGAACTGGAGGCATGGAAAGCCGCCGGGGAGAGCGACAGGAAGCCTGTACTGCGGCGCACCGTCGTGTCCGACTTCACTCCGGAATCGCTCCTGCTGACACACAACAACAATCCCCGGAGCGTGGTCATCCTGGTGGACGAGATAATGGGCATGTTCAACTCCGCCAACCGCTACACCAACGGGCAGCTCATAGAGCAGCTGCTCACGGCATGGAGCGGCGGGGCATTGGATGTGACAAGGGTCGGCAGCACGGTACCGGTGCATATTGAACAGCCGTGCATCAACATCATCGGGACCACGCAGACCAAGCGCATACACGAACTGCTGACGAAAGGTTTCGAGGAGAACGGACTGCTCGACCGTATCCTGTTCGTGCTTCCCAAGTCCCGTGAAGTGCCAAAATGGACCGATTGGGATGATGGCGGGGAGGACAGGGCTTCCATGGCAGCGGCACGATGGGAACAGATACTGGGCAAGGTGCTCTCTTTGGACTATGACACGGGAGAGGAAGAAAGGATGCCCCATGTGCTGTCCATGGACAGGGAGGCAAGGGAATATTTCTTCTCATGGTGGAACAGGAGAGTGGAACGCATCAACCGGATAGAGGACGACGCCCAAGTGGAGAGCCGCGAGATGAAGCATCCGGCGCAAGTGGCACGGCTTGCCCTGCTCATGCAGGTGCTGCGGTATGCCGCCGGGGAGAGCCACCTGCAGTCTGTGGATACGGCATCGGTGAAAGCCGCCATCCGGCTGAACAGCTACTTCGAGGACTCGTACTGCCGCATCCGCTCATTCGTGGCGGAAGACATGTGCGAGGAACCGCCCAAGGTGCTGCTGTCGCTGCTGCCGGACACTTTCGACACGAAAACGGCCATCGCCATTGGAAAGGAGCTGCAGAATGTCAGCGAGCGCACGGTGATGAACTACCTCAAGGAGCTGTGCCGGAGCAGGCTGCTGCGGAAGTCCAAGGCCGGGCATTACGAGAAGATCATATATGATAAATCTGGTAAATCTGAAATTAATGGAGATTTTTAATGTATAATTTACGCATAATCAATATTTTAATATTTTCCACCCCTTTGATTAAGAAACAATACAGAAACAAAATAATCAATTAAAGCAAATTCAAACCTTTTCTATTTTCATTAGGTTTCATTCCTTTCACTTGTTTGCACAAGGAGTCCGAGCTTTACTGTGAGCAGTTATTCTCTCTGCTCCAAGGGATATTTATTGATAAACATACTTGCAGCCAAAAAAGAAAAACTCCCGATCTCTCTTCAGCCTGTGCTTCCCTTTTATTGGCAACCAAAACCGCTTTTACCGTAATAGCCATAGGCATACTGACAAGCAAATATGCCTATCTAAATATAGTTTACTTTGGTTTAGCTTATATATAGAGCTAATAGACTAAAGTAAACTGAATTTTTTCAGTTTGTTCAACAATGCAGCCAAAAGAAAAATGGCTGTAACCAATCAGTTTTGGCGCAGCCATCTTTTTCCCTTTGTTTGACTTTACTTTAATGAATATATATAAGATGGGAATAAAGTAAAGCTCGTCTTTTTCTCTTTTCGCTGTATTATACTTACATAGTCTCTACTCAATATTAACGATTCTGATTATATGTCCTTTCAAAAACAAACTCCTGTAGCCACCGTTGAAATGATGGATTATCTTGGTATTCTTTGTAGAGCTCCAATCCAGACGTCATGGACCTAAGGATAATCGACATCAATGCTTTGTCACTTTCAATTCTCGCAACCTCTCTATCAGAATTGCGAATTGCATTCTGATAAGCTTCATTTTTAGCAACTTCTTCAGGAATAGCAGCGATTTGTTGCCGGATACGATCTGAATCCGTCCAAGGAATATTACCGAATCGAGTGTTGAACTCTTCCAAAATCGTTGTCAGCGACTGAAGATTCGGGGATGTAATGCCTCCGCTCCGTCCTACGGGAATGGCTTGGACTTCCGCTTTTTCATTGTCCAAAATAATACGTTGTTCTCCCTGAATCGTATTTTTGTAGCTATTGAAATCCACAGCATCAAGTAACCCTTCTGTATAATCATCTCCTTCCGGAGTCGGCAACTTGTGAATAAGCAAATTGAGAAAAATACTCAACTTTTCCCACTCTGCACTCCCAAAAGGCAATATGGCAGCCAAAAAAGCATAGGTTCTGATAAAACTTTTGGCACTGCTCTTGAACTTTACCTGTGAATCGGTATTCAGAGTCTTGTAATTCTCGGCACATGTGTCCAAAATCGAATCAATCATTTCACGATCCGATGCGCCAAGAAATAATCCCACTAAACGTTCAACATCTTCGGCCGTATATACTTGATGTTTTTCCAACTCAGTAATAAGGTCATTGAGCTTATTTGGATCGGTTTCCGAGGCTAATTCAGTCGTTTTGTAATAGCGCTGGAACGATTTTTTAATGTCTTCCGGATCATTAGCAAAATCAAGAACAAATGTGTCTCGTTTTTTGGGATGGGCCCGATTGAGTCGAGACAAAGTTTGTACGGCTTTGATATCCGTCAGAATCTTATCTACATACATCGTATGAAGCAGCGGCTCATCATAGCCCGTCTGGAACTTATTGGCAACAATAAGAAAACGATAGGGGTCTTTCTTGAAGCGATCTTCAATCTCTGCACTCGGAAATCCATTCAACGAGGCTTCGGTCATCTTTCCGTACGCCCTGTATTTGTTTGGCAACTCCTTTTCTCCGGAGAATGCGATTATGGCTTTATACTGGCTTCCTCGTTCTTCCAGCAATCGGCAAAATTCAAAATAGTAATCTATAGCTCGTTCGATACTGCTGGTCACGACCATTGCACGAGCTTGTCCTCCTATTTTCCCTTTGCTGATGACATTCGTATGGAAGTGCTCAACCATAATAGCCGCTTTGTGGTGGATTGTAGTTCGATCGCCTTCAACATAGGCACGGAGTTTGGCTTGTGCCTTTTCATTGTCGAATAATGGGTCATCTTCCGATTTTTTCACAAGTTTATAGAAACTTGATACCGGGGTATAATGTTCCAGCACATCCAGAATAAATCGTTCCTGAATCGCTTGACGCATTGAATAGGTATGAAAAGCCACATGTCGTACTTGCCCGTCAGGCTGTGGTATCGCATCTCCAAACATCTCCAAAGTCTTGTTTTTGGGTGTTGCGGTGAATGCGTAATAATTGGCATTTCGGACCATCCGATGCCCTTCTATGAGTTTGTTGATTTTATCTTCGATATCTTCCTCGTCATCGCATACATTTCCCGAAACGGCCATATTCATCTTGGCAAACAGACTTCCCGTCTGGCTCGAATGGGCCTCGTCGATAATGATGGCAAACTGTTTGTCCTTATTTTCCGTGCCTATGCTCGACAAAATGAACGGGAATTTGTGAATGGTTGTAATAATTATCTTCTTCCCCGCATTAAGCAGCGAACCGAGTGTGGAAGAGTCGTCGGCCCAGCCAACAACGCTCCGCTCCTGCATGAATTGTCTTATTGTGTCCCGAATCTGTCGATCAAGATTCACACGGTCAGTAACCACGATAATTGAATCGAAAAAGGTCTTTCCGCTTTTCTCCAGTTTGACCAACTGATATGCCAGCCATGCAATCGAATTCGATTTGCCGCTTCCTGCGCTGTGTTGAATCAAATAGCGTTTCCCGACTTCATTCCGAAGGGTATCGGCCAACAGTTTGCGAACCACCGTCAATTGATGATAACGTGGGAAAATCATGGTTTCGCCGACAACCTTGTTCGTCTTCCTATCGATTTTCTCGACCACCTGCGAATAATTCTCCAAAATATTCGACAACGATTCCTTGGTCAAAATCTCTTTCCAGAGATAATCGGTCTTGATGCCATCTGGATTGGGCGGATTGCCTGCACCGTCATTGTTCCCCTTGTTGAACGGCAGGAACCAGGACGCCTTACCGCACAACCGTGTACACATTTTCACCTCGTTGTCATCGACCGCAAAATGTACTGCACATAGCTTGAAGTTAAAGATCAACTCCTTCGGGTCGCGGTCGTTCATGTATTGATTGACCGCATCATCGACATTTTGTTTGGTCAGTCTGTTCTTCAGTTCGAATGTAGCGATTGGCAAGCCGTTTATAAAGATTGCCAAATCCAAAGCCAATCGGGGAAATTCCTTGGAATAGGTCACCTGCCTCGTGACACTGAAAATGTTCCGGGCATACAATGCTTTCGCCATCGGATTTTGTTCCGAGGGTGTAGAATAGTAAAGGTCGAATTTATAAGCCAGATATCTGAAACCGTTGCGAAGGATGTCGATAATCCCAGCCTCGCCCAATTTCTTGCGCAAACTGACAAAAAATTTGTTCCGCTCATACTCACTATCCAGAATATGTGCGGCTTTCACCTTTTCGGGCTGTGTGGCTTGCAGGAACCGTAATACTCGCCCTTCATCGAGCGCATACTCTTTACTGAACTCAGCAGCCTTGCCGAGCTCGTAACCATTCACATCGACCAGATAGTCGGATATTATCTTCTCTAAACCGGCTTCGCTGATATCTGTTGCCATAATATTTCTCCTTTTTATTCTTCGTTTGGTATTTCTACTCCTCTGACATCGACTTTTCCTGTTACGACATCAGAAATTAGGCGTTGCTTATACTCTTGCAGGTAATTGATTTCCTCTTTTAATTTTGCTATATAATTATCAATAAATGTAATTCGAGATTGTAAATATGCTACTATTGCGTCTTGTTCTTCTTTGGGAGGAATTGGGATACATTGCTTTTTTAACTCTTTATACGACAAAGTTAGACGAATCCCAGTACCCCAACCATTAAAGATCTTTTTATTATCAATGGATTTGAATAAAAACATCGCATAATCTGCTGACAATCCATCTTTTACCCTTATTACTATATAAGCAGGAGTTATAATTCCATCATAATTTGATTTCGCAACTCTTTGTGTAACAAAATCATAATTAAGATTTAGTCCATTGATTAAAATATCATTTTTTTTGAACAATCTGCACTTCTTTATATTCTCATCATATTCTCCTTCCCCAATTATTGACTTTAATACAATTTCTCCAAATTTGAATTGCGATGGTTGGGTGTATTCCATTGTTACATTAGAATCATTAATCTCATGTGAAACAGAGGCTATTCTTTTCACATTCCAATGAGCCGGAATTTTTCCCAACCATTCGATTCCACTCTCTTTCATCGGGACATTGGGAACGAGGCCACGGGTAACAACGGTGGCAATTTCCGCCTGCTTTAATTCAGATATAGTTTGCAACTCTCTCTCTCTCTCTGACATATACGTTCATTTATCTTGTTTGACTTATAATCCAGATAGGCAACAATTTGCCGTTGTTCTGATGGAGAAGGAACAGGCAAAAGGCAGTTGCCAAATGTTACATAATTAAAATCTGACGATCGCTCACGAATTCCTCTATACAAGGATTGAATATATCCTTTTAATGATATTGGCTGCGGTTAAGCGTTCTTTCATCGCTAAAACCTCTTTTTTCGTATCCTCTAAAACGGCATCGAAGCGTCTCAATACAATCATCGGGAGAATCACTTTACGGTAATCCCCCTTGTTATATACGTTTACAAGAACATCGTTAGCAATATTCCATATAAATGAGACCAGTTGGTTATGTTGTATCTGTGTCATATCGTTTATTAGTCTTTTAAGCATCCAATAGGAACCACATAAACTCCGTCTGCACGTCGATAGGCAAATTTTCCTGTAGCCGTCAACACCATTAAGAAAGACGGGGCTTTCATTTTATCCGTATCTATCTTTGCAGCCAATGTTTTTAAGGTAGTTGCGCCTTGCTCTATAAGTTGGTCTCCGCCAAGTTTTATTTCGATAAGGCCAAATTTACCATTGCGCAGATGAACAACTGCGTCACATTCGAGGCCGTACTTGTCTCGAAAATGATAAACTTGTCCATCTAAAGCGCTCGCAAATACGCGTAAATCCCGGATGCAAAGCGTCTCAAACAACAACCCCATTGTATTCAGATCATTAATCAGGTCCTTGGGGCCAAGACCCAAAGCAGCAACAGCAATTGACGGATCAACAAAGTACCTGGTATCAGATGTCCGAATAGCTGTCTTTGAGCGCAGATTAGGATTCCATGCAACAGAATCTTCTATGACAAAAATTTTTTTCAGAGCGTCAATATAAGAAGTAACTGTTTTTACATCCGTTGATTCCTCATCATTCACTCGCATATCTTCTACAATAGTACTGATTGGAGCCTGAGAACCTTGATGTCGAGCATATGAACGCATCAATCGTTTTGCCCGTTCTTGATTGCGTCGAACGCCATCTACTCGAGAAATATCCGAACGCGTCACAGCGTCATAATAGTATTTCACTTGATCCAGCGCAATATCTCCTGTTTGCAATGATGCACGAGGCCACCCACCTCGACAAATTAAAAAAGCAATATCATCAAGCGACAATTTGTTGATTCCCATTATATTATCTGGAGTTTCAAACATCCCCTCCAAACTCACTTCTCCAGAAGATTCCCCCGACTCGTATAAACTCATGGGACGCATAGTTAGCCATGCAAATCTACCTGCTCCTGAATGATGAATTTCTTCTGTTTTTGCAGGAACAGCCGAACCAGTTAAAATAAAAAGACCTTCGCCTTCTCTGTGATCGACTTCAAAGCGGATTGTATCCCATAATTTGGGAGCAAGTTGCCATTCATCTACCAATATGGGACATTCTCCGACCAACAACGCTTTCGGATTTATATCAGCCATACGGAGATTCTGTTCTTTGTACAAAGGATCGTCCATGTAGATGATTGTGGACGCCTGTTGCTCCGCAGTTGTAGTTTTACCGCACCATTTAGGTCCTTCAATCAAAACGGCACCGATACCTGCCAGCTTTCGTTGTAACTCCTTATCCGCAATTCTCGGTTTATATGTCTTCATATCTATATACTGATTATAAGGCAAAGATAATACTATATTTTAGAATTTCCATATGTGGCTAAATTAAATTACCTTTTTTGGCTAAAAAATACAGCGCCATTCGGCTGTATTTTTTTGTATTTTTTGGATAAAGGGTAGTTGAAATCCTGAATAATCAAGTGGAAGTTTAGCGATAATTCGCTTCAATAATTGTGTTATGTTCTTGCCACAACCATTCTCCAACGGGCTTGCCCGTCTGCCACGAAATTTCTTTTGGGGTAGCCTAATACCCCTACCACCGTTCGGCGGCGGGAGGGCTGCCACACAATCTGCAAGCAGGGGCAGTCTCGTTGTCCAATATTGGCCTGATTATAAAGTGGCAAACAGGTTGGTATATTCCGACGCAGAATTACCATCTGAGTTCCTCCGGCATCACGCACGTCTATCAAGCAATATAAGGGGAACAGAAAGAAGAAACGGGAACCGTTATCCGAGTCGGGCAGCATATTCCAGCAGCCTATTCAGAGATATTTTTCATTGGCGGAAGGTCAATCCTATAGACGACTTGTTCCTTTTTATATAAGGCGGTAAAAGCCCTTATTTGGATCAAACTTTCGCCACCGATTTCCTTTCAATTGTTTACTTGAAAATGGTTTAGTTTAGTTTAGTTTTTCTCCCTTATATATAGATACTAAAGTAAACTAAAATATATATGGCCGCTCTGGTACAAAGGACTATTCATGTTTCAGTCGAATAATCCGTTTACCAAATTGACCGCATTGTCCTTTTTCTGATTGACGATTTTGGCGTATACCTGTGTCATCTTCACGTCGGCATGACCGAGCAACTTCGAGGTTGTATAGAGGTCAGCGCCAAGCGTTAGCATCATCGTCGCAAACGTGTGACGGGCGGTGTGAAATGAGAAACGTTTGTCTATGCCTGCTGCTTTAGCCCAGGGTTTGAGCAGCACGTTTATCATCGTTAGACTCGGTAAGTCGAAGACGTGGTCTTCCGCCATCTTGTCTCCTCGCTCCGGCATCCACTTTAACGCTTCTGGTGAAAGCGGCAAATAAATCGGCTCTTTGGTTTTTTGCGTGGACACAGCAAGGCGGTATTGTCCTCTGTCCACAAAAACATCTTTCCATCTCAAACCGATAATGTCGCTTATTCGCAACCCACAGAAGCAAGAAAATAAATAAGCCTGTTTTACGGCCTCATTCTTCATCGGGGTAGCAATCAGCGCCCGAACCTCTTCAATGGTCATGTATGACCGTTTGCTTTCAGGCAGACGGATCTTTTCCGACTTGCTGATTTTCGTGAAAGGATTGGACTTGATGATCTCGGCCCTGACAGCCGCATTCAATGCTCCGTTCAATACCCGGTAATAAGTATGCAGTGTATAATTCGACACTCGTTTGCCTCTCGAACGGTATTCGGCCTGAAGGTAGTCAAGATAATTCTGGCAGAATGTCTTGTCTATTTGATCCATCAACATACGTTCTCCCGCATAATCCTTCAAGATACGTATAGTGATGTCAATTTGATAACCGTCCTTTTTGCCACGCTTGGCCTGGTTCTCCTTGTAGGTGTTCATCCAGTCAAGCAGGTAAACTCTCTCTTTGGTTTCTATACCGGCCTCGCCGTTGGTCAGCTCGATAATGCGTTTGGACTTGATGGCATTGGCGGCATTCATGGTCGCCTGATTCTGCAGACGGGCATTGTTGTCCGTTTCCGGAATGAGGTACAACTTAAGATATTCGTATGTTCGTTTGCCGAAACGGTATATATCAAGATACAGACTTTGGCTTCCATCTGCCAGCTTCTTTGTCCGAAGGCGGACAGGCTCTTTTACTTTTGTAGGCTTCTTTATTCGTGGCATATCAATCCCTTCATAATTTTGTTTCTGTTGCAAAGATATGATAAAGGTCGATATTGAGAAACAAACGAGAAACAAAATTGTACCGAAAAAGAACCAATCAACTGAAAAGAATGAAAACAACTGAAAACATCAAACGCCCTGCAAAGTATTGTAAATAAGCTATTTTATTTGCACTTGTTTGGCTTTTGTTTTCATTTTATGGCTTTGCTTTATAAATCTGGGAAATTTAATATGACAGACAATGAACCGTCAACCCCGGACTGCAACGGATGACCCCTTGTTGCAGCCTGCAGTCTTTGCAGTTTTGCAGTTTCAGAGTACCGGAAAAAGGGAAATTCCTGCAAGACTGCAAGAACTGCAAACTGCAAATGACGGTTTTCATTTGCAGGAATCAACAAAAGAGAGCATCATGAACGGATACAGATTCCATCTACAGAAATACCGTCCGGGCAGCAAGACCGCCTGTCCGGAGTGCGGCAGGAAGTCCTGCTTCACCCGTTATATCGACGAGGCGGGAGAGATTTCCTTCCCTGACAACGTGGGCATTTGCGACCACTTCAACAGTTGCGGCTACCGCTACACCCCGAAGGAGTATTTCCGGGACAATCCGGCTGTCAAAGAAAAATTGAATGAGCGGGAAAGGTTTGGCGGTACACCGATAGTTGCAAAAGCGTTGGCAAAACCACTGCCCGAACGGAAGCCACGGATTTCCTTTCTTCCCTCTGATTGGGTGGAGCAGTCCATGCGCAGGTACGACATCAACCCCTTGTACCGATACTTTACCAAAGTGATGGACAAGGAGAATGTGGACAAGCTATTCAGCCTATACAGGGTCGGTACCTCAAAGAGGTGGGGCGGAGCCACCGTATTCTGGCAGACAGACCGGGACGGTAATGTGCGTGCGGGCAAGATAATGGGCTACGATGCCGTAACCGGACACCGTATTAAAGAGCCTTTTAACCAAGTCAGCTGGGTACATTCCGTGAGGAAGGTGCAGGATTTCAGGATGAAGCAATGCCTGTTCGGAGAGCATCTGCTGTCGGACAGTTCCGCCGTAATGTCCGCCAAACCTGTAGCCATTGTCGAAAGCGAGAAAACGGCACTGGTCGCCGCCCATTTCATCCATGACTTCATCTGGCTTGCCACCGGAGGGATGCACGGGTGCTTCAACGGCGAGGCCATTCAGGTATTGAGTGGCCGGGAGGTGATTCTTTTCCCCGACCTTAAGGCTACGGAAGAATGGAGGCGACGGCTGCTGATACTGGAGTCCGTATGCAAGCGTGCCACATGCTCCGACCTGTTGGAAAGGATAGCGACCAATGAACAGCGCAGTCAGGGACTGGACATAGCCGACTTCCTGCTGATGGCAGACACGCCGCAGATGATTCTCGCAAAGATGATGGAACGCAATCCCGTACTGCAGACATTCATAGACACCTTCGGACTCGAACTGGTGGATGCCGGGAGGGTGGAATGACGGAAAGGTATCGGGCAGCTCGCTGTCCTAAGGGAAAGGGGTTGTAAAATCCCGTAGCCTATTAGGGCATTTTCACCGCCTCCGCTCTGCGTCCGGCAGTCAAAAAGCCCATAGGCTGAGGGAATACCTCAGACTCCAAACATATGCCTCCGGCAACAGGACGGGATTTTACAACAGTAACAATAATCATAAAACGAACGGATATGAGCAATACACAATATGCAGTCTGCCACCTGCAGCGTGGCAGCGGCAATGACAGCGGAATGTCATGCCATATAGAAAGGAAGGATTCCAAGGGGAAGAAATATCTCCCGGCAAATGCCGATGCAGACCGGACACATCTAAACCGGGAACTGGTCAAGTTTCCCGACGGCGTGTCCAACCGTACCGAGGCGATACAGCACCGCATCGACACCGCCGGGTTGCGCCGCAAGGTCGGCAAGAACCAGACAAAAGCCATCCGCATTATTCTGACCGGGACACATGAGCAGATGATGAAGATTGCCAATGGCGGCAGACTGGACAGTTGGATTGATGCCAATCTTAAATGGCTAAGGGATACATTCGGTGAAGACAACCTTGTATCGTGCGTACTGCACATAGACGAGAAGACTCCCCACCTGCACGCCACTGTCGTTCCCATTGTAGCCAGTGAGCGTATCCGCAGGAAGCGGGAGGGCGAGAAGAAATATGAAACGAAGTCTGGTCCCCGTTTGTCAGCGGATGATGTGATGCGGCGCACCAAGCTTCATGAATACCAGAACAGCTACGCTGCGGCCATGAAACCGTTCGGGCTCCAACGGGGCATTGTCGGCTCCACCGCCAAGCATCAGGCGAACTCGGAATACTACAGGCAGCAGGTAATCCAATATGAAGAGGATATAGCCAAGCTGCAGGCCGATGTGGAGAAGGCGCAGGAGGGCAGGAGCACCATCCTCGCGTGGTTCGGAAAGGGAGACCTTGCCAAGGCAAAGAAAGAACTGGCTGACAAGGACGGGCAGATTGCCGAACTCAATAAACAGATTAAGGCTCTTCAGGCAGAAAAGGCACGGTTGCAGGAACAGCATAAATCAGAAATTGGGAAACTGCGAAACGGCTATCAAGCGGAGATAGAGAAAGCCATCCGCAGGGCGGAAACCGCCGAGCGGCAGTCAGAAGAGAAAGATGCCGTCATAGATAGGCAGAGGAAACAGATAGACCTGCTTGACCGCAAGGCAAACCCTCAACGTTACAGCCTTTCGTCCGGTGCCGAACTGATGCGCATCAATGTATCCAACTACCGGAATCCGTCGCTCCACATCTGGACACGGGTCGGAGAGGAACTTTTTGAGGGCACCAAGTTCCAGATAGACTATGACGTGGCCCAAAGGCATTTCAACGGGCAGATAACGGACGAGGAATTTGTCAATACGGTATTTGAGCCACAAGAACAGGTGAGCGTGAAGCAGGCGGAACTGCTAGGTACAGCGTTCACCCTTGCAGCCGTAGGTCCGGCACAGGCTCATGTCGGCACGGGCGGTGGCGGCTCATCGTCTAATCTTCCGTGGAGAGAACAGAAAAAAGGGAATAGAAGATAAAAACTAATTCAAAGTATGTTACGGAAAAACTTTAGCGTATAATTAATCATCACTTACTATACATACGCCCCATTATCAGCAGGATGTACCGTTTGAGATACCGGGAAATTGGGTGTGGACGAGTCTTGGAGAAATATGTTTATTCTTATCTAGAGGTAAATCACCAAAGTATTCAGATACAGATAAAACTTATCCTGTATTTGCTCAAAAATGTAATCTAAAAGAAGGTGGTATATCTTTAGAACAAGCACGCTTCTTAGATCCATCTACAATTTGTAAATGGAGCGAGGAGTACAAACTAAAAACCGGAGATGTGCTTGTTAATTCAACAGGAACAGGGACAGTTGGGCGAACTCGACTTTTCCACGAAAGTTATTTGAAGCATTATCCTTTTGTTGTACCTGATTCTCATGTCTCTGTTATAAGGACTGCTAGCGAGATTAAATCTGAATTTGTTTTTGCTTATATCTCATCGAAACTTATACAAGAGTACTTGGAAGATAATCTTGCAGGAAGTACCAATCAAAAGGAATTATATATCGGAGTTTTGTCGGATTTATCATTTCCACTTCCTCCTCTTGCAGAACAACAACGCATTGTAGCTGAAATCGAAAAATGGTTTGTTTTGATTAATGAAATAGAACAAGGTCAAACAGATTTACAGTCTGTCATTAAACAGACTAAAAATAAAATCCTTGATTTAGCTATACATGGCAAATTCGTGCCGCAAGACCCGAATGACGAGCCTGCATCGGAACTGCTCAAACGTATCAACCCGAAAGCTGAAATCACTTGTGATAACGGGCATTATCCGCAGTTACCTGTAGGATGGAGCTGTACAACTATTAAAGATGTATGTGAGAATATAAATGGATTATGGAAAGGAAAGAAGGAGCCACTTGTAAAAGTTGGAGTTATACGTAATGCTAATTTTACCAAAGACTTCAAATTAGATTTTTCAAATATTGAATGTATAGATGTAGAGCAACGAGCTTTCTCTCAACGTCATTTACTGAACGGTGATTTAATTGTTGAGAAATCTGGAGGTAGTGATAAAAATCCTGTAGGAAGAGCTGTTTTATACGAAGGAACAAATGGCGTGTTTTCGTATAGCAATTTTACAATGGTTTTAAGAATAATACACAGGGAAGTTATTTTAAGCAAGTTCTTGTACTACTATATATTAGCAAACTATCAGGCTGGGGTGATGAACTCAATGCAAACTCAAACTACAGGCTTACATAATTTAATCCTTGACAAATATCTTACCATGCCGTTATACCTTCCACCACGCCAAGAGCAAGAACGTATTATAAATAAAATCGAAATTCTATTTAGCAAGTTAGATACAATAATGGAGAGCTTATAAGTTCTCCATTATTGCGTCAATGTTCTTAAAAATTGTTTCAACCGCATCAATTATTTTCCTTTGCTCATTATATGGCGGTATAGGAACTTGTATTGCCTTGAAAAGTTTTTTATTCAAGTGTGGAATGGCGGAGCCTACTTTGTTTTCTCGTAATGCCTTTCGATGCAAGTTTATAACCAGTAAAACATAATCAGTAAGCATTTGTTTATTGATGTATAATTGTTTAAAGGTGCTTCCTTGATAGCCATCAATCGGCGTTCTGAACACTTCACCAGAGTTTTCTCCATCAACCAAAATCAATAGGCTATTGGCTGCTACATATCGCCCATTTGTCAGTGTTTTAAAGTCACGTTCCCCTCTTAGATATTTTACATCAAGATTTGGCATTCCCTTACCGTCAAGTTTCTCTCCATCCGTCAAAGAACATAGCATGTGCATTGGAATTACTGCCCACCCGTCAGGTAACTGCGGATAATGCCCGTTATCACAAGGTGTGAAATTAGGATTAATACGCTTCAATAGCTCAATAGCAGACTCGTCAGTCGGGTCTTGTGGCACGAGTTTGCCGTGAATGGCAAAGTCAAGAATCTTATTCTTGGTTTGCTTGATGGTGGTTTGTAAATCCTCCTTGTTGTTCTCTATAATATTAATCAAAGAAAACCATCTTTCTATTTCAGTCACGATGCGGTGTTGCTCGGCAAGAGGTGGAAGAGGTACATCCCATTTTTCTATCTGCTTCAATGTGATACGAGTAATACCTACACCTTTCATAGAGTCTCTAACAGATGCGTAACAAAGTGGACTCTGTAAAAAATAGCATAAAAATTTATTCGAGATCTCTTTAATGGGTTTTATGAGTGCTACACTCGATAATAAGCTAAACGGTTCTTCTAATGTATTAATTGTAACTATTCCAGTTGTTGCTCCGTCTTTGATGTATAGTATGTCTCCTTTTTCAGGATTACATCGTGCGTATATCTCATCATGGACTTCTTTGCTTACATACGTGATGTTGTCCAATACAACTCCTAGTGTCTTAATGTTTTTAGCCGTTACGTATTTATAGTCACCTATTGGCAAATTAACAGGAGAGTTGTGTGTACCATCTGTTATTTTGCTTGTGACTTCAGTTATGTTGGCCCATTTCCACCCCTTCGGCAACAAGTAGGGATAATGGGGCGTATCAGAAGTCTTTACAGACTTTTTCCCCCTTTTTATCTTCCCTTCTTTTATCAATCGCTCTTTCTCCGCCTTGATGCGTTCAAGCAAAACAGATGCAGGTTCATCATTCGGGTCTTGCGGTACGAGTTTGCCATGAATGGCAAGGTCTAATATCTTTTGACGTAATTTCTTGGTATCCATAACAATCAGTCTTTATTCAGGAACAGGTTACAAAATTCGTTCAGTTTCTCCTGCATACGTTCCTGCGGAATAAGGATACGTTTGTATTCTGCAATCATCGTAGGGCTCATACTCCGGCTCATGGCATATTCCACCACTACCCGGTCAGCTTCCGGACAGAGAATTATACCAATAGACGGATTCTCATTAGAACGTTTCACATCCCGGTCGAGTGCTTCCAGATAAAATTCCAACTGGCCGAGGTCGCGAGGATGGAATTTAGTCTTTTTCAGTTCTACAGCGACCAGTGCCTGCAAGCCACGATGAAAGAACAGCAAGTCAGCCTTGAATGTGGACGCCCCGATATTGAGACGATATTCCTGATCCATGAATATGAAATCTTTGCCCAATTCAAGAATGAACTGCTTCATGTGTTCCAGCAATCCGTTTCTCAATCGGGATTCACTATGCTTCTTCGGCAAGTCAAGAAAATCGACAAACAATGTGTCTTTGAACATAATGGGAGCATTAGGATATGTCTCAAGCAATCCTTTTGACATATTGTCCTTGCTACCTAATAAAGCCGAAAACGTCTGATTCGAGATACAACGCTGCAGTTCCCGTTTTACCAGATGTTCTTTATTGGCATAGAGCATATAGAACATCCGTTCTTCGTTATTTTTACAGCGGCATAGTATCTCTATATGATTAGTCAATGTGGTCAACTCCAGTATCTTCGGCATTTGTTCTATTTCTGGCTGGACAATTTGTGCAGCTTTTGGCTGCACAGTTATCGCCGGGTCTGATGAAGGTTCAAAGTTAGATGCCTCTATTTGTGCAGTCGTTGGCTGCACAAATTCCGAAGACAAGAATTTCCCCACAGTCGTTAAGAAAGACATTGTAGAATACGCTTCATAAAACATGACCATATTGTAAATGCTCCTTCTACTATATCCTTTAATATCAGGCCGCTGTGACCGGATATATTCAGACAGTTGTGTCACGACCTTGCTTCCCCATTCTTCACTTTTCAATTTGGCTGAAACATAACCTCCCACATGCCATGCAGTAAGCAGCAGTTCTTTATTGACAGCTTTAGAAGCACGGCTTTTATGCCGAAGAATGATGTCTATGACTTCCCCGAACTGTTGCTCTACCGAAACGGTTATCTTATTTTCTCCCATAGATTCAATCCTCTTTTATGTTTGCCAACAGTTTTTCAAGTTCTGCCACAGCAGCACTTATCGTCTGGCTTTTTTCTTTTATATCTGCCATCAGTTCCGCCAATGTCCGGTCATCTTCCTCTCCGCCCTGTTTTATCCATGTAATGTCAAGGCTTGTTTTGTCGCGGGCGAAAATATCTTCTACCAGATATTTCCGCCATCGTCCTTGCGGATTATTTTCTGCATCGTAGGTTTCTATCCGGTTATTGTAGCAAGAGACAAAGTCATCCAGATGATGGCGTTCGAGTTTGTTGGTGGCAAGAGTATGCTTGACATCTGTCCGATAATCATAGAACCAAATCTCTTTTGTCGGTTGTCCTTTCGTAAAGAACAAGACATTGGCTTTTACGCCTTGGGCATAGAATATACCTGTAGGCAAGCGGAGAATGGTGTGCAGATTAAAATCTGTCAGCAACTTCTTGCGAATTGTTTCACCAGCCCCTCCTTCGAAAAGTACATTATCAGGCAACACTACAGCTGCACGACCTCCGGTTTTAAGCATCAGCATCATGTGCTGCAGGAAGTTCAGCTGATTATTCTTTGTCTCTACATAGAAATCCGGACGGTTGATATCGACAGAACCAGCTGGGCGTGTTCCGAATGGAGGATTTGCAAGTATCACATCTACAAGCGTTGACGGCTCTTTCTCCAGCGAATCTTCACAGACAATCGGACTTCGGTCTGTGCCTACGCCATGCAGATATAGATTCATTGAGGCAAGTGTTACCACCAATGGAGTGTTATCCACACCATGTAAGGCATTGTTACGCAGGAAATCCCGTTTTTCCTTACTTGCTGACTGGCCTTTCATGTAATCGTAAGCCGTCAACAGAAAACCGCCTGTTCCGCATGCCGGGTCGCAAACCGTTTCTCCTATTTGAGGAGCGATACAATCCACCATTGCTTTGATAAGTGGACGGGGAGTAAAGTATTGCCCCGCACCGCTTTTCTTGTCTTGTCCGTTCTTTTCGAGGATGCTTTCGTAGATAGCACCTTTCACATCACCGTCCATGATGAGCCATTGTTCCTCATCAATCATGGAAATGACCTTTTTCAGATAAACGGGCTTGTCAATCTTGTTTTGCGCCTTTGTATAGATAGTACCGATCAGATTGTCCTGTTCGCTAAGCAGTTTAAGCGTTTCTTCATACTGTCTGACTAAATCTAAGCCGTCAAGAGAAATCAGATCTGCCCACTGATAGCCATCTGGGATAGCGGATTCTTCTCCAAACATTTCCACATTCTCGGCATCCATCTTCAGAAACAGAAGATAGGTGAGTTGAGTTATGTAATCGGTAAATCCAATCCCTTGCCCGGCAAGAGTGGTAGCAAGATTCCATACCTTTTTGGTGAGTGATTGCTCTGTTGTGTTATTTGTTGCCATTATTTATTATGCTGCTTTTCTTAAAACTACAAATGTATAAAGAGAACGAAGTGCATCGTCTGCTTTCTGCATATTACCAAACGCCCGTATCATTTGTGCCGCATGGGTTGCATCGTCTTCACGAATATCCCTCACAGTACAAGCACCGTTGGAGGCGATGTAGTCCACTATGCGACTTATCACTTCGCGCTGTTTATCTGTTATTTCTCGCTGGTTTTGTCCTAGCCATAGATTGAAGTACTGTTTGGAGGTAGTGACTACACTATCCAACCGTTCGATTTGCCGGAAAGCATAGCGCACAAGCTGAATGATATTTGTAAGTGCATCGCTTTCTTCTTTGGTGGTAGAGCGTCGCACACTGTTTGGATTCAGGATGGCATACGAGTTCCAAAGTTGCTTGGATGTGAAATGATTGTTTGCCATTTTGAGCTTGTTCTCCAAATCTTTTAACATTGAATAAGTAATCGGCTCTCCTTCATTATTGTAAATGATTCGCAATGCTTCAATTTCGTCAGTGTGTTCTCTGCAAAACTCTTCGAAAGCCTCGGTCGTGTTTTGTGCTTCCTCAATAGAAAACCCTTTAGAGATAAGTGTATCTTCTCCCGGCATCAGCGTATTGACAAATCCTGCGGCAAGAATAAGCAAGTATCGTCTTGCATCTGCATGATTGGCAAGTGGGGAAACCAATCCTTTCCGCTCGTTATTTGGCTCGTTTATGCTGACAAACGGTGGGAGTGTGCTATTGTCAAGTGCATCATAAATTCTAGAAGCAAGTCCTTTCATGTCATCATGAGCCAGACGAGCAAACTCTGCCCGTTGAGAGTTGTCTGCCTTGTTATATATTCTGGAAAGCGTTGCGGCAAGACGTTGCAGGTACTCATCAGGAATATAACCATGACTGATACGCTCCAATAGTTCTTTAAGGGAGATAATCTTTGTTGTCGGTTCATCCGTAGCCGTCGGTATAGTCTTTTCGTGTTCAGTTACACCTACGGCATCTACCAAGTAGAAGCAGTCTTTGCTAAAAGCGTTCGGGGTCACATTACGCAGTTGTTCATCTCCGATGGTGCGAACACCGCGTCCTTTCATCTGTATATAGAGAGGCAACGATTCGACATCACGCATGAACATCACCACCTCCAACGGCTTTATGTCAGTCCCTGTCGCGACTAACGTGCAGGTCACTGCTATACGGAAATCCCTGTCATTTCGGAACTGGCGTATCAGCTCGTTGCTATCACCTGCAGAATATGTTATTTTCTGTATAAAACGGTTATCGGTACGCCCGAATACCTCTTTCGCTATCTGCACGATATTGGTAGCGTGAGTTTCGTTGAGTGCAAATATCAATGTCTTCGGTAGCCAGTCAAAATTGGCTTCCCTTTGAGGGTCATTGAACAGTTCGGTATAGACAGCATCCCGATAAGTGGATAGGACAAGCTTGATTTGTGCCGGGTTGATGACACTTCGGTTTAACTCCTTGTTAGTATAGGTCTTGGCTTCTTTGTTTAAGATGGTTTTAATATCTCCTGTATAGCGTGTTTCCTCTTTTACCTTTTCCCCTTCCAATATAGCACCGCCATTTTCCGTCACCTGTGTTTTGATTCTATACACACGGTAATCCACATTAACACCATCAACTATGCTTTTTTCCAAGGTATAGTTGACTATGCGGTTGTTATTGAAGAATGCCATGGTTTCAGGAACAGGCGTGGCTGTCAAGCCTATGAGTCTTGCTATATCGAAATACTCCAGAACTTTCCGCCAGTTGCCATATATTGAACGGTGACATTCATCTATGATGATCAGATCAAAATAATCATGCGGTAGGTTCGGATTAGGCGGCAAAATGATTTCTTCGGTTGGTTCATTGCCATCATCTTCATCGTTATCTTCGATAGTATCCCCTTTCAAGAATGAAAAAAGTCGCTGAATAGTCGAAATAATCACATTACTGTCTGACGGAATGGATGAGGAACGAAGCCTGTTCACCGTAAATATGGTATTGAAGGCATCTCCGTTTTCTGTCAACCGAAAAGTTCCGAATTCACCCTCTGCCTGTTTGCCCAGATTATTCCTGTCCACCAGAAACAGTATTCTTCGCATGGGAGTGTAGGATAGCAGACGGTATGCGGCAAGGCAAGCCGTATATGTCTTGCCTGCACCGGTCGCCAAAACCATCAGAGCCCGGTTCTGTCCTGCACGAAAACTTTTTTCCAGCTCGGTTACAGCCTCGTACTGGCAATCACGTAATCCTTTTTTCTGCAAAGTTGGAAGTCCTGCGAAATAATCACCTATCCCTAACTGCTTGACCAACTCATAGGGAGTTGGGATAGCCATTATCTGTTTGAAACTTTGCTCCTGCTTGCGGAAGTCACAGAAATACAGATTCTTCCCATTGGAAGTAAAAATAAAAGGCAATGGGTTCTGATATGTCTGATATATATGAGGAACTCTTTTGGCATATAATGCCGCCTGCTCACATACCTTATCGGAAAGCGCATCCACATCTTCCCTTTTGGCCTCAAGAACACCAACAGCCTTACCATTAATGAAAAGGAAATAATCCGCTTCAAGATTACCCTTCAGCAATCCTTCCCTTATGGCAACAGCTGTACAGGTTGGTTCATAATCTTCCCTATTGATTACTTTCCAACCCGCCTCGGCGAACCACTGATCTATCTTTTGCCTAGCTTTTTCTTCTGGTGTCATAGCTGTTCCTATATTTCTGCATTATCAGAAGTTATACGCTAAAAAAGATAACACATGTCCACAGGACATCATTCCCGTTCATCCTTGTCTGTTATCAGATCTTTTAAGTCTACCTGAAGAATCTCTGCAATTTGCTGCAGTGTCTCCAAGTTAGGCTGGATTCTGTTGCAAGCATAGGCATTGACCATACTGAAGCTCTTATCCAGTTTTTTAGCCAACCACGTTTGGGAAATACCTTTGTCCGACAAGACCGCCTTTATCCTATTTAGTTTCATTCTTAGATGCGATTTTATTGTGTAAATATAGCGAATTATATTCAATAGCTCGGATTGTTTTTGTACTTTTGTAGAATAAATAATAAATGCGCCAAAGTGGATATGATAAAACAATGCACTTATAGAGCGGTTTAATAAATTATAATGTTGTCGTTAAATTGTGATTCTGTGAATTATAAAACCCAAAAAGAGATTAAAAGGCGACGTTATCAACTCAAACGAATGAGGCGCACAATGAAGCGTCAAAGCAAAAGTTACAAGTTGCGCCGTAGGCATCGTCTTGAAAATAGGCGAAGAGGGCTTGTGGCACAACGGGAATGGGAACGTAAAGCTTATGTAGAACTAGAGGTTCCTAAAAACTTTTCATTCATAGATAATACAAATGAAATTCTAGAATATTTCATAAAATGCAAATCGTTATTGCACAACAAGGAAAAGGTTCAATGTGATTTGTCGCATATAACAGCTTTATCTTCAGACGCAATAGCATTACTTGCCGCATGTGCTAATGATGAATCCTTTTTAGGAAAAAGAGGACGCATTAGGGGAAATGCGCCTGCAGATCCAGAACTTCTTAGATTATTTATTGAGTCTGGCTTTTATAATCATGTAAAAGCAACAAAAGTTTTAAAGTCTGCGCATAAAAGTGATACTAATTTGTTTCATCAAGAAAGCAATTATCAAGTACAATCAGATATAGCAAAAAACGCATGTATACTAGGAACAAAGCATGTGTTTGGAAGTAATAAACCTTTCCCAGATCTATATGAAATGCTAATAGAAGCAATGTCAAATACCAACAATCACGCAAGTAATAATTCAAATGCAAATCAATTCAAATGGTGGTTATATACCTATAACGCCCCTAATGGACACACGATGTACACATTTATAGATTTAGGCGTTGGCATATTTGACAGTATCCCTGTGCAGTTATTTAAAAAAATCAAGAAAGTTATAGGTTTGGAAAATAATACTGATTTAGTACCCGACCTTCTTGACGGCAAAATTAAATCACGAGAAAAAGTAGACAATAAAATTAGAGGTAAGGGTATTCCACAAATAGCTGTCAATAGCAATTCTCAATATTTTACACGAGCCTATATAATAAGTAATGATGTAAAAATAAACTTAAAAGACAAGACAGCAGAAGCACTCGAATACAACTTTTCTGGTACTATGCTGTTTTGGGAATTAACAAACGGTGATACAATAAACAAAGGTATATAGTATTTTTAATAAATATGAAAATCGTTTAGACCATTAAATGTGATATCTTTGCACTAAGAAACACTCTATATTTGGTTTGGTTGTTGAACATAAAAAAGAAATATGAAAGATATTATCATAGACATAAAGGCTGATTTCTCTGACTCTCCAGGAGCTCGATATCGTAAAGATGGACCACATTCTGGTGAAGAATTTTTTGAGGTATTGTTAAAACCCAAATTTGAAGAAGCAGTAAGAAACAAAGTAAAACTCATCATTAATTTGGATGGAGTATGGGGATATCCATCTTCATTTGTATCTGGGGCTTTTGGTAAACTTTCTCTAGAAATGGGAAGCGAAGCGGTTCTCTCTACAATTGTTTTCATTTCTGATGAAAGTGAAATTAGAAAAAACCGTATCATAACGGAGATAGAACATCCAACCAAAAGAGACAGGTAATGAAAGAACTACTTAAATATGCTAGTGGAGTTGCAATAGGAATAGTTGTAACTCTAGTAATCTTGTCCTTTATTAAAGGATGTATAAACTATGAGATAAATATTATCGATACATTAATGCTCATTATTACAACTGCACTAACAATTGCTGTTGTATATTTAGGCAACTCTCTGAATAAAAGGGATGTAGCTCGCGATATAATATCCAAAGATTTAATGGAACTTTGCGATGTGTATAGTAGGAATATGTCTATTTTAGAACAACTTAGCAAAGGTGAAATATCCCTAGATGATGCTAAAACTGATATTAGAATGACATTTCACAGAGGGGATGTCATTTCAGATATGATACTAGAAGAAATCAAAGAATCTTTTCCTAAATTTATGGATGATAAAAATGCAATACAAAATTTAGCAACGTCTTATTGGAAATGGCTTACAGATGGTGACATGCAAGAAGCGAATTTCGTAATATCCCAACAATTTTTGAAAGAGCATGAAACCAGAGTTAGAAAAACAATATCTGACATTAGGCTAGTTATACATAGATTAATAAAGTCAGCATAAACCTATTTTCAGTATTACTATCCTCGAAATATAGCGGCATACAGAACTATATATAGTTTTAGTTATCCTCCTCAATAAAACATACGCTTGGGAGCTATTTGGTATCAAATCTGCAAGAAAATAATAGATTGCAACTGTATATCAGATTGATATAAATCATACTTAGGTTCAAGTGTGGAACTACTGTAACTTATCCCGAGTAGGCTCTGGTAAAAGCCGTATGGCAACAAGCACAATAGCCCACGCCCGTATCGGTACGTGAACTACCCGCAAGCGGTAATAACCGCTCTGCGAGTCATGCTTTGCTGCCATTAGAAAATTTACCAGATTTACTCGGAGCAAAAGCTACGATCCGCCTATTCGACGAACCGCATACAACAAAGATAATACGATCTTGCTTTCTTTTTTCATGTTGCGTAGATAATTCCTGCCTGAATTGCATAAAATGTAATCATCGTAAGCGATCGACGGCAATCACAATAGCCTGTTTGCGCTGAATCTTTCCGGCTCCGACCGAACGATTCTACACAACACCGGAGTTGCGCTTCTTTCTGCAACATTACCGGCTCTATATCATGGGAAACGGGTCCTTATTCCTCGGGTATCCTGTTAAGCTCGATTGCGAATTTTCTACCGATCGATAGTATCTCGAATTGTTATCAGTTACCGCGCACCCAAGCTAAGGGGGCGGGGCACCCGACAAGCCCATCGCAGGCTCCGGGCTTGTCTTGTGTGCCCCTATTGCCCCCTTGTACACTTGGGTACGCGGCAACTTCATTCAAATAATTAATAATCAATAATATAGGATTTAATGTATCTGTCATTCGATTCGAGTGACGGATATATCATTTATTAATTTCTTAAAACCCAATGCTATGAAAACATCAAGGTATCAACAAGCAGGCTATCCCGACCGTCGGGCATATTTGCAATCTCTCGCAGACGAAAACGGAGTGCACCTATCTATTGTCCTACTGTTGGCCGACCTGTACGGACCGAATGAGGATTTTGACGGGTTGGTCACAGCCGTTGATGATTACGCAAGTCTAAACGGCTTGACTTGTGAATGTTAGGGAGCGAAAAACCGCTCCTTTTCTTTTTAACCCTTTTTAAAATTAAAGTTATGTCAACAAGAGAAGAAAAAAAGCAGGCCCGTATCGAGCGATACGAAGCCGCAGCAGCGAAAGCAGAACGTCAGTCCCAAGCCGCCTACCGGCAATCTCAAGATATGGTGAGCGGTATTCCTATGGGCCAACCGATCCTTGTCGGGCATCATTCCGAAGGACGACACAGACGGCTACTCGACAGATCGTGGAACAAGCTCGGCGAAAGCGTGAGGCTTGAGGAAAAAGCCGAGTATTACCGACGGAAAGCGGAAGCGGTTGCCAGCAACGATGCCATATATACCGAGGATGAGGACGCAGAGGAGAGGTTAGAACAGAAGATCGCCATGCTTACACAGTTGCAGGAAAAAATGAAAGCAGCCAATAAAATCGCTTTTAGCAAGAAACTTACTGAAGAACAAAAGATTGCTGCCCTCGTCCAACAAGGTTATTCGGAGGAAAAAGCCACGACATTGGCAACAGGCAGGGGTGCCGTTTACGGACATATCGGCTTCCCTTCATTTACGCTATCCAATAACAACGCGTGTATCCGCACGCAAAACAGCGGCTCAAGCACGTACAGGCCCTGAAAAATACCGAGACGAAAGAATACACGATCGGCGAAGTCAGGGTCGTTGAGAATACGAAAGAGAATCGGCTACAACTGTTTTTCAGCGGAAAACCAGCCGACGAAATCAGAGCACAACTCAAGCACATGGCTTTTCGATGGTCGCCGAGCAATGAATGCTGGCAAAGCTATCTGAACCGGTGGCAGATCGACCGAGCCAAAGCACTTCTTAACACCTTATAGTACGGACCGATAAAGGCAGGGATTACCCCTGCCTTTATATAGAATGATATTATGAGAATTACCCAATTAACCTCGATTAAAGGCATTGATCTGGCCGGTCCGAGCCAGCCTTTGCGTCAAGCTCGGGCTGTACTCGAATCTTTAGGTCTCGACCCTAACCGGCTACGGACACTCTATCGGATTCGATTCTCTATTCCGGTCATTTATCAAGAAACGTCGTCCAATGACCGGGACGAGTTCTTTCTGGCCGTTACGGTCGACCGGGTGGGTTTCTTTTTTGTCTGTCGGGCAAACAGAGATACGTTGCCAGCTATGATAATCGAACAGAGCGAGGCGGTACAAACCCCTCGATTCCGTCAAGCGTCTTTCATATGCCGTCCTAATGAACAAGCATTAATTAACCGATTCAGAACGTTGTTATGAATTATTATGAGAAGTTTAGGGAAAGGTTGCGAGGCAACCTTTCTGATATTTTCGATACTCCTGAATTTATCGAACAAGCCCTTGTGCTATTCTGCACATCGAGTATCCGCCAGCGGATAGAGAAAACCGTCGGAAAGTATCAACGCGAGATATTGGCTGAACACCAGTGGAAAAGCGATATGGACGCGGCAACGCGCCAAGAGTTCGGAACCTCTTTTCTGCCAATCGTCATACTCGACCCCGCCGAGGCCAATCGCTTAAAATGGGAAGATTATCGGCAATATGTGAAATTGTGCAATCACAAGCGTATAAAGGCCGGGATATATGTCGAGTGGGAGTTCATTGATCCGGTCGAGGAAATACGGCAGCGCGAACGTATTGCGCTCAAATGCCTAATCACCTCGATGGTCAAAATATGGCCCGAGTTTAAGGATTTCAACATAGATGAGGCAGGACCCGATTACAACAAAATCATCGACTTGTGCCTCACCCGAATGCGAAAGAGCATATTACCGATTATCAAAGTCATATATCACAATCCAGCTCATTATGAAAACTCAGGCACAAATTGATGCGCTGTTCCGGCGCAGAATCGACGCCTACAAGCGCCGGTACCAACGTGAAGTCGAGAGTTTCGCATCCATCCCGTTCGGATACGGTATGCGGGCATATTCTCGACTCAAGCGCGTATCTAACACATCAGATGAAATTCGGGGACAGTTGGAAGATATGGTGCGTAAGCATACGATCGATTCGGAACTACTGACCGAGGCGATCCGCAGTCATATCCTGTCGGAAGATGTTGTTAAAAAGTTTCAAAGACTTTAGATTAAAAAATATTAGGAATATTCAGAAATATCTCTAATTTTTTGTACCTTTATTGTGTTAAAAGGCCATTAGCATAGTCTGAGGCTCTTTAGCTGTGAGCAATTCATAGAAATTAAACGCATTTTGAATAGGGGTAGATCGGGTACAAAAACTTGATTTTCTTTGTAAAAGGCAGGTCCTCAATAAAGTACGAGCGCATTACAAGTTCTGGTTGAGGAGCCAGAAAATCAAGAGGTTGGGATATAAATCGCGACCTCTTTTTTGTGCGCATGCAATTTGCATACAAATCGCCATATATCATCCATTAGCGAACAGAGTAAAATATTGTAAAGAACTGTTGTCCGCTTCAGACCTCAATTTGAGAGCGAAAGTCCTTAGAAGCTAATAACTTCCGAGGACTTTTTCTTTGTCAGGGCCCGAAGTCGGGCCCGCTTCGGAGCTACGGTATACCACTTTGTCGCATACAGAATATGCTGGTTTTATGTGAGTTGTTGTCACAAGATGCCATCTTCGCAATAGTCTGTTCGGTTCCGTAATACTCCTGCTTTCCGGTCGTGGATCGTGGTTCCGATGCGGTCCCTTATCAGTCTCGGATATTTCGTTATCACTTGTAATTCAGTAACAACAAGGCGTCGGCCTGCTCGTCGGTATCTTCGAGCATGTCCCGCGCCAGCTCGTTGCCGCCAATTGAAAACCTCCGCA
>OGRN01000790.1_pt1 | contig 29677 bp, 27 predicted proteins | sample 1553401 | NCBI WGS metagenome assembly OGRN01 (sample SAMEA2580096, study PRJEB22360) | human gut metagenome | biome: human gut; feature: human-associated habitat; material: faeces | place: Denmark | collected 2008/2010 | reverse complement strand
GGGCGCGGCCCTCTTGCTTAAACTGCTCAATCATTCGTGCTCACGGTGCTCATTCCCCAGTGATCACTCGGGCCACTTCTTAGTGAACACCAACACCAGCCTGTCGGCCAGCCTCCTGAAGACGATGGTGCCCTCGCCGGTGGTTGGCATGTCCGCGGGGGACATCGCGGGCGCCTCGTGCGCCACAGTGTCCACGTGGCCATCTCCTGTCGTTTCAGCGTGGTAGCTGAAGATTCTAGGCGGTGGCCGCATCCCTTTTCCGAGGTGCTGACACCAACATTTGGCACACAGCCACGAGATGAGTGCCTCTATTTCGGCGTCCTTGGCCTTCAGCTGCGCGGCGTAGTCGGTGTCGTTGTCCCCGCTCACCTGGTCCTTCTGGGGCGCCTGCTGACCCTGCTCCGACTGCGTGTTGACGTCCTGCTCCTGCCCGCCCTGCTGCCGGTTCTCGCCCTGCCCGACCTGGTCCTGTGCCCGCTGCACGCCACTTGGCTCACCCTCCATTGCGACCGCCTTTCCGCGTCGTGCGGGCAAAGAGAAATGCCCGCACCTTCTAGGTACGGGCATTGTCTTGGGGTGTCACAGGGGGTCGGATGCGAGGATTAAGGGCGCTACTTCAACAACCCTTGGCTTTTGCGCCACTCATACGTCTCCCAGTAATACTCGACGAGAGTCAGGCAGCTCCCAACAGCGAGCTTTGCGTGGCGGACGGGAAGGGGCTGAAATTGTGCAGCGTGGCCATGACCGTCCCCATAGGCATTGCGAAACTCAATGACGCCGGTCGCAAGACCCTGAAGGCTACCAAGGATTTGCTTAACGATCTTTCCTTCGGGACCATTCGTATCCACATCGCCGACAGAGACCTTGAGCAGCTTTGCAGTCTCTTTAGATAACCTCGGGGCATCCCAATCGTCTGGTATGTCAATGCCTTGGTTGGTAAGAATCGTCTTGCAGCAGCTCTCGAGAACTTCTTTTGATTTGCCAATGGCATCAGTCGGATGCTCGATGCGCATCTTCATAAGAAGGTCTACCTGCTCGTTCATGGACTCGCTTGAGAATTCTTTCTTGATGAAGTCTGCCGATTGTTTGTACGGCGATGCGATAGATTTCTCACGCTCTACAAACTTCTTGCATTGCCGGTATCGAGGGCCATAGTTCCTGTCCGCATACTGGGGGTGAGGGTAGTCATTCCAGTTCTCAAACTCGCACTGGTATCGAGTCTCGTAGTATTCGAAGAGGTCGAAAAGCAGACGCTGCGAGTCGGCGAGGCTGGCTTCGTTGATAAAGGCAACAAGGGACTTCCCCTTGGAGAGTCGATAGTGCTCGCACAGGGGAATTCCCACTGAGCCCAAGGTAAAGGTGTCGAACTCATTTGTGCTGAAGTCGAGAACCCAGCCACCCCTGTTAAAGAGGTCGCAGAGAAGGCCCATTTCGTTCTTGCTAAGCATATGGAGCGTCCTAACTCAAGAGTCTTCCCAAGGTCCCCATGGCCAAGGGAAGTAGCACCTTGGCCAGGTCAGAGCTGCTCTTTGCCAGGCTTGCCAGCTTTTCGAGAAGGCCATTTGGTCACGGGTGCTGGAAGCAGCATCAAGGTCCTTGGCCGCCTTGAGAGCTTGACCCTTCAAACCGCTGTCAATGCCATCGATGTGTGTAGGGCCTCGAGGGGAGAGTACCTTTGGGGCCCCTACTTTCTTTTCACGCGAACGTGAACGTGCCGGGTGACGGTGCCGGTCTTCACGATGCGGCCGCTCTTGGTAACCCGGAACTTGGGAACACGTACCTTAACCGTAGACATAGCACGCCTCCTTTCAGCGCTATCGGAATCGTTCCGTTCCGCATGGGACCGTGGTTTGCCGGTCACCTCCTCGCGAATTGGGGTATGGTCCGGGCGTCTATGGGAAGATAGCAGGAAGCCATGCAATTTACAATCCTTGTCCCAAAACGAGCCTGCTTTGTCCTATACTGTCTTTGTCAGGAACTAGGATAGGGACAGCCATGAAGAAGCGCAACGTCATCAACCTCATCAGGTATCACGAGGAACGCAACGAGTCCGCCTTCCGCAGCGAGGCGGCAGAGATAGCGCGTGACTTCGACGCCAGTGGGGACTACCAGCTCGCCGAATACATCATGGCGCTCGTCTCGGACGCGAATGCCTTCGTGCCGCAATCCGACGACGAGGGCGGATTCTTCCGCAAGCTCGAGCCCTCCTCTTCGCCGCTGCCGCTGCCCGAGGCCATTTCGGCGGACGTGACGGGCATCTGCAACGCCATCGCGCACAACGCCGGCGTCAACAAGTTCCTCTTCCAGGGCCCTCCGGGGACAGGCAAGACCGAGACGGCGCGACAGATTGCCCGCATCGTCGGCCGGGAGCTCTTCGCGGTCGACTTCAACGTGGTCATAGACAGCAAGCTCGGTCAGACGGCCAAGAACATCGGAAGCCTCTTCGAGCAGATCAACTCCCTGCGCTTCCCCGAGCGCGCAATCGTCCTCTTCGACGAGATCGATGCTCTCGCACTCGACCGCATCGACACGCATGACGTGAGGGAGATGGGACGGGCGACCTCGGCGCTGCTGCGGGAGCTCGACGCTATGAGTGACCAGGTGGTGCTCATCGCGACGACGAACCTCTACGGCTCCCTGGACAAGGCGCTATCGAGGCGGTTTGATGCGATCATCGACTTCGGCCGCTACACACGGGAGGACCTGCTCGATATCGCGGGCGTGCTCCTTGGCGGGCTCCTCCAGAGGTTCAGGGGGGCGGGTCGCGACATGCGCCTGTTCAGGAAGATAATGGCGCAGATGGAGGAGATTCCCTATCCCGGCGAGCTCAAGAACATGCTTAAGAGCGCCCTGGCGTTCAGCAGCCCGGATAATCCCTACGACTACATGCGCAGGCTCTATGCCCAGGCCTGCCCCGGATTGCCTGTGGGAGATTTGGCGCGCCTGCGCGAGCAAGGGTTCACGATGAGGGAGATCGAGAAGCTGTCGGGCGTCCCGAGGAGCACGGTGTCACGCGAGTTGAAGGAGGCGTCTGATGAATGATCTCCTTGAGCTCAAGGGCCAGTTCCAGCACAGCAAGGCCCAGCAGCCCGGCGCTCCGGAGCTGCCGAGGGGCCAGCGTGTGACGGCAGAGAAGCTGCGTTCGCTCGCTGCCGACCTTACGAGGATTCGGGACTACTGGGAGGAGCAGGACGTCTCGTTCGACCCGCTCGTGAGCGCCCACTATCGCACCGTCGTAGCGAAGAGCAACCGCATCCGCAGGATTCTGGGGAGCGACGGCAACGCGAGCGGGCACATCGTCGGTGCTCGTTTCGGGGGGGAGGGCGCGGAGACGCACCACGTCATCACCTACTGCGTCGCCGCGGACGTGCTGGACGAGAGCATCGATGTTCTCGCGACGTGCGCTAACGTCGTGGACGAGCGCTTTGCTGGGGTAATTGACGACAAGGGCCTGAGGAGGGTAAACGCGGGGGGTCTGAGGGAAGATGCAGGTATCAAGAAGTCGGTCTTCGCTCAGATAATCCGTGACGCCTACTACGTGACGAGGTTCGATGTCAAAACGACCGCGAGGGAAATCGACGACTGGGCCGTGGTCAGCATCTACGACGTCGGCTACCGGGACGTCCGGTTATTCCTCGCGGGCCTTGGCCTCACGCTCATGCCCGACAGGGTTCTTGGGAACGTGGTGAGGCTCGATGCCGACGAGTATGCGAGGCTTACCTTCCGCTATCCCTACCTGGTGTCGATGGCCGTGTCGGACATTTCGCTCCTCACGCAGGACAATTTCGACATTGAGGGGCCGGAGGTTGCGAGCATTCCCGACCCCGGCGACGAGCCGATCATCGGCGTCATCGATACCCCCTTCGACGATCGGGTCTACTTCGCTGACTGGGTGGAGGACCACAACCTTATTCCGGAGGAGATCGGAACGGAGTATGGAGACATGGTCCACGGGACGGCTGTGACGTCCATCATCGTCGACGGACCGAGCATCGAACCCGATCTCGACGATGGCTGTGGGCGCTTCCGGGTGAGGCATTTTGGAGTCGCCAAGGGAGGGCGTTCGAGTTCGTTCGGCTTCGTGAGGCAGGTCAAGGACATCGTGGAACAGAATCGTGATATCAAGGTGTGGAACATTTCCCAGGGGTCGATACTGGAGATAGAGCGCAACTCTGTGTCGCCAGAGGGTGCCATACTCGATGACCTGCAGGCACGGTTCGACGACATCGTCTTTGTGGTAGCGGGGACGAATCAGACGACCAATGGGAACCAGGTCAAGATTGGTGCGCCGGCTGACTCGATAAACTCCCTCGTCGTGAACGCGACAGGCTTCTCGGGTCGGACGGCGAGCTATTCGCGCAGGGGCCCGGTTCTCGACTTCTTTAAGAAGCCGGATGTCTGCGCGGTCGGAGGCGACCGCGATAGGGCAATGCACCTCTGCGTGGGTACTGGTGAGACCTTCAAGTCGGGCACGTCTTTTGCAGCCCCTTGGGTCGCGCGCAAAATGGCCTACCTTATGCAGGTGATGGGGCTACCCCGCGAGGTCGCCAAGGCACTCATCGTAGACTCGGCGGCGGGCTGGGACTACGAGGCGGACAGGTACCGGGGCTATGGCCAGGTCCCGAGGAGAATCGAGGACGTCGTTGAGACCCAGAATGACGAGATTAGGTTCTTCCTCACGGGAACGGCCGACGAGTTCCTCACTTACAACTATGGCATCCCCGTGCCCATAGCGAAGGACAAGTATCCCTACGTAGCCAGGGCGACGCTCTGCTACTTCCCCAACTGCGACAGGCGGCAAGGCGTGGACTACACCAGCACGGAGATGGATCTCCACTTCGGACGGATAGACAACAGGGGGAAGCTGAAGTCGCTCGACAATAACCGCCAGGGCGAGGAGGGCTACACGACTACCGAGGGGGTCGCGCGAAAGAACTACCGCAAGTGGGACAACGTCAAGCACATTGGCGAGGCGTTCACGAACAGCATTCGCGAGCGCAAGGCCTATGACACCGGTATGTGGGGAATCAAGATTCGAACGACGGAGCGTGGAGATAAAAAGCTTGGCCGTGGCATGCGATTCGGTGCGGTAATTACGTTGAAGGAAATCAACGGAGTTAACCGCATCGACGATTTCATCCAGCGCTGTGCCCTCAGGGGTTGGATTGTCAACCGGGTTGACATCCAAAACCGTGTTGACATTTATAACGCAGCGGAGGTTGAGGTTGATTTCGACGAGTAGCCCGATGTCAGCCACGATTTGACGGTTGTCAATCAATAACTCGTACTAGCCTCCGATAATACAAGTCGAGCAGAAAATGAGGCGAGGCGCTACGACATCAAGGGGAAGAAGTACCTGAGCACGCAGGCGAAGCATTACGTATGCGACTCGGGAATGCGCTATGCGGTCCTGGGGACGCGCGACATGGACTGGGGCCGCATGTACGAGAACGCGGTCTTCCTGGAGCTGATGAGGCGAGGCTACGAGACCTACGTCGGGAAGCTGTACCAAAAGGAGGTCGACTTCGTCGCGAAGAGGGGGTCGGAGCTCGTCTACATCCAGGTGAGCGACGACATCAGTTCCGAATCGACGCTCGAGAGGGAGCTCGCGCCGCTCCTGTCCGTCAGGGACGCGTTTCCGAAGGTTCTCATCGCTCGCACGAGGCATGAGCCCTATACCCGGGAGGGCGTGCTCGTGTTGGATCTCGCGAGGTGGCTGCTCGGCGAGCAGGAGTTCTGAGCGCCGCGTAGGGCTATCGCGGAGTTCTCCCGGATAAGAAAAAAGCCGGGGAAAACGTCCCCGGCACTTGGAAGCCTTCCTAACGGAAAACCAATTGCCTTATATCATGTACTGTCTGAAAATTCAAGGAAGCTCGAAGCGTTTCCGGACGTCAGCGGAATCTCAAGGCCCGTTCGCTAACTCATGGGCAAGCCACCCGAGACTACTCACTTTGCCCACCGATGGCGAAAGTCTGCGACCTGGGGTTTTGCGAATGACGCGCAAGCCACCTGCGTTGATTTGCTTGCGATTGCAGCTGGCGGCTTTCAGGCTAAAGGGCGGCTGAGTTTCAAAACGAGCGTTTTCGACGCTATCGAGCCTCCAAAGGCGGCACGCTGCGCCATTTGGGACAAAAACAAAAATTCAACGCCCTGAGTTTAAGGTGAGTTTTTGAGGTTGTCCCAGCTTTTGTCCCCGAGGTCGACGAAACACGACATGGCGTTACCTGGCGGCACTCGATTCGAGACGGCAGCGAAAACTGGGCGCAACTGGAATGACGGAACTGTAGAAACGCTGCCACCGAGTGGGAGTAGCGAACATACATTCGTATCTTTTATATTATATCATACTTCGGAGCCATGGTAACCCCATGGCTCCAGCTGATTAATGGGCCGCTGCCATACAGCAGGGGCGATTCAGAATATAATCTGGACGTTAATTTGGACACTATTCTGGACGTATTTTGGAAATGTCCTGAATAGGTCAAAGCCCGCTGACGCTTGTTCTGTCCGCTTCACTCCGCCCAGCGGAAAGGGCAGGGTGGAGAGCGTGAATGGGACAAGAAAAACGCGGCCGAAGGCGCAGGCGCCCGCGGCCGGCAAAAGCCCCTGGCTTTTCACAATGGGATAACCCTATTACATTGACGTTTTCGCTGCAGAGGCGTGACGATGATGGGTATACAATATCAGACAAAGTAAGATAATGTAGTCGGAGGTCACCATGGCTATCGCAGCTACCACCGAGTCCATCTCAGCCAAGCTCCGCAAGGACGAGAAGGACCGTTTCTCCGCCATCTGCGACGAGATCGGCACCTCGCCGAGCAACGCCATCCGCATGTTCGTTTCTGCGTTCAACCGCCGAGGCGGCTTCCCGTTCGATCCGTCGAACCCCTACGGGTTCAGCCCCGAGACGCTCGCCGCCATGGACGACGCGGCGACGGGCAGGAATCTCTCCGGCCCCTACTGCACCGTCAAGGAGGCCATGGCCGCACTCGACGAGGAGTAGGCCATGATGGAGCTAAGGTTCACGGCGAAGTTCAAGAAGGACTACAAGCGCATAAAGAGGCAAGGCAAGGCAAGGACATCTCCAAGCTCGAGTCGGCCCTCGAGGTGCTCGCGCGCGGGGAAGCCGTGCCCGAGGCGATGCGCGACCACTCGCTGGGCGGGACGTACCGCGGGCACCGGGAGTGCCATATCGAGCCGGACTGACTGCTCATCTACCGCACCGACGAGGAAGAACTCGTCCTCGTCGGTGCGCGCACGAGGAACCATAGCGAGTTGTTGGGGCTGTAAAGCATTCAAATTTGCACAGCGAAGAGGGGCGACAATGTCTCGATTGAATCTTGTTGAAAGAGAGCTGGGACAACTAGATGGAGGCTCTTTTCAAAAGCTTGCCGAGGCGTATGTGTATCGCAAGCTTCATCTCAAATCGATCGTGACGCTTGGATCGCAGCTTGGGACCAATAAGCCGACGAAGGGTATTCCAGATGCCTATAGCCTCGCGAATAATGAGGCTGTTCTCATTCCGTTTACTACTGCCCAGTGTGATTCGTTTAAAAAGCTTAAGCGCGATATCGAGGAATGCGTTTCTACTCAAATACCCGAAGGATATAGTAGAAGAATCATTTGTTGTCATCTTGTGTGGAGACTGACTCCAGAGCAGGAAGGCGAGCTTTTGGAACTCGGTTCTCGAATCGAGCTTATTGGACCCAAGACCATTGCCATGGATTTGGCTAACGAGTATCACGATCTTGCGGCGGGTTTTCTTAATATACGAATGGGGATAGGGGCGCTTGTCACTGTAAACGAGTGGATTGAGAGTGAAGGGCGAAAGGACTTCGCCACTCCGCAATCTAAGCCTTTGCGTCATAGGGATAGGGAGCTAAATGAGCTCGAAAAGAAGCTTGACCAAGTGCAGATTCTTGTTCTAAAAGGCTCATCGGGAAGCGGAAAGACGAGACTTGCGCTCGAAGCCGTAAAGCGCTATGCAGATGGCAAACAAATTGAGTCATACGTTTTGTCTCAGATGCGGATTCCCGGCGTTGCGGAGGATATCAATGCATTTCTGTCAGAGGGGGATGCTGCGCTTCTGATCGATGATGCCCAGCAGTCTGAGGGGCTTGATGCGGCTCTCGAGGCGGCCGTAAGAAACCCTGGTCTTCGAGTGATTCTCACGGTGAGGGACTACGCCTATGAGCAGCTAATGCACGGCGTTCGACGTTCGGTGAAGAGCGAGACTTACTCGCTTGAGCGACTAGAAGATACAGCTGTAAGGGCGTTGCTGCAGGAAGACTATGAAATTATCAGTTCTTTGTTTCTCGATAAGATCGAAAAGATTGCTCGAGGTAACTTAAGGATCGCGATAATGGCGGCGCTGTGCGCTAAACGTGAAGGCTATCCCGGCATTGAGAGCGCCCATGGAATTATGGATGTCTTCTACGACAAGCTCGTTAGCGGGCTTGAAGGGGATGATCTCATACTCCTGTCGTATCTGAGTGTGTATGCCCCGTGTGATTTCAAAGAGGGTGATCCAACTCACGATGGCTTGCTGTCGGAGGGTATATCGCGCTCTTCAATGGAGCGCAGGGCGAGAAAGCTTCACGATCGAAACATTCTCGATTTGCTTGAGGGTTCCAATGGAGCCGTCGCGGTCAAGTTCGAACAGCTGAACCTACAGGATTACTGTGTCTATAAGGCTATTTTCGAAGAGCACATCATCGGCCTCCGCAACTTCATCGAGGAGTTCGTTACTCGGGACAGGCGGAAGGTTGTCAGGGTTCTCAACATCCTCATTTCCGTGTTTGGTGACGATGCGACGCTTTCATGCATCAAATCTGAGTGCTCAAAGGTATGGAGGGACTCTAGATCGAAGCCAGATGATGAACGTTATGAGATCATGGATGTGCTTCATCCGCTCATTCCGGATGAGGCTTATCGCTTCGCGCTCGATGAAGTCGATGGAGCGGCCGCTTCTCCAGTCCCCCTGTCCAAGCGAGGGGATTATGAGAGGCAAACGGTCGGTGCGGTTCCGGTAAGCTTGGCTATCTTGTGCGAACTGCGGGACTTTGAGCGTTATCCCGATACGCTCCCCACTTTGCTCACCGCTGTTGAGAAAGGTTGCTTTGCGCTGGGGGACTATCGATCGACTATTGAGGGGCCGTTGGCAATATCGGCACGCTCCGTCGCGAGCGGATTCAAATACGAGCGTGCTCTCATCGATGAGCTTGCTCGGATGATTGACTATGATTCCAATGCTCGTAATCTGCAATTCTTTGGAATGAAGCTGTGCGAGCAGTATCTTGCTTTCGCGCACATGTCTCATGAGGTTGAAGACGGTGGATCGATTCGCTTCACCACAATCAAAATGCCGGAATCGGAGGCTGCCCTCGAGCTTAGAGCCGACGCGATAACGTTCCTTTGCGGTCTGCTTTGCTCTCCGGTTTATCGAGCCGAAGCGGCTAGGGCCCTTACTCCCAATGTTCGCATATTTGGTGAATCGGCAGTCGAGGAGGGCGTTCGGTTCTTTTTGAAAGGCGCCATTCAAACGTTCGCCTTGGCGATTCCGGCGGGGTACGCGCCGACTGCGAAGGAAGAACGCGAGCTCCTCTATCATTGTGCCCTTGCTTGCAAGGCGCTTTCGTTGTCGGAGTATGAAAAGGTGTCCGTGCTTTTGCCCGAAGCGTACTTCGATCTCGAGAAGCTTATGGAGAGCTTTGGCCCCGACGAAAGGGAGATAGCTTCTGCTACTGCTGGTTGGGATGTCCAGCGCTATGAGGGTGTTCTTCGCATCAATCGGAAAATGTGGGAGTGCGGCGATCATGATTCGTATGATGCGGGTTCCCTTATCGACAGGGTATTAATGTCTTCGTTGATAAGGGATGACCCATCCGTTGACGTAAAAAAGATATTCGCATCTATCTGCGTACTTTATGACGGTGATCAAGAAATATCTCTCGGTCCAGTAATCGTCGAAAGGTCGGCACAGAGGATAGGTTGGCGTCTACTGATTGACCAGGCGCAGGCTCATGGTCTTTCGGCTCTGGTCGGCCTTGCTATCATGAGTGCTCCGGCAGAGATTTTGACTGCCAGTGATTTGGATTCCCTAATTTGCCTGGCGGGTAACGGGCAGGCGCTGATGAACATCGACGGCATCATGGACATCGAGCTAAAATCTACCGGGTTTGCAAAACGCTATTGCGAGGCGGTAAAGAGCTGGCTGCTCGCAAAACCGAGATATGCGCGCCGGTTCTTTTTGCCTCTCTCTAAATTGAAAGATTCAACTGAAACACTGGACGCCTGTTTTGGAGATGATCGAAGTCTTCTGCTAGAAGTCTACAAGGCCAATATTCTTCTAAATGAGCACTTCGATTATTATGGTGTGTTATTTAGATACCTTGATGAAAAAGATTCCAATCCTATTGACTGCTTGTTCAGATGTCTCGAATCGGCAGATGGCTATGATGACCGTCGCAAGATTATTCGCCGCATGGGACAGATTTCCTGCTTGGATAATCCGGAAAAGAGGATGAACGAGGTAATTCACTGCCTTGTTTCTTGCAGCAAGCTGCCAGATTACGATATCGCTAGCTTACTGACATACAACTGTTATCTTTCCAAGGACTTTGATGTTTTGGAATTTATTGTCGGAGAGCTGGAACACGGATTAGAGGAGGGGGCCATGCCAAAACATTACCACGTTGTCCTTGAAAAAATTCCATTCAAGGATCGCATGGAAACCTACATTGATTTGCTAAGCAAAGATCCGGAGGGCAGGCTTTTCGAGGTTCTTCCATTTGACTCCTCTTCTTATTTTGGGTCGGGGGAAGAGGGTCTTGCTCCTGCATATCGCGAAGAAATAGAGATAATAAAGTCAATATCGAAATCTTTGCCAGAGGACAGCCTCTATAGCTATCACAGAAAGAGATTGGATGAAATTGTCCGTGCGAAGGAAATAGAGGTTGAGCGAGAAAGATGGCGAAGCTTTCATGAATCGGTTTAGTGGGTCTCAATGCCAAGCATGATGATGGGCACAAACTCACACGTTAACCAGGAACTGCCTACATAATATCGCTTTTGGTAGTTCTCAGACGTTTCTGGACACTATTCTGGACATAATCTGGACAACAATGATAGCATGTCCAGAATAATGTCTAGAATAGAACGGAGCATCCTATGAGTGATGCACTTGACAGATACATCCAAGTGGGCGAGGGAATAAGCGTCGAGTTCAAGCGCTGCGGATCCCAGCCAGGCCAAGACACGTTCGAAACCGTCTGCTCGTTCGCCAACCGGCAGGGCGGCAGCATACTTCTCGGCGTTCGCGATGACGGCGCCGTAGAGGGCGTGCCTGAGGCTTCGGCGCTCAATATCGAGCGAAACATATCAAACGTCACGAGCAATCCAAACCTGTTCAACGTATCGCCTCTTGTTGAATTCGAGCGACTGCGCGACTCCGAGGGCAGGCTTGTCATCCGTGTCTGGGTGCCCATGGGGCCGTCCCTCTACACGTTCAAAGGGGCCGTGTACGACCGCGTGGCAGACGCCGACGTACGCGTGAAAAGCGATGCCCAGGTCACTTCAATGATGGCACGAAAACGGAGCTACTACTCGGAGCGAACCGTGTACTCCTGGGTGACCGAGGACGATTTGGAGATGGATCTCCTCGACGCAGTGCGAGATGCGTTGCGTGCGAACGATGCCGACCACCCGTGGCTTTCCCTCTCTAACGGCGAGTTCCTGCGCGCTGCCCGTCTCTTCGGGCGCGACCAGCTGACAGGGGAGCGCGGCTTCAACCTCGCCGCCGTCGCGTTGCTGGGGAAGGAGGATACGATTCTCGATGTCATGCCGCTCTATCGGACCGACGCGGTTCTTCGACGCGTTGAGACCGACCGCTACGACGATCGGCTCATCTGCAGGAGCAATCTCGTCAGAGCATACGACGAGCTCGTCGGCTTCTGTGAGAAGTGGCTGCCGGATTCCTTCGTGCTTGACGGGGGACAGCGCAAGAGCGCTCGAGACGTCATCGTTCGCGAGCTCGTGTGTAACTGTCTCATCCACCGGGAATTCGTCAGCCCGCATATCACTCGCATCACCATCGATAGAGAGGGTATCCGCACGAACAACGCGAGCCGCGCGCTCTTTGCCGGTCCTGTGACGCTCGAGAGCCTCGACCCCACTCCCAAGAACCCCATCATCGCAAACTTCTTCACCCAGATGGGACGGTCGGAGGAGCTGGGAAGCGGGACGAGGAACCTCTACAAGTTCTCGAGGCTCTACGCAGGGAAGGATCCCGTCTTGGAGGATGGAGATCAGTTCACCGCATTCGTGCCGGCGCCTCCCGTCATGGCGAGCGTGGCGGAAAATGAGGTCGATCATGATGCTGCAACGGACGCGGAGAGAAGCGGAGCCGTCATCGGGTCCAGGAGGAATCGCACTCGCGCAGAGGTAGAACGTGCCGTCGACGACCTTATCGCTCGCTATGGCTCTTTTCCCGCATCGGCTATCAGCGAGCGGGTTGCAAGCGTTGGCGAGAGGACGGTGAGACGCTACCTCGCCGACATGGTGAAGGAGGGCAAGCTCGCTTCTATTCCGCGTGGCAGGTCGACGACTTACCATGCCGGCGCCTCGGCAGATGCGCCTATGAAATAAGCTTCGGGGCATCTGGCGAGAAACGCCTTAGTCTCCATGGCGTGTGTAGCTGCTGGAAACCACTGGCCAGTACAGTGTCGTCGAGTTCAATTTGAGTTCAGCTCGGACACTCGAAATGCGGTCGATTTCGGTTAATGAGAAGACGGCGATACGCCACGTAGACGAGCGCGCACGGGAGTCCAGCTTTCGCTTACTGAGTAGGAATAGAACAGACGTTCGATTCTACGCTATAATGTTTGCCAATGGGCGCGGCGTCTTCCGAAGTCGCGCCCATTGCTATACGGGCCTTACGATGGCGAGCTGACGACCATAGACGCCATGCGCGCATCTGCGGCGGAACGGGGCCATGCGCCTGACTTCTCCGAATCCCTCCTCCATCACGAGATTGATCTCTCCGACCCGCGCAAGTGCGCGCTGGAGAAGCTCAAGACCGTGATCCGCCATCCCATCAAGCCGATCTAGCAAAGCGAACGCCGCCGCGTGCTCCGCCTTTTGAGGTTTAACACATGTAGCTAGCCTTAGAGTGGGACTGCCTGGACTAGGAGAATAAGAAGCTGATTTGACGGCCAAGCGAGAAGAAGGCCCGCACTCCGAGTAAGTCGCGGGCCATTTTGACGTTCGGGTTCGGCCGCGTCTGACTGTGCGGAGGTAGGCGGCAGAGAATGAGTTCTTCTCCACACCCAACGTCATCTGGCTCGCTTGCGCAAGCGGCTAATGCCGGCTATTCTCCCGTGCAATATAATCCGAGATACAAGGATTGATTCGCCTGCACGGAGGTTTTCTTCATGTCCAAGCTCAACATCGACCAAAGGACGATAGCAAGTCTCTTCTCGGACAAGCGCTCCGACTTTCTGATTCCCGACTACCAGCGCCCCTACGCCTGGGGCGAGGACGAATGCGTCACGCTGTGGGAGGACCTCAAGTCCTTCGCGTTCCCGAACGAATCGAGCCAGGACTTCGACAGTGAGAACGACGAGTACTTCCTCGGCCCCATCGTCACGTTCAAGAACGAGGACGGGAAGCAGGAGATCATCGACGGCCAGCAGCGCCTCACGACGATGATGCTCCTCCTGCGAGCCTTCTACTCCAGATTCGAGCACGCCCAGGACGACGACACGGTGGAGACACGCAAGCTCATCGCCCGCTGCATCTGGAAGACCAACGAGTTGGGCAGGCCCATCTTCGACCGGCTGAAGATCGACTCCGAGGTCGCCTCGGATGATGACAAGGGCGAGTTCCTCTCCATCTTGGAAAGGGGCGTCGCCGATGGCTCCATGCGCAGCCGCTACGCCGTTGCCTACCGCTTCTTCTCAGAGAAGATTGCCGACTTCGTGGACAAGATGCCCATGTATACGGCCCTCTTCCCGATTCGCATCCTCAACAACGTGATCCTGCTACCCATCGAGGCCGAGTCCCAGGACACCGCCCTCAGGATCTTCTCGACGCTCAACGACCGCGGCCTGCCCCTAGCAGACGCGGACATCTTTAAAAGCCAGTTCTACAAGCACTTCTCGGCCGAGGGCCGCAAGGACGAGTTCGTCGCCCGCTGGAAGCGCCTGGAGGAGACGGCCAACCTGCTTTTCAAGCCCGCGTCAGGAACGCCGCTCGACGAGCTCTTCACCCGCTACATGTACTACCGCCGCGCCAAGAAAGGCATCCGCGACACCACGACCAAGAGCCTGCGCGACTTCTACAGCGAGGGCGGCTACGAGATTATCAAGCAGGACGAGACGCTCGACGACCTGGAGGCCCTTCTCGACTTCTGGCGACGCGTGGACGCCCAGGAGGGGTTCTCCGAGCGGGTGCTGAGGCGCCTGTTCGTGCTCAGCTACGCGCCCAACGGCATGTGGGCGTACCTCCTGAGCACCTGGTTCCTAGCGAGGCGCGACGCCGACGGGAACCTCGACGACGAGGAGCTCTACGGGTTCCTCTGCTACATCACGGGCTTCATCTACGCCTACTCGCTCGAGCGCCCCGGCGTGATCGCCCTGCGCGGGCCCGTCTACCCTGCGCTCATCGACATCGTGGAGGGGCGTGACGCCGACTTCTCTGCCCACCTGTTCGACCGCGAGACCATCACGGGGCGCTTCCGCAGCTACCAGTTCACCAACCAGCGCCGATTCACGCGCTCGATGCTCGTGTGGTGGGCCTACTCCGACCCCGGCCAGCCCCTCATGGACCTGGACACCACACTGGAGATCGAGCACATATACGCTCGCAGGCGCAACGAGGTGCACCCGCTGGCGGACCGCTCCAATCTTGAGGCCCTGGGCAACAAGGCGATGCTGGAGAAGCGCGTGAACATCCGCGCGGCCGACTACCAGCTCGCCGACAAGCGCAAGTACTACGAAGGCTACGTGAACGACAAGGGAGCCGAGGTCCCCGGCACCGCCGTGCGCGAGCTGGTGGAGATTGCTCGTCGCGGGGATTTCGCCGAAGCAGACATCGAGGGGCGCACCGAGCGAATCATCGCCGCCTTCGTTGATTGGCTGGGCGAACTCGGGTTGCTGAGTGAGTAGAGCTGGGTCTCGGCCGTGGCCGGCCGTACGAAGCCGTACGAAGGCGGGTGGTAGATAGATTTCTTATTTCTTGTCAGCCAAGAAAACCGCTGCTTGATGGCAACAACCGTCCCGCATTGTAAGAGATTGCCCCATTCGGTTGATATAATGCGGAAAACGAGGGGCGCATTGTTCGCCCATCGCCTTTAACCGGCTATTTCTTTAGGAGCGGATGCTCGACAACCAGGGTGCCCGTTTCGAGTTCAGCCTCCGCGGCAGCAAGGCGACCGGTGGCCGCTCTGCCTGGTGACTTAAGGGCTACCCCGAGGTGACGGCTCCCGAGCGGAGCGAGTCCCCGGCTGTCACGCAGGAGAAGCTCGACGCGCTGGAGCCGGGCGACACGGTCTTCCACAAGGCCTTTGGCTACGGCGAAGTCGTGGATATCGATCGTGAGCACGGGACAATCGAGGTCGTCATTGGAGTCGACAAGAAGGGCAAGCCGAAGCACCGCAAGTTCCTGTTCCCGAACGTGTTTGAGCAGGGCTTGCTGACGGTATGGGCAGCTTTTTAAGAAAAGGAGGACTATGCCCCTAAAGTTTCAGCAATGGGATCTCGGTCAGCGCCATGGCGGCGAGTTAGTCGAGGTTCAGCTAAAGGGAAGTGCGGCCAACGTTCGTCTAATGGATAGCGCAAACCTCCGGAAGTTCCGCAAAGGCCAGCAACACCGTTACTGCGGCGGATTGGTAAAGCGGTCTCCTTGGAGGGTGAAGATTCCTCATTCGGGCCATTGGTACGTCACTGTTGACCTCGGCGGCTTGAAGGGTCGCGTTTCTGCGTCCGTCTCGGTCTTGTCTGGTGCGCTTCCACAGGCAAAGAGTCTTCCCCTTAGCTCTGCTCCCTCGCTAATACATAAGGTTGACGATGTTTTTAGTGACGATGAGGTCTATGACGTTTTCATTTCTCACGCATCGGAGGATAAAGAGGAGGTCGTCAGGCCACTGGCTAACGCTCTTCGCGAAGCCGGTCTGAAAGTTTGGTATGACGAGTTCGAACTCCATATTGGCGACAGTTTACGGAGGAAGATTGACCAGGGGCTAGCAAAGAGCCGGTTTGGCATAGTCGTCATCTCGCCCTCCTTTATTAGGAAGGGCTGGACCAACTATGAGCTTGACGGCCTCATTACCCGTGCCGTCACGGGTGACCAGATATTGCTTCCAATTTGGCACCACATCTCCAAGAAGGAGGTTATAGAGTTCAGCCCCTCTCTTGCGGACAAGCTCGCACGCAACACGGCAACCGACACAGTGGAAGATATTGCTTCCGAGGTTAGCCAAATGATTCTTGGGGCTTAGGGGCGTGGGTTTATATGAGGTTACTCATCAGCTCGATTCGAGATGCTCTCAAGAAGGACTGCCTTATTCCGGCCCTCATGTCTTCTCTTACTATTCCCGATGCCATGGGGCAGCGTCTCTACCCCGATTTCGTTCTCGATAGCGGGAAGAGGGCAATAAGACGGCAGTACGCAAGGTGGTTCGACGATTGGGCAGCGAGCGGTTTTTTCTTTCCCGATGACGGCCCCGATAAAAATAAGCCATACCAAAATCAAATCTTCGACGGAGAGATGTGTTGGAAGCTCCGGTGCTCCCTGCTGCATTCGGGCAACTACGATGTGCCGGCCGATGCTCCAGAGAAGGACGAGAGTTTCGACTACAACTACAAGTTCGAGCTCGTCCTCCACGGGTGCAACGCCCTCTGCTCTTCCTGGCCATCGCCCAAGAACGGAGAGCGCGCGACTAAGAGCGTGACGTTCCGCGTTGATGCGGCATCGCTTGCGAGCTCGCTGTGCGACGCCGCAGAGGCCTGTCTTAAAGAAACGGGTGAAACGGTCAATTACCCCAATCTGGAGTTTTTCGACGTGGCTGCATGGGCAGTAAGATTCAATACCCGCTGAGCCATCTCGTCAGACTTCATTCGTGACGTACCAACGGCCTGTTCCCGATGTGAAATCGGGAACAGGCCGTTTCTTTGCCTGCCGAATAGGGAAGGCGGTCCTCATGGACGGTGAGCAGGATGACGTGCAGGCGCAGGGAAAAGCAACAGGGGCAGTAAAGCGCCCCGCAGGCCGTCGAGAAGCAGCAGAAGCCGAAAGCGCCCAAGCAAGTAGGCGCACCCAACGACAAGGAGATCCGCGCGGCCCTGACCAAGCCCGAGGATCTTACGGTGGCTGCGCAACCTCTCTCACCTCAAAGCGAGGGGGCCGAGTCTGGATTACCTCCAGGCTCGGCCCCTATCATCAAGCAGCCCTATTTCTGTGCTACCGTCCGGCAGACGGGGGCAAACGAGCTAAATACGCTAGTGAATCTCCTTGTGGCGAAGCACGGATGCCGCAATCAGGGCAGCGACAGCGGCAACCAAAGCAAGCGCGCTACCGACAAGAGTGAGGCTGTCGCCGGTCTGGGGCAAGTTGCCCTTGTTGGAGCTGTTGTTGTTGGCGGTGTTGGCGTTTGCGTTCGCATTGGCAGAGGAATTGCCGCCGTTGCCCCCGTTGTTGCCAGCGCCGGGCTGGGCCTCGGCCTTCCAGCCCGCGTACAGGGTAAGCTCGGGCTCAGAGCCGTCCGCAGTGGCGTCGAAGTCATAGGCCGTGGTGCAGTCCTCGTTGGTGAACCAACCAGAGAAGGCATAGCCCTTCCTGGTAGGATCAGCCGGCTTAGTCACCTTGTCACCAACGGTAACAAGCTGAGAGTCAACCGCCGTGCCCTGGTTGGAATCGAAAGTGACGGTAACCTTCAAAACCTTGGGAGCCTGAGCGCCGGATTCCTTGGCGTAATCGTTGGCAGCCTGAGCATCGGTGAAGTAAACAACTGTTCCGTCAGTATTGGTTACGGAATGGGTTGCGTCGCCCTTCACGGCCTCCTCGTTGGCGACAAGGTACTTGCCGTCGTTGAACAGCGCGGCCTTGCCGTCAGCAAGCTGCTGGGCAACCTTCTTATCAGTGAACTGGCCGCCGCTAACCTTAATGGTGCCAAGATCAAGGTTGCCGTTAAATTCGCCGCCGGAAACGGTGACCTTATCGGCCTCATCAAAGGTCGACTCCTGCTTAGTCGAGGAATCCCAGTTGTAGGCCTTGAGCGCCGCGCCGTTGTTGCCCTGCGCCGTGAAGGTGCCACCGGTGATAGCGACCTTGTCGAGGCCCTTGTAGCCGGGACGGTTGACGATGGAGATTGCCGCGCCGTCCTGGATGGCGCCGTCGCCCTCGGTCTTCGTAACCGGGTCGCCCGTAACTGTGATCGCGCTGCTTGCGTTGATGTTCAGGCTGCCCGAGCACACCTGCGTGCCCATCGTCTTTGCGTTGATCGTGGAGTCGTCAATGGTCAGCGTTCCGCTGCTGGGGAAGTAAATACCGTAGCCATTGGGAACGTTGAGCGTGCTGTTCTTCAGAACAACGGCGTCGTTGGTGTTGTTGCCGTTCGTCTCGATGCCGCTCGTGGCGGTCGTGGTTGCCTCGACGTTCTCGAACGTAAGGCTGGAATTGTCGTAGGTGATGGTGCCGCCCATGGCAGACGGAATCAGGCCAATGAGCTGCGAGCTCAGAATCTTGCCGTTCTTTACCGTAAGCGATGCGTCGGAGTAGTTGATCTCGAACGCTGCGGAGTTCGCATCGGTTCCGGTGCACGTCCAGGTGTGGCCATTCAGGTCAACCACGCGAGCAGTGGTTCCGGAGTTGAAGGTGCTGCCCGTGGTGTAGTCGCGCAGCAGGGTGATGGCTTCGCCGCTGGCGGTCTGAGCCTTGAACGCCTCGTCCATGGTGTAGTACTTGGTGTCGCCAACCTGCGCAAGGTACGCCTTCTCGACGTCGTACGTACCGTCTTGGTTCTTGGTGGCAGAGGAGCTCTCAATCAGGTAGCGAGACGGATCGCTGCTGAACGTGCCGGCCGTGACCTCGATCGCGGCCTTCGTGGGATCGTCGATAGCGGTTCCCTTGCTGTTATCAATCGTTTTGAGTTCGCCGTTGACGGTACCGCCCGAGATTGCCACCTTCGCCGTTTTACCCGCAGCGCCATCGTAGGTCACCGACTCAACGTTGCCGTTGACGGTGCCGCCACTGATGTCCAGCTTGGAGTTGCTTCCGCCGCCGTACGTCCACGACGAAACGTTGCCGTTGATGACCGCATTATCTTTGATGATGGCGTTCTTCCAGTTTTCGACGGCATAGCTGTTTTTCGAATTGATTGTGCCGCCCTTCACATAAAGGGTGCCGAAATCAACCTTAATAGCGATGAAGTTGTCCTGCGTAAAGGTGCCGCCCTCAATGGTCATAGATGGTTGCACTTTAACGCTATCGTCACCGATGCGAACAAGGGACGCGCCCTTCGTTCCGCCAGCACCGCTGTTGTTCTTTACGGTGCCGCTCTTGAACAGCAGGTAACCGTTTCCGCCCTGCACGTCGATGACGTAGTGGGACGACACGCCGGAATTCTCTGCGGTGTCCTCGCGCATAATGGTGCCCGTCTGGGCCTCGCTGGAGTCCTGGATGGTAACCCTGGTGTTGTTGATCGTCAGCGCCGGCTTACGTTGGCCCGTGCTGCCGTTGAGGGTGTGGCCGTTCAGGTCAAACGTAACTTTATACGTGGAGATCGTAACGTTTTCCCTCGTGTCGGCGAGCAGCTTTACCGTCGAGTATTTCGGCGCTGCGTCGAATGCGGCCTGTAGGCTGGAATAGCTCTTGCCGTTCACTTCTGCAATCGCAGATTCGGTGCTTTCAGACTGAACCAGCTCGGTCGGGGATGACGAAACCTCCGATGCTGCGCCGCCATTGGCCGCCAATGCTGCGGTTGGCAACATCATGGGGCACATCGCAACGCCCACCATGACCGAAATGAACTTGTTTATAGTGCTTTTCTTCATTTCTCCCGCTTCTCCCTTTCTGCTTTCCCGGTTCCGATAATTGTTCTGTATGTCCGTCCTCCGACAAAAAAGCTTTGCTAGAGAACTTGCAAGCAGTCGCGCATCGGCACCGCTTTTCATAAGCGCTTCAGTGGGAACATCCTGCTTATTTGATGAATTGTAGTACCCCCCCGTATTATTGGTACCCCCCAGTACAATTAACAACTGTGAAAACATCGGGAAGCGAATCATCAGCAAACTTTTTATATCTGGGATCCTCGGTTGCAATGATTAGCTGGTCGCGAAAAAGCTGCGGTAGTTGACCTTTTTTGCATAGATTTGCCTTGATCTTATATATGCGATGCAATCACACGCTTATACCGAATCCGAGCAAGCGCGCACGCTCTCGCTCGGATTCAAGAGACTTCGAAAGCGAGATGTCATGAGCAAGATTCGCAGAGCGCTAACCTTTGTTGCAGCACTGGTGCTCTACGCGTTGGTAATGCCGATATCGGCATTCGCAGCAACGCCAACCACTATCGAGGTGGGCAACAGCGGTGAATTCAATAATGCGGTAGCCACCGTAAACGCTGCCACTAGCGGCGAATACGTCATTGGGCTTACCGACGACATCCAGACCGGAGGAGCCTCGTTCTCGTCTTCGCAGCCTGTGAGCATTGTGGGCAACGGGCACACCATTACCCTTGGGCAGTATGGATCCCTCTCCATCAACAAAGGCGCAGAGCTGGACCTTGGGTCCAAGAACGGTGGCGATTCCCTGACCATTAGCGGCGGCAACGTCAACAGCAACGACGTTCCCGGCCTGCTTTACGTGGAGGGCGCCTGCAACATGTATTCAGGCGTAACGCTCGCCAATCGCGAGGGGGACAACTACTTCGGCGGCGGCGTAACCGTGCAGGGCGGCACGTTCCATATGTACGGCGGCACCATTGAGAATTGCGGAATCAGTGGCGGTTCCATCTGCTACGGCGGTGGCGTCGCGGTTATTTACGGTGGTTCGTTCATCATGGACGGCGGCGAAATCAAGAATTGCTACGCCACTTCTTCCTTCAAAGCCTCGGATTACGGCATGGACTCCCGCATTATCACGTCCGCCGGCGGTGGCGTGTACGTTTCCGGCGGATCTTCGTTCTTCATGACGGGCGGAGCCATTTCGAACAACAAGGCCAACGAAATGGGCGGCGGCGTTGCCGTCGTTGCGTCTATCGAGGAAATCATCAATGGCGGAGCTCCGCGCAAATCCTCGGCGGGACCATCAGCGGAAACGAAGCGAACGACGGCGCGGGCGTGCTCGCTTCCGCGTATTTCTACGCCCAAGCATACGGTCTGTGCGCCCCCACTCCGAGCGTAGGCGCTGCCGAAAAGCCGGGCCTGTTCCTTAAGAACGCCACCATAACCAATAACACGGCGAACCAGGATGAGGGCTATGGCGCCGGCGTGCTTACGGTGATGATGAAATCACCTGCCGCAGCCGAAATTCGCAACTGCGCGATTACTAATAACAGCGCCGCAATTGGCGGCGGCGTTGCGTCGTATGGCAACTTCACCAACCTGACCATCGACGGATGCGCCATCACGGGTAACAAGGCGGCACATTACGGCGGAGGCTTTGCTGCGGAATCGAACTCCGGCGAAGGTGCGGGCACAACCATCACCAACACCAAGCTGTGCAACAACATCGCAGACAAGGCGGCTTCCGATATCTATCTGAACGGTTCCGCGGCGAAGCTGTCCCCTGCGAGCGACATGAACGAGCAGTACCTTGGGAAGCCCGGCGATGCGACCAACCAGAAGATCGACGGCTGGTACCTGGACGAGGAGACGTCTCGCTACACCGCCCAGTCCAAGGGCGAGCGTAGCGAGTACACCAGCTATGGAAACATTGAAGCCGGAAACAAGGCCTGTCTGATTGCGGCAAGCAACCCCACTCTTGCAAAGGTAACCTTCACGAATGAAGACGGCAGCTTGATCTACAGCGAGAAGCATTACGTCGTTGGAACCAAGGCCGACCAAATCGCCGTCCCCACTCCCACCAAGCCGTCAGACGACACCTACAACTACTATTTCGACTCATGGCACACCAAGATCGGAGATGTCACGGGTGACGTTGTCTACAAGGCCCAATTCAAGAGGGTCTTCAAGAGGTTCGGCGCAAAGTACACGTTCAGCAGCACTTCTTCCGACAGGCAGCTGCCGAGCGAGGTTTTGGCGCTGCTTCCCAACGACGCAAAAGACTACGTGCATAACGATGTGGTGAGCGCTTTTGTGCCATCTCAGACAACCGTAGACATTGCCGACGGCACCTGGATTTTTGTGGGCTACGACAGGGATTCGGCCATCGCCGATATGGCTACGGCGGATTCGGAGGGCAATGTGACCTTCGCCGGTTTCTGGAAATTCGTCGAGAAGGGTAGTACTCCGTCTGAGCCTGGCAATGGTAACCAGGGCGGGGCAAATGGCGACGAGAATCACCAGACCGGCCCGAATGGCAAGCCGGATACTGCGCAGAAAGCGGACTCGTCCTTGCCCAGGACGGGAGACGACACGGGCGTCGGCCTTGGTTACGCCTTGCTTCTGGCCGCCATGGTGGCGCTGGGAAGCGCTGCATATGTAAGGCGTGGGCGGAACTGCTAATTGCGATCCATGCTCGCAAGGCTATCGGCGAAATTACGGGAAAGAAAGCCTCCGAACCCTCTGGTTCGGAGGCTTTCATCGTGTGCCCCTACCTTAAAATAATGGCTCCGTGTCGTACCCCCTCGAGCATGGACGAGCGCGTTATGTTGTGGCGCGGCGACATCGCGACGCTGGCCGTTGACGCGATCGTGAACGCGGCCAACAGCCAGATGCTGGGCTGCTGGGTGCCGGGACACCGCTGCATCGATAGCGCCATCCACACCTACTCGGGCGTGCAGCTAAGGGCCGAATGCGCTCGCCTCATGGAAGAGCAAGGCGCCGAGGAGCCGACCGGCATGGCGAAGATAACGCCCGTCTACACCCCCCACGCCCTGCGCCTTTATGTGCTCGCCTCGTGGCTACTTGCCGATACGCTTGTAGAGGATTGGTTCGTCGAAGCCGAACACGCGCTTGCCGCTCATCTCCATTGACTCGGAGACCTCCAGGACGTCGGCGGAGAACCTCTCGAACAGGTGGAACCTCATGACGGGCGAAAACATGGAGTCCGAGCCGCCCTCCCATACGCCATCGTGCTCGCGGTAGAGCGCGGGCGTGAACTTGCCCGACTCGCGCAGGGACGAGAACTCGGCGGGGACCATGGTCGCGTAGGAGAACGTTCGCTTGTCGTTGCCCTCGGGCGTGTCGTAGGAGGTCAGAAGGACGCCGTCCTTCTCCTCGGTGAAGAGGAACAGGTGGGGCGAGGCGGACTTCTTGCCGTCAACCTCGTAGTAGCTCTCCTCGACCATGAAGGTGCCAGCAAAGTCGTCGGGAAGCCCCAGGATCTTGTCGTTGCAGGCGGTGTTGACGTGGTGGGCGAGGGGGAAGGTCTCGCCCGCGCCCTGCTTCGCCTCGAACTGCTCCCTGTTGTCGAACTCGCCGCATAGGAGCCGCATGAAATCGTCAAGCTTGGACATGATGCCTCTTTCAACTGGGTCTGCGTCTCTTGGGTGATACCCGCTTCGGGGTCATTGGGCGGCATGACAAGAAATCGGCACAAACACATAGCCTGGCGGCGCGGCGCCCAAGAGCAGAAGGCCTATCACAAGCGCCACCTTGCGGGCTCCGTTATCGAGTCACCAGCCCACAAGCGGTCTAATGATCGCGGCGGCTAAAGAGAAGGCCGTCGCGCAGATGCCTGCGATCGCCTCGCTTCCGCCCAGGCTTTGAATAAAGAACGGGAAGGTGGGCAGGCTCATGATGCGGCTGGCGAAGACGTAAAGGTACACCAGTACGATGAGCCGTGCTGCGCCTTCCGTTCGCGCTCAGCAGGGAAAACCGGGTCGTGTCTGCATGTAATTAAATGTTGTGGCCAATGCGCCTGCGCGTGCCGGCGCATCCCATCGGCCCCGAAGGAGCCCTGCATGGATCCCAACAAGCGCCCTGACGACATGGCACGCATCACCACCTCCGGACTCGCCGACAAGCGCGCTTACGTCGCGGCGGTAATCCAGGAGATCTTCGAAAAGGAAATCCGCGGGCGCGTGAAGATCAAGAACGTCTCGGTGTTCAACCAGATGCGCGACTACGTCATCAACAACTTCGGCGCCACCATGTCGCTCGCGAACATCCAGTCCGACCTCGAAAGCAGGCAGGGCGTGAGGGTCAAGCGCGAGACGCTCGCGCGCAGGGTTGCAAGGTCAGCGTCGGACGCATAGGAAAGCTGGAATGCGACTTCATCCTCAGGAACCCTGAGATGGGCTACGCATACGTTCAGGTCGCGATGACCATCATGGCCGACCGGTCCACCGAGGAGCGCGAATACCGCCCGTTCGAGCAAATCAGAGACAACTACCCCAAGTACCTGTTGACGCGAAGCGACCCCTTTCAGGAAAGGCGAGCAGGGCTCCCTTTTTTCGAAAAGAGTAGACATTGGGGTGCGGGTCTTGACGTTGCGCTGCCTTGTGGCGAGGCGTTATTAGCCGAGTGCGCGTGCGGGAAGGGTCACGAGCATGGTCGTTCCGCTCTCCGAGCTCTCTTCGACCTCGATGGAGCCGCCGTGGAGCGCGGCGATCTCCCCGGCCAGCGCAAGTCCCAGGCCCACGCCGCCATATGCCCTGCTACGCGATTTGTCGACGCGAAAGAAGGGCTGGAAGATGCTCGTCTGGTATTGCTCGGGAATGCCCAGTCCCTGGTCGCGCACGCGCAGCAGCACGCGGTCGCCCTCGTCGCGGGTGCTGATTTGCACGGTCGAGCTGGGCGCGCCGTAGCGAATGGCGTTTTCGGCCAAGTTGAACAGCAGTCGATAGATCAGCGTGTCGCTGCCGATCATTTGCGCTTCGCCCTCGCTTGCAAGCGTGATGCCCTTTTGCCCGGCAAGCGGCGCCAGGTCGGTGAGCACTTCCTCGATCATCGGCGCCAGGTCAATTTCGTCGTTGCAGGGAACACCGCGCAGCTCGCTCATTTCAAGTAGCGTCGTTGTCATGTGCGTCATTCTCTCGGTCTGCTCCTGCAGCAGGCCGAGCAGACTAGCCGTGTCAGCGTCGATGCCGGGGTGCTCGGCACAAAACAGTTCAACCTGGGCCTGCATGAGCGCGAGCGGCGTACGCAGCTCGTGCGCCGCATTGCCCGTAAACTGCCTTTGCGCAGAAAAACCCTCGTCAAGGCGGGCAATCATGTCGTTAAACGACGCGCTGCAGCGCCTGAGTTCGGCAGGCACGTCTTCGCTGATCTTTGTGTCGGCGAGGTTGTCGGGCCGCACGCTCTCGACTTGCGCTGCAAAGGAGCGCAGCGGTCGCAGCGCATGCCCGCTCACAAAGTAGGCCAGCACGCCGCCGAGCAGCGTTACCGCCGCGGTTATATACCAGCTCGTCGCGCCAAACGATTCCTGGGCGTTGCTCACGACGATGGTCAGCTCGTCATCGAGCTCTTTGCTCGCCGGGTCAAATGAGCTGGGCGAGTCCGCCTGCACCTCGCCATGCGCCGACGCTTCAGTGCCGATCGAGTCCATGTAGCGCATGCCGGAGTAGCCGACCATGCAATTAATGAGCACGCCGGTCAAGCACATCATCAGGGCCGTCATCAACGTGATGCGCCACTGCAGCGACAGCCGCTTCATTTGTCATCCTCCATAACGTAGCCTTCGCCGATCCGGTTACGGATGGGGTCGTGCTCCAACGCGCCGCGCAGCTTTTTGCGCAGCGACGAGATGTGCACGCGAGCCGCGTTGCTAAAGCTGTTGACGCTGCAGTCCCATACGTGCTCGATAAGCTCTTCTTGGCTCACCGGTCGCCCTTGGTTGAGCATCAGGTATTCCAGGATGCCGGTTTCCTTGCGTGTGAGGGATAAAGGCACGTCACCCACCGAGGCGACGCGAGTCTTGGTATCAAAGCTCAGCGACCCGCAGGCGAGGACAGTATCGTTTTGCGTGAAGCGCCTGAGCGTGAGGCTGCGGATGCGCGCCGCCAGCTCGTCAAGGTGAAACGGCTTGGTGAGGTAGTCGTTGGCGCCCGCATCGAGCCCCGCCACCTTGTCGGCGACCTCGCCACGTGCCGAGAGCACGAGCACCTTGGTCTCGCAATCAGTTGTTCTGAGTTGCCTGAGTACGGTCATGCCGTCGACATGGGGGAGATTGAGGTCGAGCACGACAAGGTCAAAGGTCTCGACATCGAGCAGATCGAGAGCCTGCTGCCCGTCGTAGCAGCAGTCGACGCTATAGGCCAAGTTGCGCAGGCTGCGTGCGATCGCATCGCACAGCGCCCGCTCGTCCTCGACGACCAAGATGCGCATAACGTTCTCCTTGCATAGTCATTCGCGCTTAACGCGGATTTTATAGTCGGTATGGTCCAATGGGTCGCGAAGCGAAAGGAGTGGTCAGATTGTTCAAAGCGATTAAGCCTGTGGCGCAGGTTGCTTTGCTGATCGTCGGGATGGCCATGGTGTGCTTTGGCGTCATGCGCGGCGAGGCGGATGCCGTGCTGGCCAAGGCAATCAGGCTGTGCTTGGAGTGTATCGGAATTGGATAAAAGAATAAACACCGTATCGCGCCTTTTCGCGCGATTTCGTGGATTGATCCAGGCGGCGGCGACGCTCGCGACCAACATTCATCTGCCCAACTTTGCCAAGGGAGGCATCTACCAGGGGGCGGGCAAAGCCGTCTGCGTGCCGGGGCTCAACTGCTACTCGTGTCCGGCCGCCTCGGGCGCGTGCCCCATCGGATCGTTTCAGTCGGTGGTAGGCTCGTCTAAGTTCAGCTTTTCGTATTACGTCACCGGGACACTCATTCTGATCGGCGTGCTGTTGGGGCGTTTTGTATGCGGCTTTTTGTGTCCGTTTGGATGGCTGCAAGAGCTTCTGCATAAGATTCCTGGCAAAAAACTCTCCACGAAAAAGCTCAAGCCGCTCACGTACATCAAGTATGCCGTGCTGCTGTTTGCCGTGGTGCTGCTGCCCGTCTTGGTGGTCAACGATGTGGGCATGGGCGACCCGTTCTTTTGCAAGTACGTCTGCCCGCAGGGCGTGCTCGAGGGCGCGATTCCGCTGTCCATCATGAATACGGGGATTCGCTCCGCGCTGGGTAAGCTCTTTACCTGGAAGCTCGCGATCCTCATTGCAGTCGTGGTGCTGAGCGTGCTGTTCTACCGTCCCTTCTGCAAATGGGTCTGCCCCCTCGGCGCCTTTTATGCGCTCATGAACAAGGTGTCGTTGCTGGGGATTCAGGTTGACCAGTGCAAGTGCGTCTCGTGCGGCAAGTGCGCCAAGGTGTGCCAGATGGACGTGGACGTTACGCGTACGCCCGACCATGCCGAGTGCATCCGCTGCGGCAAGTGCGTGCGCGCGTGCCCCGTCGATGCCATTAGCTTTCGCTACGGGCTGGGCGTGACGGACGGCAAGACCGAGCTGCCTTCGCAGGCAGGCGAAAACAAATAGGTACTTATATAAGCTTCGATGTAACGGAGGAACCATGAAACTATCGAAAACTGCGGCCCTGCTGATGGTGCCCATGCTGGCGTTGAGCCTTGCGGCGTGCTCTGTGCCCAAGGGCGACATGAGTGGCGCCACGAACGGCGATGCGCAGATTGCCGAGCTCGTGGCTCAAAAGCCGTCGAGTGCCGACGAGGCGGCCGAGTTGCACCAGCAGCTGCTGCAAAAAGAAAATGAGATTTTTACGAGCGATAACGCCCTGTGGGAAAAGGTGTTCCTTGCGGCCAACAAGGACACCCCCATGATCGAGGACGGCAAGAACTACGGCGACTTTTTGCTCGATACCATCGAGGGGGCCAAGGACCAGTTTACGGCTGACGAGCTCAAGACGCTGAAGGCCGGCGCGCAGCAGGTCAAGGAGATCGAGGAAAAGCTCATGGCACTGGAGAAGGAATTCCCTGGATGCGGCAGCACGCCTGGCGTGGGGGAGAGCGTTGATGCTTCGGCCGCGGGAATGGCCAACGGCGAGAGCAAGGCAGCAAAGTTCCCCAGCTTTCAGGGCAAGGATCTTGACGGCAACGATGTAAACAGCGACGAGCTGTTCTCCAAGAACAAGGTCACCGTCATGAACTTCTGGTTTACCACCTGTAAGCCCTGTGTGGGCGAACTGAGCGATCTGGAGGAGCTCAACAAGGAGCTTGCCGCAAAGGGCGGCCAGGTCGTGGGCGTCAATTCCTTTACGCTCGATGGTAACAAGGGCGAGGTGGCCGATGCCAAGGACGTGCTCTCCAAGAAGGGCGTGACGTACAAGAACATCTGGTTCAAGTCGGATAGCGAGGCCGGCAAGTTCACCTCCAACCTGTACTCGTTCCCGACCACCTACGTGATCGACCAGAACGGCAACATCGTGGGAGAGCCGATCATGGGCGGTATCAACTCTGCTGAGCAGCGCGAGGCACTCAACAAGCTAATCGATCAAGCGCTCGCGTAGGTGCGGAATATCGCAAAGCGGCCAACGAGAGCCCCGTGAGGGCGAGCACCGCGGCTATAACAAGTGAAATGCTTGAAAGCGAAAGCACCCCGATGAGCGTGTTCGCCAGCGCATGGAGAAGGCAGCATGAGAAGGCGAACCCGCCCGCGCGATAGAGCGCCGACAGCCAGAACGAGAGGAGCACGGCGAGGGCTGCGAACGCAGGAAACGGGGTCGCCTCCCTCCCGGCGCCCCGCGCGAACCACAGTGGCAGGTGCCACAGGCCCCAGATCGCCCCGGTGGCAAGACAGACTGCGAAAAAAGGAAGACCCCCATGGCGGAGACTGGGCTGAAGCCCTCCGCGAGGCCATCGGAGGCGGCGGTGGAAAGAACCAGCGGCACGACGAGGAACGCCGCGGTCCAGGGGAGCGAGCGCCTCAGCCCGCCGAACGTGAACGCGAGGCCACGCCTTGGAGTGAAGCCTCCCGGGATCAGCGAGAGCCCGGCGACGGCGGGCCCGAAGACGCCGGCGGTGTGGATCGCCGTTCCGATGGGCCCCGAATACTCGATGATGCCCGCTGAGGTCGGGACCGCATTCAGCCACCATGCGGGCCAAGTGATGAGGAAGGTTGTCAGGAGAAACCTGGTGCTGGTGCGGGACCCTACATAATGCCTCGGCAGCTTCACGCGATAGTCTCCTCTCGACCGGCTGCGGCCAGAGTCAGACTCTACCACTGAAATGACAATGCCTGCCCATTTGCTGCCTCCGGTTTAGTCGCCCTTCCTCGTCCGTGCCCTTATCCCTTAAGGTCCACAAGGGTCGGGGGGACAACGGCCGCATGGGCGAGGCCGTGGTCCCTCCGGCTTATGTTGCGGCTACCGCAGCTTCCTCAACGTGACGGCGATGGAGTTGAGATGCTCGACTGCCCCGGCGTCCCATGCCCGGCGGTCGCCTGCGGCGGCAAGCGCCCTTGCGGCAATCTACAAATCGTCGCACAGCATTTCATCTGAAAATCATTCCCCGAAAAGCGAATCAGGGGTTGATCCGAGATCGATTCGGATGTGATGGCACCATAGGCTGCACGCCGCCTGAAAAAGGCGCCCCTGGGGGCGCCTTCTTGCCAGC
>OGRN01000778.1_pt1 | contig 29952 bp, 20 predicted proteins | sample 1553401 | NCBI WGS metagenome assembly OGRN01 (sample SAMEA2580096, study PRJEB22360) | human gut metagenome | biome: human gut; feature: human-associated habitat; material: faeces | place: Denmark | collected 2008/2010 | reverse complement strand
CAAATGCTGTTGGGATACAATCCATTATGTCTTCGCTATTAAGATAAGAAAAATTTATTAGCTGATTTTTCTTAAATTTTTTAAATTCTATGTAACGATGTCTCCCATCGAGGATTAAATTTTTATGCATAGGTTTAAAAAATATTGTTAAAATATTATTATATGTATGAGGAAATATATTTTTTACAGAATTATATATTCTTTTTATCTCTTCTTGAGACTCTTTTAAATCAGATGAAAAGATTTTTTCAAAATCTTTTAGGCTTATATATCTTGTTGTGTTAAACTTCAAAAATTTTTTATAAATCAAGTCAACATCCCAAGTAAGGTTGACATTTTCATTAGTTGGAAAATAAAAACAATGTGTATCTCCATGATTAAGTATTCCTGTATAAATTGGACTTGGACAAGAAGTATTCTTATAGTGTGTATACATATTTTTGTATAATTGTATCTGTTCTACAAAATAATCTGCATTATGCTTTTTCATGTCTTTTTCAAACAAATCTAAATATTTTATCATGTTGCCCTCACCTTTTCTTATTTTATCAAATTAATAGTAATATAACAGGATTCCATACATAAGTAAAGCAGTTCGTGTCTTTAAAAAAGAAGTCATAATGACTTCTTTTTTTATTTCTATCTCAAAAAGGAATTCGATTCTTTTTCCATCTTCTTTTCAAAAAAATCAATTTTGCATATTAGGTGGGACTGTGATGGAGCAGTCAGAAAGGAGGATGTCTTATGAAATGCCGAGACAGACCAAATCCATAGACTTATAAAGCAAACAAGCTTGGGTGCTTTATATAGCACTATGGTACCGTACCTTGAAAATTATATAAAACATAACAGGAGGTCATTTATGTTTAGTTTAAAAAAAATCGCTTCTGTTGTAATGGCAACGGCAATGGCTGTGACGACAGCTGTGCCTGGAACAGCGATTGTTGCTAATGCTGAAACAACGACAATAAAGACTCGTGTAAAGAATTCGGATAAGAAGCAGAATACAATTAATGCGGCAGATATGAACAAATTAAGTATCAATACAGAAAATGCAACTGTTACTTATTCTTCTAGTCTTGCTACTGATAATGCAGCAGCTAAATGGGCTAAGAAAGAGATGAAAGACAGCGAAAAACCTAAACTTGGTACCCCGATTGCGGGTAAGTTAAATGCCAATAAAATCAATGACTCTAATAATGGATATTGGATCAAATATTCCGGTATAACTCTTAATGGAGCAGAAAAAGGAGAAAAATACGATTTAAAAGTATCTGTAGAAGAAGCTCATGGAGCTATTAGTGGAGCAGATGGACCATACATTGCATTTCACAAAAAATCCCCAACAAGTATCCGATATAGTGGGTATCAGTGGATTGTTGTTACTTATACATTAACAGATGCAGGAAAATCTACTTTAGCATCTACATGGAAAGGTAATATGACATTCTGGGACATTGACTCTTATCAGGGATTAGAGATTCGTACTCCAGGTCGTGTTACTTGGGCTGGACTTTCAGATGATTCTCATTTAGGTTTTAATATCCCAGATAGTAGATTACCATCAGCTAGCGTAAAAGATAACACCGTTTATTCCAATAATGGACATGATGCAACAGATGGAGCTATAGGAACACATGCGCAGCAACATGCTTTGTATCTTCAAACTCAATTAACGCCAGCTAATAACAAAATGAAAATCCGTTTTTTTACAGGTGGAAAAGACGGTAAACAACCAAATGGGGTCTTTTTATCTTTTGATGCCCGTAATAGATCTGGCAATAGTCCTACGATTATTAATTTTCCGTTAACTAAAACCGTTAATGGAAAATCAGATGTTACGTTAGCTAATTCGTCTGATTCATTCGAATATACCTTATCTACAATGTGTGGTAATGCGGTTGGAAGTCAAATAAAAAGTTTTGTTTGGAATGATACATTGGAAAGCGTTCTTGAATTTACAGGAAATCCTACTGTAATTAGAGAGAGGGATGGAAAAACTGAAAATGTGACGGGAGATTTTACCGTTAAAACAAATGGACAGGTGTTAACAGCTACTGCAAATAAACTCACTGATGATGAAATGCGTGGTAAATTTACACTTCATTTCCATGCAAAAGTAAAAGCGGGGGCTAACCTTTCCAAATATCTTAATGCTGATAAAACAGAAGTTGTTATCCCTAACAAGGGTACGTTAACAACAAAACAGGATAGTGGAACAAAGACTAACACATCCAATACTGTCAATGTCCGTATGAAGATGGCAAAACTTGCTGTTGACAAAGTCGTAGACCAGTATGAACATAAAGTGGGAGATACTGTAAACTTTACGATTACAACAAAGGAAACAGGAAATGCAGCAGATGCAGCAAATGTAGCTGTAACAGATACCATTCCTTCTGAGTATAAGATTACTGGTGTAAAAACAGAAGGTGTTGAAGCAAATAGTTCTTTCTCTGGACAGGATGTTAAGGTAACAGCCGCTTCCCTTCCAGCAGGAAAAGAGTTTAAGACGATCGTTACTTGTACTGCATTGGAGAGCGGAAACGCAAAAGAAAATTACAATACTGCAAAAGCTACAGCAACGAATGCCATTGATGCTGTGCAGGATGATGCTGAAGCTTATACAAACAGCGGCGAATTATCTATTGATAAAGTCGTAGATAAGTATGAGTATGAGGTGGGTGATACCGCAAACTTTACCGTAAAGGTAAAAAATAACAAAGGTATTGCCAAAAATATTACTATCGTAGACACACTTCCAGAAGGCTTAGAGCTTGTTTCTGGTTCTTTAAAGATGAGCGGCGTACCTGATTCCGTGACAGAACATGTTGCCGGAACAGCAGACCCAACCAATAAATTGAATCCAGAACTTCGTAATGAGACAGCAACATCAAAAGTTACGTCCAATATTGCAGCAGACGGAAACGGATACAAAGCGACTATCTCCGCTCTGCCAAAAGATGCGGAAGTAACAATCACATTTTCTGCTAAGACAACAAAAGCTGGAAATGGTAAAGAAATCGTCAATGTCGCTTCTGCAAAAGCAGATAATGCAGATGAAGTAAAAGACGATGCAGAACTTTACATCAATACGGCAGACCTTTCGATCGCAAAGAAATACATCAATGAGTATAAAGCAAAGAAAAAGGATAACCGAGCAGATAATGAATTTCGTGTATACGAAAAAGAAACAGGAAATGAATTAGTAAAATATCAGGTAGATGTGACATCAAACGGTGTAGATGGCACAGTAGCAAAAGATGTAGACATTTCTGATATCAGTTTACCAGATGGACTCATCTTAAACTATGATGATATCCAGATTGTAGAGACCACAAAAGATGGAAAAACAGTAACCTTTAAAGCCGCAGGCGGTAAGGGAACAACTATCAAATATCATGTTGCTGGAACAGCGGATGAAACAAATAAGTTAAATCCAGATAAATATAACGAAACCGAAGACCGTACTCCTGAGATCACTCTGGAAAAGAGCGGTAACGGATGGAAGTTAAAAGATACTTATCTTGCCTCCGGCAGCAAACTGACAATCACTTATACTGGCAAAGCAACAGAGATTGTTAATGGTACAGAAGTAAGAAATACTGCAAAAGCAACTGCTTCCAATCTTGAAAAAACAGATGGCAAAGCAAAAACAGTAAAAGCGGATGCTCTTGTATATATCAACAGTCCTCGTCTTGTTATCACAAAGAAAGCGGATAAGGAAAAATATGCGATCGGTGATACGGTTACTTACAAAATCGATGTTACAAACTCCCAGATCGGTACAGTCGCAAGAAACCTTGTGATTGATGATGATATCCAGACAGAAGGTGTCAAACTGCAGAAAGCTAGCATTGTGCTGATGGATGCAGAGGGTAATGTCATTAAGAAAGAATCTTATGACGAAGCCATTAAGAACAACACCTTCACATTAAAGACAAAGAAACACCTTGTAAAAGAAGGAAATTATAGTCTCTGGGATCTTGAAGCTGGAAAGAAACCGGAAGTGCAGAAGACATGGAACCCTGTAGGCGTTACAAAGGAAACAAAGCTTCAGATTGAATACCAGATGGTCATCACAGATAACAAGCTTGCTGGTAAAGAGATCAAGAATGTAGCCAATGCCGTATCTGATGAAGCTTTAAAAGTAACGACAGATGCAACTGTTACACCAAACGGCCCATCTATCACACCGAATAAAGACTCAGATAAAGCAACGTATTACTTAGGCGAAGAAGCACAATATACGATCACAGCCAGACAGAGCCGTGAAAATGTAACTGCTGAAAAGGTTATCATCAAAGACCAGTTCGACCAGAAAGATAACTTTCTTATTAAAGAAGGTTCTTTCCATGTAACATTTAATGGTAATGACATCACAAAAGATGTTAAGATCACATTAAATGAAGCAAAAGATGGATTTACTATCGAAACTGGAAAAGACCTTACAGAAGCAGATACGATCAAAGTAACATATCGTGCGACCCCACAGGCAGCATCCGTTGGAAAAGAGACAACAAACTCTGTTCTTATCTGGGGAAGCAATGCACCACAGGTACTTGCTACAAACAGAGTAAAGACAGAACCTGTTACACCGGAACTTTCTATCACAAAGAAATCCGATAAAAGCGTTTATTCTATTGGAGAGACTGGACACTACACTGTAGTAGTCAGACAGACAAAGAAGAATGCGACAGCAGAAAATGTTGTTATTGCTGATGCCATGCAGGTAGCCGGAACAAAGATCAGCAATGTTAAGATCATGAAAGGTGAGAAAGACATTACTGAAAAAGCAGAGATTTCTGTGAAAGATGGAAGCTATTCCATCAATACAAATGAAAACCTTGCAAAAGATGAAACATTCACAATCACATATGACGCATTATTTGAATCTGATTCCTTAGATGGAAAGAAAGTGAAGAATATTGCCGATGCGAAAGCGGATAATGCAGATGAGGTAAAGGCTGATAATGAAGTAACCCTTCATGCACCAAACCTTACTATCACAAAATCTTCTGATAAGAAGGTTTACAATCTTTCCGAGACTGGACATTATACTGTAAAGGTAACACAGGATAAGAAAGATGCAGAAGCAATCAATGTAAGGATCAATGATGCACTGCAGGTTAAGGGCGTAAGCATTGTAAAAGATTCTGTTAAGATTGCTGATACTACTGGAAAAGACATCACAAAAGATGTCAAGATTGAGACAAAAGATGATAGCTACTCTATCAACACTGGCAGAAACTTAGCGTATGGTGAATCTTTCACTGTAACTTATGATGTGGTATTTAAGGATGCATCTTTAGCAAATAAAGATATCCCTAACGTAGCTGAAGCTGTTGCAGACAATGCAAAAGCAGAAACAGATAATACCGTTACACCAGTTGATATTGAAGACGGACTTACAGCTATCAAAACGGCAAATCCAGAAAGTGGATCTGTTGTAAATACAGGTAATGAAATCACTTATAACATCACTGTCACAAATACTTCGAAAGAAGATAAGAAGAATGTAATGATCCGTGATATGGTTCCAGAACTTACGGAATATGTATCTGGTGGAACTCTTAAGACTATCAGTGGCAAATCTTATGTTACTTTCTTAGTTGATACTTTAAAGGCAGGAGAGTCTAAGACAGAATCCTTTAAGGTAAAAGTAACAGGAACAGGACTTGCAACGATCAAAAACGTAGCACAGGTAAAAACATCTGATGAGCCAGATAAGCATTGGGAAGATGATGATTTTGTTGATACCAATAAAGTTATCCACACCATCCCATATATCGTAACAGAAGTTGTTCCTGCTCTTTCAATCGAAAAATCATCTGATAAAGAGACATACAGCGTAGGCGATACTGGACACTATACTGTAAAGGTAAGTGAGACAGAAAAAGATGCGGCTGCAAAAGATGTCATCATCAAAGATGCGATTGAAAATAATGCAGCAGATATCTTAACAGATACAATCAAGATCACAGATCCTGATGGAAAAGATATCACAAAAGAAGTAGAAATCAAATCTACAAAGAGCGGCTATACTATTAAGACTGGCAAAGATTTAAGCTATGGTAAGGCATTTACCGTAACTTATGATGTGAAGTTTACAAAAGCGTCTGTTGCTAATGAGAAAGTACGAAATGTAGCAAAAGCTACTGCCGGAAACTTAACAACAACGACAACAAAGGATGTAACTCCGGGAACTTATAAGGATGAAAACGGAAATGCACTCTTTGAGATTGTAAAAGATTCTGACCCAGCAAATGGCAGCACTGTCAATGTGGGGGATGATATCAAATACTCTATCAAAGTAAAGAACACATCCGAAAAAGACATCTCAAACATCCATATCCTTGACGCTGTACCAACCGGCACAACATACAAAGATGGCGGGGATGTAAAAGATATCAACGGTGTATCTTATGTTGCATTTACGATCGATACTTTAAAAGCAGGAGAAGAAAAGACCGTATCCTTTACGGTAACTGTTAATGAAAGTGCTGACAAGCAGGTTGCAAACAAAGCGTTAGTAAAAGTAACTGACAAAGACGATGATACTGATTTAAGCTCCTATCAGGAGACAAATGAGGTAACCCATCCACTGCCATCATGGGTAGAGGATGATAACGAAGTTACTGTGATCGCTCCAAGCTTAACTATCCAGAAAGCATCTGATAAAGATGTTTATCAGGTAGGCGAAACTGGACATTATACAGTAACAGTAGGACAGGATACAGAAAATGCGGTTGCAAAAAATGTTGTTATCAAAGATGCTTTACAGGTAAAAGGTGCTGAGATCCAGACAGCTACAATCAAGATTGTAGATACAAACGGAAAAGACATCACAAATAAAGTAGATAACATCACAAAGGATACATCTGGTTACACGATCGAGACAGGAAGAGACCTTGCCTTTGGCGAGACATTTACTGTGACATATGATGTATTGTTCAAAGATGGCTCTTTAGCAGGACAGGCTGTAAAGAACATCGCAAAAGCAAAAGCGGACAACGCATCTGCAAAAACAGACAACGATGTGACACCGGTTACTGTAGAAGACGGACTCACTGCATTAAAGAGTGCCGAGCCAGCTTCCGGTACACAGGTTAAAGCCGGAGACGAGATCACATACAATATTGAAGTAACAAATACTTCTAATGAGGAAAAGAAAAACGTCCTCGTTCTGGATGCTGTACCAGACAAAACAACTTATGTTGAAGGTTCTGGCGGTAAATTAGTCGAGATCAGCGGAAAATCTTATGTATCTTTCACTGTTCCAAGCGTAGCAGCTGGAGCGTCAGAGAGCGTTTCCTTTAAAGTAAAGGTAGCTGATACTGTAACAGATGATGATGTGATCACAAATGTTGCACTTGTAAAGAAAGCAGATAAGGAGAATCCAAAAGATCCTTCTTCATGGACACCTGATAGCTTCGTACCAACAAACGAAGTAAAACACCCAACATCTGATTGGGTAGAGACAGAAAAAGAAGTCACAGTAGATGGTCCGGAAATGGCTATCGAAAAGACATCTGACAAAAACGTTTATGGTGTTGGCGAAACAGGTCGCTATACTGTAAAACTCAGTCAGACAAAAGAAAATGCTGAAGCAAAGAACGTCATCATTGAAGATGCCTTACAGACAGAAGGTGCTGAAATCCTTTCTGATACGATCAAAGTATTGGATACAAAGGGTACAGACATCACAAAATCTGTCCAGATCGCAACTACAAAAACATCATACACTATTAAAACTGGTATGAATCTTGCAAAAGATGAATCCTTTACTGTTAATTACGACGTTAAGTTCACTTCCAAGTCCCTTGTAGGCAAGAAAGTGAAAAATATCGCAATTGGTAAAGCAGATACTGGTGAAGTAACAACTGACCATGAAGTTGACGTTGATAAGGGGACGAACCCTCGTTTAGTAGTGAAAAAGACATCTGATAAAGATTCTTACAAAGTAGGCGGGCAGGGACAGTACACTATCACTGTAACAAACGACCGTAAAGGTACTGTTGCAAAGAATGTAGTCATCAAAGATGCCTTACAGACAACGGGAACTGTCATTGATGAAAAGAGCATTAAGGTTACTGGTCCAGATGGAAAAGAAATCAAAAAAGCTACGATCAAGATGACAAAGAACGGATTTACCGTTAAGACAAAATCCAACTTAGAGGGTGAAAAATCCATGAAAGTAACTTATAAAGTAACTTTCAAAGATGCATCCCTTGCTGGAAAGAATGTAAAGAACGTGGCAACGGCAACTTCCGATAATACAAAGCCAGGAAAATCCACGAAGACTGTCAAAGTTACAAAAGCTACTCCGAAGAAATCCACACCAAAGAAATCTTCCGGAAAAAGCAGTGGAAACAGTGGCAGCGGAACTTCCTCCAATGGTGGAAGCAATGGCACATCAAAGACTGTTAAGACAAGCGATATCATCTTTATGGTATTGATTGGAGCAGCGGTTGTATTTTGTGTCAGTGGCGTTGTATATGTCATTAAGAAGAGAAAAAGAATCTAACATTTAGATTTATTTTTAGCACCTGCGGGCAACCGCAGGTGTTTTTTCATATTAAAGATAAAAAAGCGGAAAGCAGGACAAATAAATGAAAAACACACTTTTCTTGAAAAAAAGAATAAAAAACTAATGAAACAACTTGAAGAATACAAAGAATTGCAGGTAAGGCAACAACAGCCAGAATATCCAGAACGATAGCTTTCTTATAAAAATTAAAAAATACATATTAAATAAGGAACAAAAAATATTTTTGTTCCCTCATTTTTTTAATCCTTTCTTAAAGCCCCGGTCTTGTACCGGGGTTTTTATTTTGAAAAATATGGTACGAAGGAGGCTATTTTTTCGTAACAACATAAAAGAATTTCAAATCCTCTCCAGTATATTCCTTCATAAACTCATCTATATCTTCATATTTATCCGATGGAATAACATAGCCATCTTTATCTGTTATACCAAAAGTCAATGTATATGGAAGCCTTGCTTCTAAGTATTTTGGAAAGTTACGATAAAATGGAATTGATTTTTTCCAATTTCCATTAAAAGAGTCTGTATAGGCTAATGTACCCGTTATTTTTTCTGGAATAATATCCCATTTGCATAAAATATCATATAGCATCGCATTTAAAAGTTCTGTACACAAATGCTCTTGTTTGAATTCTGGCGGATAACTTATAGCCCTTGCTAGACTTTCAATATATAGTATTTTTTCGTCAGCCGATAACTGAAATATACAGTGTGCTAATTCCCATTTTCTATAGTGAAAAGTGCACTGATAACTTGAACCATCTGGAGTCCAATGCAGGTCAGCAATGGGTGGAAATTTTTCTGTCAAATAAATCATCTTTGAATCCTCCTTGTTTTAAAAAAGTATACATATTAATGATATCACAAAAAACCAATGAACTAAAATAAGGAAGGAGTGTCATCTCTAATATGGAAAAGTATATTGTAGATGAAATGAAGCGGCTTGAAGAACAGCTTGCTGTTTTCGCAAAAGAAGAAGAAGATTTCTATCAGATGAAAAAAGGACAACTGGTCTTTTATCAAAGCGTTATCAGTGGGATGTTCAATCTGATGTCTGTACTATTTGGCGCTGTATGCGAGTATGACCGAACTTTGCCGTTTAAAAATGGACGTTCTGGTATCAGTGAAACTCATAACAAAGCATTATTGATATGCAGAAAAAACCATGAAATATTTGCACATTTATTGTTGGTTTTGGAAGACAGAATCAAGGCTGAGAGTGCAAAAGAAATCGCTGCTACACAAAATCTGGAACAGGCAGCTAGGAATATTGGAATTTCCCAGACACGCTTGAAAAGAATCCTCGACAGAAAAGAAGAAGGAAAACTCGATATTGATACATTAAGGGCAGTCTGCCAGACGTTAAATATTCCAGTCGAATATGTTAGCCAGTAAGGAGGAAAACAAAATAGAGTTAACACACAACCTCTCTTTTGGAATTGAATTCTTTTTATCGCGTTATAAGAAAGTCTGTTTTCAGGCTTTCTTTTTTCTTACAAAAATTCTTCTCACAAGACGACTTGCTATGATTTGAGTGTATCTGGAACACACATATACCTGTGATAATTTTTCACACAACTTAGGTTTGTTATGTGAAGAAATATCACTTATATATCTATGAAGAAAGTCCACAGATATATGTGTGTTTTTCAGACACACAACTTCTACATATTAATAAAGGAAATTATTGCAAGAAAAGAAAGGAGCAATTATGGTACCTACAAATCTTTATAGAACTCGTCACGAATTTTTTAATATCCCAATGCAGCTTCCGAAAGCCCCTAAATTTATCGTTGGTCTGGATGCAGGCTATTCCGGGATGAAGGTGTGGTATGAAAGAGGGTATTTCTGTTTTCCATCATTTGTAAAAGAACTGACAGATGAAAGCCTGAACCTGTTTGATGAAAAGGATATCCTGTACCGGGACAATGATACTGGAAAAACATATATGCTGGGTTACACTGCACAGGAAATGGTTGAAAGTGGAGATACGAACGAAACAGACTCTGAGACTTATGATCGAAAAAGATATTGGAATCCAAAGTTTCAGATCTTATGCAAGGCAGCGATTGGGCTCGCTATTATGTCAAGAGAAAAAGAAGATAAACGTCCTATTTTCTTGGAAACAGGACTTCCGGCTTCTTACCTTAAAGCAGACTCCTCTGCAATGAAAGAATCATTGACAAAACCATTTAACTTTTCTTTAAAAAAAGGAAATAAACCATGGGTAAATATTAATCTACAGATTACTTCTGAAAATATCCATCTCATGGCGCAGCCAGCAGGGGCTTTATATTCAGCTTTGATTGGAAAAGATGCAAAATACAGTGCAGATACCAAAAAACTTCTCTTCGGAAAAACGTTAGTTGCTGATTTTGGGGGCGGTACAGCTGATTTTTATGGTATTAAAAACCGAAGGATCGTTTGTTGTGAGTCACTTTTAAATATTGGAAGTGGTGAGATTTTAAAACGTGTTTCCAAACTTATCATGGACGAATATGGCGAGGATATCCGTAGTCAGGCATTACAGCATAATCTTGAGACAGGGTATATCATTTGCCTGAATGAAGAAACAATGGAACAGGAGAGTAAACCGATTGGGGAATTAGTGAAACAGGCAAGCCATGAAGTATTCCTTGAGGCTATGATGCGTTCACGTTCAATCACGAATACGTTCCGTGATTATGAAACACTGATCGTTGCCGGAGGAACTGGAGAAGCATGGTTTGAGGATATCCAGCAGTATTTAGCTGGCATGAAAACATTACAGATCTTACCAAGCAATATAAATGCTACAGATGTCCCATTTCTTTACTCTGTTGCAAGAGGATATTATCAGTTTAGATATATGTCTATGGCTAAATAAGGGGAGGTGTATATATGTCAAGGTCGTTTGCAATCCGATTTTATACAAAGCATGATATCGATCTTTTGACTTTATATTACCGCAATGTAGATGTGGCGAACGTAATGCATCAAGTTTTGGTTGCTTTTATAAAGGGAGAGGAATTTCTCCTTTCCCTGCCAAATCCATCCGAAGATGATTTTCAACCCCAAAGTACGCATGGTGCGAAGGTGGAGTATAGATTGTTTTTAGATGAAGAGGATGCTACTGACAGGCAAATTATTGAGATGATCGATAAAATCAATCCTGGGGCATGGAATAATTTTTTCAAAAGTCTGTTACGTCTTTATTTATGGAGACCTATTGCTGAAAATTTTCTTAATAACAAAGAAGATTATCTGTATTTTACAGAAAAGTTATATCCTTTTACAAAGGATAAATGCAAAATGATGCTGATAACACGAAAAAAGCCTGCAAAAAGGAGGAAAAAGATGGTCAAAAAGCGCACAACCTCCATTCCCTCTCCTGAAACATCTTATATCCCTCCGAAAATAGAAAAAACAGAAGCGGAACCGATTGATCTTATGCCAGAGGCAGTCATGAAACAGAGTTTACCAGAATCTGCGCCTATATCTCCTCCTATACCTGAGTCAGAATATTCCATGTATCCCAAAAAAGAACAACAGGAAGAACCAGAAAAAGAAAATACATTTTATTTTGAGAAAGCTCCAGACGCAGTGGTAGTAGCGGACGAGCATTTAGCTGCTTCAGATGAAGATATGGACGCTTTCACGAATGCGTTTGCACAACTTATAGATTCTTAAAAGAAAGATAAAGAGGTGACATATAATGCGGGAATATAATTTATCAAAAGAAGAAAGAGCTGAGATTTCAACGAAAATGACAGAATTATTAGAACTTTGTCAGATTCATCATTGTCCTATGTTTGCAACGGTGGCTTTATCAAACAGCCTTACAAAGACAGAATATGAAAACGTAACTTTTGGTGCTAATGCAAATCAGGTTTCTTTAGCTGATGACCAGATACGGCATCATATCCTTATCGCTGGTTCTAATTTTGTAGCGGTTCCGAAAAGAGACAGCGTAGAAGTTGATATGACAAAGTTCATGTCACATAAGGGGGAAAAGAATGAGTAATAAAAACGCTGTTATTGTTTCTATTAAGGATTATGAACTTTTATGTAGCAACAATGCAAAGTTTTTAAAGGATTATAATATTTTTCTAGTAAGAGGTTCTGGGCAAAATGCGGATCTAAAAGGAACTTACAGAGAACTTATCGTAGATAATCCGGATGATGGACAGATGATATTGACAGCTTTCAAAGAAATTTTAAAGGAAGATGAAATGAAAGACAATTTACTCGTCTTTTTTGGAAAAAATCTTCCTCGAATGGATAAAGAAGCTTTGTCTGAATATAAGACAGTCTTTTGTCCAAAAGGAAATCTAAAAAAAGGTGTTGACCAGTTTATTAATAAGCAGTCATATCAAAATTCTCGAAATAAATCTTCTGCCGATAAAGCACCTAAAAAACAAGACGTGAAAGAAAATGAAAAGAAAAGCGAAAATAAGACTGAAAGTAAAGCTGTGACTGCACCGAACACACCAAACGAGTTTTATAATCCTTTTACCGGAATCGGGACAGAAGATAAACAAGCAGAGAATGTGGGGAAATCTATCCCTCAAGGCAAAAAGGTAGGTGAAGTTCCCAAAACTATCCCTGATGATGTAGCTGAAGAAAATAAAAAAATCACAGGTATGATCACTGCGGAAAAGGCTCGATTGGTAAATCTTCTCCGTAAGAGATTGTCTTTTCATATCAAATTATGTATTAAGACGGAGCTTTCGCCCCGAGAAGTGTTTCTTCTTGTGGAGCTTGTCTCTAAAATACCACCAAAAGAAAACTGGAATAAAGAAAAATTCGGGGAATGGAGCTGGGAGGCGGAAAGGAAAAAGCTATTAGAATCATGGAAGTCAGTGCAAGGAAATGAATCCTTAACGAAATTGACATTTGATGATTACGTAAAGATTAAAAAAGAGATTATTTATTATTATAATCTTGTTGCTTTTTTATATGGCGAAGACGTATATCAAGGTTTTTAAGAGGAATGGGAAATATCCCATTCCTCTTTTCCTTTTTTCTGAAAAAACATATTAGAAGAGATTTTTCAGAAAGGAGGATATTATGGAAAAAGAAAAAGAAATCTTTCTGGAAGAAGAGAGAGAACAAAAATTAAAGGACCGGCAGGGATTTGTCAATCTGACCCGTGACCGTCCAAAAGAAATTGTAGAGACAGAGATCATAGATAAAACAATTCCTTCTCCAGATACAAAAAGAAAAGATGAAGAAAGATACAAGGGACATCTTAGAGATTCTTTGCTTGACGAAGCTCAATCTGAGTGGGAAGAAAAGATGCAGAAACGAAAAGACTATGCAGCTGATAATTTTGATTTCGCACAAAAAGAATCGGATTCCATTGGATCATCTCCAGACCTTATTGCTGCACCGGATAAACAAGAATCGAAGCAAATTGTATCTAAACCAGAAGTTATCGTAAAAAGTGACGATAGAACTTTTACACAAAATGCTCTAAAAAAAGAATCCGATTCTTCTTATATAAAATCATCTCAATCTTCTTTTAATGAAAGTCACTTGAGAGATAGTAAAGAAATGGACGCACAAAAAGAATGGGAACAGAAAATGCGGGAGCGTCCTGCCCATGGAGAAAAAGCGCAAGAACAGGGAACCTCATTTGACATTGATGAACTTGGAGAAAAACGGGATGCGTTACAGGAAAAAGCAATAAATGATGCTATGCAATACACTATGGCTAATTTTGCGAGATATCAAACAAATAGTATCACAAAAATCCTATCTTCTCAAAAAAGAGTGATACAAAATGGTAAAGATTTTCTTTGGCGTACAAGCGGCGGGCAAACAAGCACTGGTCGGGGAATTAAAGAGACAGAAGAAAACGTCATGCCTTTTATTCAAATGGCTGTTGATACTACAAAAAGGACTTTAGCAACATCTATTGCTGGAAATATGCATATGGACAAAGATTTCCAAAAAGCATGTGAGATATTAAAAGCACAGCTAGGAGAAGAAAAAACACTTTTTTCTGTCGATACTTCCAGAGCTATGACCACAGATGATTTCAAAAAATTGCAAAAAGGGCTGCAAAAATATCTAAAAGATAAGAATATCGGCATATTTTCCAGTAAACCAAAAGTCTTAGAATTTGAGATCAATCGAGCTATTAAATCTGGAAGGCTTACTATAGAAGAAGGTCAGGCTGCTAAAGTTCTCAACCGAAGGCTTGGAGAGATTCGGGGACTGTCTGGTAAATCAAATTTGTTTCATTTACTCCGCTTTGGACGAAGAAAGCTTCACAAATATGGCAGACAAGAATCTACGCTTAATGCGATGTTTATGACCGGAGCGTTGCTGCGGCATACAAAGAATGTTATCCAAAATATCTTGACGATTGCACAAAATGTAAAGTTTCTTATTAAAAATGCGGCGAAGTTAGTTAGTCTGGCTGCCGCAAAAGCGTCTATAAAATTATCGAAGACAAAACTGGCAAAAAAAGTAAAAGAAAAACTTCCAGACAGTGTGAAAAAAAAACATGCGGAAAGACAGAAGAAGAAAAGAGAACGCAGAGAGAAAAAAGCCAGACGTAAAAAGAGAAGAAGAGAATATAAAGACTTTATTGACAAAGTGATTGATAAAGTCCCTCATCCGGCAAGGTTTGTAAAAAATAAGATACAACACGCAAAGGCATCTGTAATCAGTTTTTTGACGAGAGGTAAATATAACCCTCTCCGGCTTTTAGGCAAAGCATTTAATGCCGCAAATAGAATAAAAAATATGATAATAATGGCAGTATCACTTGTTGTACTTGTGTATTTTATTATACTTATCATACTTCTTTTCCTCACAAGTGTTGGGGCAAAATATTCTGTGGAAAGCAATAGTGATAAAGTAAATGAATTTTGTTTAAAAAAGATAGAGACACTTTATAAAGAACAGCAAAAATCTTTAGCATCATACAACGAAAATGGTGCATACCGTCATGTTAAGATAAAGAAAGTTGATAAAAAGAGTAATTCTATGTACAACGATGACCTTGGATTTACCGAAACAACAAATACAGCAGAAATGATGGCCATGGCTCAGGTATATTTCGATTTTGACCTCGATGATGCGAGTGAAGAGGATATCGGTGCATATCTTTCCGGGTTATATAGTGGCTCTCACACAATGGATATAAAGGAAAAGGATCACTATACAAGAGATAAAGATGGTAAAAAGGTACTGGATTATACAGATGCAGAGATTACCGTAACAACGTATTATTTTGATGATCTTTTTGATTGTGTTTTAGGTAGCAGCGGAATGTATGGCAGTGAGTCACCAATGGCTGGGCAAGCTGTAGATATCCCTCAAAATTACAAACAAATGTGGACTGTCACTGAGTATGATAAATTCAACTGGGTTTCAGACTGTGGAAAATTATTTAAAATGTGGAAAAGTACTGGTTCTGCATGGGATGATGGTTTTGCTTGCATTAATATCGGTGGAAAGACATACCGATTTATTGCTGTACTTGAAAAATTCGGAAAAGTTGGAGATTACATGACTGTCCAGCTTGATAATGGACAAAATATAAACTGTATCGTTGCTGATACAAAACGAGCCAGCGAATGTCCAAATGGATGGGGACATATGGATGGAGGTTCACTAAGTGTCGTTGAATGGGAAGTAAGCCAATCTTATTTTCACAGATATGGAAATCCAGGTAGCGGCTATGGAAAAGAGTTAAAAGGAAGAAAAGTTGCCCGTCTGATTAACGGTGGTTCTTATTTTAAAAATCAAGCTGGACCGTCCTTTGTTTCTAGCGGAACAACTACAACAGGAAACACCGTTAGTGCAACGCAGTTTTTAAGCCTGCTTGATACATATTCTAACTATATTAAACAGAATCATAAGTTCTTCCGTCGTTCAAACTCAAAAAATGCAGGTACATTTTCAGCCGCGAAAAGTAAAGTAAAAGACAGAGATAAAGTCAATGTAAACTGTGTATTACCAACAATGTGGGCTTTAAAAGATATGGGATTATTAGCGCAAGGTTCAAACTTTTACAGTACAACTGATGGTAAATGGCATGGAATAAACGAAAAAATTAAGCAAAAAGCTACGGTTATTTCTAGCGGAGACCCGATTGGCATGAATGTAACAAAAGCAGCGAAGAAAGGTTTATTACAAGCTGGAGATATTATTGCAAATAGTTCTTTCAACCATACTTATGTTTATGCCGGATACGAAAATGGAAAAATCCTCGTATATGAAGCTGGTGGAAATGCAAGTAGTGCAGGTTACGGAAAAGTTGGCTGCGGCCCATTTTCTGCTGGACAGTATAATAACCTAAAGATTAAAAGTATCATTCGTTGGCGTTAGAAAAGAAGTCCTTTTAGGACTTCTTTTTTCTTATGAGAATTCCTGTTTGTTTTTCATTGGTATTCTTTAGTAAAACTGTCTGGAAACTAAAACAAAAAGCAAGGAGGATAAAAATGGGAAACAATAAAGAAAAAGCGATTACGAAAATGTCTATGAAGTTACGAGAAGAAAATGCACCAGCTATTGTAGAAATCAAGGTTGTAGATGATGAGTTTTCCTCTTATATGGAAAGAAAAATACAGGATGACACTTATCGTTTTTCTGTATTAGCTGATTTACTGAAACGGAAAAGCAGGGAGAGGTCTTTTCTATTGAAGATGAAGCATGTCAGTATTTTAAATCTTCCGGAAGATATATACATATGTACCTTAACATCTTAGAAAAAGGGATACCCCAACTGCGTGTAATGGTTGAGAAGGGAAAAGTTTCTGTGGCTTTTGCTTCCCGTATTACTGGTTTGTCTGCAAAGAAGCAAAAATCAGTTGTGGCACAGATCAAGAAATGCAACAAAACAGTTGACGCAAACCGTTATATCGCGACTTATATGAAAACAGAAAGAGTCAAAAAGATGACAGGAAGAGGGGATGAACTTTTACTGGAAAGCAATCGTGTTCGCTGTTCTACTTTTTGTGATATTGCAGAAGATGTATTGGAAAATGACATATTAAATACATCTGATAAAGAAAAAATCATTGGTATTTGTGAAAAAATAATAAAGAAATACCAAAACTAGGAGGAATGAGATGCTTAAGTTTAATAACCTTATATGGACTATCTTCTTTAAAACAGTTAAACCACTTACAGATAATGCAGGTATTGTCATCATATTATTTTCCATCTTTTTTGGAATCGGATTCTCTTTTATTACTTATTTATATCGAAAAGAGAATGTTCGGTACTTGGGATTGCTTGATGGCTTATATCTTACCTCTGTATTTTATATGCTAAGACAGCTTCCATTGATACATCCTCGTATCCATCAGGCTTTATCAACGGTGTCATCTATCATTAAGGCATCATCAGCTTATAGTGCTAATTTCCAGAAAGCTGCTGGTATCACCGTAAAAAAAACGTCGGATATCGTTTACTATCTATATAATTTATCTCCAGAAAAACTACAGGATTGGTTCAAAGTGCAGCCAGAATTACTTTATAGGAAATTATATACAGCTTTTGAGCATTCAAGGTATCTCTTTGGATACGTTGATAAAAAAGTGGTATGGACTACAGATTTCATCTATTTTATTCCTTTTGTGTTATTGCTTCTCGTTATGGTAAAGCAATCTTATCAAGAAATAGATAGGATACATACAAAGGATGCCATGTGGCTGGTATTCCATATGGTTCTTTATTTTGCAATATGGTTATGGGTTTTCCTTTCAGGTCCAAGAGGATGTGTACTCGCCTTTAATGTTTTATATGCAACTCATATTTTAATGAATTATATGCTATCAAAAAACAATTATTTTAAAAAGCAAAATTAAAAACAGCTCCCGTAAGGGGGCTATTTTTTACAAAAATAAAGGATAAAAATGTAAATAAAGCAAAAATATATCAACTAACTTCGCCAGAATGAAAAATACATATTAATTGGGCAAAAAAAGGAGGTGAAAACTAATGAGAAGTTTATCAACAAAAAGAAACCTGTTAACAAAAGGAAATGCAAAAAAAGTTTTCTTTAGAGCATTGCCGTTTTTCATGTTTGCATTTTTTGTATTTATGAACTCAGTATGTCCAGCTTTTGCGGATACAGCATATAAAAGTGATGTTTCTAAATTAGCGAAAAGTGTTGTTGATATTGTTGGGTATATTTTCCGTGTTGTTGGGATTATTATGGCTGTGTATGCTATCGGAACATTGATTCAGGCTTTTCAGTCTAATAATCCAGATGCCCAGTCAAGAGGTGCGACAACTGCTGTAGTTGCGGTTATTTTAATTTTTATTCCAACAATTATCAAGTCATTAGACCTTACAAGTTATTTAACTAAATAAATATCGTGTAATGATTGTCCATGGGATTTTCCCATGGACTTAAACAAATGGAGGAAAATAAATGCAGGAATTTGTATATAACCAGTTTGCTACAATATTTGGTAGTGGGCTGATAGAAAAAACATCTGATTTTATCAACATGGTTGTAGGAGCATTAAATACTTTATTTCCTCTTAATGGTACTGGTATTATGAATACCGCTTGCACTCTATTTAGTGGTTTAGCGGGTTCTCTTCTGATTATCTATTATTTTATGGATATGTATTCGCTTGCAGCAAAAGACCTCGTATCTCTTGAAAAGCTGGCAGTCTCCTTTATTAAACTGATTCTCTGTTTTATGCTTGTGCTATACGCAAAGGAAATTACGGTCAATGTCTTTAACCTATGCGGTAATATGTACCATATGGTTGCGGAAGAAACAATCAATAAAGAAATAACAACGTCTGATACATCGTCAGATAAAAATAATAACAAAAAAGATAATAAGACCGATAATGGGTCTTTATCGAAACAGATTACGTTTTGGGGTATGAGCAGCTTACCGGGATATGATGATGCGGTTGATGTTAGCATTACAACGAAAAAAGAAACTATCACAGATAAACTACAAAATACGTTTACTGGTGGAGATAAAAAGACAACTGTTACGACAGAAGCCAAATCTATGAGAGAGGTTTTCCAGGGAAAATCAAATTCATTGTATGGTTCTGGTATAAAAGGAGCACTTAATGCAGTTGGTTCTGTAATGCTTTTAATGATTCCATGGATGATCTCTTATATAGCCGTAGGTTTATCTTATTTGATAAGTATATCGAATGCTATCATGCTTGTTGCTTATGGATTTTGTATGCCGATCGCTCTAACACAATGTTTTGAAGATGGGCAAAGGAGTGCCGGTATCCGCTATCTGAAAAAATTTGCGGCACAAGCATTAACTTTTATGGTCATTATCATTATTTTATATGCTGTTTCAAAACTGCAAGGAGCTCTATTGCCGCAATTATTACAGGGGTTATACAAAGGAAATACGTTGGATATCAATAATGACAATTTCAAAGAAATTATCGGTAACTGGAAAGTGCTTATCAGTATTGTCGTTGTGCAATTTGCAGCCGTGGGAGCAATGCTAAAAGGCTCACAGATTGCAAATGACATTATGGGTGTATAGGGGGAAAATAAAAGATGTTAAGAACAAAAGTGCCAAATGATATTCGTAAGTATAAAACAAAATTAGCAGGACCGTTTACGTTAAAACAGTTGATCACTGTTACAGGTCTTATCATCTTGGATTTAGCTGTTTATTCCTTTGTCCAGCCATTTAATTTATCTGCCGAAATGTTGTGTACTATCATTTTGGGGATAGACCTCTGTATTGGTGGAATCTTTCTTGCTGAGGTAAATGAGCGTCCAGCATATTCATTTTTTTTAGAATACTTGAAATATAATGTATTTGCTCCAAGGCAAAGGCGAGTCAGTTTGCCTGTCGAAAAAAAATATCCAGTAAAACCATTGTCAAAAAAGGAATTAAAGGAACACCCAGAATATCATGCTTATAAATGAGACATTATTAACCCCGTTTGGATGAAGACCAGGCGGGGTTTTACATATTATAAATGGAATTTTTTAGAGTTAATAATTTTATTTAGGAGGGATACCGTTGAAAAAGAAGAAACAAAAAACACAGACCGGATTTTTAAAATTCTTATCAAAGGATAAACGTCCAGTTTCAAAGACACAGGAAGGGAGCATCCCTTACCAGCATATATGGGAAAACGGAATCATGGAGCTTTTTCCAGGATATTTTTCAAAATCGTATCATATCGGAAGTGTAAACTTTTTAACAGCTACAGATAACGACCAATGGAATATCGGACAAGCATACGCTAACTTTCTTGGTTCATTTGAGAAAGAAGCAACGATTGAAATCACTCTTTTTAACCGATCAATTGACATTGAAAAGTTTAAAGCCAGTGTTTTACTTGAAATGCAGGATGATAATATGAACTTGTATAGAGAAGAGTACAACAATATGCTTCTTGATAAAATGTCTGCTGGCAGAAACAACTTAACAACAGACCGTATCTTAACAGTCAGTGTACCGGCAGAAAATATCAAAGAAGCCATAAAAAAATTTGCCCGGATTGATGTCTCTGTCACTGATGAAATGAGCCGTATCACTAAAACAGAATGTTCCGTGTTGAGTGCCATTGAAAGGCTTGAATTATTAAATGATGTGTACAATATGGATGACAATACTCCGCTCTATCAAAAACGTATGATTGACGGACATATGGTGGAATCTTTCTCATTAAAAGAATGTGAAGCGCAGGGACGGACCACTCAGAGTTATATCGTACCAGGACAGCTTTCTTTTGGACAGTATGAAAAAAATATCGGTAATGTTATAAAAGTAGGAAATATGCTGGCCAGACCGTATTATGTGTCCGGATATCCATCTTGGTTGCGGGCAAGTACGCTTACTGATTTTTCTACGTTGTCTGGTAATATCTTGATATCTGCTTATTTCACATCAGAGTCACAAGGCGGAGCTGCCGATATGTTAAAGAGACAGACCAGAAATATTCGTTCAGGTATCATCGACAGGCAGCAAAAATCATCAACTACTACAGATGTTTCCATTATTGCTCCCGATCTATCGGAGGCTAAACAGGAAGCGGATGAATTGCAGGAGTCTATCGCACAGGATGATAACCGGCTTTTTTATGGAAATATACTATTTGTTATTTTTGCAAAAACAGCAGCAGAATTAAAACGCTTGGAAGACGAATTATACATGAAAGGGAAAACAAATCTTTTGACAATCCGCCCATTATTAAATGAAATGGAGCAGGCATTTGATTCCGCACTCCCGATCGGTAATAATTATATGTCCTATACCCGCTTGATGACTACAGAGACAGTTGCTTCCTTAACTCCTTTCTCTGTCAAAGAGATTTATCAAAAGAGCGGATTATATTATGGACTAAACGCATCAAATAAAACAATGACATTCTACGATCGATCACAAGACACAAATCCCTGTGGTGTAATCTTAGGTATGCCGGGAGCCGGTAAGTCTTTTTCAGCAAAGCGGGAAATGGAAAGCATCTGGCTTGGAACGCAGGATGATATTTATGTTCTTGACCCAGAACGTGAGTATGCTCCAATGGCAAAGGCATTTGGAGGAACGATCATCAGGATCAGTAATGGTTCTAAAGCACATATTAACCCTTTTGACATTAACTTACAGAACGCAGGAGAAGATGGTGACCCTATTAAGGTAAAATCAGATTTTATCCAATCGCTGTGTGAGACAGCTATCGGAGGCAGGTTTGGATTATCTCAGATCGAAAAAAGTTTGATCGGACGTTGTGCTACCCGGTTATATACTGATCATGTAAGGGAATTACAAGCTACCGGAAAAGACATGAATCCGAAAACAGCCCCTACAATGGTTGATTTTTATAATCTGCTCATGACACAGCCAGAACCGGAGGCGGCTAATATTGCTTTAGCACTGGAAAGATTTGTGTCGGGTTCAGATGACCTCTTTTCACACCATTCCAACATTGATGTAAAAAACCGTTTTGTCGTTTACGACATTAAAGACATTGGTTCTGGACTAAAAGAACTGGGATTACAGATTGCGTTTGACGCTATCTGGAATAAGATGATCGAAAATAGAGCAAAAGGAAAAAGAACATGGATTTATATTGACGAATTTTACTTACTTATGTCTAAAGAGACTTCTGCTGAGTATATTTCCACTATTTGGAAACGTGCCCGAAAATGGAATGGTGTACCAACAGCGATCACACAGAACGTAGAAGATATGTTGAAATCAGAACAGGCACGAACGGTTATCAATAACAGTCAGTTTGTTACTTTATTACAGCAGTCACCTGTAAATAAAAAACAGTTATCTAATCTGCTCGGTCTGACAATCGAAGAACAAAAATATATTTCCACATCGAAACCTGGTATGGGATTGTTGAAAATCGGCGAAGATGTTATTCCAATCAACGATGATTTCCCGAAGGATACACATCTGTATAAGATTATGACAACGAAGCCGGACGAACTTATTGAAGCATAAGAAAGGAGGACATAAATGGAATTAATGTTAGAAGATATCCTGGACTTTTGTACAGGAAAGCAAGAAGATGGTACGCCTATGGCGGGTTCATCCATTAGTGTCTTTGGTCTTACAAAAGCTAAACAACCGATTACCAAACAAAATGTCACTTTTAATCAACCATTAGAAATTCATACAGTTGGTGGATGCATTACTGTATCTATTGATTTTAAAAAATGCCCTGAGTTTTACCGTGCAACAAAAATATGTATGGACTGGCTGGATAAATCGGAGGATACCCTTATTTATACGATAATCCCAATGCTGTTAGAAGGCAAGATAACTGTGATACTGCGAAATTTAGTATATTGTGATTTCTATGAGAAGAAAAATGGTATGCTTCGCTTAATCCTTGCTTTTGACAATAATGAGACCTTATTATTTGGCTCAGATAACATAGATTATGACAGTATCAAAGCGATGGTTGATAACGAATTCCAAAAGAAACAGCAGGAGCTGGATGAAGAACTGGAAAAATACATCAAAGAAAAAGAAGAGTTAGAAAAGAAGTCCTACGAAATGGATATATTGGGCGAAATGGATATTCTTGAAGATGAATACTCTTCGGAAGATGCTCTTTTACATCGCCCAGGGGTAAGATTCGAAGATGATGAGGAGGGTAATGATAATGATTAAAAAAAGAAGACATATATTTTTTTTAACAGTCATTTTAGTTCTCAGTATAGTGTCCGCTCCAGTTTTCGCAAAAGGACAGGATAAGAAAAAGGATACAAAAGATAGTACACAGACAACGACAGAACAGCAGAGATCATCTCAGTCTACCGAAAAATCAACGGAAGCTGAGAAAAATACAGCCTATTTTACATTTGCTATCTATAATGACGAAAATATTACACTGGCTGACACAGATATCTTTAAGATCACTTTAACTGATATAGCGGGGAAAGGACATACTATTGAACTAAATGCATATGAATCCAGTACATCTGCAGTTGAAAACTCTCTTGACGAAGGTGGATATACCGTAACATCCATCGAATATAAAGGTATTAATCAAGATATCATAAGCGGTGGATTTGGTTTATCAAAACAAATGAATCTTCAGATATCAGATACACCGGAGATACCTTTTTACATTGGAAGTGATTCCACGGCACTGTCCGGTTTGTTTATTGTGAGAGATGGGAAACAGGTAAAAACAGCTTCTGAGCAATCAACGCAACAAACATCTGTAACAACTCAGGATACCACAAATACCACCGAAACTGTTCAAGATACAAGTGAAGAAAATGCGACAGAAAGCACCCGGAAAGACCCGGACAAAGAAGATGTAGTGGAAGTGGTAAAAGAAAAGAAGAAAGGAAAAAAATCACAGTTTTTCCCCTTTTCTTTTAAAAAATTACTTATGGCTGTCATAATCTTGTTTATCTGTGGAGTCTGGACGCTTGTTTTTTATCAAAAAAATAAATAATGAAAAAGGAACAAAGGCAATATAAATGTCTTTGTTCTTTTTTTCATATTAAATAGAAAAGGAGGATAAGAAATGTTACGAAAAAGAATAGCAATCCCTGTTTTATCAAGTTGTTTATGTATTTCTATGCTGCCATTGCAGGCTTTTGCTGCACCTTCTCCAATATGGAATACAACATCCACGGAGTCTCCGGCAGATACAAATACTTTTCAATGGGATGATGATACAAAGGATGACGCATTAACTGTTTTTGATACAACGGATTGGTCCGAGTTTCAAGACAAATTGATTTACAAGGAGACGGAAAATTCTTCTGCAAAAGCAGACGTATCATCTGAAGTTCGTGATTTAGAAAGCTCTGTAAAATCCATTCTGCAGGATGATAATCTACAGCTAAAAGCATCGCTTGAGTATTACAAAACAGATTATACAGAGCTAGTTTTAGCCATGATACAAGTACTTGCTGAAAACTGTGGAGTGATTGGAGGAGATGGAGAAAATAATTCAGGAAAAAAATTTAAACAATGGCTTAAAAACATGGGACAGTTTATTGTACCAGGAAGTGCCGTTGGAAAAAAAGAATCCATTACAACTCTCATTAATGCTTACGCGCAAAGTGCAAGAGCATACAAGGTGAAAATGAGAAAGGATAATAGAGGTAAGAAAGATGCATCGATTTCAGAACCATATATCTTTGATAACGATGAAGCTTTACAAGCTGTTATAGAAGGCGTTGTAATGCACTACGGTATAACAAACTTTGCAGACATTGGATATTTCTACGCAACTGATTGTAATACAAATGCTGCAAAGCCTTATACCGTAAAAAAAGCACGATCCTATTACAAAAAGTATAAAGCAAACATAAAAGCTTATTATGCTACATGTGGTGATTCGGATTATGAAGCTGACCCAGAATTTGCTTCAAATGTATCGGCTATTTATTCTGTGAGTAGCGGATTAGGGGAAGATATGTCTTCTTATACTGCCGGAATGCCGGTATCTTCTAATGAGAAAGTAAGTGCGTTTTTAAAGAAACTAGCGGAACAAAATGGAAAGCCATATCGTTGGGGACATAAAGGTCCTGATGAATTTGATTGTTCTGGATTGATCAGTTATTGTCTACGGGAATCTGGGGCAATCCCTAACTTTTCTTACAAAACAAGCGATGGTATGCACAATGATTTCAAGAAAATCCCATATGACCAGGTGCAGCCAGGTGATATCTTATGGCATCCCGGACACGTCATGGTCTATATCAAAGACGGACTCACATTTGAGGCAAAAGGCAGGAAATATGGAGTTGGATTTTTTAAACGTAATACGGCTTCTCAGACTGTATTACGATGGTATTAAAAAAGGAGGAAATTATTATGCCTAAGTCGGATTTAACATATCGAACAAATACGGATGAAGCAGATACAAAAACAAATGATACATCAGATGTTATAGAAAATATTACCCAAAAAGTAAAATCAGCTCCAAGAGAAGAGGGACAGGATGTAAGAGATTATATACAAAAGCAAGGGACTCATACGGGACTTATTGGAGCGGTAGTAGGTACAATAATGGCAGCTGCTTCTTTTGTATCAGAGTTAGCAGGAACAATCGTCAGAAATCTCTTATGGAGTCAGCAGATGCAGGACGCTATCGCAAATCGCTTAAACAGAGAATCACCAAGAAAAACAAGTACTGTAGTTGATAAAGAGAAAACATCCAAAGAAGAAACAAAGATTGAAAAAGAAACTCCACAGGTCAATATCAAAAATCTTATGAAACAATATGATATCAATGGAAGAAAATTTGGAGATTCTGTCTTTTTACAAAATGGAGAAGATAACAGTACAATATCACCTGACGATTGTAAAGATGTCGGAGAACTTGAAAAGGCGATTGCGGCAGTATATGGACATAATATGCAAACCTCTATAAAAGCTAGTCTGATCAGTGCGGCTGTTACGTTACCGGGAGAACAAGAAGGTAAATCTCTTGTTCATGAGATACAGACAAAACGGGGTATTGTAGATATGGAAATTAGAAAAATTGACAAGAACAATATCTCAATATCCATAAACGGCAATGATGTGATCAAAAAAATACCGGAAGCTATTTTAAAAAGTCCCAACGCTTTTCAAGCTGTAGATGGTAAAAAATCCATTGTTGATTATATAGGTTCTAAAATTAATGAGGAATTGTCTCGTTCTCACCAAATCAGTAAAGACCTTACATTAACTATCTCAAAAAATAATACAATCTCTATAAAAGATCAACAGGGCGAAATCTATAAAGGCTCTGCGGATATGCAAGCTTTTGAACAGATTTTTGCAAAACATCCATTGGAGGGTATTTCGCCAAAAGTTGCTGCCGCTGCCCTTACTTGTACTTTAAGTCCAGAAAGTTTTGCAAAAGAATATGAGCAGAAAAGTATTTTTGACGATAAAACTTATCAAGAAACTTCCGTACATATAGGTGTTAGTCAAGATAAGGTCACACTTTATAAACCGTCACTTGTTGAAATGGATAGAGATGTGGGAGATTTAGTCAAGGAATCTTCCCAGAACCGTTCGATTAAAAAAATTATAAAAGACCTTTCTGTATCGAAAGATGACGCAAAAGTGATCAAAAGTTTACAGGAAAATGAGACTGTCGTTGTATCATCAAACGGTGTTCCATCTTTTGTAATGTCGGGCGGCGAGGGGGAACTTTACCTGTATCAGCCTGAAAAAATGCCAGAGATTATAAAAAAGTGTGAGATAGAGCCATATCTGGCAGAACATACAGATAGACTGCCTGTGCTTGTGGAAAAAGAGGATAAGAGGGTTCAAACAGCATACATGGAAGAGAATGGGAAAGTAGCTTATGCCCCTGCGTTTGTAGAGATGGGCTATCAGATGGACCCTTCGGTCATGATAGAGTCATTGACACCAGATAGTATCACACCTGATAATTTCCGTTCATTTGCACACGATTTATCTGAACTTTATCAGAGTGCTGATATGAATAATGCTGAAAAAACGGTAGACATCCCGTTTAATCAAGAAAAAGAAAGTTTTCACTATGTAAATGAATACGATGAAAAAAATGTGGAAAGGAATAAAAATGTTGACGAAGAATCACAAGATATCGACGAACAAGAAGAAGAACTTCCTTTCCCAGAAGATAATTCTCATGAAGATGAAAAGGGAGAAAAAGAGGACGATGCAGACAGAGAAGAAGAACAGGAAGAAGATTATGTCTTACCATTTGATGATGGAGAAATAGAACTTTAACAACTAAATTTTTCTTATAAAAATGTTTCTCTTCTAAAAAATGATATATATGAAATATCTGTTTTAGGAAGGAGGGCAGTTTTATAAGAAAAACAAGGATTCTCCTAACCTCTAAATGAAATGTAGGTAGTGGGATGAATTGTATAGTTAACCTAGCGTCAGTAGTGGGCGGAGAGAAAACGGTATCCCCTACTGACAAGAAGTAAGCACCGCCGGGTTTTGCTCGGCAATCAGCCTTCGCGAGATACCGGCTGGGGATTAAAACAAGTCAAAATCTATATGCAAATGCCTTGTTATCGTACCTTTCACAGGTACGGGGATTAAAGCAGAGCCATATGAAGGTGACAAACCTATCAAACCAGAATCATACCCTTCATGGGTACGGGGATTAAAAAACGGAGGAAGAAAAGATGAACAACGTAGAATTTGAAGTTACTGGAAGAAAAGCCTTATTTACATTTCCTGAATTTAAAACAGGTGGAGAAAAAAGCAGTATGGCTATTCCTACTTATGAAGCCTTGAAAGGCATTTTGAAATCCATATATTGGAAACCGACAATTACTTGGATTATTGATGAAGTAAGAGTCATGAATCCGTTCCGAATGGAAGCGTCCGGAAAAATCATCCCTAAAATGAAAGGCAATAAAAATGACATGGCTCTTTATAATTATTTAAGAGACTGTCGTTATCAGGTACGGGCTCATTTTATCTTTAATAAAAATCATCCCGAGTGCAGACCCGATTGGAATGAAAAAAAACATTTAGAGATTTCTAAAAGAATGATCGAAAAAGGCGGCAGACAGGATATCTTCTTAGGAACCCGTGAATGTCAGGGGTATGTTAAACCTTGTAAATTCGGAGAAGGAATCGGATTCTTTGATAATTATGGTGACATTCCATTTGGGCTGATGTATCATGGCTTAACTTATCCAGACGAAGCATATTCCAAAGAAACACAAGGCTGTATAACTATGCGTATGTGGTGTCCGGTTATGCATAACGGTGTGATCAAATTTATAAAACCAGAAGATTGTGTGATGACAAAAGTAATCTGTAAAATGCAGCCGAAAACTTTTGAGATGCCAGAAGAAAAGAAAGAAAAAGTAGACTAGAAGTGCTTATATATCGCACATTTCTAAGTACGGAGATCAAAACTAAGTGTAGAGATAAAAAAGATTACAAAAGGAGAAACATTGTGGGATTATTACAAAAATTGATCAAAACATATGACGTTATGGCAGACAAATACGCTGGGGTATATATAGATGGGATGAGAGAGCCGCTTGCTCCTGTATCTCATGCGTTGCAAAACGCACAGATAGAGATAACAATTGACAGCAATGGCTGTTTTATTGATGCAGCGGCTGTTCCTAAGAAAGAAAACCGAACGCTGATACCCGTATCACTGAAATCTGCAAACCGTACCAGCCATGCATCTCCGCATCCCTTTGCGGAACAGCTGGAATATTTGTCTGGATTTGATGAAGAACGACAAAAATCATATCTGGAACAGTTAATGGATTGGGATGAATCTGCTTATGGAAATGCATTTACCCATGCCGTTCATACTTATGTTGAAAAAAATAGTATTATACATGACCTTTATAAAGCAGAAGTCCTCGAATCAGAAAATGAAGAGGACATGAGTAAGAAGAAAATGCAGTCTACAGCCTACAAAAAATGTTTGATCCGTTGGAAAATAAAAGATGTGCTGACCGGAGAGGTTATAGAAACATGGAAATCAAAAGAAATGTTCCGTTGTTATATCGCATATTACAATATGGTTATTGCAAAGGAATCCAAAACAGGGCTATGTATGCTCACAGGAGAAAATGTACCTTTAACTGAATTACATGCCAAAAATATCTTCCCCTTGCAGTCTGGTGCAAAATTGGTCTCTGCTAATGATAAAACAGAATATACTTTCCGCGGTACATTTGTTAAAAATGCGGAAGATCTTTTAACGATTGGTTATGAAGCTTCTCAGAAATCACACAATATGCTCCGATGGCTTTTGAACAACTTCGGAATTATCGCAGGAAATGAGATGTTTGTGTATTGGAATCCAAATGGGAGATACGTGCCGTCCCCATTTGAAGATAGAAAAGAGGGGGATGAAATCATAAGTGACAGGGAAACTTTATATAGGAGCATCTTTGAATCAACCGAGGATAATAGTTTATCCTCCACCGATTGCATAGTAATCGCTGCTTTTAAAGCGATGACAACCGGAAGACTTTCTCTAGCTTAT
>OGRN01000777.1_pt1 | contig 29959 bp, 18 predicted proteins | sample 1553401 | NCBI WGS metagenome assembly OGRN01 (sample SAMEA2580096, study PRJEB22360) | human gut metagenome | biome: human gut; feature: human-associated habitat; material: faeces | place: Denmark | collected 2008/2010 | reverse complement strand
TTCCTGCGGCAGCAAGTCGTATTCCTTATAATAGATTTTCATCAGCAGCAGAAAGCCCGAGATCAGCAGAGGGCCGAAGATAATGCCCCAGAACCCGAATAGCGGGATACCGAGTATCACGCCGAAAATGACGATCAGCGGGTGCGTATCCGCCACTTTGTTCATCAGGATCATCCGGCAGAGGTTGTCTACGTTGGCGATGACCAGCACGCCGAGCGCGATCATCAGGATGCCCTGCCACAGCTCGCCGCTATAGATCATGTATGCGCCGAGCGGCACGCTGACGATGACCGTGCCGATCATCGGGATCAGTCCGCATACGGCGGTGACGAATGCCCAGAAAACGATGTTATTCATGCCCAGCAGCCAGTAGATCAGGCAGGCCGCGAGCGCCTGCGACAGCATGACGATCGGGATGCCGAGCGCGTTGCTGAAGATGATCGTCTTGACTTCCTGCTTGAGCAGACAGAGGCTCTTGCCCTTGAAGGGCACGTAGGAGTTGATGTGCCTCTCCATCTTGCGACCCTTGAGCAGCATGAAGTAGAGGATGACGAGCATCATGAATACGTTTGCTGCGAAGCTGTAGGTCGTGTTGATCAGCGACGATACCATTTTCGTCAGGAAAGTTCCCGAGTTCTCGAGCAGATCCTTGGGGATGGCTTCGAAACCGATCAGTTCGTTCAGCCGGATCACCTGCTTTTCGAAAAAGCCGACGATTTTCGACGTGTCGACGTTGGGAATCTCGGCCGCAATCACTTCGTAGATCAGAAAGCCGAGTCCCAGCAGCAGGACCGTCGTGCATAGCACAAGCAGGGCCGCCGCGAGCCATGATCTCCAGCTGTGTCGCTCGGTCAGCCGGAAAAGCAGCGGGCGCAGTACGACGTAGAGCGTCGAAGCGCCCAGAAAGGCTCCGACGAAGAAGCCCAATTGCTTGAGAATGACCAGTCCGATCGTAATCAGGATACCCAGAAAAAGCAACTGCCGGAAAAAAAGATTGTTCTTTTGCAGCGTATCGGCCGGGAGGTCGGGTCGGTTCATAGGACGGGCGGTTATTGGTTCCGACGCTCGTTCTGCAAAAATTTCTCCAAGTTTCGCGCGCCGCGCCGGAAGAGTCCCGGTTTGCCATATACGGAGCCATCGGGCGCGTGTCTCCCTGCCGCTTGCAACATATGTCCTATATTATTATGGACCCGATTGTATGCTTTATAATGTCCCCGTTTCGGTTCGTCGGATTTCCGGGGAGTTTCTTTTCTCCGAGTTTCCGAGTGACGGCTCATCCGGTTGCCGTTCTTTCTATGGGGCTGTTTCAAGCCTGCCGGAAACATATCGATCGCTTCTGTGAGCGCGATTCATCGAATTGTATTGATTTGTGTAATTACGAGGTGCTTTTATGGAGGCTTTGTATCGGATGGAAAGTCTGTGCTCGGAGGCTTTTTTCGGACGTTGCAGGCGGCCTGTTCGTTTTATTGTGTTATTTCGATCGGTTTTCCGTGCAGGAACGGTCATGCCGTTCTTAGACAATCTGGAATCGTTTGCCGGAACGATTCTTTTTTGCCAAATTTGTCCTTTGACGGTACGGCCGTCACCGATGCCCGATGAAACCGAACAACCCGACCGGAAAACCGCTTGCAGTGCGGACTTACGCTTTCGCTTCGCTTCCTGTCGAAGAGTATATCCGCCGTTATCGCGACGCGGAGCGGTTCGCCGACTTGTGCCGCCGGTGCGGCCGGTACGGACGTTGTTGGGCGTGCCCGCCTTTCTCGTTCGATGCGGAGGAGTATTTATCGGGTTTCGGGACGGCTCATCTGATCGCTGCGCGAATCGAACCGGGCAAGCGGTTACGCGCGCTTTGCGCCGATGCAGGGCAAAGCGAGAAACAGGGACGCGCTTTGTTGAATGAAGCCCGTTGCGAGTTGGACGCGCGATTGCTTGCCTTGGAAGAGGCATGGCCGGACAGCCGTGCCTTTTTTGCCGGTACATGCTTCGATTGTCCTGAGGGAACCTGTACCAGACCGTCGGACCTGCCTTGCGTGCGGCCCGGGAAAATACGCCCGTCGCTCGAGGCGCTTGGCTTCGATCTGGGGCGGACGGCTTCGGAATTGCTCGGCATCGAGTTGCGCTGGAGCGTCGACGGGAGGTTACCGGAATATTTCACGCTGATCAGCGGATTTTTCACCAATCATTCGATCGATTCACTGTCATGGTAGAGCAGAGGCGACGGGCGGTTTTCAACTGGAGCGGAGGAAAGGATTCCGCGCTGGCGTTGCAGACGGTGCTGCGGGAGGACCGTTACGAGGTCGTCTCGCTGCTTACGACGGTCGATGCGTCGAATGACAGCTCGTCGATGCACGGCATTCCGGCCGAGCTGCTCCGGATGCAGGCCGACAGCATCGGGCTGCCGATCCGTATTGTCCCGACAGGGAAGGGGATCGAGGACTACGAGCGGGCGATGGCTGAGGCCGTCGGCGATTTCGTCGCCCGGGGAGCCGAACATTTTATCTTCGGGGATATTTTTTTGCAGGACGTGCGCGCGTACCGGGAGCGTCAGTTGGAGCCGTATGGCGTGACGGTGGTCGAGCCGCTGTGGGGACAGGGGCCGGAACGGATTATGGCCGCTTTTCTCGCCTCGGGACTCGAAACGGTCGTTGTAACGACCGATGCTTCCTGCCTCGGTGCCGATTGGATCGGGCGGACGATCGACGGAACGTTTCGAGACGATTTGCCCGACGGTGTCGATCCGTGCGGCGAGAACGGCGAATATCATACGTTCTGCCATGCGGGCGGAATGTTCCGCTATCCGATTCCGTTCCGTTTGGGCGGGCCTGTCCGTCGGAGCTACACGGTGACGCTCGAAGACGGTGCGGTGAAGTCCTACGCCTACTGGTTCGCCGCTCTGACGGCTCCTTAGACCGGTCGATTTTCCTGTCGGTTAGGTGAAGATATGCGCTGTATGGCAAAGGAATGCCCCGATTTGCCGGTCGGCTGTCCGTTCTGTTATTGTGCGGACCGTGCCCGGGGCTTCCGTCGGAACGATTTCACGGAGGCGGAATGAAGCCGGCGGCTGGCATTTCCCATGACTTCTCGCGGAGAGGGCTCCGGTCTTGCCGGCTTTGTTCTGCCGGATCGCGGACCGAGCCGCTCGAAACCGGATTTCGTGTCTTCGGGCGTCCGCCCCGGCCTGCGATTCGCCGCGCGGTCCTTGCAAAGAATTTCGTTCGTCGGAAAGCCCGCATGAAAAAAGCGCCGTTGCTATACGGCGCCTTTCTCCGGCATGTCTTACGACGGCGTAGACGTACCTATTGTTGCTGTTGCCGGATCAGCTCCTCGGCCCGCGCTCGCATCCGCTCGGCGCGTTTTTGGCTGTCGGGATGCGACGAGAACATTCTTTGCAGTCCCGACGACTGGGAGCCTTGCGACAGTTCGGCCAGTTTTTCGAGGGCCGAGGCCATCGAATAAGGGTCCAGACCGTTCTGGACGCAGAAATCGAATCCGAAGTCGTCTGCGGCCGACTCCTGTTTCTGGGAGAATTGCGCGTTCGAGAAAGCCTGCACGAGGTCGCCCAGTTGCGAGTCGGTCAGTTTGGCCAGCGTACCTCCGGCCGAGCCGGCCGCGTTGCGTGCGGCCGAGGCCATGTATGCGTTCTTCATCGCATCCTTCGTGTCGGCATGCACGACGTGCCCTATCTCGTGCCCGATCACGCCCATCAGCTGCCGGTCGTCCATCAGATCCATCAGCGAACTGAATACGCGCACGCTTCCGTCCCCGCAGGCGAACGCGTTGACGTCGGCCACTTCGTAAACTTTGAAGTTCAGTTCCAATCCGTCGACTTTGACATTCTCGGTCAGTCTCTTGAGCCGTTGGCTGTAGGCCGAAGTGTCGGGCGACACGGGATTGTTGCTATCCATCCATTCGACCGCCTCGCGGCTGAGGGCCGCTATGTCGGCATCGGAAAGCGTGACGGCTTTTATCATGTCGGCGCCCGCTTGGACGAGTTTCTGCGCGTTCAGCGTTTTACCGCCCAGCTTGATCTGGGCCTGTGCCTCCGTCGCGCAGAGCGTGCAGACGGTCAGCGCCAGCATTGTCATCTTCTTGATCATGGTCTTTTGCTGCGTTTCGGTTATTTTTTGTTCGGCGACCGGACTTTTCCCCGCCCGTATCCGGAATAGAATGCAAATATATGCATTGTACGGTTATCATGTCCTTTATGGCGGAAAATAGGGACGGATTTTTCTGATCGATAGGGTAAGATCGTGCATGGGCAGTGCGGTTTTCGGGCGTATGATTCGCCAAAGCGGGTGCGGACGCAAGGATATTTTTTGTCCGTATGATTTTTTTATGTCGTCGGTTTGAATCTTAAGTCTTTGCAATACAGGATGTCGCTTTTGTTTATGGGCGTTTTTGCGATGCCGTCCGGCGATGTAGGACGGTCGACGGCCGGTTCCGGGAAGTCTTCTGCGAATTTTGCGGCGAAACCGGAAAACTATTTTTGTTTTATCAGTTTTCTTGCTACTTTTGCTCCGTAATTTGTCATGAGAAACCTATGACAGGTTATTTTAATGTATTCATTTTGATTTCGATACAATTTTTTTCATGAGTTTACGTTAATGCAAGCGTATGGGGATCGGCGTGGATGAAAGCGCCACGAGGACAAATTGCCTGAATTATTTGTATTTTTGCAGCTTGCCGGCGAGCGGTTTTCGTGCCGGGAAACGACGTGATGTTTGAAAAGGAGTATAATTTAACGGATAAGAGAATATGAACAACAGGAACAGAATGAGAGTCGTAGGGACTCTGTGTAAGGGGCTGACATTTTTGTTGTCGGGCGTTGCCGCCGTTTCGTGCGGTAATTCGAATGCAGGCCAGAACATGGCAGGAGGCGTTCCCGAGTTTGCGGTAGAGACGCTGGAGCCTGTCTCGGTCGATCTGAAAACGACTATTCCGGCCACGATCCGCGGGTTGCAGGACGTAGAGATCCGTCCGCGTGTCAGCGGCTTCATCACGAAGCTGTGCGTGGACGAAGGGGCCGTAGTGAAAAAAGGTCAGCCTTTGTTCCTGATCGACAAGGTGCAGTACGAGGCGGCCCGGAATGCGGCGGCAACGGGCCCGGAAGGGGGGGGGGGCCAGCGGGGAAGGTAGCCGAGGCCAACGTAGCTACGAATCGCCTGACGGTAAAGAACAAGACCGATCTGCAGGCGCAGAATATCATCAGCGAGTACGATCTGGAAATGGCTCAGAACACGCTGAAGACTGCCGAGGCCCAGCTCGCGCAGGCGAAAGCCCAGCTGGTGTCGGCCGAACAGGATTTGGCCTATACGACCGTAACGAGTCCTTCCGACGGTGTCGTCGGGTCGATTCCGTTCCGTGTGGGTAGCTTGGTCAGCTCGTCTTCGCCCGAGCCGCTGACCGTCGTGTCGGATATCTCGAAAATGTACGTTTACTTCACGATGAACGAGAAGCAGTTGCTGGAGATGACGCGCCGCGACGGAGCCTCGCTCGGCAAGATGGTCGGCAACATGCCCGAGGTCGAGCTGATGCTGGCCGACGGAAGCGTCTATCCCCAGAAAGGGCGGATCGAGACGCTGACCGGCGTGATCGATACGAAGACCGGCTCGTTCACGCTCCGGGCATTGTTCCCCAATACCGATTATGTGCTTCGCAGCGGCGGAACGGGCAATGTATTGATTCCGAGCCAGCTCGATTCGGCCCTGATGGTGCCGCAGAAAGCCACTTCCGAAATTCAGGACAAAAAGTTCGTTTACGTGCTTCAACCCGATTCGACGGTCAAGAATACGCCCGTCGAAGTGTTCAACCTCGACGACGGTAAGAACTATGTCGTGACATCGGGGCTTCGTGCCGGCGACCGGATCGTCGTAGAGGGCGTGGCGACGCTGAAGGACGGTGCCAAGATCAAGGCCATTACGCCCGCCGAGGCGGCCGCGCGGCTGAATGCCCTTTCGGGTGCGGCCGGAGCCGCTCAGCAGCAGGCCAGACAATAATTCATACATGGACAGAATAAGGTGTAAGAGATATGAAGCTAGATAGATTTATCAATCGCCCGGTGCTTTCGACGGTCATCTCGGTCGTCATCGTCATCCTGGGTTTGCTCGGCTTGGTTTCGCTACCCGTTACGCAATACCCCGATATCGCGCCGCCGACCGTCCGGGTGAACACGAGTTATCAGGGAGCCAATGCGCAGGCCGTGCTCAACAGCGTGATCGCTCCGCTCGAGGAGCAGATCAACGGTGTCGAGAACATGATGTACATGACTTCGACGGCGACCAATACCGGCGATGCCTCGATCGAGGTGTATTTCAAGCAGGGAACCGATCCCGACATGGCAGCCGTCAATGTGCAGAACCGTGTCTCGAAGGCGCTGGGGCTGTTGCCTTCGGAAGTGACTCAGGTCGGCGTGACGGCCGAGAAGCGGCAGACGAGTATGTTGCTCGGTTTCGCGTTCTTCAGCCCCGACGACCGTTATGATATCAAGTTCCTTGAGAACTATGCCAACATCAATATCATTCCCGAGATCAAGCGTATCCCCGGCGTGGGCGACGCGATGGTGATGGGTGCCGACTACTCGATGCGTATTTGGCTGAAGCCCGATGTGATGGCTCAGTACGGCCTGATGCCGACGGACGTAGCTGCCGCGCTGGCCGAACAGAATATCGAGGCCGCTCCCGGACAGTTCGGCGAGGAGGGCGACCAGTCGTTCCAGTATATCATGCGCTACAAGGGGCGTCTGCAGACCGAGGAGGAGTTCGGCGACATCGTCGTGCGCGCCACCTCCGACGGCGAGGTACTGCGACTCAAGGATATCGCCAATATCGAGCTGGGACGTTTGACGTACGGTTTCAGCAACCACGTGAACGGTCACGAGGGCGTGACGTCGATGATCTTTCAGACGGCCGGTTCGAACGCGACGCAGATCATCAACGATATCAAAAGCTACCTGGAGCGGATCAAGCCGACGCTGCCCCCGGGTATGGATTATGTCATTCTGCTCGACACGAACGACTTCCTGTTCGCTTCGATCCACGAGGTGATCAAGACGCTGATCGAGGCGTTCATTCTCGTGTTCTTGGTCGTTTACATTTTCCTGCAGGATTTCCGTTCGACGCTGATTCCGGCGATCGCCATTCCTGTCGCGCTTGTCGGTACGTTCTTCGTGCTGTACCTGATCGGGTTCAGCGTTAACTTGCTGACGCTGTCGGCTATGGTGCTTGCGATCGCAATCGTCGTCGATGACGCGATCGTCGTCGTGGAGGGAGTCCACGCCAAACTCGATCAAGGGTACACTTCCGCCCGCAAGGCGTCGATCGACGCGATGAGCGAGCTGAGCGGAGCGATCGTATCGATCACGCTCGTGATGATGGCCGTGTTCATTCCGGTGAGCTTCATGACCGGAACCTCGGGTACGTTCTACCGCCAGTTCGGTCTGACGATGGCGATCGCTATCGGCTTCTCGGCCGTGAACGCCCTGACGTTGAGTCCTGCCCTTTGCGCCGTGTTCCTGAAACCTCATCGCGAGGAAGGCGAAAAGAAGATGAGCCTGATCGATCGTTTCCACGCATCGTTCAATGCCGCTTATGACGTAACACTGAAAAAATACAAGAAGAGCGTGCTGTTCTTCATCCACAAGCGGGTATTGTCGTTCCTGATCGTTGCAGGCAGCATCGTGGCGCTTTTCCTGCTGATGAAGATCACTCCGACGGGTATGGTGCCCAACGAGGATACGGGTACCGTCTTCGCTGCCGTCAATCTGACCCCCGGAACGTCCAAGGAGCGAACCGAGGCCGTGATGCAGCAGATCGACAGCCTGGTTGCCGCGAATCCGGCCGTCAAGTCGCGTACGTCGATTACCGGCTACAGCTTTATGGGCGGACAGGGCAACAGCTACGGTACGTCCATCATCAAGCTGAAGGATTGGAGCGAGCGACAGGGCGAGGGTATGTCGTCCGACGATGTCGTCGGAGCGTTGACGATGCAGACCCGGCAGCTGGTCAAGGACGGGCAGGTCATGCTGTTCGCGCCGCCTATGATTACCGGTTACGGTGCGTCCAACGGTTTCGAGTTCAATCTGCAGGATAAGACTGGAGGCGATTTGGACCGTTTCTTCGAAGTGGCGCAGCAGTTCCTCGGCGTGCTGAATCAGCGTCCCGAGATCATGTACGCCATGACCACTTTCAATCCGAACTTCCCGCAGTATATGGTTGACATCGATGCTGCGAAATGCAAGCAGGCGGGCCTGAGTCCGAGCGATATTCTGACGACGCTCCAAGGATACTTCGGCGGTCTGTACGCATCGAACTTCAACCGTTTCGGTAAGCTGTATCGCGTGATGATCCAAGCCGATCCGGAGGCCCGCATAAGTCCCGAATCGCTCAACGGCATCATGGTCCGTAACGGGACCGAGATGGCTCCGATCACGCAGTTCATGTCGCTGAGAAAGATATACGGTCCGGACAATATCAACCGTTTCAATATGTATACCTCGATGAAGGTCAGCGGCATGCCGAAGCCGGGCGTCAGCTCGGGCGAAGCGATCAAGGCGATCGAGGAGGTGGCGAGCCAGATGCTCCCGACCGGTTACGGATTCGAGTTCTCGAGCCTGAGCCGCGAGGAGCAGAGTACGGGTACCAGTACCACGGCCATGATCTTCTTACTCTGCTTGGTATTCGTCTATCTGTTGCTGAGCGCCCAGTACGAGAGCTATATCCTTCCGCTGGCCGTGATTCTCTCGATTCCGTTCGGTTTGCTGGGGACGTTCATCTTCGCGCAGATTATGGGCGTTGAGAATAATATCTACTTGCAGATTGCGCTGATCATGCTGATCGGTCTGCTGGCCAAGAATGCGATCCTGATCGTGCAGTTCGCGCTGGCCCGCCGTGAGAGCGGCATGTCGATCGCTTCGGCGGCCTTTTCCGGTGCCGCTGCCCGTCTGCGACCGATTCTGATGACCTCGTTCGCGATGATCATCGGCCTGTTGCCGCTGATGTTCGCTTCGGGCGTAGGTGCCAACGGTAACCGTTCGCTGGGAGCCGGCTCGGTCGGCGGCATGCTTATCGGTATGATTCTGCAGCTGTTCGTCGTGCCCGCGCTGTTTGTCGCATTCCAAGCGCTGCAGGAGAAATTCAAGCCGATGGAATGGGAAGATGTGGACAACTCGGATGCAGAACCGGAGATTGAACAATATACAAAATAGTGATTAACGATTAGCGATTATGAAGAAAATAATATGCCTGATGTGCGCAACTGCTTTATTGAGCAGTTGCCACATCTACAAATCATACGACAGACCCGAAGACATAACAACTGCCGGACTGTATCGCGACACGGCGTCCGTGAACGATACATTAGCCGCAGATACGGCCAACTTCGGTAATCTGCCTTGGAGAGAAGTGTTCACAGACCCGCAGCTGCAGACACTTATCGAGCAAGCACTCACCAACAACGGTGACCTGCGTAGTGCCGCCTTGAACGTGAAACAAGCACAAGCCGCACTGATGTCTGCCCGTCTTGCCTATGCTCCGACGCTTGCCTTGTCTCCGCAAGGAACCGTCAGCAGCTGGGACAAGGGAAAGGCTACACAAATCTACTCCCTGCCCGTCACCGCAAGCTGGCAAGTCGACCTCTTCGGTCAACTGCTGAACCCGAAGCGACAAGCAAAGGTTAGCTTGAAGCAGACGCAATTCTACGAACAAGCCGTTCAGACGCAAGTCATCGCCGGCGTAGCCAACATGTACTACACCCTGCTGATGCTGGACCGCCAACTGCAAATCACCGAAGGCACCGTCGAGATTCTGAAAAAGAACCTGGAGACCGTGCAAGCCATGAAAGATGCAGGCATCTACGGAACCACTTCTGCTGCCGTAGAGCAGAGCCGCACTGCCTACGCTCAAGTCATGGCATCACTGCCCGACATACGCCAGAGCATACGCGAAACCGAAAACGCCCTCTGCCTGATGTTGCACCAACCGGCACAGAGCATCGCACGCGGTGTGCTGGAAGAGCAACAGCTGCCTACGGAATTTTCAGTAGGTATCCCCTTGCAGTTGCTATCCAACCGTCCGGACGTGAAAGCTGCCGAGATGTCACTGGCTGCCAGCTACTATAATACCAACAGCGCCCGTGCCGCTTTCTACCCGCAGATTACATTGAGCGGTTCGGGAGGCTGGACCAATAACTCCGGTGCAGGTATCGTCAACCCGGGTAAACTGCTGGCTTCCGCCATCGGTTCGCTGACGCAACCCTTGTTCTATCGCGGTGCCAACATTGCCCGTCTGAAACAAGCCAAGGCACAAGAGGAGCAGGCTAAGATTCAGTTCCAAACCGCCCTGCTAAATGCCGGAAATGAAGTGAGCAACGCCCTGCACCTGTATCAAATGGAGAAGGACAAAGCCGTTTCACGCACTATTCAAGTAAATTCTGCCCGCCAAGCTGCCTCAGATACAAAAGAATTGTTTAACTTAGGCACGTCGACCTATCTGGAAGTCTTGTCTGCCGAGCAGTCTTACCTCAGCGCACAGCTTGCAGAAGTATCCGACACCTTCAGCAGCATGCAGGCAGTCATCAGTCTGTATCAAGCGCTTGGAGGAGGAAGAGAATAAAATGAGCGATAAGTGATTAGTGATTAGCGATTAATGAAATAGTAAATCCTAATCACTAACCATTTATCACTAATCATTAATCATTAATCGCTAATTACTATGATAAGTCCGTTAGCTTATGTAGATTCTGCCGCAAAAATCGGCAAGAATGTAACCATCCAGCCCTTTGCTTTTATCGAAGGGAACGTGGAAATCGGTGATGACTGTATTATTATGTCGGGTGCAAAAATTCTGCACGGTACCCGCATGGGAAAAGGGAACAAGGTGCATCACAATGCCGTTCTGGGTGCCGAACCGCAAGACTTCCATTATACGGGAGAGAACAGCATGCTGATTATCGGTGATAATAACGACATCCGCGAGAACGTGGTTGTCAGCCGTGCTACCCATGCAGGAAGCGCCACCCGCATCGGCAATGAAAACTACCTGATGGATGGTGTACACCTCTGCCACGACGTGCAGATAGGCAACCATTGTGTACTGGGTATCAAGACTACCGTAGCCGGAGAATGTCAGATAGACGACTGCACCATTCTGAGCAGCAACGTCATTCTGCACCAATACTGCCACATTGGAAGTTGGGTACTGATTCAAGCTGGCTGCCGCATATCAAAGGATGTGCCGCCCTATATCATCATGAACGGTAATCCGGCAGAATACCACGGTATCAACGCTGCTGTGCTTCAACACAAACACCAGGTGAGCGAACGTGTATTGCGCCATATCGTAAATGCCTACCGTCTGGTATACCAGGGAAACTTCAGCGTGCAGGATGCCTTGCAGAAGATTGAAGACCAAGTACCGATGAGTGACGAGATACACAATATCATCAACTTCATCAAGAATTCCAAAGGAATCGTGAAGTAAACACCCTTCTTCGGGCACGAATCACGCAGACAATACGGATGGATAAATTCTTTTCCGTAAGTCTGCGTAGTTCGTGCCTTTTTCTATATTCCTCTACAATAGTTCCTGCATTGTCTTTTACTATTTTTTGATGTATATTCATTCCAGGCAGTATGCTAAGTAAAACAAACTGTTTCCTTTAACTAAACATTTTGTTTCCTTATAGAAAACACTTTGTTTCCCTTAACAAAACAGTTCGTTCCATTATATGAAAACAAAGTGTTTTTCTATACTGAAACAAAGTGTTCTCTAATGCTGGAACAAACTGTTCAGTGTTGTGAACTAACGGATTAAGTATATAAAGGGTATTTATTATACTGTTTCTGTAGACAATGGTCTGTCTTGTCCTATAAAAGACGGGGAAAGAAGCAGGAAGCAACCGGGTACGCTCGGAAGGGTGAGGGTAAAATTTGCCCTCACCCTTTTTATTTGCTCTCACTCACCCTTGAAAGGGCGATGAATAGGGAGTTTCAGAAAAGCGGTGATAGTGGTGAGGGCAGGTTGAGTAATTTTTTGTTCTACTACTACTCGAAATGCAGTGCGCCGAAGAACTCCGGACAATGGAAGTTCGGCTTCTCCAGCCCTATCGGATTCCAGGAAAGGAAATGGGGAGTCTGAAGCTTGTCGCCGCATTTATAGAAGTTGGCACGGAGCGTCTTTCCATCCAACGAAGTGATGTCATGCAGGAAGAAAGCGGAATAAGGGATGACCAGGGCCACTTCCCAGGCACACTCACCTACTCTTTCGTCGAAAGCCTCACGTCCCAAAGAAGCCCAACGCTGTACTTTATCGAGCACCTCTTGCGGGGCATGCTGGCGGTTTCCACGTCCGGCACCTGCCCCAATAAGCAGAGTCCCGGCACAATTACACTCCATATTGTAGTACACTCCGTCATCGGCAGGCACAGAGAAGAACTCTACACACGCATCTTCCCAAACCGGACCGTTATCGTGGCCTGCAACTGCGCGTACACTCGCTTCCCTTACCTTGAAATGCAGCAGAATGGCATCTTCCGTATGCGCTATGCGGAATTCCACATCGGGAGTATAAGGAAAAGCAGCCCAATTCACTGTGTTTACGGGCTGAAACGCCACCTTCTCTTCATCCAGAAGAGCCGGAACCGACTCTACCGGTATATTGGCCGCACTTACTTTCTTTACATTCAATTCTTTCATTTTACTATTTTGGGGATTAATTGCAGATAGCGGCAACATGCAAAGAGCTGCCGCTATCGTCATTAAAAACTTTTTCAGATACATGAGTCAATGAATTTTTTCATCTCCGGTGTATGCTCCTCCACGCTCTGCAACAGTTTGAACTGAGCCTTGGTACGCACAAGATTGTGCTCCGGATACAGGATTTTATAATAAGTATCACCGTTGATATAATCTGCCAGGAAGCGTACGCACTGCATGTATGGGAACAAGGCAGCCGCATAAGGCAGATTCTCAATCTCTATCGGCAACAAGAAGGATTTGCCCGATTCCAGATAACCCTTGGTAAATGCCTGGAATATTTCCATATTGAAGTTCACATTATCCAGATTCTTGTCGTCTTCCAACCCCGTGTTGGCACCTGAGCGAAGGAAATCGCCATAATCGGAGAAGATGAAGCTGGGCATCACCGTATCCAGGTCAATGACACAAAGCACCGTACCGTCTTCGTCGAACATCATGTTGTTTACTTTCGTATCACAGTGGCATACCCGTTTGGGCAGTTTGCCTTCACGGTACAGACGTTCTGCCTTACACATTTCATCAGCGCGTTTTTCTATCTCATCCAGAAAATACCGCACCTCCTGCACACGTCCCGCAGCATCGGCAGCCACAGCGTCACGGAGTTGCTTCAGGCGGAACTCCATGTTGTGGAAATCGGGAATTGTCTCGCCCAATGTATCTGGAATGTCGGCAAGCATAGCCTGGAAATTACCGAAGGCAGTTCCCGCATAATAGGAATATTCGGGGTTCACCGTCTCGTAAGTCTTGGCACGGGGAATAAAAGTCATGATACGCCAGTAGTTCTCACCGTCATACCAATAGGTTTTCCCTTCGGCCGTGGGGATGAAATGAAGCACTTTACGCTCGACATCGGCCTCTCCTTTCTCTTCCAGCTTCTTACGGATATGCCCGGTCACAGCCTCGATATTAGACTGTAACATCTCTACATTCTGGAAAATGGCATGATTGATACGTTGCAGAACATAGTCCGGCGCATCGGCCTCAACGGTGGTCACTTTGTACGTATCGTTAATCAGGCCTGAGCCTAAAGGCTTGATTTCACGAACCGTACCCTGCATTTGAAAATGAGATACAATAGATAAAAGGTCTTTCATGATAATAAATGAATTAATTTGTTTACAAAGATACGCCGATTGCCATCTATCAAAAGACAAGTATCGTTCGGCGCGCTTCCAAAATTATACATTTATCCAAACATAGCCGCAAAAACTGCCTAATAAATAAGAAGTCTTGTACAAAATATACCTATATTTGTAACTGAAACCTTAAAAACTACCCGAAAAGTGCGAACGTTTATCATCCGGCTGCTTCTTGTTTCAGTAAGCATGATTGCTGCAACCCTGCAGGCGCAGAACATCACCTTCAACCATCTGACAACCGACGACGGTCTGTCACAATTCTCCGTGAACAGCCTTTACATCGATGAAAACGGTGTCTTATGGATTGGAACCCGAGAAGGCTTGAACCGTTATGACGGAGAAGACATACAAACTTACAAGCTGCAGAAGAACGACCCTTACAGCCTTTTCTGCAACACCGTGCTGCGCATGGCCGGCAACCGTAACGGAAAAATCTACCTGCTCTGTACGGAAGGAGTAGCCGAGTTCAATCTTGCCACCCAAAGATTCACCACCCTGCTGCAAGGAAATGTACACAGCATATATTACAAAGAGGCCCTTTTCATCGGAAAACAGAATGAAATCTACCGCTATAACGAGCAGACCGGGAACTTTGACCTCTATTACCAGCTTCCCGGAAAAAGTCTGGAAATCTGCTGTATGCATCTGGACAAAGGACAAATGTGGATTGGAACGACCACCGACGGAGCATACCGCCTGCAACTGGACAAGAACGAGCTGACCCACCCCATCCTGAAAGGCAACATCACCAGCATATACCAAGACAGCGAAGGCGAGTTATGGATTGGCAGCTGGGAAGAAGGGCTGCACCATGTAAAGACCGACGGAACCATCGAAATCTTTGAATACGACGCAAAGAACCCTTACAGCATCTCTTCCAACTTCGTGCGAGCCTGCTGTGAAGACAATCTGGGAAACATCTGGATTGGGACATTCAACGGATTGAACCGGTATGACAAAAGTACGGGACTCTTCCAGAACCACACTGCCAGTGATGCCCAGAGCGACGGACTGACACACTCTTCCATCTGGTGCATCGTAAAGGACAACCAAGGAACGCTGTGGCTGGGGACCTACTTTGGCGGCGTCAACTACTTCAACCCCGAGTACGAGATATACAGCCGCTATATGTATTCGCCCATCGAAAAGAAGGGGCTGAGCAATCCGGTTGTAGGCCGCACCATCGAAGACAAGGACGGCAATCTGTGGATTGGCACCGAAGGGGGCGGACTGAACTATTACAACCGCCGTACCCGTGAGTTCAAATGGTTCCGCCCGGAAATCGGTCCCAACAGTATTTCCCATAACAACATCAAGGCTCTCTATTATGATGCCTCCAAAGACATCATCTGGATAGGAACCCATCTGGGCGGACTGAACAGACTGGACATACGCTCGGGGCGATTCACACACTACCGCATGGAAGCAGGTAATCCGGAGACCTTGCCTTCCGACATCATCCGCGATATCGCGCCTTACCAAGACCACCTGGTGATAGCCACCCAAAACGGAATCTGCCTCTTCGACCCTGCCAACGGGAAATGCCAACAACTGTTCCAGGACAGCAAAGAAGGCAAAAAAATCAAGATGGTGGCAGATGTCACTTTCGACAGCAACGGTACGCTCTGGATTGCAGCCACGGGCGAAGGTGTGTTCAGCTACCGTTTCGATACCGGCAAACTGACCAACTACCGCCATGATACTGCCGACCCACACAGCATCAGCAACAACAATGTAAACAACATTACCCAAGACAGCAAAGGCAATCTGTGGTTCGCCACTTCGGGCAGCGGACTGGACTTATACCGCCCTGCCAGCAACGACTTCGAGAACTTTGACCAAGCGAAGAACGGCCTTTCCAGCGACTGCATCTACGAGACGCAGGAATCCCCCACCAGCGGCAAACTGCTGCTCATCACCAACGAAGGCTTCTCCATCTTCGACTACCGGCAAAAGGCATTCCTGAACTACAGTGCCGAAAACGGTTTCCCAATGACTGCCGTCAATGAGAATGCCCTTTGCGTGACCCGTGACGGAGAAATATTCCTGGGAGGCACGCAGGGAATGATTTCTTTCCACGAAATGGAGTTGAACTTCACACCAAAACCCTACAAAATCATCCTCTCCCGCCTCATTGTGAACGGAACGGAAATACAAGTGGGAGATGAGACCGGTATCCTGCAGCAAGCCTTGTACTGCACCCCCGAGATTACGCTCAACGCTGACCAGTCCATGTTCAGCATAGAGTTCGCCACTTCAAACTATGTAGCCGCCAACAAAGACGACATCATCTATAAGCTGGAAGGCTTCTCCAACGACTGGAACAGTGCCCGTGGACTGCACAACATCACCTATACCAACCTGAACGCCGGAACCTATAACTTGATTATAAAGCCCAACGGAAAAGACGAGAGCCTTTGTCCGCAAGTCCACCTTACCATACACGTGTTGCCTCCCTACTACAAGACTCCCCTTGCCTATCTTATCTACCTGATAGTGACGGGAATCCTGCTCTGGTATCTGGTGCGTACCTACAAGTCCAGAATCAAGTTGCGTGAATCACTGAAGTACGAACAGAAGCACATTCGTGACGTAGAGGCCCTGAACCAGTCAAAGCTACGTTTCTTCACCAACATTTCCCATGAATTCCGCACCCCGCTGACACTCATCGTGGCCCAAGTGGAAACGCTGATGCAACTCCAGAACTTCACGCCTGCCATATATAACAAGGTACTGGGCATCTACAAGAACAGCATACAGCTACGGGAACTCATCACCGAGCTGCTCGACTTCCGCAAGCAGGAACAAGGGCACATGAAGATAAAGGTAAGTCCGCACAACATCGTGAACTTCCTATACGAAAACTATCTGCTTTTCCTGGAATATGCCAGCGCCAAACAAATCAGCCTCTACTTCGAGAAGGAAACAGACAGCCTCGAAGTATGGTATGACCAAAAACAGATGCAGAAAGTGATAAACAACCTGCTGTCCAACGCCGTCAAGCATACCAAGGCGGAAGACAGCATCACCCTCAGCATCAAGACCGAAGGCAGCAATGCCGTCATCCGCGTGACCGATACCGGCAGCGGCATAGATGCCCGGGAAGTGGACAAGATATTCGACCGCTTCTACCAGATAGACCAAATGGACTCTACAGATGCAAGCAAGACGGGTACGGGTATCGGCCTGGCATTGACGAAGGGTATCGTGGAGCTCCATCACGGCACCATCCGTGTGGAAAGCGAACTGGGCAAAGGTAGCAGCTTCATCGTAAACCTGCAATTGGGGAACGCACAGTTTGACGAAGAGCAAATAAACAAGAATGCAGACAGTGTGCAACAAATAGAAATTCCCAAACCGGAAAACGATGCCCTGCTCAAGGCGGAGCTGGAAGAGAGTGCTCCCATCAAACGACTCCCGGATGCAAAAATCCTGATAGTGGAAGACAACGACTCCATCCGCGACATGCTGGCAGGTATCTTCAAGCCCTTCTACGAAGTGCTGACTGCGGCCGACGGAGCGGAAGGACTCGCACTGGTGCGCAGCGAAATGCCCAATATCGTAGTCAGCGATGTAGTAATGCCCAACATGTCGGGAACGGAACTGTGCAAACAGATAAAAAGTGACTTCAACACCTGCCATATCCCCGTGGTGCTGCTCACTGCACGGACTGCCATCGAACAGAACATCGAGGGACTGCGCATCGGTGCGGACGATTACATCACCAAACCGTTCAACACCAATCTGCTGATTTCGCGCTGCAACAATCTGGTAAACTCGCGTATTCTTCTGCAGGAGAAGTTCAGCAAGCAACCACAGGCTTTCGCACAGATGCTTGCCACCAATCCCATAGACAAGGAGATTCTGGACCGCGCCATGACAGTCATTGAGAAACATCTGGACGATACGGAATTCAACGTCAACGTCTTTGCACGTGAAATGGCAATGGCACGCACCAATCTGTTCACCAAGCTGAAGGCTATCACCGGGCAAACTCCGAACGACTTTATCCTGACTATCCGCCTGAAGAAGGGTGCCCTGATGCTGCGCAACAATCCGGAACTGAATATCACCGAAATTTCGGACCGGATAGGTTTCAGTTCTTCACGCTATTTCTCCAAATGCTTCAAGGACATTTACCACGTCAGCCCGCTGGCCTACCGCAAAGGAGAGAATGGAGGAGAGGAAAGTACGGAAGACAGTGAAGAGACATCTTAATATTGTACATCAAGCCATCGCATGACACGGTTTGTACTTTTTCTCCCCTCCCTTGTACTTCCTTATACACCCGATTCCACAAAACCTCTTACCTTTGACCTCAGAATTACAATCTAAAGTCAAAGAACTATGAAGCATTTTTCCCCCTTGTGGTCTCTGCTTCCCGGTGCAGCCCTGATAGCGGGATGCGGAAGCCAATCTAAAGACAAGACTTCGGAGCACTCTCCGCAGAAGCCCAATGTAGTATATCTGATTGCTGATGACCTGGGCATCGGCGACCTGAGTTGTTACGGTGCCACCAAAGTAAGCACTCCCAACATCGACCGCCTTGCCGGACAAGGCATGCAGTTTACCAACGCTTATGCCACTTCTTCCACCAGCACCCCTTCCCGCTTCGGCCTGCTGACAGGCATGTATCCCTGGCGACAGAAGAATACCGGCATTGCTCCGGGCAATTCCGAACTCATCATCGATACCGCCTGCGTCACTATGGCCGATATGTTCAAGGAAGAAGGCTACGCCACTGCAGCAGTGGGCAAGTGGCACCTCGGCCTGGGCCCTAAAGGCGGTACAGACTTCAACCACTCCATCAAACCGAACACCCAAGACATCGGCTTTGACTATGAATACATCATCCCCGCTACCGTCGACCGCGTTCCCTGCGTCTTTGTAGAGAACGGACATGTAGTGGGTCTCGACCCCAACGACCCTATCACTGTGAGCTACGACCACAAGGTCGGTGACTGGCCCACCGGTCTCGAAAACCCCGAACTCGTCAAGATGAAACCCAGCCAGGGGCACAATAACACCATCATCAACGGCATCCCCCGCATCGGCTGGATGACCGGCGGCAAATCTGCCCTTTGGACAGACGAAGACATTGCCGACGTGATTACAGACAAAGCTAAGAACTTCATCACAGCCCATAAAGACGAACCTTTCTTCCTTTATATGGGTACGCAAGATGTACATGTTCCCCGCGTGCCACATCCGCGTTTCGCCGGCAAGAGTGGTTTGGGCGTACGTGGCGACGTCATCCTCCAGCTGGACTGGACCGTGGGTGAAATCATGCACACTTTGGACAGCCTCGGCATTGCCGACAACACCATTTTTGTATTCTGCAGTGACAACGGTCCCGTCATAGACGACGGCTATCAGGACCAGGCACGCGAACTGCTGAACGGCCATACTCCCATGAAGCACTACCGCGGTGGGAAGTACAGCGCTTTCGATGCCGGTACCCGCATTCCCTTCATTGTACGCTGGCCCAATGGCATCAAACCCGGCAAACAACAAGCCCCCTTCTCCATGATTGATGTATACGCTTCATTCGCCGCCCTGCTGAACCATCCGCTGGAAGCAGGCATCGCTCCCGACAGCCGCGACCAGCTCAACAACTTCCTGGGAACCGATACTGCCGGATGTGACTATATTGTACAACAGAATCTGGACAATACACTCTCCATTATCCAAGGAGACTGGAAATACATAGAGCCCAGCGACAAGCCGGCACTGGAGTATTGGACAAAAATAGAAATGGGCAACGCCCCGCAGCCCCAACTGTACAATCTTTCCATTGATCCGTCCGAAAAAGACAATGTGGCAGAAGCCCATCCGGACAAGGTAAAAACGCTCTCTGCCCTACTGGAAGAGGTGAAGGAAGCAAAGAACCAAAGTGAAAGGGAATAAAAGTACAAGAGTGGTATAGTTCGCAAGTTTTGTACGAATTCGTACTTTTTGCGAACTATTAACTAATGCATTTGTATATTCCATCCCCTACATTTGCGATGTGATTCAACTCTGAAGTGAGTACAAAACAAAGAAACAACCTTTATTAATAACTAATTAAATTAATATTTATGAAACAGAAATCCAGCTTCTTTAAAGCATTAGGTATTATGTTGCTTTCTGTCCTATTTGCCACGCAGGCCAATGCACAGAATCTCACAGTAACAGGTACAGTGACTGACAACTTAGGTCCGGTGATTGGTGCTTCTATCCAGGTGGAAGGAACAAGTAACGGATGTATCACAGACATTGACGGAAACTACACCCTTCCCAATGTTCCGGCAAACGCAACTCTCGTATTCTCCTATATCGGATATCAGACACAAAAGATTGCCGTAGGCGGAAAGACCAAAATCGACGTAAAACTGGCAGAAGACAGCCAATTGCTGCAGGAAGTTGTCGTAGTGGGTTACGGCGTTCAACGTAAGAGTGACCTGACCGGTGCAGTTGCTTCTGTAAAAGCAGCAGATGCATTGAAGAATACCCCGACCGGTAATGTATCCGATGCATTGCAGGGACGTATGGCCGGTGTATCAGTTCTCTCTGGTTCCGGTAATCCTACTGAAGACAATACCATCCGTGTACGTGGTATCAACTCTATCACAGCAGAAACCGGTCCTTTGGTTGTTATCGACGGTTTCATCGGTGGTTCCCTTCAGTCGTTGAATCCTTCCGATATTCAATCTATCGAAGTATTGAAAGACGCATCTGCAACAGCTGTTTACGGTTCTCGCGGTGCAAACGGTGTCCTCTTGGTTACTACTAAAAATCCTGACAAAGATAAATTGACTGTATCTTTTAATGCTTTTGCTAATATCAAGACAGTAGCTAAGTATGCTGACAACCTCTCTCCATACGAATATGCCAATTTGGTGAACGAATTCGGTAAAGAAAAATTTGGTTATGAAGACAACCACTATTACAGTGCAGCAGAGCTAGAAGCTTTCAAGAACGGAACAGCAGGTTTCGATTACTCAAGAGAAATTTTCCGCACTGCAGTTACCCAGAACTATGAACTCTCTATAGCCGGTGGTGGCGAGAAAACCACTTTCTTAGCATCACTCCGTTATCAAGATGACAAAGGTATCATTAAAGAATCAGACAGTCAAATCTACAGTTGGCGCTTGAAGATGGATACTAAAATCAAAAAATGGTTGACAGCCGGACTGAATATTTATGGACACTATCGCAATAATACAGCTCCCCGTATCACACAATACGATGGTTTGATTCAACAAGCCATGTACTTCCCTAGCACAATCTCTCCTAAAAAGGAGAACGGAGAATATAACAACGCCTTCTTTGATGGCAGTCCAACCTACAATCCTATGGGATACATTTGGGAATCAAACAACTCCAACAAGACCATTAATAATCGTCTTCAGGGATACGTACAGTTCAATATATTGGATGGACTAACATTCCGTTCACAATTAGGTGTCCTATTCGACAACCGACTGAACACTTCAGTAGAAAACGAAGATAGCTATTACAACTACAAGAACAAAATGACCCAAGGACAATCGCGCAGTTACTGGAATACTTCCTGGCTGAACACCAATACACTGAGTTATGTCAAGGAGTTCAATAAAAATCACCGTATCAATGCAACAGCTGTATTCGAACAATCCTACGATAATAATTACAACCACACAAGTACTGCCTATAATCTGGATTATATCGACCGTATTGGTATTAACAACTTGGCATGGTCTGACGCTAATCTTGCCGCTATCGGTTCAGATCGCATCATCAATACATTGATGTCAGGCATGTTACGTGTCAATTATGTATTCATGAATCGCTATATGATTACGGCTTCCATACGCGCCGACGGCTCTTCACGATTGAAAGACAAATGGTGTTACTTCCCTTCCGCCGCTTTGGCTTGGGATTTGAAACAAGAAAACTTCTTGAAAGAGAACAGTTTCATCGACCAACTAAAACTTCGTTTAGGTTATGGCTCCGTAGGTAATCAATCAGTAGAAGCTTATCGTATTTACTCCAAAATGTCACCCGTAAGAAACAGCGATGGCAGCACTTCCTATAAAGTAGACCGTCCCGCCGCTCCTTACCTAAAATGGGAACGTAACGACCAGGTCAATGTCGGTATTGACTTTGGTATTCTCAATGGTCGCGTTCGCTTAACAGCCGATTGGTACAACAAAGTATCCAAAGACATTCTACTGGAACTGGCACAACCTACCCACATGGGATACTCGTCATTACTTATGAATTCTGGTGAAATTAAAAATACTGGTGTTGAATTTACTATTAGTGCAGACCCTTTTACCAATAAAGATTTCAACTGGCACACAGACCTTACTTTGGCACACAACAAAGGTACTTATGCCAGTATACCAACTCCCAACCACCGCCAACAGCAAGCTGGTAACTACCAGAACCAATTATTCCAAATGATTGAAGGTGAAAAATTAGGGACATTCTGGGGATATACCTTTGACGGTATCTGGCAGGAAGATGAAGTAAACGCTCCATTCATTGATGCCAACGGGAACGCCACTGGTGAGACCAACGGTAAAGTATATGGAGTTGTTGCAGGTAATTCTAAATATATAGATGTCAACAAAGACGGAAAGATTAACACTGAGGACCAAGGCATTATCGGTTGCGGACAACCGACATTCAACTGGGGTTGGAACAATAGTTTCAATTACAAGAACTTCGACTTTTCATTCTTCGTAGTAGGCTTCCACGGATTCGACATCTATAATGCGACCAAACAGATAGGCTTCGGTCTCATCGGAAGTCAACAGGTAGCTGGTGTAACCCCAATGCGTGACTTCTTGGACCGTTGGACACCTACCCATACTAATACGAATGTACCAGGTTTTACCAATGGAGGAACCGAAAACAAAGATTTCTTCTCCACGCGATTTGTTGAGAACGGAAGTTTTATCAAGATGAAAAGTATTACCTTGGGTTACACATTACCAGAATTGGCTTGTAAAGCATTAGGCATCAGCAACCTGCGCGTATATGCTTCTATTCAAAACCCGTTCCACATTACCAGCTATTCTGGACTGGATCCTGAAGCTACCATGGGTAGTCCATTGGTACAAGGTGTAGACTGGGGTGCATATCCTAACAGCCGTAACTACCTCATTGGTTTAAACTTTGCATTCTAATGATTAACTTTATTAAACAAAAGAACGATATGAAAAAATTAGCATATATAGTAATTACAAGTAGTATGTTCCTCACAACCTCTTGTGTGGACCTGACTCAAGAGCCACAATCCTTCATTACAGAAGAAGAATATATTGCACGTATGGATTTGACCAGCCTGCAACAAGCTACAACAGGGCTTTACAACGATTTATGGAATGGTAACTACGGATTCAACTGCCGCTTGCAACGCATCAATGTATGCGCAGATGACATTACATATCGTGCAGCAAAAGCCAACAATGAACTGGCTAATTACTACCGACTGACCCCCAATATCACAGCCAACAATGCAGACTACAAGACTACATGGGAATTATTCTTTACTGTAATCAACAACGCCAACAAACTCATCAACAAAGCGGTGCTTCCTGAAGACGCTACCTTAGCCAAACAATATGAAGAAGTATTAGGTGAAGCCTACTTCCTCCGTGGATTGTCTTATTTTTATCTGGTACGCATGTATGGTGATTTACCTCTGATTCTGACGGAAGAAGACGCTGCCACTAATATGCCGAGAACAGCTGTAGCCGACATCTATGACCAAGCTATTATTCCAAGTTTAAAAAAGGCAGTAGAACTGTTACCGACCAAGAGCCGTAGCGGTTTTAGCTCCACTCCCTCTAAATGGGCAGCTGAAGCCTGCCTCGCCGACGCCTACATGACTATGGCAGGCTGGCCTTTAAAAAAAGGACAAGAATATTATAGCCTGGCAGCTACAACAGCCAAAAATATCATAGACAACTCTGGACTGTATCTGACCGAGAGCTATGCTGAATTGTGGAAAGAAGCCAACAAAGAACAAGCCAATGAAGTGATGTTTGCCATCCACCATAATGCAAAGCTAAAAACAGCCAGTAACTATGGGAAGTCCTATTATCCAGCCGATTTTATCCCCGCCGGTTGGGCCGATTATTACGGTAACGAAGCCTTCTACTTGAACTATCCAGACGATGAACGGAAAGCCTGGAACTACATGACGGAATGGAACACTAAAAGTGGCCATGTCACTTACAAAGAGAGCGGTGACAAGTTACCTGCTATCTCGAAATATTACAACTATGATAATGGCGCACCGGGTAGTAGCCAGCTTGCCAACGGTATCACCTGCATCTATCGTTATGCCGAAGTCCTGCTGATGTATGCCGAAGCCTCCACTCGTGCAACCAACAGCGTGAATACGCAAGCTATCCAGGCTATTCAGGAAATACAGAAACGTGCCGGATATGCAGACAGCCAACTGACTACCACTACCGACCCCACCGCTTTCACCACTGCAGTGTCCAATGAGCGAGGATGGGAATTCTTTGCCGAAATGAAGCGTTGGTTCGAACTAGTCCGTCTCGAGAAGGTAAGTGAAGTAAGAGCCGAGACTTGGGATGGTTCACTTTTCCAAAGAAACAACCATTATTATTTCCCAATCCCCTACCAACAGATTGAGTTAACACAATGGACCAATAATGCCGGTTATTAATAGAAACAGAATAACACAAAACTTCTAACCTTATTTATCAAGAAATCAAATAGACCTTAATCAATTTGATATGTACGAAAGGGAGGGGCCGTGAGGTTCCTCCCTTTTATTTATCAATACAATGAATACTGCCCCAAAGACATCCAACCAAATAAGGAATGGTCTTGAACGTCAAAAGCAACTATATCACACTATTCCCAATATACCATTAGAGCCTGACATCGCGACAGATATTATTCATTTTGAAACTTTTGTGTAGAAACAAAAGTAGTGAGTAGACCGATATAGGCCCAGAAAGTAATCAATAAAAGAATCTATATCATTGATTTGTCATTCTATCCACACGTATTACCCCCGGTTTTCCACAAAACATCCTCTGCGGCATAGGTACTTTGATTTCCCTTCCATTGAGAACAATCCGAATCCCTTTCAGAGCCGCATTCATGCAAGCATCGGTGACAGAAACCACAATCTCCCCTGCTTCTTCCCTTATCAGCACCGCACACGGGGCAGAAGCGGAAAGAGACAAACCTTCTGCCTGCAAACCTTTATTGCCGGGATACAAGACGGCTTCCACCACCTTTCCATCCATAGAGCAGACCGCCTGCACCAGGGTATCGTTCTGCAATACCCGGAACGGCAGTTCATCCGATGGTATCTGCCGGCCTGCATAAACCACATAGCCATAGGTATCATCAACCGGACGCTGTCCATGATTTGCCCACAGACGGAGGATTCTGGCTTCTGAGGGCAAGCCTTGTTTCTTTTCATTCACCTTGTTCCGCTTCACCCAATCTGTGGGACGAGTCTCGCAAGTAACAAATGCTTCACGGGTATACTCAGGAAGTATCCGATAGGCAAACTTACCTTTCTGCACCAGCCAGAGGGGAGTACCATCTGCCGACAAAAGCGAGTGAGTGCCGGAAGCGACAAGCTCCATTTTTCCCCTTTTCATCGAGAAAACTTCATCCGTCCAAGCCGTCTGGTCGATGGTGGTACGAATCTCCCCATCCAGTTCAGGACGCTTATTGGTTACGCCCGCACCCAAAGCTACCATGTAATCTCCCAGAATGAAATAAGACTTATATGCCTTGAAGCCATAAAGAACCTCGTTCAAGCCCTCACTGTTCCCCTTGTCGTTCACACCCTCTTTCGCAGAAGCGTTCATCTTTTCGAAGATATATCCTGCAACGGCATTACTCCCGCCATCCGTAGCACCGGCAGCAAAATTACTCCTGCTGCAATAACCACGCCAATTCTCTACGGGAACCAGTTTGTCCATGCCTTCGCGTGCAGTCACACCCGGGGAAGCGGTGACATCCCAACCGCCCATAATCCGGAAATACTCATCGCCGCTGCGCTGGAACAACGTCATTCCATCCGTCGGATAGAAATTGTAGGCATCAGCAAAACTGGCGGCACTCTCCAGTCCGTCACAACGGACAGAGGCCATATTAATCGTGATATGATAGTCGGGGGTCTTCTTTATCAAGTCGTCGTTGTTGAAGAACCAACGGGTACCGGAATAGATGCCCGGAGCATACTCCTCCATCATGATGCGATTCTTCTTCACCTCTTGCTGCAATTGCAACAGTTCCCGCTGCTCTTCGGGGGTGAAAGAGTCCATCCAGTTGCCGATAAGGTTATCCAGCATTCCGGCATAAGGGATGGAAAGCTCTGTGGGATTATATACATACGAGCCACGGTCCAGGCAAGGAAGGCGATATCCCTTATAATAATACCAGGCACCACCACGCAGGAAATTAAGAAGTGCCTGCACATTATCCCGGCCCAGATTCTTGGCCCAGGGAGAGCCTTTCAGCATATTCAGCATTTTAAGTGCATTGGAAGTCCCGTCAATGGGATAGCCCCAAATCAGGCATTGCTTTCCATGTCCCCAACCTGCCCCGTCGGCAGTGAATCCCTCAGTCCAAAAAGCATCGGAATACGTAGTTTGGGAGGTCATACTGATACCGCGCTGGCAAACTTCCGCCAGCAAGTCTATCATAGGAATGGAACGGTACATGGCGGCCACGGGCAATAGGGAACGATAGGCCAATGCATTGCCGCCCACCCACCACACATGGTTGCGGAAACGGGAAATGGAAACTACATTCCCATCGGTTTCGTCGTGGCGGAGAGGTTGGGTCCAGGCTTGTAAGGCAATGGTTTTCAACATATCACATGCCTCTTGCAGCAATGTGCCGCCTTTCCCGCCTTCCGCATCATCCATCTGTTTCAGATAGCAGAAATAAGTATTGACCGCTGCCGTAGGTATGGCAAAGCAAGATGCATGGAAACGGGGACCGTCATTGGGGCGTCCTGCCTCGATACCGCCGTAATGCAAGATTGCCTTCAGCACTTTACCGGACAAGGCCTGCTCTTCTGTCAGTTCACCTTTACGATAGGCATCCGCTACTTTCCAGATACGGTTGAAGGCATCCGCCACGAACAAGCCTATTTCGGCCTGCGGGTTGGAGTAAGGCTTCTGAAAGGCATTCTCTTTGCGGAATTGCTCTTCCTGCTCCCTTAAACCAGAAAAGATACCGTCGGCAGTGAGTTGTGCCAGACACTCCTGCGCACTCAACCGGGTGTCCAGGGAATGATAACGGTAAGGATGCTGCGCAAAGGAAGCGCGGAAAGCCTTGATGGACTTCTCCTTCTCTGCATCCCCCCGCTGCCGGGCTTCGTTGTAGTAACGGTGATAATTATTGAAAGCAAACTGCGTTTCCTTCTCCTGCGGAAAAGCGGTTGCGGCCAAGCAAAGGCCGAGAATGGTCAGAATAAGGTTTCTCTGCATATTAGAATCGTATTGGTTATTGTATAATGTCCGATTATATTTTCAGCAAATATAATGAAAGGCAGAGGGAAGAAATGACGGCAATCATACAAAACAGATGCAGTTTTCGTACGGAACTGGCTGAGTGCGGCAACAGGCATAAAAAGATTGGCTATCTTTGTTTCATCATAATAACCTTATTAACAACACTCCCCATGAAAAGACATCATCTGCTTTTTCTCTTTGCCGCTTTCATAGCTATAACGTCTTCTGCCCAGAAGCTGGACAATCTGGTAGAACTGAAACAGAAGTCGGAAAACCCACTGTTTCATCACTTAGACAAAGCTCCACGTACACCAGCTTTCGAGTGCGAAGGCTATTGGGCCTGGGGAAGTTCGGTAGTGAAAGGAGATGACGGCAAGTACCATATGTTCGTTTCCCGCTTTCCCAAGAGCTTGCCGTTCCATCCGGGATGGATGGTAGCCTCGGAGATTGTACATGCCGTGTCCGAGGTACCGCAAGGACCTTATCGGTTCAGCGAAGTGGCCCTCCCTGCCCGTGGTGCGCAATACTGGGACGGACGCTCCACACACAATCCACGCATTTTGAGGCAGAACGGGAAATACTACCTTATCTATATGGGTTCCACCCACCCCTTTGCCGACCCTACTTACGAACAACTCACCCTGGAAAGCCCCTGGTGTACCGTTGCCCGTGCCAACAAACGTGTGGGACTGGCCGTTGCCGACTCGCCCTACGGTCCGTGGAAACGCTTGGACGAGCCCATCTTGAAGACCAAGCCCAATACTTTCTACAGTTTTCTGACCTCAAATCCCTCGCCTATCATTCAAGAAGACGGTTCGGTGATGATGATATTCAAGGGGCGACATTACACGAACGGTTACCTGCACTCGGCCATGAGCCTCGGAATGGCTTATGCTCCTACCATAGAAGGCCCTTATCGGGTGCTGAACAATGACCGTCCCATCTTTGAAGTAGACGGTCAGGGCGAAGCGGAAGACCCTTTCCTCTGGAAAGATGCAAACGGTTATCATGCCATCTTCAAAGACCATGTAGCCAAGTTTACTGGCGAACGGGGCGGAGGCGTCATGGCACATTCCAAAGACGGCATCCAATGGACGGTGGACAAAGACCCGAAAGCCTACTCGCTCACTGTGGAGTGGGAAGACGGCAGCGTGGAGAAGCAAGGACAACTGGAACGCCCCTTCATCCTCTTCGAGGACGGAAAGCCTGCCTACATCTTCTTTGCCACGATGGACGGGCCCGGAGGATTCGAAAATGCATCCCGTTCTTGGAATATGGTGATTCCCATCAAAGATCGGAAGTAAAAATGTGTATCTTTGCAGCCATGAACGAGAACATATTACCCATCCACTTCGCCCCGCTGCAAGGCTACACCGATGCCGTCTACCGGCGGGCGCATGCACGCATATTCGGCGGCATAGAGACCTATTACTCTCCTTTCGTACGCATGGAGCACGGAGAAATCCGGCGGAAAGATGCCCGTGACATTGAGCCGGACAACAACCCGGACCTGCACCTCATCCCCCAGCTCATTGCTCCGGATGCGGACAAGCTGGAGCACATAATGTCCCTTTTCATCGAAAAAGGATACCAGGAAGCGGACATCAATCTGGGTTGTCCTTTTCCGATGCTGGCCCGGCGCCACAATGGCTGCGGCATGCTGCCCTATCCCGAAGAAGTGAAGGCGCTGCTCTCCGAAGCCATCGACCGACATCCCGACATCCGTTTCTCCGTGAAGCTGCGTCTGGGCTGGGAGCAGGCAGAGGAGTGTCTTGCCCTGCTACCGCTGTTCAACGAACTCCCCCTCGCACACATCATCCTGCACCCGCGTCTGGGCAAGCAGCAATACAAAGGAGAGGTAGACCTGGAGGGATTTGAAGCTTTCTACAAAGAGTGCACCCACCCTCTGTTCTACAACGGAGACCTGCATACCGCGAATGATATCCGTTCTATCACCACACGGTTCCCCCGATTGGCAGGTATCGTCATCGGCCGCGGGCTACTCGCCAATCCTGCCCTGGCGCTGGAATACAAGCAAGGAACCCCGATTTCTTCCGATGAAATGGCGAAAAAAGTGGGACAACTACACACCGAGGTCTTCAACGCCTATCAAGAGCTACTGCAAGGCGGTGAGGCACAGCTATTAATGAAAATGAAAAGTTTCTGGGAGTACCTATTGCCGGACGGAGACCGCAAAGCGAGAAAGACCATTCATAAGACCAGCAAACTGGCAAACTATCAGTCAGCAGTAAGCAATCTGCTCGGAACATATTAAACAACCGTTTCCAGTATCTTTCTCTATAGGAGAGAAAGGCTAAGACTCCTATACCGAATACCCACAACACCCGGATGTATTCACCCAAAACATGGGGATGTATTACCCCAAAACATCCCCATGTTTTATAGCACAACACCCGGATGTTATGGGGTAAAACATCCGGGTGTTGTGGGTATTCAGTATCAATGTCTAACCTATGTCTTTTCCTGATTTAGCTAGACGCTTTTTCTTTTTATAACCGACATCAGTAGACGGTTCTTGGAATGTTGTACTGGTTCAGTAGTCACTTCTTCCCAAG
>OGRN01000723.1_pt1 | contig 30856 bp, 24 predicted proteins | sample 1553401 | NCBI WGS metagenome assembly OGRN01 (sample SAMEA2580096, study PRJEB22360) | human gut metagenome | biome: human gut; feature: human-associated habitat; material: faeces | place: Denmark | collected 2008/2010 | reverse complement strand
TGCCCTCTCCTCGGTGATTCAGCTGCTCTACCTGCTCGCTCGCACGTCTCGTCGCAACGATTAGCGACCCTATCGAGAAATATGGCAAAACAAACCCGTGGACTTTTGTCATGCGGGGAGGGGTATCGCGTCGTTCCTGTCCGGGCGGCGCGATAGACTTGGTATTTGATTAAGACGATGCTTCATATAAAAAGAGAGGGGGCTGATAGTGGAAGGCTGGAACTTGACCGGGACCTCTTCGGGTTCGTTTATCGACTTTGCGAACGCCATGGCCGATAGCGAGGCTGCGGGGCAATCCGCTGCGGGAAAGGACACCGACGCCCTTTCTGTTTCCCAAGCGGTCGAGATGGCGGCGAATGCGCTCGATGCCATCCCGCAGCTCACGGTAATTGGCGAAGTGACGGGTTTTCGCGGACCCAACGCCCGAAGCGGTCACTGCTATTTTCAAATCAAGGACGATGCCTCTGCGGTCGATTGCAAGATTTGGCGCGGCGTCTACTCAAAGCGTGCCTTCGATTTGCGCGACGGCCTACAGGTGCAGTTCACCGGTTCTTTTGATCTGTACAAGCCCACGGGGCGCATGAGCTTTATCGCGCGGAGTTTCTCGCTTGCGGGGGAGGGCCTGCTTCGTCAGCAGGTGGCGGCTCTTGCCGAGAAACTGCGTCGCGAGGGCCTTATGGACGAGACGCGCAAGCGCCATGTTCCCGTGTTTTGCAATCGAGTGGCCGTGGTCACGTCGCTTTCGGGCGCGGTGATCGACGACGTGAAGCGTACGCTGCGCCGTCGCAACCCGCTTGTGGAGCTTATCTGCGTGGGCGCGAAGGTTCAGGGCGAGGGGGCTCCTGTCGAGCTTATCGAGGCCTTGCGCCGCGCCGCCGCAATCGAGCCTGCTCCCGACTGCATCTTGCTTGTGCGCGGAGGCGGCTCGTTTGAGGACCTCATGACCTTTAACGATGAGTGCTTGGCGCGCGCCGTGGTCTCCTGTCCGGTGCCCGTGGTGACTGGTATCGGCCACGAGCCCGACACATCCATCTGCGATATGGTGAGCGATCGACGCTGCTCGACGCCTACGGCCGCGGCGGAGTCGGTGGCGCCCGCCCTTGCCGACCTCGTCGAGGTGACCTCCACGCGCGAACGCCGCCTGGCAAACGCGATGAACGTGCGTCTGGCTGCAGCCCAAGATGCTCTAGGCAATGATTTACAGCGCGTGCAGAGGGCTATGGACGCGCGCTTGGAGCGCATGCGCCTCACGCTCGAGGCGGCTGCCGCCCGTCCCTGCCTGACCGACCCTACGGTTATTGTGGATCGCCGTCGGGTGGAGCTTTCGCAAACCGCCGAACGTTTGGACGCGGCTATTGAACACGCGCATAAGCGCTTTGCGCAGCAGCTTGAGCTTGTGACCCCTCGTTTGCGTGGGGCCACCGCGGGCTTTTCCAAGAAACGTCACGCGCTCGAGCTCTCCACCTCGCAGCTTCGCCATGTGGGTGCGAGTCTTCTTAACGCTCCCCATTCGCAGCTGGCGTCTTCGGCCGCGGCACTTGATGCGCTTTCTCCGCTCAAGGTCCTTGCGCGCGGATACTCGATTGCCTATGCGCCCTCAGGAGTGCTCACGAGTATTGCCGATGCGCGCCCGGACGACGAGGTTCGCATTGCGCTCGCCGACGGTAACGTGCGCGCACGCGTGACATCTGTCGAGGCGGCAGACAACCTGAACGTCGATGCTGCGGACCCTGCGAACTAGCGGGAACTTTTGGATATAGATACCTTGGAAGAAAGGGATTGTGACAATGGAGAACCAGACCAACGTAGACGAGCTGAGCTACCGCGAGGCATCGACCGAGCTCGAGCACATCATTCGCAACCTCGAATCGGGCGATATGGAGCTTGAGGCTTCCCTTAAGAGCTATACACGTGGTGTGGAGCTGCTTCGCAGCCTGCGCGGTCGCCTGGCAGATGCCGAGCAGAAGGTCTCGGTGCTCATGGCCGATATCGATGGAAACGATGTGCTGCAGCCCGCAGACGCAGCGAGCACGGAGGACAAGCCGAGCTTTTTATAAGGGTGCCCGGGGATGCGCCGGCCTCGGCCGCTTGCGGTGAGATAGATGCGGCCGGCTCACCCGTGCTCGCCGTATAATCGAGGAGGCCTGCGTTGCCGTGGCTTTGCGCCCGGCTGCCGTGCACCGTGCGGCTGAAGCTTTGGCCTTGCAACTCAACATGAAAGGACCCAACATGGAAGACTGCATCTTCTGCAAGATTGCTGCTCACGAGATTCCCTCTACCGTGGTATACGAGGACGATCAGGTTATCGCCTTTGACGATCTGAACCCTCAGGCGCCCGTGCACACGCTTGTTATCCCCAAGGAGCACTACGCCAACATCTGCGATGGCGTGCCGGGCGAGACGCTCGCCGCCATGGCGCACGCTGTGGACGAGGTTGTGCGCGCAAAGGGCCTCACCGGCGGATTTCGCGTGATCACCAATACCGGCGCCGACGCCGGTCAGACCGTGATGCACTTCCATATGCACGTGCTGGGCGGATGCGACCTTGGTGAGAACCTCATCTAGGTATGCATGACAACGTTTCCCCAGCGTCAACGTCGTATTTGGTTGTAAATACCCTGTAGCAGTTGCGTATTTTGCCCATGCAGACGCCGTTTCTGGCGTATTATGGGCACCGTTGTGTCGAGGGTGCGTCCTCGACACGCTTGAAAGTATCTTGAAGATAGGAGATTCATGAACGTTCTTGTTGTGAACGCAGGCAGCTCGAGCCTCAAGTATCAGTTGCTCAACACGACGACCGGTGAGGTTTTTGCCAAGGGTAACTGCGAGCGCATCGGCATCGATGGTTCCTTTATCGGCCACTCCGAGAATGGCAAGAAGGACACCCTGGAGGTTGCCCTGCCCGATCACAAGACGGCCATCAAGCATGTCTTCGATATCCTCAAGACCGTCGACCAGCCCATCGAGGGCATCGGCCACCGCGTCGTTCAAGGCGGCTGGTACTTCCCCGAGTCCAAGGTCGTTACCGACGAGACCCTCGGCTGGGTCCGTGAGGTTGCACCGCTTGCCCCGCTGCACAACTATGCCGAGGCCGATGTTATCGAGATTTGCCGCGAGATGTTCCCCGAGCTGGGCAACGTTATCGTTCCGGACACCGCATTCCACTACAACATGCCCGAGCACGCCTGGCGCTATGCCATTCCGCGCGATGTGGTCGACACCTACCACGTGCGCAAGTACGGTGCTCACGGCACCTCGCACCGCTACATCTGGCGCACCGTCGACGAGTTCACCAACCACGAGACCCACAAGCTCGTGAGCTGCCACCTGGGCTCTGGCGCTTCCCTGTGCGCCATCGAGGACGGCCAGTGCATGGATACCACCATGGGCCTGACCCCGCTCGACGGCCTGGTCATGGGTACCCGCTGCGGCACCGTCGACCCTGCTACCGTGTTCTATCTCAACCGCGTTGCCAACATGAGCATCGACGAGATCGACACCATGATGAACAAGCAGTCCGGTCTGCTCGCTGTTTCTGCCAAGTCTTCCGATTCCCGTGACATCACGGCCGCTGCTGCCGAGGGCGACGAGAAGTGCGCCATGGCCCTCGAGATGTTCTACTATCGCACGAGCCAGCTTTTCGCCGAGATGGTTGCTTCCATGGAGGGCGTGGACACCATGGCCTTCACCGCGGGCATTGGCGAGAACTCTGCCGAGATGCGTCAGGGCGTTGCCGACCGTCTGGCCTGGATGGGCGTCAAGATCGACCCCGAGCTCAACGCCATCCGTTCCGACGATCCGCGCGTCATCTCCACGCCGGATTCCAAGATTCGCGTTCTCGTGGTTCCCACCAACGAGGAGCTTATGATCGCTCTTGATGTCGAGGCCCTGCTTGGCTAATCTCAGCTGATTGCTCGATTGATGCATGCGCCCGGTCGCCCTGTGCGGCCGGGCGTTTTTTATTGAGCAACTGGCCCGCGCTACTCCACGGCTCCGCTCGGATTCCGGGCGATTTCCCCATGCTCTTTTTGCTTTTAGCCGTGGCCGTCCCTTTTGGTGAACGGTCCAAACAAAGATGTCCATCTTTTGTACGCCGAGTCAAAATAGCTTCGCCTGCGGGCTATTTAAGGCCGCTGGGGGAGGGCATCCGTCTTGGAAGAAATGGCAGCCGATACACTTGCACCAATTTGTTGCTTTGCGATAGCTCATTGCAACAAGAGGAGAAATGCAAGGTAGACAAGTAAGTTTAGGCTTACTTGCTGTGTGTTGCTATGGAGAGGGGAGACTGTATGGCAAGACTTCATGTAATGGAGCGTAGCCACGCACAAGCGGTCATGGACGATCTGCACGACGCGCTTGGCCGCAGGCTGGCAGTGAGTTCGCTCGCGCCATGTCCTGTCGAGTTCACCGCAGCGCTTGTGCGCATGTGCTCGACGCAGAGTTGTGGCAAGTGCACGCCGTGCCGAGTTGGACTGCGTGCACTCGATGACCTTTTGCAAGATGTGCTTGAGGGAGATGCCGACGACGACACGCTCGCGCTTATCGAGCGCACGGCCGAGACCATCTATTATTCGAGCGATTGCGCCATCGGTTACGAGGCGGGCGAGATGGCCCTTACCGCCATCCGCGGTTTCCGTGACGACTTTGAACATCATATCCAGCATCATAGCTGCGGGTTCGACAGAGCAGAACAGGTTCCCTGCGTTTCCGGCTGCCCTGCCCATGTTGATATTCCCGGCTACATCTCTTTGGTAGAGGCTGGACGCAATACCGATGCCGTCAAGCTCATTCGCAAGGACAACCCCCTGCCGTGCGTCTGTGGCCTTGTATGCGAGCACCCATGCGAGATGCACTGCCGCCGTGGCATGGTAGACGACCCCATGAATATCCTTGCGCTCAAACGCTTTGCTACCGAGCATATGGAGTGCGATTACCGTCCCGCGATCGTGTCTGCCACAGGCAAGAAAATTGCCATTATCGGAGGCGGCCCTGCTGGCCTTTCGTGCGCTTACTACCTCGCTGTTATGGGCCATAAGGTCACGATCTTTGAGCAGCGTAAGCATCTTGGCGGCATGCTGCGCTACGGCATTCCCAGCTACCGCCTGCCTCGCGAGCGCCTTCAGTCCGAGATAGACTGGATTCTCGCCTGTGGTATCGATGTCGAGCTCGAGCATTCCATCGATGCTGCGGAGCTCGAGCGTCTTGGCGCCGATTTCGACTCGGTCTATCTGGCAATTGGCGCGCATGCAGACAAGAAGCTTGGCCTTCCCAACGAGGATGCGCCCGGCGTCGAGTCTGCGGTGAAGATGCTTCGCGCCATTGGCGACGAGGTCATGCCCAATCTTTCGGGCCAGCGCATCGTGGTCGTGGGTGGCGGAAACGTTGCCATGGACGTTGCCCGTTCCGCTGTTCGCCTTGGTGCACAAAAGGTTTCCATTGTCTATCGTCGCCGTATCTGCGATATGACGGCGCAGGATGCCGAAATCGCCGGCGCACAGGCCGAAGGCTGCGAAATTCTCGAGCTCACGGCCCCTGTTGCGGTTGAGGTCGATGCATCCGGGCATGCCTGCGGCCTTCGTGTCCAGCCTCAGATTATCGGCGAGCCTCGTCGTGGCCGCCCGGCACCGCGAGCTTCCGAAGAAGCCGAACGCGTGATTGCGTGCGAGCGCATCTACGTGGCCATCGGCCAGGATATCGTCTCTGCGCCGTTTGAGGCTATGGGTGTTGCCTGCAAATGGGGACGCATCCTCACCGAGCCCGATGGAAGCGTTCCTGGGTTTGACGGCATGTTTTGCGGTGGCGACTGTCAGACCGGTCCCGCAACGGTTATTCGCGCCATCAATGCGGGTAAGGTCGCAGCTGCGAATATCGACCACTATCTTGGCTTCGATCACAAGATCGGCATCGATACCGAGCTTCCTTCGCTCAAGCTCAAGGGCCTTCACAAGTGTGGCCGGTGCGAGCTCAAGGAGCGTGAGGCCGGCGAGCGCATCGATGATTGGGAGCTTGTTGAGCAGGGTCTCTCGTCCGAAGAGGCGCGCCAGGAGGCTTCGCGCTGCCTGCGCTGCGACCACTTTGGCTTTGGCTCGTTCCGCGGAGGGAGGATTGACCAATGGTAACGATTACGATTGACGGTAACGTCTGCGAAGTGCCCGCTAGCATGACGATTCTGGAAGCGGCGGCTTCTGTAGGCATCAAGATCCCAACGCTGTGCTATCTCAAGGATCTAAACGAGGTGGGCGGTTGCCGCGTTTGCGTTGTTGAGGTCGAGGGCGCCGAACACCTTGTTGCCGCCTGCAACAACACCGTTCTCGATGGCATGGTCGTCCATACGAACACCCCCAAGGTCCGTGCCGCGCGCATGACCAATGTCGAGCTTTTGCTCTCCCAGCACGATTCCTCGTGTACGAGCTGCGTGCGTTCTGGCAACTGCACTCTTCAGACCGTAGCCAACGACCTGGGCATCTATCGACTTCCGTACAAGAAGCATGTTGAGCATAACTCCTGGGATCGCACGTTCCCGCTTATTCGCGATAACGAGAAGTGCATCCGCTGCCTTCGCTGCATCCAGGTGTGCGAGAAGGTTCAGGGGCTTGGGGTCTGGGATCTTACCAATCGCGCCTCGCATGCCTCTGTGGACGTGCGCGGCCGCAAGCCCATCACCGAGGTCGATTGCGCCGCGTGCGGTCAGTGCATCACCCATTGTCCCGTGGGCGCTCTTCGCGAGCGCGACGACACCGAGCGCGTCTTTGCCGCCATGGCGGACCCGAACAAAGTCGGCATGTTCCAGATCGCTCCTGCCGTGCGCACCTCCTGGGGCGAAGAGCTGGGTCTTTCCCGTGAGGAGGCAACGGTCGAGCGCCTCTGCTCCCTCCTGCACGCCATGGGTGCGAGCTATGTCTTCGATACCGATTTCTCGGCCGACCTCACCATTCTGGAAGAGGGCTCTGAGCTGCTGCATCGCATTGCCAGGCATGACGCCGGCGGCGAGGACGTGCCCGCGTTGCCGCTTATGACGTCGTGCTGTCCGGGCTGGGTGCGCTACGTCAAGGCGCGCTATCCGCAGTTCGTGCCGCAGGTCTCGACTTCGAAGTCTCCGCAGCAGATGTTCGGCGCCATGGCAAAGACGCATTATGCCGATGTGCTTGGTGTCGAGGCAAAGGACGTCTTTTGCGTCTCGGTCATGCCCTGCGTTGCGAAGAAAACCGAGGCTGCGCTTCCCATCATGGTGGGGGAGAGCGGCGACCCCGACGTCGACGTTGTCCTGACGGTCCGCGAGGTCGTGCGCATGATTCGGGCGTCGCATATGGACCCTGTTAGCTACGAAGACCGCGAGCTCGATCGACCGCTTGGTTTTGGCACGGGTGCCGGTGTGATCTTTGGCACGACCGGCGGCGTTATGGAGGCGGCGCTGCGTTCGGCTTATTTCCTTGTAGTGGGGGAGAATCCCGCGCCCGATGCCTTTAAGGAGGTCCGCGGTTGTGATGGCTGGCGCGAGGCCGTCTTCGACCTCAACGGCCGCGAGCTGCGCGTGGCGGTAGCCCATGGCTTGGCAAATGCCGGTAAGCTGCTCGATGCGCTGGAGCGCGGCGCTGTGCACTATGACTTCGTTGAGGTCATGGCGTGCCCGGGCGGCTGCGTTGGCGGTGGCGGCCAGCCCATTCACGATGGCGTTGAGCTTGCCGACGAGAGAGCGGCGGTGCTGCGAGCGCTCGACCATGATGCGCAGATCCGCTTTAGCCACGAGAATCCCGACGTGGCAGCCTGCTATCGAGACTTTCTGGGCGAGCCGCTTTCCGAGCTTTCCGAAAAGCTGCTGCACACAGATCATACGGCTTGGGATATGCCGTAGCCTGTAGATAAAAAGCGCCCTCCCTCGCTTTGACCGGTTGGTCGTTACGGGGGAGGGCGAATTCTTACCGCGTAGACAAGCGCGTTAGAAAAGGGCTTTTGAGCAGAAAGGTTACTCGGCCATCTGAGCCTGGACGGCGGTGATGGCAACGACGCCCACGATGTCGTCTGCAGAGCAGCCGCGGGACAGGTCGTTCACCGGCTTGGCGATACCCTGGAGCACGGGGCCGTAGGCCTCGGCACCAGCGAAGCGCTGAACGAGCTTGTAGCCGATGTTGCCGCTCTCAAGGTCGGGGAAGACCAGGATGTTGGCGTTACCGGCAACGGAGGAGTGGGGAGCCTTGAGCTCGGCCACGGACTTCACGAGCGCGGCGTCGAGCTGCAGGTCGCCGTCGAGAGCGAGCTCGGGAGCCTTCTCGTTGGCAAGCTGCACGGCCTCCTGGACCTTGGCGGGAACGTCGCCCTTGGCGGAGCCCATGGTGGAGAAGGAGAGCATAGCGACCTTGGGGTCGGCACCGGGCATAAAGGCGCGCCAGGAGTCGGCGGAGGCGATGGCGATCTCGGAGAGCTCATCGGCGGTGGGGTTGATATTCAGGCCGCAGTCGGCAAACAACAGGGTGCCGTTCTCGCCGTACTCGGGGGTCTTGGTGCACATGATGAAGAAGGCCGAGACCAGCTTGGTGCCGGGGGCGGTCTTCAGGATCTGCAGTGCGGGGCGCAGGGTGTTGGCCGTGGAGTGGCAAGCGCCGGAGACCAGGCCGTCGGCGTCGCCCATCTTGACCATCATGGTGCCAAAGTAGGTGGCGTCGTTCATCTGCTCGCGTGCCTCGGGAAGGGTGACGCCCTTCTTGGCGCGAAGCTCGGCGAACTTGGCGGCATAATCCTCTTTGCGCTCGGCAGTGCGGGGGTTGATAACGGTGGCGCCGGGAACGTCGATCTCTGCGGGGTCGCCCAGGATGATGAGGTTGGCAAGGCCTTCCTCGACAATCTTCTTAGCAGCCTCGATGGTGCGGGGGTCCTCACCCTCGGGAAGAACGATGGTCTTCTTGTCTGCCTTGGCAGCAGCTTTCATACGGTCCAGGAAATCGCTCATGTCTCTCCTCATCTCTTTGCGCACAAACATTCAAGTTCATGTTGAGCATTCCTTGTGTGGCACGAAACATTATAGGTACCACGCGCTATAATCCATACGACATTTTGTGCACGCTATAGAGCTTGCGCATTCGAATTTCCTGCAAGGAGCTGTAATGCAGATCACTTCTGGTCTACCGGAGAATTTTAACCCCGACGCATATGACATGATCGTCGTGGGTGCCGGATACGCCGGCGCCGTTTGCGCGCGCCGTTTGGCCGAAAACGCTGGATTCCATGTTGCCGTGCTCGAGCGCCGCGACCATATTGCGGGCAACGCCTACGATTACCTGGACGAAAACGGCATCCTTGTCCACAAGTACGGTCCGCACATCTACCACACCTTCAACGAGCGCGTGCACAACTTCCTGTCGCGTTTCACCAAGTGGGCGGACTATCAGCACAAGGTCCTCGCCAACATTCACGGCACCCTGATGCCCGTGCCCTTCAATCATCAGAGCCTAAAGCTCGCCTTTGGCGAAGAGCGTGGCGAGCAGCTCTTTAACAAGCTTGTGGATACCTTTGGCCGCGACGTCAAGGTTCCCATCATGGAGCTGCGCAAGAAGAGCGACCCCGACCTCGTCGAGGTTGCGGACTATGTGTTTGAGAATGTCTTTTTGCACTACACCATGAAGCAATGGGGCCAGACCCCCGATCAGATCGACCCGTCCATCACCGGACGCGTGCCCGTCTTCATCGGTGACGATGACCGCTACTTCCCGCAGGCTCCGTACCAGGGAATGCCCGCCGATGGCTACACCCCGCTGTTCGAGCATATGCTCGACCACGACCTTATCGATGTCTACTGCGATGTTGACGCACGCGATATCTTCGAGATCGGCGATACCATTGTGCGCGTGTGCGGCAAGGTCTATGGCGGCGAGATTGTCTACACCGGTCCGCTAGACGAGCTGTTCAATCTTGATCTGGGCGCTCTGCCGTACCGTACGCTCGACATGAAGTTCGAGACCCTTGATATGGATCAGTTCCAGCCGGTGGGTACCGTCAACTACACCACGAGCGAGGACTTCACGCGCATTACCGAGTTCAAGAACATGACCGGTCAGGTTGTTCCCGGCAAGACCGTTATCATGAAGGAATTCAGCCATGCTTACGAGCCCGGTAGCGGTCAGACTCCGTACTATGCGATTCTCGAGCCCGAGAACCGTGCGCTGTACGAGCGCTACCTCGAGCGCGTCCAGGACCTTTCCAACTTCCACCCGGTGGGTCGTTTGGCGGAGTACCGCTACTACGACATGGACGCCGTAACCGATTCTGCCCTCAACCTGTCTGATGAGATTATCGCCTGTCATGCCTAATACCGCTTGCGCCAAGACCATAACCTTCGGCATCCCCAGCTACAACGCCGCTGCCGACATGGACCATTGCATCACCTCTATCCTGGAGGGTTCTGCCTACGCTTCCGATGTGGAGATCATCATCGTCGACGATGGCAGCCACGACGAGACGCCGCAGAAGGCCGATGAGTGGGAGGCTCGCTATCCCGGGATCATTCGTGCGGTGCACCAGGAGAACGGCGGACATGGCATGGCCGTGATGGCCGGCCTGCGCGAGGCTCAGGGCGTCTACTATAAGGTTGTCGACTCCGACGACTGGCTGGACGGCCAGGCGCTTTCTGCCATGCTTTCCATCCTGCGTGGCTTTATCGAGCGCGATTTGCGTGTGGACCTGTTTATCTCGAACTACGTGTACGAGAAAGTGCATGAAGGTACGCACAATACCGTGAGCTACCGCATGGCATTGCCGCGCAAGAAGATTTTTGGTTGGGACGAGATGGGCCGCTTCCGCCCCGATCAAAACCTGCTCATGCATAGCCTGTGCTATCGCACGGATGTACTGCGCGATGAGGGCCTGCCCATGCCGGCGCACACATTCTACGTGGATAACATCTACGCGTACGTGCCGCTGCCGCGCTGTCGCACCATGTACTATGCTGATATCGACCTGTATCGCTACTTCATTGGTCGCGAGGGCCAGAGCGTCAACGAGGCAACCATGGTCAAGCGCTTGGACCAGCAGTTCCGCGTGACACGTATCATGATGAACTCGTTCCATGTGTTTGACGACATCGAGAGCTCGCGTTTGCGCAGCTACATGATGGGTTATTTCACCATGATGATGGCCATTTGCTCGGTGTTCACCAAGCTTTCCGACGAGGAGGGCGCTGACGAGCGCTTGAAACAACTCTGGGCGGACCTCAAGGAGTTTGACGCTCGCATGTATCGCCATGCTCGCTATGGCGTGCTCGGCTTCTTTACCAACCTGCGTGGCCGCGCCGGCGAGAAGACCACTGTGGGCATCTACCACATGGCCTCTAAGATCTTTAAATTCAACTAAGGTGCCACAGCGCAAGCTGGCTTTGCTTACAACACGAAAAGAGGGGGCGCTCGCCCCCTCTTTTTTCAAAACTTCTCGAAGTGCGTACCCTAAACAGGATTTAACGAGTAGCTGGCTTGTTTAGCCGCTTGAATCCTGGGCTTTTGTTAGGAAAAAAGCGGGGCTACTTGCTAAATTCAATTTAGGGTACGCACTTCGAATTGTTTTGTACAAGTAGCATATTCTGCAGGTGCCAAAACAGGTCGAAACCCGTTAAAGAGCGTCGAGCGCGCGTTTGACGCGGGCGATGGGCAGACCCACCACGTTGTAGAAGTCGCCATTGATGGCGCGAACGAGCATGCGACCGCCTACGCCTTGGATTCCGTAGGCGCCTGCTTTGTCCATGGGCTCGCCGCTTGCCACATAGGCTTCGATTTCGGCGTCGCTTAGCTCATAGAATGTGACGTCGGTCACTTCAACAAAGGATCGACGTGTGCCTCCGGAGATAATGCAGACGCCGGTTGCCACCTGGTGTGTGCGACCGGAGAGGTCACGCAACATGGCGCAAGCTTCATCGGTATCGTGGGGCTTGCCGAGCTTTTTGTTGTCGATCGCGACGATGGTGTCGGCTGCAACAACGATCTGGCTTGCTGCGAGTGGCAGCGCAGCGATAGCTGCCGCCTTGGCGCAAGCCAGACGTTCTACGAGCTCAAAGGGTGATTCTCCAGCGCGAGGGGTCTCATCGATATCAGCGGGGACGATCTGAATGTCATAGCCGGCCTCTCGCATCAGCTCAATGCGACGCGGCGATTGCGAAGCTAAGATCACAGCTGGATACCCTCGCGAACCTTGGAGACGGCAACCTCGCCGGCGATATCTTCAAGAACGGCGAGGGCAAAGGGAAGTGCCTGTCCCATGGCCGATGCCGTGATGATATTGCCGTCGACAACGACGGTCTTGCTACCTGCATAGGTGCCTTCGGGGAAGTCGAGCTCAAACCCGGGGAAGCAGGTGGCGCGTCGGCCTTCAAGCAGACCCAGGTGGGCCAGGATGGAAGGTGCTGCACAAATAGCGGCAACGTGCTTGGTTGCGGCGAACTCGCGCACAACGTCGCACACGCGCCCGTCGTTTTGCAGGTTGGTGGTGCCAGGCATGCCGCCGGGGAGTACTACGTAGTCGTATTCGGAGAAGTCGACCTCGTCAAAGGTGCAGTCGCACGAGACGGAGATCTGTTGGGCCGAGATGACGTCGCGCGTGGGCATGATGGACACAAGCGTGGCGCGCACGCCTCCACGGCGCAGGACATCGACAATGGTCAGACATTCGATCGTCTCAAAGCCATCGGCGGCAAGAATGGCAACAGCAGACATGTTTTCCCTCTCGGACGTGGTTGATGTTGGGGCTTTTATACCCCGCTAAGACCATGAGTGTGACAAAAAGTCGACAGGTTTATTTTGTCACGCTCGGATTACGGTACGGCGCGGGCTATTTGCGCGTCAGATGAGTGACGGCCTCGCAGTGGAATGTTTGGGGGAAGAGGTCCACCGGGGTGATGCTTACGGGTACGAATGTGCCCTCATCGCAGAAGCGCTTGAGGTCGCGCGCAAGCGTAGCGGGATCGCAGCTTACGTAGGCGACGTCTCGGGCGGAGGTGCTGGCGATGAGGTCGATAGCTTCGGGCGCGAGCCCTGCGCGCGGCGGGTCCACAACCAGCACGTCGGCATCCTCGTCGGGGAACTCGCGCACGGCATCGCCGCCGATGACGTCAACGTTGTCCAGATGGTTGATTTCGAGGTTGCGGCGCAGGTCGCGCACTGCGGGACCATACGCCTCAACGGCAGCGACGTACTCGCAGCGGCGCGCAAGCGGCAGCGTAAAGGTGCCGGCACCGCAGTAAAGGTCCACGGCGACTTCCTCGGGCTGTGGGTTCAGTGCATCCATGACCAGATCGATGAGAATCTCGGCCGCTTTGGTGTTGACCTGGAAAAACGAAGGTGCGGAAAGGCGCATCTGAGAATCGGCGATATCCTCGGTCCATGAGCCCTCGCCGGAGAGAACCTCGACCTTGGAGACGCGACGGGCCTTCTTTTCGCCCTTGCTCATCACGCGAACCATGCTCGTTGAGGGCAGTGCGTCAGAGAGTACACGCGATACCTGGCCTCGGGGGAAGCCACCGGTGGGCGTCCACAGGGCAACCTCGAGCGCGCGCGTGCGGCGTGAAGCTCGAATGCCTACGCGTTCGAGCGAAAGGTCGTGCGAGTTGCCCAAAAAGCCCAGGGCGCCGGATACAGCCTTGATGGCGCGGGGGAACTTCTTTTCAAATAGAGGGCAGGCGTCCACATGGATGATTTGCTGTGGATCGCGTCCGTGTAGGCCCAGGCGGAAGCGTCCATTTTGAATGGCGGGCGCGAGCTCGATTTTATTGCGGTAGCCCCAATCATCGCGGGTGGCGCGGATGGGCTGCACCAGCTGGGCGACAGCCTCGTCATCAAACTTGCCAATGCGTTTGAGCGAGGAACGCAGGTTTTCTTCCTTTGCGGCGAGCTGTGCCTCGCGGGAGAGGTCGCCCCAGGGACATCCGCCGCAGACGCCCACAAACGGACAGGGTGAATCCACGCGGCTGGGGGAGGGCTCCAGCACCTCGCTCACCGTGGCGCGCGAGAACGAAGAGCCGTCCTCGACGATTTGTGCCTCCACGACGTCTCCCGCAACGCCGCCGGCAACAAATACAGCTTTGCCGTCCTCGGCGTGTGCGAGGCCGTCCGGTCCGTACATCATGGATTCGATGGTGAGTTTCATGATTGTGCCCTCCTGCGTATTCAACCTGTTCATAGTAGCAGGTTGCGCAGGAGGGCACGGGTGGCACGTGCGTGTTGACGCGTTCTCTACTTGGTCTTACCGGTGATGAGTGTCTTTATGCCCATACCGATGAGCCCCAGGCCCAGCTTGAAGCGGCCCGGCTGGCGGCGTGCAAGCGTCTTTTTTGCGGCCGCTTTGGGCATCGCGTGCTGGCCACGAGAGCTGCCGGCAGCCGCGCGAGGTGCAGATTCCGCCTGACTTTCCGGTTCGGGCTCCACGATGGTTGCCTTTACGGGGATACCTGCGGCAGCTGCGGTCTGCGGCGCCACGGCAGCAGCGGCGCCGGCGCTGACCGAGGACGAGGCAGACTTGTTGAGACCAGCCGACATTCCCGCGTCCTTGGCGGCCACCTGGGTCTGAGCACCCGCGGGCGTCTCGGCATCCCCGCTTGATGCGGCCAGTGTCTGAGCCTCGACAGCGGATGCCTCGGCTGCATCAAGCTCTGCCTCGGCCTGTGCCATGGCTGCGGGGCTATCGTCTGGAATGTCCACTACGGGTGCACTCTCGCGTTTGCTTGCTGCCTCGTCGGCATCGCGATATGCGCGGGCCAGCAGATACTCCTGCGAGTTGAACGGAGCTTCACCCGCACCGCGCGTCACGGGCACCCACTCGCCTGAAGGCGAGAGCACGCGAGCCTTCACGTTGTCCTTGAGCTGCGCCTTCACGTAGCGCTGCACGAGGGTGCGGCATGCGGGATCGAGCACCGGGTAGGCAATCTCTACGCGATGCTCGGTATTGCGCGTCATCATATCGGCGGAGGACAGATAGATCGTGTCGGAATCCACGCCAAACGAGTAGATGCGCGCGTGCTCCAAGAAGCGTCCCACGATGGAGCGGATGTGCACGCCGTCGGTCTTGCCCTCGATGCCCGGCAGCAGGCACGAGATGCCGCGGATGATCATCTGCACTTGCACGCCGGCGCGGCTGGCCTCGGAAATCTTGTCGATGACCTCGCGGTCGGTGAGCGAGTTGAGCTTGAAGAACACGCGGGCGGGCTGGCCTGCCTGTGCGCGCTCGATCTCGCGGTTGAGACCGCGCAGGATGAGGGGCTTGAGGCCCGCGGGCGCCACGCCGAGGTAACGGTAATCGCCCTTGAGGTTGCCCAGCGAGAGGTTGCGGAAGAACAAGTTTGCATCCTCGCCGATGCCGGGATGCGCGGTCATAAGCATGAAGTCCGAGTACAGCTTGGCCGTCTTCTCGTTAAAGTTGCCGGTGCCTAAAAGCGTGAGACGCGTGAGCGACATGCCCTCGCGATAGGTGATCTGGCAGACCTTGGAGTGGCACTTAAAGCCTTCGGAGCCGTAGATGACGGTGCAGCCCGCCTCTTCCAGACGTTCGGCCCACTCGATGTTGTTTTGCTCGTCAAAGCGGGCGCGCAGCTCCATGAGGACGGTGACTTCCTTGCCGTTCTCCGCCGCGTCGATCAGGCTCTCGCACAGGCGGCTTTGCTTGGCTACGCGGTAGAGCGTGATGCGGATGGAGATGCAATCCTCGTCAAAGGCCGCCTGATGCACAAGGTCCAACAATGGCGTCATGGCCTGATAGGGGTACATGAGGAGCTTATCGCCCTCGAGCACCTGCTCGCGCATGGGGCGGGAGGGGTCGATATCGGGGTTCTGCTGTGGCTTGAACGGGGGGAATAAAAGCCTCTCGCGCGCATGCGTCGGCACATGGCTTTCGATACCAAAGACATAGCCAAGGTCGAGCGGGGCGTCCATGTGCAGAACCGAGCGTGATTTGAGGCCAAGCGATTTGCGAATGGTCTTGAGCGTGGAGGGGGCAAGGTCGCCCGAGACGGATAGAGCCACCGGCTGCAGGCGCAAGCGCTTCTTGAGAATGCGCTTCATGTGCATGCGGTAATCTTCGTCTTCTTCTACGCCCTCGCCGTCGGGGTCGATATCGGCGTTGCGCGTCACGCGGATCACGGCGCGATCGAGCGGCGTATAGCTGCCAAAGCAGCTGTCAAAGCAGGCAAGAATAACGTCTTCGAGCAGGATATAGCGGTATTCGCCCACAGCGTGCGGCATCTCGATCACGCGGTTGAGCGAGGGCGGGATCTCGATCAGGCCTAACAGGTTTTCCTCGTCGGCGCTCTCGATGGCGCATGCTAGATACAGCCCTCCGTTGCGCAGGTTGGGGAAGGGATGGCGCGGATCGATGACGAGCGGCGAGATGACGGGGGAGACGTAGGCTTGGAAGTAACCCTCTACAAAGGTGCGCTCATCGCCGTCGAGCATGTTGGGGTGCGCGCGCACGATACCATAGCTCTCCAGCGCTGCCTCGATGCGATGCTGGGCGTCAACTGCGCGATCGATCATCGGTGGGAGAGCATTAAAAACGCACTCGATCTGCTCGGCGGGGGTCATATTGCTCTTGTTGTCCACGGGCTGGCGCTTGAGCGTGGCGAGGTCTGACAGGCCACCGATGCGCACCATGAAGAACTCGACGAGGTTGCTCTCGAAGATTGAGACAAACTTGAGGCGTTCAAATAGCGGAACCGTTTCGTCAAAGGCCTCGTCGAGCACGCGGCCGTCAAAACGCAGCCAGGAAAGCTCGCGATTTTGCGTGTAGCTGAGGTCGTGACGCTTGCGTGGCGAGACCGTTACCACGTTTTTCGCGGCCGATTTCTTGCTGTCCTTATTTTTTGCCATGATGCTCCCTTTGCATGTACTTTGCTCGCATTCAACAATACCCGGCTTTTGGGTGGGGCGGGGGCACATATTGGATTGTTGACCATATGATTACACAGGCGTTATGTGCTCGGTCTTGCATGCTGGCGGGGCACGGCCGTGTACGCGCCGGGAATCACGATGCCGGCGGCAGCAGGTGGCCCAATCGTATACACGTGCCGCGCCTGGATGAAGGGACATTTTGTTAACAAAGCGGCCCCGTGCGCTTTACTCGTGCAGAGTGAATGCGAACGTGGCATACTTTTGACCAGTTTCCCTGACGAAAGGACCTGCTATGGGCGTCAATATCTCTGGCCGCAGCTTTTTGAAGCTGCTCGACTTCTCTACACAAGAGATCGAGTACCTGCTGGCACTCTCCCGCAACCTTAAGGACCTCAAGCGCGCGGGCACCCCGCACCGCTACTTGGAGGGCAAAAACATCGTTCTGCTCTTCCAAAAGACCTCCACGCGCACCCGTTGTTCCTTTGAGGTGGGCGCCATGGATTTGGGCATGGGCGTAACCTACCTGGACGCTTCGGGCTCGCAGGTGGGCAAGAAGGAGTCCATCGAGGACACTGCGCGCGTGCTCGGCCGCATGTACGATGGCATTGAGTTCCGCGGCTTTGCCCAGGCAGACGTTGAGGAGCTTGCCGCAAAGTCCGGCGTGCCTGTGTGGAACGGTCTTACCGATGAGTGGCACCCCACTCAGATGCTCGCCGACGTGCTTACCATCCAGGAGAATTTCAATTACGACATCAAGGGTCGCACCGTTGTGTTTATGGGCGACGCCAAGAACAACGTGGCGCGTTCTCTCATGGTGGTTTGCGCCAAGCTGGGCATGAACTTTGTTGCCTGCGGTCCCGAATCTTGCATGCCCGCCGCCGACGTGGTGGACGCATGCACGCCCATTGCCCAGGAGAACGGCTGCACCATCAAACTGACGAACGACGTGGCCGATGCCTGCACCGGCGCCGATGTGATCTATACCGACGTGTGGGTTTCGATGGGCGAGCCCGACGAGGTATGGGCCGAGCGCATCGAGCAGCTGGAGCCCTACCGCGTGACGTCTGAGGTTATGGCGATGGCCAAGCCCGAGGCGATCTTCCTGCACTGCCTGCCCAGCTTCCACGACACCAACACCCAGGTGGGTGCCGAGAAGGCCGCGCAGTTTGGCATTACCGAGATGGAAGTGACCGACGAGGTGTTCGAGTCCGCGCAGTCCAAGGTCTTTGACGAGGCCGAGAACCGCATGCACACCATCAAGGCAGTGATGTACGCAACGCTCAAGTAGCTGCGCGCGCGACAATTTGCGAATTTTGACGGGGACGTTGCCCTTGGGGCGGCGTCCCCGTTGTCTGTCCCGGAGTGTGACAAAAAGTCGACAGGTTTAATGTGACACATTGGGGGATGGGGCCGGGAGTTACGAAGGGGTTACGAGGCGTTAAAGCCCAAGCTTGGGAGCGTGGCCTCAATGGCGCTTGCCGCGCGTTCCTTTAGGTATTCGCGGTTGAGCTCCTTCTTGCGATAAGCGAGATAGGTGTCCTTAGTTTTTTGAATGAGAGCATCGGTGAAGAATGACTCCCAACTAAAGAACCGCTCCGAGTCAATAAAATCGGCTGGATGCTCGAGCATCTCTCGCATTTCGGTATCGTCGAATAGCCCCGAAGAAAGAACGAGCCACTCGAAGGACTCCGGTAAGAAAAGCTCGATGTTCTTTAGCCTCGTGAGCGCATAGACGGCTTCCATCTCGGGTCCGAAAGCGGCACCATCGGCAATAACCAGGAAGCTGGTTGCATTGCTTGCAAGAATGGTCGAGTAGACATTCGACTTTCCCTTTGCGCTTACGCAAGGAATGCCACTTTTAAGGCACAACGCGCTAAAGAATTCATATCCAGAGTTGGAATCTTCCACGATAACAAGCTCGGGGCGTTGCCCCGAGAACGATTGTTCGCCGTAGATGCGGTACGTCGACGTGTATATCCGGGAATAGACGGGATACTTGGTCGTTGCCCGATTGGTGTTTTTTAATCCGTAGATTTCATCCACGCTATAGGGAAGCTGGGGGAGGGATTCGCGTGCTACAAGGACATAATAGTTGTCGCTCTCTCTTGCGGCGTGAGCAAACTCATGGGAGCGCATGAACGCACTGTCTTCATCGATAAAAACAATGCTTGAACTGATTTCTTCGAGATCGCGTTTCCAATTACGGCCGGAAAGGACGTGACAGGGGGCATCACATACAACGGAGACGCCGCTATCCGGCCCTAGCTGATCGAACTGATCGATAAGCTCAAGAAGGGTCGTTTTGCCGGTTGCGCTGTTGCCCTGGAGAATGGTCAGGTTACGACGGATGTTTAGTTTGAATTTAACCCGGTTGTTCGCCACGGTGACGAGGTACTCGCCGCGCATTATGCGGTCTCCTTTAGGCAACGGAGCGCGATGGGGATAAGCTCGTTCATGGAGTGGACAATGTCGCCAGTGTTGGAGACGATCATGGTGAATCTGCCTTTACCAAAATCCATAAGATGGTAAAGATTGATGGTGGTGTCCTGCTTGGCCGCGATTCGCAAAATCCAATACGAGCAGTTGTCGCCGCAGTTTGAGGCGTTGTAGACCATGTTGGGCATAAAGTGCATGAGTAGAAGCGTTTTGGTTCCGCTGGAGAGCTTCTCGGGAGGAATGATGCCCAGGGTTCTGGTCTCGATCGCATTGGGGCCGAGGACGGTTCCGCGGTCAATCGATTTGATGATGCGTTGGGCAAAGGGGTCTTCAAACCAGTCGGGGGAATAGACGTTGTTGAAATACACCGACGTGTTGTACACAACGTTTTCCATGTCGCCAAAATGCACGGTGAGCAAGAGTGCACCTTTCTGAGTCATTTATTGGGTTTAAGTATAGCCTGAATTTCTTGTTGCAGTTTTAGCGAGGGATGTTGATAAACAGAGCAAATGCAGATGAATAGATGTTGAGCGGACAGAGTCGTTCACAACTGACCTAAAACTTGTAATGCGGCCCCGTTCATAAAAACGAACGTTGAAGGTACGTATTGTTTGCTCGAAGTTGCTCGCGCGCACGGCATTCGCTTCCATCATGTAAGCACGGACGAGGTTTTTGGCGATCTTGCCTTGGAAGACCCCGTGCACTTTAGGGAGGATTCGCCGTATCGCCCGGGTTCGCCCTATGCAGCATCCAAGGCGAGCTCTGATCTACTTGTTCGCGCATGGGCTCGCACATATGGCTTACCGGTCACTATCTCGAACTGCTGCAATAACTATGGTTCGCTGCAAAACGAAGAGAAGTTCATTCCTGCCGTGATAGAGAGCATTAGACGTGGTGAACGCCCGCGGCTGTATGGCGACGGCAAAAATGTTCGTGATTGGATTCACGTTGATGACCATGCCCGCGCTGTATGGACCATCCTAAATGAGGGCAGACTGAGGGAGACTTATCTGATCGGCACCAATTGCGAGCGGAGTAACCTTGAGGTTCTACAAGCGATTCTCAAAGCCATGGGTAAGCCCCGTGGCTTCATCAATTGGATGAGCGATCGACCTGGTCATGATCGACGCTACGCAATCGATGCATCGAAATTACGACGCGAGCTCGGGTGGGCTCCCATACATGATGATTTTGAATCCGGGTTGCGGGAGGTTGTTGCCGCACGGGCTAAGTAGACATGTGCTGCTGGTTCCAGTTCATATGGCGATTCTTTCCCAGCTGGATTTCGAATCGGTTTTGCTGCCATTTGAAACTAAGTGTTACACGATGCGGTACTGCGGAAAGGGTGTTAGACATTGACTGATCAAGAGCTTCGCTTGCGCATACATACTAATCTTGAAGAGATGCTTGATTCCTGCTATCGATTGGGGGCACGCAGCCAAGCGAGTAACTATGTTTTTGCAAGGCAGGGTTTGTATAAAGGTGTTTTAGGATCGTTTCCGATTTGGCTCTACCGGTACCGCCCTGGCTCTGATCTTGAGTTTGAAACACTTGAACGCGGATTGGTCTATCTGGCTACACCAGATTCTTTCAACGACCCATTTGATGTTTTTCCCGTTTTTGATTTAAGTTTAATTGAGGACAGGATTCGAAAAGAAACGAGCGTTGAATACCTGACTATAGAACCCGATCGTCTCGGACTTGATTCTAGGGAAAAAGCGAAAGCCCTGACTAGCATGTGCCAAAACCGGGACAGCTTTATTAAAGAAGTGCTTGCCAGTATAGAAAAGCGAATCGGGATGTGGCATTCGAATACTCGCTGCGCCTGTCTCACGACTGACGGTGACTCGGGGTATATGTGGGAGAATTATGCGGACAGTCATAGAGGCTTCATCGCTGCATACCATCTTTCCCCTGCTGATATAGATGGCTGCTATTGCAGGGCGAGGGATGAGTCACGGTGTGATGCTCGTCTTGTTGGCAGTTTATTGCCGGTTCGCTATTGCGGGAGAGCCGATCTCACGGACTATTCCCATGAATTAGCCCATGCATTGAGCGCCGGTATTTTGGAACAGGGGATTGAATACTGTCTTAAAATTGCTGCCGCCTGTTCAAAGGATGAGAAATGGCAATTTGAAAAAGAGTGGCGTATTTTTGCAGAGGATTGCAGCGACATCAATATCTCTAGATATTTGAAATTAAAACCATCATTTCTCGTTGCGGGAAAGGACATGGAAACAGGGGCGTTCAAACGGCTCGAGAGCATCGCGAATGCTCTCCAAATTCCGTTTAGGCATGAAGCAAACAACTTGGCCTGAAATGCTGGGTCGGTTATTGCGTTTGGCGAAGCAGCCGCTTCCGAGTTTTCTGCCAATGACGAAGAATGATGATTTGCTAAAGAAACACACTTTGCCTCCTGCTTGCTTTTCAAGAATCGTATTAACGCCGGTTCCCAAAGGCGGCGCGGGGCTTCTCGGGTTGATTCGAACTTTTTTCAATTGAGGCCCTTGATTTCAGTGTCCGCTATACTGACTTGCCCCATATTTCAATGGAATCAAATTGCTTCGTACCCGCTGTCTTTTGCTGCATTTTCATTAATGGGGAAACTTCAGCCTGCTAAAATGATGACCGCATAAATGCCAGAGATTGTAAAGGCCGTCTTCATGAATCGATTTAAGCATCTAATCAAAGCAGCTGCTGCTATTGCTCTCACCTACGTGCTGTGTGCGTCGGCGCTCCTGCAGCCTATGGCTGTCTATGCTGCTACGCTGCAAGCTCAGCAGCCTGCTGCCGAGGTGGCTGATGCATCCAGTGCACAGGATAGCTCTGCCGGGGACGTGTCTGATGACACAACCGATGGGGTGAGCAAAGACGCTGACTCTGCGGATGCGGCGCAAGACAAAGCAACCCTCACCGGTGCTGCGGATGAAGATGCGGCAGCAAACGGGGAGGACGCTGCGGCCCCCGAGTCTCTCGATGCCGGGGACGAGCAGACGACAGATGACACCGTGATCGGTGACAGCGAGGCAAACTCCTGGCGCTACCAGAACGGTGAACTGCGTAGCGACTTGCAGGATGACAATGCAACTGACCTCGGCATCGAGTCTCGCTCGATGCACGAAATGCCCGAAGGCGCTACGTTGCAGGGTATCGATGTAAGCGGACACCAGAAAGATATCGATTGGCAGAAAGTCAAGGATGCAGGTATTGACTTTGCAATCCTGAAGATTGGCAACATCAATGCTCGCGAGCCGGATGGCTGGTATACCGATAGCTATTTTCAGCGCAATGTGACTGAGTGCGAGCGTCTGGGTATTCCTTACGGCGTATACGCTTATTCGTATGCAAAGAATGCTGACGATGCCGTGAAGGGTGCAGACCATATCATTGCGCTGCTAAAGGGCCATAATCCTACGCTGCCGGTATACCTTGACCTCGAAGATAACAGCATCAAAGATACCGATCATGCGACGATTGCTACGGCATTCTGCAACACGATCTCTGCTGCTGGCTACACTCCCGGTATCTATGCGAACGCCAGCTGGTTCAAAAACATCCTGACCGACCCGTGCTTTACCAATAGCGGCTGGAGCATCTGGACTGCGCAGTATCGGTATGGACAGCGCTATGACGCCTCTTTGGGCTTGGGTCCGGAGTATCCTGCCAAGTTTGACTGCTGGCAGTATTCATGCCTTTCTACTGTGCCGGGCATCGATGGGTATTGCGATATCAATTACTGGTACAGGGTTTCAACTCGCGATCACTGGGAAAAAACTGAAGACGGCGTTTTTTACGTTTCCGCAGATGGACAACCGTATAAGGGCTGGAAGCTGATCTCCGGCCTCTGGTACTGGCTCGATCCCGCCAAGGGGGGCGCAATGGCGACCGGTCCCGCTGAGGTCGAGGGCACATGGTACGTCTTCTCCTCCTCCGGCGCGCTCTCCAGCGGCTGGGTCAGGAAGGACGGCGAGTGGTACTACGGCGCCTCCGGCGGCAAGATGGTCCGCGGCTGGGTGAAGGGCTCCGCCTGGTACTACACCGACCCCGAGTCCGGCAGGATGCTGACCGGTGCCGTCGAGATCGACGGCAAGAGCTACTGGCTCGACCCCGCCAACGGCGGCGCCTGCGCCAGGTCGGCCTGGGTCGAGACGCCCGGGGGTTTTTTGTTTTACGCTGCCAACGATGGCGTTCTTTGTATGGCGGTTAAAGATGGAGTGCTCTACAAAGACGCAACCTTCACTGAGGTGTTATCGGGATGGGTCGACTGTGGCGACGATCGTTTATATGCTGATTCACAGGGCCATGTATTAACTGGGTGGCAGAGGATTGATGAAAATTGGTATCTGTTTGATTCCAATGGGATTATGCATCGAGGCTGGTATTGGAATGGTTCTGCTTATTATTACTTAGATAAATCAAATGGAATTATGCGTACCGGTTGGGTATCGGATTTAGGCTCGTGGTATTGGCTGGACCCCGATAACGGCGGGGCAATGGCAACTGGGTGGAAAAAGGTTGGACAAAGCTGGTATTATCTCAATCCAAATAACGGTGGAAGAATGGTAACCGGTTCACTGATGATTGATGGTTACATTAGAACTTTCAATTCAGACGGCAGCTGTATTTATTGGGGATATCAAAATCCCTCTAACTACTATCAAGTTTCTAGCAAGTCAGTTACTATTCCGCATCTTGGACAAGGCATCTTTGGCTATCGAACAGAGTCAAGGATCTCGGTTAGCGCCACAAGGGATGAATGCGTTAACGCGATGATTACTCGAGCATATGATTATGTCGGAACCACACCTTATATTTGGGATTATTCTTGTGCGCCTGGTGTTGGTGTTGATTGCGCTGGACTTGTAATGCAGTGTTTATATGCAACTGGTATGGATTTGGGTCGCTATACGCCCTGGGATCATTACTACACTCCTGGCCATGACCATTATGCCAATGATATGTGGAATGATCCAAAGTTTAAGCATCTCGATTTCTCTCAGCGCCGGCGAGGAGATTTGATTTGTTACAACGGTCATATTGCTATCTATTTGGGTAATGACCAGATTATAGAAGCGGCATCTCCTCGTTATGGAGTCCGTGTCCATAGCGTATATGTAGGTTATCCGATCAAGGGTGTTCTCAGACCGTTCGTATAGGTCGCTTATCAGCTGGTTTGATTCGCCCTATGAGCTATAACTAAGATAGTAGAAAGTGACTGATACTTTAATGAAGCTTGCATTTGTATTTGATGGGTTAGGGTGCGGAGGAATCGAGCGAGTTGGAATCGATTACTGCAACGCTCTCTGCAATGCGGGTTACGAGATTGTCGTCGTGAATCTTTCTCCCCAAAGGAACGAGTTTGTTCATCAGTTAGATAATAGAATTCAGTATCACGCACTTTCTTTTTCAAAGCTATGTTCTCCTGAGTGCTATGCATCTTTAACGCGTCGCCCCGTGTGGGGAAAGTTCGCCTATCCGCTGCTTTCAACTCTCTGTGGAGCCTTTGACATTGCTATAAAGCCCCTTGTTAGATATACAATTCCTACCGTTGATATTGCCATTGCTTTTTCTGGTCATTTTAATGACCTTACTTTTGTATCGAAGGGGCTTATTCGATCCTCTAAAAGGGTTGCTTGGCTCCATGGAACCATTTCTTCCTACGCTATTATGAGCGAAGGATTTCCTCTTCTGTATCAACGCTTTAACGCCCTTGTTTGTCTTGGCGTTGAAGGAGATGAAGAATTCCAGGCTGTACACACTCGTTTTAAGGCTAAGAAAAAAGTTATCTATAATCCAATTACCATAGGTGAAAGAGAGATTCAGCCTGACATTGTTTCAAACCTCAATGCCAAATACGGACAATTTGCTTTAATGGTTATGAGGCTTAGCTATCCTGAAAAGGACCCGTACACGGCGATTCGTGCGTTAAGAATGCTTAATGCCAGCTTAAAACAAAAGCGTCATTTGGTCATTGTTGGTGATGGTCCTGAAAAGCAAAAGCTGATCGATTTTATTAATAAAGAGCATATGCAAGATTACGTTCACTTGGCTGGACAAATTGATAACCCTGCTCCTTATTATGCGGCATGTGACTTTTTTATTCACGCGAGCGCTGCCGCGGAGGGACTTCCCACCGTTATTCTTGAAGCCCTGCATTTTTCAAAGCCTGTAATTGCGACTGATGTTCGCAGCGGACCACGTGAAATATTGGGAAATGGCAGGTATGGAATTCTCTGCAAGGTGCAAAATCCCGAAGATATGGCTAATTCAATCGAAGAATTAATCACTAATCCAGATTTATATTCCACCTATGTAAAGAGGGCGCCAGAACGGATTGCGGATTTCGAACCAAGCCTTATTTACGGTCAGTTAATTGGCTATTTGAATGAGGTTATGCACGGCACTCATTAATGAATTTTGTAGATTATTCGACATGTTAGCAAGAATGCACGGGGATCTTTTCATAAAAGGTCCCCGTGCATTTGAGTTTAAGGTATTGACGAAAATTTTAACGCGATTAACCCGATCGCATCTTTACCTAAAAAATCAAACCATCGTGATCAGGTTTGTCGTAAGGAAAAGAATATAGATACTCTTTTAGATTTTCTTCAATGTACTTCGCCTCATTGCTATACATGTCATTCTTGAATAACTGGGTGTTATTGATAGAAACATGAGGGTCAAATTTATCGAAACGTATCATGTGATCCTCAGGTTTATAGCCAATGCGCGTCTCTAGCAAGCTTACGGTATCTGAATAGCAATAAACTAAATCTTCAAAATGAACGTCGATGATATGATCATTGGCGTAGGGTTTCACGCTTTCTCGCATCGCCCGATAATAGCTGCAGAAAGAAGTTACATCAAGCGGAAATGGTACTGCTTGATTAGCGGGATGCCAGTAGTATTTATTTAGAATGAATACATCTCTGGGATCGCGATTGACAACAATTGCATAGGTGTCATCGTTAAAATAGTTGCCCATTCGCCATAGATTATGAGGCAGCAGTAACTGGTCAATTAAAAGGGAGTGGTCATTTAGGCCCATCTCATTCAGACATGCGTATATAAACAACTTTGCGTTCTTATAAAATTCTTCATGTGTGGGAATCGCCAAAAGCATCGGGTGATAGTTAAGTAGAATCGCGTTTTTAGGAGAAATGGGTGCTTTGCTCGCGACTCTAAGAAGCAAGTTAAAAATGCTTTTTAGAGTCGATAGATTCTGTTGGTAATACCAGTAGGAATCAGACTCTATTATTGTTAGCGATTTAACAAAGTCACGCGCTAGCGTATAAAAATGCGGAGAGAGATTACTCACGTAGTTCCCTGGCCACCAATGCTTCTTGGTATGCAAGTCTTTCATTGTTGATAAAAAAGAATGCAACGCTTCATCACTTCGGATGGCATTATTTCCAATAAGAAGCTTGTCTTCAAGATCAAATACTCCGTTAGGACAATGAAGAAATACATATTCGAAAGAACCGTTGTTGCATTGAAGGTCCTTGTATTCAGATAACAGATCGGTATATGCAGATGACCCAGATCCCATGTAACCGGTTGTTATTAGTAGCTTATTGCTCATTTGACCTCATAAGTTCTTTTAGCTGGCTATTTAATACATTTCGATATTTATACAATAGGAAGCACGTAACTGTGGCCATGAGTAAATATCGGATAACAAGGTTGTTTTCAACCGTGATTCCTAACAATGAATAGCCTCCCATAAATATAACTGAGAGCAGCAATGCTTTTGAGTTATAGATTGAATTAAAATCGAGCTTCCTTGTCATAGCCAATCCGGTTAAAAGTAGTATTGCATAACTTATGCAGGTTAAATAACAGGCACTTTGATATCCTGCAATTGGGATTATAAGGATATTGAGCACAACATTTGATGCCGCGGCAATGGATGATTGAAGTGCAATCCAATGGGGTTTTTTCCTAAAGTACTCAAGGTCATAAACAAGTGTAAACAAAAACTGCAAATACATAGCAAACACGAGCATGGGGACGATTGAGGTTGTGACCGCATAGCTGGAAGGCAGCATCAGATGGACAAGTTCGGGTGAGACAGTTATTAAGCCGCAAGATAGAAATACCCCGAGCGCCATCAAGAACTCGCTTCCATATTTAATTGGCGCATATTGGTTCTCTTTCATTCTCCTGTATACCCAAGGGGACCAAGCGCACATTATCTGCGTCATTACGGTAAAGGCAAGATTTCCAACGGTGTGGCCCATGCTATATATTCCGCTCTTGTCTGTTCCACATAGATAGGAAATAAGTATCAGGTCGCATTGCGTCAAGAGCATTTGGGAAAGTAGATGCGGAAGAAGCGGTAATGTAAAAGATAAGCTTTCTTGTATGTATTTTAGGCACTTACGCCAAGAGGGCCTTTTCTGTTTGAAGAGAAAGCCTATGAGGAATATAAGTGTAACGAGTACATATGCAGCATCGAGGCCTAGTACGCGTCCAATATATTTATTTGATGGCATTAGAACGGCAAAGATAACCGATAGTATTTGTCCAATTGGGCCAGTTGCAATTACTATCCAAAAGACGAGTCCGCTTTTATTTGAGTAAATGCAGTAATAGTCTGCTACTAAAAATACCGTATAGGAAAGTAAGCTAACAAAAAGCCAGTAATATAGAAACGGATCGAGCGATAGAAGATTCATTAGCTGCTGTTTAAATGGCAGCGCTATGATGAATGCAGCGAAGATTATAAGTATGCAGAAATAAGCAACGGATTGTAGGAAACCAATTTTATCCTCGTCATGGAGGACTAGACCCCTATTAACATATGCATAAATAGAAAAAGTAACTAATATAGCAATTGTGTTGCGGTTCGCTAGAAAAGTAGCAGCGGTACCCACATCATCCTGAGACATAACGCGTGTCGTCACAGAGACTACAAGGGTTCCAATGACGAGAGATATTACATTAGCAATAGTATTGGAAAAGGCGGTGTGGAGAGTCTTTTGTGAATCGGAAATCCGCTCTTTACGGTTCATACGTTTCATTTCTGTAGCATTGTTTTAACTAATACACGGATATAGTAATCAACATAATGGAGGCCGTGTGTAACGCACCATGCTCTCCAAATGATTATCGCATCGAGTCCAATTTCCTTGCGGTAGTATCTGAACCACTTTTCAATTTCAGTCTTGCAGGCTTTCATCAATCTGCGGTAGTCGGTACCGCTCATTTCTGCCTTGTGGATATAGAGGTTGTCCATCGAAACAATCATTGCTGCTAAATAATCACGAAGAACTGGCCTTATTTCGTTATTTAGAGGCGGAAGGGATCGATACAGCAGGATAAAGTTCTCAAATTCTTCTATGATGCAAGCTTGAAAGTTTGGCACGAACTTGGTGGATAATGTTCCGCCTGAAGATTGGGTGTATTTGTATGATGCGGTTCCACTAATACAAATTTTTTTATTCGAATGTATTAGATACTGAAACACAAAGCTAGCGTCTTCGCCTAATCCATGCCTAATGTCAAATCTAATCGACTGTCTATCTAGTATTGATTTCTTAAATAGCTTATTCCAGACGGGGCTCAGTAGGCCTGATCTGAATAGTGTGGTTAATAGAGTCTTATCAAGGGAAATTGGTTTGTTGACCTCGCGGCTTGTGACGCTAGTTATCCTCTTATCTTCACATTTTAAATATGAGTTGATAGCAAGGTCTACATCGCCGATTGAGCTCACAAGATTTGCTATATGATTTGGAAGAAGCACGTCATCGCAGTCAACGAAAGTAACATAGTCGCCGGAAGAAGCGTCAATTCCGCGATTTCGAGCTGCCGATACGCCCGCATTCGCTTGCCTGATTACTTTTATTCGGCTATCCGCCCGCTTGTAATTGTCAAGTATTGTGGGCGTACTATCCGTGGACCCATCGTCAATAGCAATTACTTCTAATCGCTGATAGTCCTGTACGACTATTGATTCTAGACAGTCTCTAATTGATTCTTCTGCATTGTATATGGGAATAATAATTGAAACTAACTTCACTTAAGTGTCCTATAGCTTTGCAACTAAATTGTAAAAGGGTCGGTCGAGATTGTGTCGATGCAGCATCAGCGCAAGATAGACACCCATGCTTCTCTTTAATGATTCACCCTTGATGAATGGCGATCGAAGAAGGGGGTTTGCTAAAGAGTTTTGGAAAAGAGTGGCGGCGTGATTAAAGACGAATGCGACTTTCTCTTGCATCCGCTTCTTACCGCAGCCTTTTCCATAAACGACCAGAGCATTAACCATGTTTGCGTAGTAGCAGTACTCAATCATCTGGAGTTTCCTGTCCTCTGCGCCATCGAAAGCTCCGTCATTGAGCAATTCGTCATAGATTCCTGCAATGTAATGTTCGAGTTGCCGGTCTTTTTTTGCGGAACTCGTGATTGAGTTACGGTTAAAGAAGTAGTAATAACCTGCATATTTCTCAAGAACAGAATAGCTGGGTTCAGCTAAAAAAATCTTCGAGCTGAAAAAAATATCTTCACCGCATCGCGTTCTGCTGAAGTAAATCCCTTTATCCGTCAAAAATGATTTCTTATATAGTTTTGCACACGCGATGGTATAGGAAATTAAGCTCCAGTCGCTATTTGTTGGGTAGTGAGGAGTAATTTTTCCATCGACATCACGAGAGTAGCCGCCTATGACAAGCTCTGCATTTGATTTTTTTGCCTCGGCTAAGTATGTCTCAATATAGTTAGCCGCGACATAATCATCGCTGTCGACAAACATGACGTAGGGGGCTTCCGAAAGGCTGATGCCGCGCTCGCGAGTTTTGCCTAATCCGATGTTGGTTGCATTGCGATATAACCTAAACTTATTAGGATATTTTTTGCTAAAACGAGAAGCAATCTCAGCGGATCCATCGGGGCTGCAGTCGTCAATACAAATAACCTCATAGGATTCAATTGTTTGGTTGCTCAGCGAAGAAAGACACCTCTCGATGTATTTTTCGACGTTGTACATCGGGACTATGATTGACACTTCTTTGTCCATTTGTTTCCTTACCAACAATTATGGCACTGCCGACTCATCGAATTACGAACCTCCGTCTTGCTGATGAGCTTATCCCAATCTGTTGCCGCTAGGATGGTTCCAAGATAGAAAATAATACAGCAAAAGATGGTTGCAATAGACGGAATGCTTTCCTGTGGCATAAATCCAAGCACCGCTGCCCACGTGGAGTAAGAAAAGTTCAGTGCCGACCTTGGGAAGGTCTTCAGGAAGCTCTGTCAGGACAAGGGGATAGAGATCATCTAGGGACACTTGATGTCCGATCATATCCTCATGCTGCAGGCGATAGCGCTGAAGGGAGGGAACTCGCTGGTGATATTCGACAAGCACGCGAGCATGAAGTGTAAATTCGGCAACAAGAATGCCGTGCCGAGGGCTGTTGCGTGTTCACCGTCGGTCTGAGCGAGGCTTCGATTGCGTAGAATATCCGGGGGTAGGAGAAGGCCGATATCGCGCTTGACCTACTGAGCGTCAAGGAGTTGTTTTCGTCAAGACCGTAGTTTCATGGGTGGCACGCAAAACTTTCAGGCCTGGC